>QWCN01001514.1_pt1 | contig 35387 bp, 35 predicted proteins | sample 1972711 | NCBI WGS metagenome assembly QWCN01 (sample SAMN09866707, study PRJNA288562) | Human gut metagenome isolate term1_stool, whole genome shotgun sequencing... | isolation source: gut | host: Homo sapiens | place: USA: California
GTCGGCACGCTGCAATTTGACGTGTTCCAGTACCGCATGAAGGGCGAGTACGGCGTGGATCTGCGGATGGAAGGACTTCCCTATGAGTATCTCCGGTTCATCGACAAAGCGCCAGTGGCCGATCTCAAGGATCTGAACCTGTCTTCCGACGTGGAGCTCTTGGAGGACTACAAGGGAAGAAGCCTTCTCGTCTTCGCGTCCAACTGGTCGATCGATTACACGATCAAGCGCAATCCGGGTTTGGAACTCTCCGAGACGGCGCAGAACTGGTAAGGTACGTGGGTCGATGTGGGCATCGACCCCTACGCAGCCATCTGACATCACGTGTTTGTAGGGGCCGATGCCCACATCGGCCCATCTGTGGTGTACGATGATTTTGCGTTGTTCACAAAAAATTCACAAATATTTTTGACCGGGTGGATGGAAAATCCGCCCGGTTTTTTCTTGAATTAGAAAATACAGGAAACTAAATTAAAACAAAACTGTAACAAATATAAAACAAATGGATACAAATTGTGCCGAAGCGCGAAAAGAACCACAAGCGCTTGTAGTCAAGGGGTTCAGAATCTTAATTTCTCTTAAATCTCCACAAAATAGTTGCAAATTTTAATTTTTATGGTAAACTAAGAAAGAACAATCCCCGCAGAAGCGGGAAAATGGAAGGAAATTGAGAGGTGTTCTTTATGAAGAAGAAATTGAGCAGACTCTTATGCGCGCTCCTCGTCATGACGATGGTGCTCGCAATGGTCCCCGCCGTTTCTGCGGCAGGTCCCGATGGTTCGTCACCTGATCAAGCAATTGTTCTGTATAAGGGACAAAAAACGCCGACAGGTTACAGCTGCGATGAAAGCGGTCACACTTGTACGGCAAAGTTTTATGAAAATTTTGGTATCAAGGAAACCGAAACTTCGACAAGATACGTTACGTATGATACAAAGACCGGCCAGTTTACGGCCAGCGCGGCTACATACAAAAACGGAACCTGGGGCTATGTAAAGGCCGTTGTCACCTGCAAGGGAAAGGGCTGCACAACTGCGCCGCAGGAAGTCTATATGAAGGTCTACGATGTGGCCAAGGGCGTTACGTTGAAGGACGAAGGCGGAGCGACGATCTCCAACATCCTGCGCGTTTCGAAGAAAGAACAGAAAATCTACTACACGCTCAATCCGTCTGCCATGAATCCGGAGAACATTGAGGCGGAGTTTGAAGATTCGAGCGTTGCTGAGGTTGTGGCAACTGGCTGGGACAGAACGGCAAAGAAGCCGTATTTCACGGTCAAGGCCTTGAAGGAAGGCGCTACAACGGAACTGACCATCACGCTCGACAAGGGTCTAGACAGTGAGAAGACGCAGACGGTGCGCGTTATCACGGGTCAGACGGGCGTTCTGACGCTCAAAGACGGAAAAGACGTTGTTTCCAAGAGCACGTACTCGAGTGTTGAAATTCCGACGCTGGAGTTTGCCGTTGGCAATACGCTGACGCTGACGCCGAGTGCGGATTCCTCGCTTGGTAAGGCTTCCGACGTCAACTGGTCGGTGGACGGCACGGCTAATGTAACGATTGCCAACTGGGACACGAAGACCGGGGAGGCGACATTTTCCATTGACGGCACCGGCACAGCTACCATTACAGCTGAGCTGAACGGTGAGACTGCTACAGTCAAGCTTCTTGTGCTCAAGAAGATCACGAATCTTAAAATGGAAGCTGTTTCTGCCAAGGATCAGACGCTGATGGACGACGGCGAAATACAGGTAGGCGGAACGCTTGACCTCAAGGCAACGGTCATGCCGTATACCAGCCAGAACGATGCGAAAAACGCCAAGTGGACGATTACCAGCGGCTCGACTTACGTGAAGTACGATCCTTCCTCCTGCAAGGTTGACAAGGACGACGACACGATTGCAACCGGCGATTCTGTGAAGCTGATTGCTAGGAAAGCCGGTACGTTTACGCTCAAGGTTGAACTCGGCGGAAAGACCGACGAAATCAGCATGCGGGTCAATAAGAAGGGCCCGGAAGTTGTCATCAAAAGAATCTCCACACGTGATTTGAAGGCAACTGTGCGCGTCGGCACAAAGTCTGAGATTGTCGAACAGATGAATCAGAACACGCTTTATAACTCCATTTCCGCAGTAGCTGTGGATGACCAGGGCGAGTACTTTACGCAGGTTCCGGTCAATTGGTACGACGCACAGATCAGTGCCGACAAGAAAACCGCAAAGGTGTTTGGCTATGCTGTGACATACCGCGAAGGTGACCCGAATTCCTACGTATATCAAGACGGCTGCAGCAAGGACATTACGGTGACCGTGAATCTGACTGACGAAGCGGCGGTTACCGCCATTGAAATCACCAGCGACAAGGATACTGCGATTGCAGACGACCGCGTGACGCTGACGGCGAATGCTACGGTTGCTCCGAGCAACGCAACGACCAGCTATCTGTGGTATGTCAATGGCAGAGCCATCAAGGGTGAAACAAAGAGAACGCTCACCTACACCATTCCGAAGGCTTCTTCCGATAGCAGCACGTCCTATAAGTTCCAATGTGAAGTAACTGCCACCTATAAGGGTGAATCCAGCAGCACCATGTCCAAGGAATACACGGTTTCCGTTTCCAGAGACTATGCTGTGAACATGAAGATCACGGGCGGCAAGAGCAGCTTTACCGTTGGCAGCAAGCCCGAGGTTGAAGTCACGCTGACTTACAAGGGCAGCAAGATCACCAATCCGGCTGTGACTTGGAAGCTCTATGACGAGAAGGACAACGTGATTGATTCCGAAGTTGCAACCATTTCCGGAGACGGAAGCACCGCAACTGTGACAACCAAGGCAGTCAAGAACGCCAAGGGTGACAAGATTGTTATTCGTGCGACAGTTTCTGCCAACGGACAGAGCTTCTCCAGCAGTGAGACGATTACCGTCAACCCGGCAGAAGCCGCAACGGTCAAGCAGTCCGTTGGCTCGGGCGCAACGCTCAAGTCCTCCAGCATCACCGCAGCCATCACCAGGGCGGCAGGCTCCGGCACCAAGGTTTCCTATCTCATTTTCAACACCCCGAAGAGCTGCACGCTGCACAAGAGCTCGAGCTCTTCCAGCTCCCTTGGCGATACCAAGTGCTACGTTTCCACCTCTTCCGGTCAGAAGCTTTCTGACGTCTATGTAAAGACCTCCGCTTCCAGCGCCTCCGTTACCTATACCGCATATGACGCGGACGACTACGTTCTGGCAACCGGTACGGTCAGCTTCGACGCCAACGATTCCGACGATACCATCACCTCCTCCGGCGCAAGCTTCAAGGCGATGGCGGCAGTCGACCAGATCACCGAGGAATACCCCGAGGCGGAGTATGTGAAGCTCGATCTTCCCAGAGCCAGCGAAGGCAAGCTGTACTACGATTTCAACACCATCTCCGACTTCGCGTCCGAAGTCAAGGATTCCGACAAGTACTATGTGAACGCGAGCTCCTCGCAGGCGGATGTCGAAGACGTCTACTTCCTGCCGGTTTACGGTGTGAAGGGCAAGATCACGATTGACTACACCGCTTACGGCTCGAACAACAGCGACCTCGGCACCGGCAAGATCACGCTCAGCGTCAAGAGCAAGACCGCTTCGAGCAAGTTCACCGATGTCACCGCCAGCAACGTTGGTTCCTGGGCGGCCGACTCCATCGACTTCTGCGCGGACAACGATCTTGTCAACGGCAAGAGCACCTATTCCTTCGCCCCGAAGGATAACCTGACGCGCGGCCAGCTCGTCGCGATTCTCTACCGCGCGGCAGGCTCTCCCTCCGTCACCGGCACGACGAACCCGTTTAACGACGTCAAGACTGGCGACTACTACTACAACGCAGTCCTCTGGGCTTACAAGAACGACGTTGTCAACGGCACCGGCGCGGGCAAGTTCTCCCCGAACGCCAACGTCACGCGTGAGCAGATTGCGGCCATCCTGTACCGCTACATGGGTTCGCCCGCGGCAACCGGTTCTTTGAGCGGCTACACCGATCGCTCCAAGATCAGCTCCTGGGCTACCACCGCGATGCAGTGGGCCATCGGTAAGGGCTACATCACCGGCACGAGCAGCACGACGCTCGACCCCCGGGGCCAGGCGACGCGCGCACAGGCTGCGGTCATGCTGCACCGCTTCCTGACCAAGTAAACAGCGAACGGAAATAAGAATATACCCGAAAGGCTCCCGGATACAAATCCGGGAGCCTTTTTCTGCACACGAAGCATGTCGGCGGCATAGATTGATGCAGGGCGAAACGCCCCGGAAAATAGGAAGGAGTGTCAGACCTTGACCAATCAGAATGACGCGGCAAACGGCGTGATGACGCTGCCGCAGTGCGCGAACGCAGACGGGAATCTGCCGTCGTGCGCGCCGCTGGCAAATCCATATGTACCGTTCCAGCAGACGGGACCGGAGCTGTATCAGGCGCCCTGCGCGCTGATTCGCGGGACGCTGTTCCCCGGACTTGATCTTCCGTATGGCGGGCAGGAAAACACGCAGGAGAAGCTGGCAACGGCGTCGGTGGAATTGCAGCAGATGGGCTTTGCGCTGCAGGAGCTGGCGCTGTACCTCGACACGCACGCGCAGGACGACGAGGCGGCGCAGCTGTTTAACCAGTATGTCGAGATGTATCAGCAGGCAATCGAACAGTATCAGCAGGGGAATGGACCGCTCACGCTCATGGACGCGGCGGCTGGCGGCACGTATGACTGGCTCTCGGGACCGTGGCCCTGGGAATACGGAAAGGAGCGGTAAGAGAAAATGTTTGTTTATGAAAAGAAGCTGCAGTACCCGGTGAGAATCCAGAACGTAAACCCGCAGTTGGCGGCAATCGTCATTTCGCAGTATGGAGGACCTGACGGCGAGCTCGGTGCGTCGCTGCGGTATCTGTCGCAGCGCTATTCCATGCCCTATGACGAACTGAAAGGGTTACTCACGGACATCGGCACGGAGGAATTGGGGCATCTGGAGATGGTCGGCGCGATTGTCCATCAGCTGACGAGAACGCTCACCGAAGAGCAGATGAAGGAGCAGGGCTTCGCCCCCTATTTTGTCGATCATACGGCGGGCGTCTATCCGCAGGCAGCCTCCGGCACGCCGTGGTCTGCTGCAACCATGGCGGTCACCGGCGACCCTATGGCAGATCTGGTCGAGGATATGGCGGCAGAGCAGAAGGCGCGCGTGACGTATGACAACATTCTCCGGCTCAGCGACGACCCGGATGTCAACGACGTCATCCGGTTCCTGCGCGAACGCGAGATTGTCCACTTCCAGCGCTTCGGCGAGGCGGTGCAGCTGCTGCGCGAGAAGCTGGACGAAAAGAATGTCTACTATATGAACCCTGCGCTGCTGTCTTGAACGCAAAAAGGGGAGCTCGGAAGGATTCCGGGCTCCCAAGCTTTATTTCTGCTCTGCCATGTAAAGAGATACGCGGTTCTGAATCAAAGCTGCCGTCTCGTCGATGGTTTTTGCGCCGGAAAAGTAGGCGGCGCACTCTTCCGAGACGATGGACAAAATGTTCTCGTCGAACGAGTACACGCTGTGCGTCGAGTCGATCAGGTCCCTGACGATCTGATACTGCTCCGGCGTGACGGCGTACACATCGACGGTCTCGTTGAAAAAGCCGATTGTGTAAAGAATCACGCGGATTGGTTCGCCGTTGGCATCTAAAACCGTATTGCCGTTTTCATCCGTGACGTATTCCTGCTTCATAGCATCCGCAGCCTTTTTGTCGAAGGCGGAATTGAGCATCGGGAAGCCGGTCTGCTGCAGCTGCACGTCTTCGGACAGGAGCGAACGGATGAAGCCCCACGCAGCGTCTTTATCCTTGCAGGCGGTCGTCATCGCAATCGAGCCGAGCGGCAGAAAGCCGCAGCCGTAGCCGCCGGTAACGCCGGGGTAGCCGACAAAATCAGCATCGTTTTCCATAGCCTCCAACTGATAGTAAATATCGTCAAAACCGGAAAAGGCGATGTTTGCCAACAGCTGCTGCTTCTGCCCGACGCGGCGGTAATCGCTGTCATAATTGTCGAAGTCAAAGTTCGTCGTGTCAAATTCCGCCGGGAAGGAGTCTGCAAACGAAAGGAAGGACTTGAATGCGTCCGTTTCAAAGCTGCACGTGCCGGATTCCCAGTCGACAAATTGCGATAGAGAGCTTGCAAGGCAGGCAAAGACGACGGTGTCTTTCGTGTAGTCGACATTGAAAACCGTTGCGTCGGCGGGAAGCTTTTTCATCGCGTCGTGCATCGCGTCCAGCGTCCACGCATCGTATCCGCCGACGATCTCGTGCTTTCCGGCTGCGCCGATGACGGAGAAGGCGGTAGGCATCTGATAGAGCTTTCCGTCCGTCTTGATGGCGTCCAGCACATTCTGGTTAAGCTTTTCTTCCGATACTGCGCTGTCGGCGCGCAGGAAGGGCAGCAGGTCCTCCAGGAAGCCCTTCGCGGCGTACTGCGCGACGGGAAGCTCTGTGGCAGTGAAATCAATCAGATCGGGCAGATTGCCGGACAGAAGCTCCGTGTTGAGCTTCGTGATCGCGGGGGAGGAGTCTTTGGTGTAAGAGCCTGGGCTTGCAATGACCTCACTGTACTGCGAGTAGTCGAGAACCTCGATGCGGTACGTGTCGTTTTCGCGGTTGAATTTCGCAATCTGCTGGCGAAGAGACTGGCTGAGGTCCAACGTCGCCAGTGTCAGAACGGTCTTCTCCGGCAGCATGGCTGCATCCACGGGGTGGAGTGTGTAAAGACCGTAGGTCCTGTCGACGCCTTCGTTCTGCGTACTGAGCAGTACCTGCAAGTCGCCGTTTTCGGAAACAGAAATGTTTTCAAGGTTCGTGGCGTCGAGGTCGCAGTCGAGAAGCGTGACGACTTTTGCTTTCTCCTGCGCGGCTAAATCATAACGGTAAATGGTGCCGCTGCTGCCGAAGAGATAAAACCCGCCGCCCGCGGGGTCTGCAAACACATTCCATGCGTCGACGCCAAGCGAAAGCGTCTCGCCCCAGTCAAGCTTTTCGCCGTCAATTTCGGTGAAAACCTGGTCGCCGGAATCGTCATAGTACAAAATGCCGGTCTTGCCTGTATCCAATGTGGCGAGATTGCCGTATTTTCCGTCCTGCGAGAGCGTTTTGAGAAGCTTGCCGGCTTCATCAAAAATGTAGATCGTGTTCGAATAATCCGCGCAGATGAGATGCCCTGCGCTATCCGCCGCGAGGTATTGAAGAAAGACATCCGAGACATTCAAGGCGCTGTCTGAGAAATCGGCGCGGACGGTTCCGAGCAGCGCGCCGTCGGGGGAGAAGTGGACGAACGACCAGATGTAATCGCCGTCCTGCGGTTCCTGCTCAAACGTCTGACAGACTGCCCAGACAGAGCCGTCTGCCGCCTTTGCCAGCGCATTTACCTGCGGCTGTCCGTAGCCCTCCACGAGCAGCTCCAGTACATCGATTGCGCCGGTTTTCAGATCCTCGCGGTAGAGCGTGCTTACGTAGCTGCGGTAGCCGTAGACTGCGCCGGTCGTTTCGTCAATCTCCTGCGTGGTCTGATCGCTCGGGTTCATCGCCGCGAGGAAGAGTGCGCCGTCTGTGAAGACAGACGACTGCACCGTATCCAGACCGTCCGGCAGCTTGAGGAAGGTCGCCTGATAAGCAGTCTTGTTTTCCGTCTCCGATGCTGTGCTGGTGGACTCTGGCTGCGCATTGCCGTCCGGCTGAGAACCGGTTTTTGAGCAGCCGGTAAACATCGCCAGCGTCAGCGCGAGAATGAGTGTCATAGCAATAATTCGTTTCATATGGAATGCTCCTTTCTTATGGGAGCATCATAGCAGAAATTTTTGCCATTCCCGCATTTTTAAGCAAAGCTTAAGAAAAGCTTCAGCAAAGAAAAAAGAACGCCTCTCAGGCGACTGAGAGGCGTTTTTCAAACGGTTAGGAAGCGGTGGCTTCCGGCTTGTACTGCGGATTGTAGTTTACAATCCGACCGATATCCTGCAGCGCCTTGACCTGCGCTTCGTCGACGGGGTTATCCCAGAGGTCGAGCTGCGTCAGAAGCGGGCAGTCCTCAAGCCCCGAGATGTCGGAAATCTGGTTGTAGTCGGCGAAGATGTAGTTGAGACTCGGAAGACCCTTCAAAGGCGAAAGATCGGTGAGCTTGTTATTGTTGACGTTGATGCGCACCAGCTTGCAGTTTGCCGCATCGAAAGCGGGAAGCACTTCAATCTGGTTGTCGCTGGCGAGGAAATACGTCAGCTCCGGAAGCCCGGCGAGAACCGAAACATCCTTGACCTGATTGCTGGAAATATCCAGAACAGACAGGCTTACACAGTCGGACAGCACAGAAATATCCAAAATGTCGTTGTTGGAGGCGTACAGCTCCTGAAGCGACGTGTTGCCCGCAAGGCTCGACAGACGAGACACACCGCAGTTTTCAATATGCAGCCGCTCCAGGGCAAGGCAGCTGTTGAGATACGTGATCGACTTGACGGGGTTGTTGGTCAGATAGAGGTCCTTGAGCTGCGTGAGCGCCGTGATGGCAGTCAGATCCGTGACGGAGTTGTTCGTCAGATCGAGATAGGTGAGATTCGAAAGACCGACGAGATTGTTGATCGACGTGACGGCGCAGTTCTCCAGAATCAGCGTTTCCAGATCCGGCAGCGTGCCGATAGCTTCGAGCGTCGACGTGGGAAGCGTCGAGCCGGACAGGTCGAGCGTTTTGAGCGTCGTCAGCTGCGGCAGGACGGAAAAATCAAGCCCCGTCGCGTTCTGGATGGTCAGCGACGTGAGACCTGCGAAGCGCGTCAGATCGGAAAGATCTTCGACGCCTTCGGGAAGGACCAGCTCCTCAATCTCCCACAGCTCGTCGGACATGAGCGTATCCGAAGCGCGCTTGCCGAGCAGCTCACGGACGTAGCTGTCCAGTGCGGCATCCGAAAGCGTGACCTCTTCGACGACGCTTCCGATCGTATAGCCTGCGTAGACCGCGTCGCTTACCAGACCGTTTTCCGCGACGGTGACGGCGACAACCTTGCTGTCTCCGGCAGCAAGTGTTACCGGACCTTCGTAGGCGTCGGTCTGGATGGAAGGAAAGTCGAGGTTTACGGCGAGATATGCCTGCCCGCCGGTCGCTTGGACGGAGACGTCAATGTACTCGCTGTAATAGCCGCTTTCGGGGGAGAGAACCGGCGCACGGGGACGTAAGGCGTCGATCTGCGCCTTGACATCGCTGCTTGTAATGCGGTCGAGCATCTGCTCGGCGTCCAGAATCTTGTCCTGCGCGATGTAGGTCTTCGAGAGCGCGACATAGAGCTGCACGGACTCGGGGTTGTTGGTGATAGCGCTGACGAGGGTATATTCCGCCTTCGTGTAGTTGCCGCTGTTGATATATGCCTGTGCGAGGCGCACGGGAAGATTGGCGTTCTGCGGGTCAAGGCGGCAGGCGGTCTCATAGAGCGAAACCGCACGGTTATAGCGCCCGGCGTCGTAGAAGTGGTCGCCCCAATAGGCAAAGACGCTCATGGTGAGGTCCGGGCGCTGCACCAGGAAAAACCAGCATGCCGCGCCGATGATTGCCACAACCAGCAGCACAATCAGAAAAATTTTCAGAATATATTTCATAGCAAAAGCTCCTGACAGCAAAGTTACAATTTGTTATCTATTATAAAGCTTTCATAAAAGCGTGTCAAGCACGGCGTTATGTCAAGCGGTATATTTGATGGCACGCAGTCATACGATGGAGCAAAAAGGAGGGATGGCATGAAGACCATTGCGATGTGTGCGCTGTTGGCAGCGCTGGCGTTCGGGCTGCTGCCCGGAAACCGTGATGAAGCCGCGGCGCCGGACGAGGGACTGGTGCTGCTGGTCGAAACGCAGCAGGACGCACAGGCGCCTCAGAAAGCATCTTCTGCACGGCAGAACCAGTCGGAGAAAGCCGCTGTGCAAACAGCGCCGGATGCACAGACGGTTCGCCTGCTCGATGGCGGCGCGGTGACAGCGCTTTCTATGGAGGACTATCTGACAGGGGTGCTGCTCAGCGAAATGCCGGCAGACTTTGAAACCGAGGCGCGCAAAGCGCAGGCGGTTGCGGCAAGGACGTTTACCTGTCGGAAGCTTTTGCAGCCGAAGCATGAAAACGCGGACGTCTGCGCGGAGGCTTCCTGCTGTCAGGCATGGACAAGCCGGGAGCAGCTGCGGCAGAAATATGGCGCGTCCTTTGATGCGGTTTGGAGCGCGGCGCGCGAGGCGGTCCGGCAGACAGCAGGGGAGGTCCTTACCTATGACGGACAGCTGATTGACGCGGTTTATTTTTCCTGCTCGGGCGGGGCAACGGAAGCAGCGGTCGCGGTCTGGGGGACAGATGTGCCGTATCTGCAGGCGGTGGAAAGCCCGGGGGAGGAGGCTGCGCCGCGCTTTTCCTCGCGGGCGGTCTTCTCGCCGGAGGAATTCTCTCAGCGGCTGATGCAGGAAAACCCGGACGTGCAGCTGAGCGGAAGCCCGGATGCCTGGCTCGGAGAGACGACAAGAAGCGCGGGCGGCGGCGCAGCGACATGCAGCATCGGCGGCGTTTCGTTTTCCGGCACGCAGCTGCGGCGGATGTTCGGTCTGAACTCCACAAGGCTGACCCTTTCCTATCAGGACGGGGATTTTGTCTTCGACGTGACCGGATTCGGGCATCGGGTGGGCATGAGCCAGTACGGCGCGCAGACGATGGCGCAGCTTGGCTTTTCCTACCAGACCATTCTGCAGTATTACTATCAGGGGGCGGAGGTGGAGCGGCAATAGGCAAAAAAATCTGCCCCGGAAGAACCGGAGCAGATCGAAAGGTTTCTAATTAGAACAGGTTCAGAGCGAAGGTCAGGACCAGGAATGCAGCGCCAATCCACTTGGTAGCGCCAGCGAGCTTCGCGTCGAGCGCCTTGGACTTGTTTTTGCCCATGAAGCTGTTGTCGCCGCCAGCGATGGCAGAAGACAGGCCGGAGCTTTTGCCGGACTGAAGCGTCACGATGGCAACCATAGCGACGGCGAGAAGCACCTGAATAATCGTCAGAACAGTGTGAAGAGCAGTCATAATTTCCTCCAAACGTAATTGCCGTCCTTCACCGGCAGGCGGCTCGCCGAAATGCATTTCCATTCAAAAAGGCAGAAATGCCTTTACATAGCAAATAAAATCATACCACAAACAATGGCGTATTGCAAGAACTTTTTCCTGCAAAACCACAAAATATGCGGAAAATCAGGATTTTGTGACCCATGTGTTGGTGGCAGCGCAGGTGAGGTAGGCGTTGATGAAGCCGTCGAGGTCGCCGTCCATGACGGCATTGATGTTCGACGTTTCAAAGCCTGTGCGTGTGTCCTTGACCAGCGTATAGGGCATGAAGACGTAGTTGCGGATCTGGCTGCCCCATTCGATCTTGAGCTGCGTGCCCTTGATGTCGGAGATCTTGTCGAGATGCTCGCGCTCTTTGATTTCAATGAGCTTGGAGCGGAGCATGCGCATGCAGGTTTCCTTGTTCTGGAACTGGTCACGCTGCGTCTGGCAGGAGACGACGATGCCGGTCGGCTTGTGGATCAGACGCACAGCGGAGGATGTTTTGTTGATGTGCTGACCGCCGGCGCCGGACGAACGGTAGACCTGCATTTCGATATCCTCCGGACGAATGTCGACGTCCTTGGTGTCGTCGGCAATTTCCGGAATGACCTCAACGGCGGCAAAGGACGTCTGGCGGCGTGCATTTGCGTCAAACGGGGAGACGCGGACCAGCCGGTGGACGCCGTTTTCACTCTTGAGAAGCCCATAGGCATTCGTACCCTCAACGAGAATGCTGGCAGATTTGATGCCTGCCTCGTCGCCGTCGAGATAGTCGAGAATTTTGTAGCTCAAGCCGTGACCTTCGACCCAGTGGGTGTACATGCGGTAGAGCATCTGCGCCCAGTCCTGCGCTTCGGTGCCGCCGGCGCCAGCCTGGAACGAGACAATGGCGTTGTTGCCGTCGTATTCGCCGGAAAGCAGCGTCTCCAGACGCTCACGCTCCATCTCTTCTTCAAGCGCCGTGTAGCCCTCTTTCAGCTCTTCGAGCATCGAGTCGTCGTTTTCCTCGATTGCCATCTCGCAGATGGTCATCAGGTCTTCCCAGTGGCTGCACATTTTCTCGTACCGCTCTACCTTTGCCTCAACCTGACGCGCCTGCTTCATGACCTTCTGGGAAACCTCCGCGTTGTCCCAGAAGCCGGGGGACTCGATCTGTGCGTGCAGACGCTCGATGTCTTCCTTGCAGCGCTCGATGCCGAGCGATGCGGCAAGCTCGTCCAGCTTCGGCTTCAAGCCGTTCAGCTTGACCTTATATTCATCAAATTCAATCATCATACTCTGTCAATCCCAGCGTTTTCAAATTTTCGTCACAACTTTAGACATTATAACCGAAATCATGGAACATGTAAAGAGGGAAAGGAGCGTTTATGGCGCTTCTTTCCCTCGATTTGCCGCTCAGCGCTCGCTGACGTGCCAATCGCAGTCGGCGAAAATCAGATCGTCCACATCGCCCTGCGGCGCGGGCGTAAAAACCGGTTCCAACATCGTTTCCCTCCAACCATAAAAGCATTACCTTTTATTCTATGCAGCAGAAGGGAAAATAGACCTCGGTCAGTCGCAGAAAACGTACTGCTTCATGCGCTTGCAGGCTTCCTCCACCAGCGTGTGCGGCAGGGCGAGGTTCAGCCGGATGTGGCACGGACCGTGGAACGGGCGACCGTCCTGCCAGCCGATGCCGACATCCCAGCCTCGCTTGAGAATGTCTGCAATGGAAACACCGTGTGCCTGCGCGTAGCCGGCGCAGTCGACAAAGAGCATATACGTGCCCTGGGGCTTTGCGCAGGTGACGCCCGGAAGCTCACGCGCGAAAAAGTCGCAGACGTAGTCAACATTGGAGGCGATGACCTCGCGCAGCTCGCAGAGCCACTGCCGCCCCTCGGCAGTATATGCGCCGGTGAGCGCGTGCATGGAAAGCACGTTCATCTCGTCATAATGGGAAAGCGACGACTCCTTTTCCAGCCGTTCGCGCAGCATTTTGTTATACACAATATGATAGCTGCCGACCAGACCCGCAAGGTTGAAGGTTTTGGAGGGCGCATAGAGCGCGATGGTGCGGTTTTTCGCATCGGGGCTTACAGACTGCGTCGGGATATGCTGATAGCCGGGCAGGGTAAGATCCGACCAGATCTCGTCGCTGACCACCATCACATCGTGCTTTCGGAACAGCTCCATTGCCTGCTCCAGCTCCCAGCGCTCCCAGACTCTGCCGCAGGGATTGTGCGGCGAGCAGACGATGGTGGCGTGAATCTTATGCTGCATGATCTTTTCTTCCATGTCGGCATAGTCCATGCGCCAGACACCGGCGTCGTCCTTTTTGAGCGCGCTGTGGATGATGTGATAGCCGTTGTTTTCCAGGCTGCTGGTAAAGCCGACGTAGGTCGGACTCAGAACGAGGACCTTGTCGCCGCGCGAGCAGAAGACGTTCAGCGCCGACACAACGCCGCCCAGCACGCCGTTTTCATAGCCGATATGCTCCGGCAGCAAGCCCTCCACACCATTCTGCGTCCGCTGCCAGTTGATGATGGCGTCAAAATACGCCTGCGACGGGCGGAAGTAGCCGAATAGCGGATGCTCGATTCGCTTGGCAATTGCCTGTGCAATGGTAGGGACGGTTGCAAAGTTCATGTCCGCGACCCACATCGGAAGGAACGAAAAGCCCTCCTTCGGCGCGTCCGGGGAAAAGCCGGTGCTGGTGCCCACGCCGTCCACCGCCAGGGCGTCCATATTGTGCCGGTCATAAATGGTTGTAAAATCGTAATGCATGGCAAACCTCTTTGTTTCTGCCGGAATCCGGCAAATTTCCATCCTATTATAATATGCCGGTCCATGCTGTGCAAGAGCCAGTTTGTCCGCGGCACAAAAACACCCGCGGCAAAGCCGCGGGTGTTCGAAAAAACGGAATCAGATCAAGCCCTGAATGAGAATGATCAGAATCAGAATCGGCAGAATCCACTGGAAGTAGAGCTTGAGCTTCGGAGAGAACTTGATGCCCTGCCCTTCGTTTGCTTCGGCAATGTACTTGTCAAAGCCCCAGCCCCATTTCGAGACGCAGAACAGAAGATACACCAGTGAGCCGATCGGAAGCAGCAGATTCGAGACGATAAAGTCCTCGGTGTCGAGAATGTCGCGCCCGCCGATCAGATGGACGTTCGACCAGATGTTGTAGCCGAACACGCACGGCAGGCTCAGGATGAGCAGCAGCACACAGCCGATGACGGACGCCTTCTTCCGGCTCCAGCCGAAGGTATCCATGCAGATGGCAAGGATGTTCTCGAGAACGGCAATCACCGTGGAGAAGCTTGCGAAGATCATGAACAGGAAGAACAGCGCGCCCCAGAGTCTGCCGCCCGCCATGTTGACAAAGACGTTCGGAAGCGTCTGGAAAATCAGCGACGGACCATGATTCGGCTCAATGCCGAAAGAGAAGCAGGCAGGGAAGATGATCGTGCCCGCCATCAGCGCGACGAAGGTATCGAGCGCGCAGATGCGGACCGCCTCGCCGGGAAGCGTATGGCTCTTCGAGGTGTAGCTGCCGAAGATCTCCATAGCGGCAATGCCGAGGCTCAGGGTGAAAAATGCCTGATTCATGGCGCCTGTGATGATGGTGCCAAGACCGTTTTCCTGCACGCTCTTTGCAGTCGGAAGCAGATAGAACTTCATACCCTCGGCTGCGCCGGGAAGCGTGAGGCTGTGAATAGCCAGAATGAGGATCAGCGCAAGCAGCGCAAGCATCATGCCCTTGGAAATGCGCTCCAGACCGTTCTGAAGACCGAAGCTACAGACAAGGAAGCCTGCAATCACGACGACCTCCGTCCAGAACGCCATTCTTCCGGGCTGGGAAAGCATGCTTCCAAACACGCCGCTGGCAGACGCGGTGTCCATTCCGGCATGGAACGTGCCGATGAGGAACTTTCCGAAGTAGCTGACCATCCAGCCCGTGACAGTGGTGTAATACATCATCAGCATGACGCAGCCAAGCAGGCAGAACCAGCCGTGAATATGCCACTTCGAGCCCTTGGACTCCAGCGCTTTATAGGCAAGCACAGCGCTTTTTTTGCTGGCGCGTCCGACGGCAAGCTCCATCGTCAGAACCGGAACGCCCATGACCAGCAGGCAGATCAGATAGATCAGCACGAACAGACCGCCGCCATACAGACCGGCGATATACGGGAAACGCCAGACATTGCCGATGCCGATGGCGCAGCCTGCGCTTACGAGCAGGAATCCCAGACGGGAACGAAATGATTCTCGCTGCATGATAAATTACCTGTCTTTCACAAATTGTTGCGCAAGTTGCGCTTTTTTATTTTAGCGCATTACATCAGAATTTGCAAGGGCTAAAGCGAAAACGCTGGGAAAATTGTGGAAATTGCTGAAAGACGCATGAAACGCAGTCTGCACCGGTCCGTTTCGCAGTGGGAGAAAAGGATTGGGCGCGCTGCAAAACTGCAACGCGCCCAGCTGCGGAAAGGGATAAGGGATTATTTGTAGAGGTAGCTGTATTTGGAGCGGACCGTGAGAATCAGGTTCTCAATCTCCTTCGGAAGCTCGTTGGGGGCAGAAAGATCGTATTCCCGGACCTCTGCCATGCGGACGAGAACCCTGTTTTCATCCAGGAACAGAACGCCTGCGTTCTTGCTGTCGTCCATATCTTCCTTCGTCTGGAAGAGCGTGAACTTGTCGCGGCACGGTTCGGAAGCATACGGGCAGAACTGCGTGCAGTTGCCGCACTCGTTGCACATTTTGTCGATGTGCAGAATCTGATGCCGTCCGTCGGAGAGCTTGATGACGACGTTTGCACGGTTCGGGCAGGAATCGGCGCAGTTTTCGCAGACGGTGCTGCAGTCCAGGCAGCGCGAGCCTTCGCAGCAGGCGTCCTTCGCCATCTTCAAAATGCCCTTCTTCGCAATTGCCTGCGCCTTGGAGGGATACGCCGTCTCGGGAATCTCATAGGTGTGTGCTTCGCCGATCACAGCCTCTGCAAAGGCGGCTGCGTCCGCGATGCCCTCAACGACGGTGGCAGGACCGCGGTGTGCGTCGCCCGCGCACCAGACGTTCTCGACATTGGTCTTAAAGGCAGGACCCTTGCGCTCCATTTCGATGCCGTTGTCTGCCATGAGCTTGGCGTCGACCTTCTCGCCGACGGCAGAGATGACCAGATCGCACGGAATCTCGAAGAATTCACCGGTAGCAACCGGGGAGCGGCGACCGGAAGCGTCCGGCTCGCCGAGCTTCATTTTTTCCAGCTTCAGCTTGCCGTTTTCCTGCGCAACGGGAGCGGCAAGCTCAACCATGGCGACGCCCTCGTCGATGGCAAGCTTGAGCTCATGCTCGTCGGCAGGCATTTCCTTCTTCGTGCGGCGGTAGACGATGGTGGAGGACTCGGCGCCCATGCGCTTGGCAACTCTTGCTGCGTCCATCGCGGTGTTGCCTGCGCCGACGACGACCACGTGACCCGTGAGGCACGGCTTGACCTGCGTCTTCATTTCCTTCATCCAGCCGATGACGCCCTTGACGTTGCCGGGGATGTCGAGCTTGCCAGCCTGCCAGGCGCCGGTGGCAATCAGAATGTGGGTGTAGCCGAGCTTTTTGAGGTCCTCGACCGACGGCGCCGGAGCGCCGCACTTGACCTCGACACCGTAGTGCTCCATCAGAGCGATGTCCTTGTCAATTGCTTCGTCGGAGATACGGAATGCGGGAATGACATAGCGCGGCACGCCGCCGAGCTTTTCTTCGCGTTCAAAGATTGTGGTCTCGATGCCGGCGCGGCCTAAGAAGTAGGCAGCGGCAATGCCTGTCGGACCGCCGCCGATGATGGCAGCTTTCTTGCCCGCAACCTTCTCGGGAAGCTTGATGTCTGCCATCAGGGCGCCGTAGCCGTGCTGTGCGACGATCAGCTTGGTGTCGCGGATCTGGACGGACTCTTCATAGAAATTACGAGAGCACTTGTTCTGACAGCGGTGTGCGCAGATGGTGCCGGTGATGAACGGCAGCGCGTTCTTTTCGGTGATGAGCTTGAGCGCGGGACCGTAAAGACCCTTGCGGCAGAGCTCCATGTATTCGGGGATATCCTGATGAATCGGGCAGCCGCCCTTGCAAGGCGCGGTGAAGCAGTCGATCCAGGGTACTTTTTCCTCGGACTTTCTCGAAGCGACAGGCTTGATGGGCTTGAGATGATGGAAGTCCGAGTGGCTGGCGGTGGACATGTCGCTGATGGCGCTTGTGTCGGTGCCGCAGAAGGCGCGGTAGGGGAGCGCCTCAACCTTTTCAACCATCTGGTGGAGTCTGTTGTATCCGCCGGGCTTGAGAATCGTGGTGGCAACCGTGATGGGCCAGATACCGGCGGAGAACAGCTTGTCGCAGTTGAAGAATTCCGCGCCGCCTGCAAAGGAGATGCGCATTTTGCCGTTAAACTGCCGGGAAATGCGGTTGCACATTTCGATCGTCAGCGGGAACAGGCTTCGGCCGGACATGTACATTTCCGTGCCGGGCAGCTCGTTTCTCGTCGTGTCGACGGGGAAGGTGTTGGAGAGCTTCAAACCAAATTCCAGACCCTTCGAATCTGCGAGCGCCTGCAGGCGCTCGAACATCGGAACGGCGTCGACCCACTGCAGGTCTTCATTGAAGTGGTGCTCGTCGAAGACGATGTAATCGTAGCCCATGGAGTCGAGAATCGTGCGTGCGGTCTTGTAGCCGAGAATCGTCGGATTGCACTTGACGAAGGTGTGAAGACCCTTTTCGGTCAGCAGATACGACGCGATGCGCTCGATTTCCTGCGGAGGACATCCGTGAAGTGTGGAGACCGTGACGCTGCGGGAAACACGCGGGGAGATGGAAGCAATAAAGTCTTTTTCTGCCGGGAACAGCTCGGTGAGGACCGCGAGGCACTCTTTGAACTGCTTCGTCTCGGAAGCGTCCATCATATTGTCAATATAGGTGTTGACCTTTTCACCCTTGATGCCATCGAGATCATAGCCGACGGACATGTTGAACACGAATCCGTTGGGGTCGCCCAGACCGTAGACCTTGGAGAGAATCTTGAGCGCACACCACGCCTTGATATACTCGTCGCGTGCCTGCGGAATCTCAAGCTCGGTGGACCATTCCTGGTTGTAGCCCTCGTCGGCAGCAAGAATGCACGGACGCGGCACACACGCGGCAAGCTCCGCGCCGTCCATCTTCTGCACGGTCTTGACCTCGAAGAAGCGCGCGCCTGCAAAGTAGGCGGCAATGATGTTCTGCGCCAGCTGGCTGTTGGGACCGGCAGCAGGACCAAACGGCGTTTCAATGCGCTCTGAGAAGATGGGCAGCGTCTTGCCGCTTGCGTAGTATGGAGTATGGACGCCGAAGATTTCGCCTTCGCGCGCATATTCAGTGACGATCCAGTTCATCAACGACTTGAACGGAATCGGATACATTTTTTCAGACATGAAAGTTCCTCCTTCGTTTTATCTTGCAGTTTCCATCAGAAGGGGCAGGGGCGGGGCACCGCCCCTACGGGTAAAGCGTAAAATCAGTAGGTTCTGTGGTTCAGTTCGCCCCAAAGCTTCTTGGCAGCCTCTAAGATATGCGCGTTTTCGGCTTCCTCGTCAATGCCGATCAGCTCGCGGTCCTTCATGAGAATCTTGCCGTTTGCAATCGTTGTGCGGCAGAGCTTGCCGGTCATGCCGAACAGAATGTGACCGTCGATGTTTTCGTCCGAGAACGGCGTGAAGGGCTTGTAGTCCATGACGATCATGTCGGCAGCGGCACCGGCTTTGAGAACGCCCAGCTCGTCCGGGAAGTACTTCGCGCCGATTTTGGCGTTGTTCTTAAAGAGCATGTCGGTCACTTCGCACCATGCAACGTTGGGAAGGCACGCGTTGAGTCTCTGGACGCAGAGTGCAGCCTTCAAAGACTCGATCATGTCATTGGTCCAGGCGTCGGTGCCGAGACCGAGCAGAATGCCTTCCTTGCTTAAAGGCAGCACCGGGCACACGCCGACGGCATTGGACATGTTGGACTCGGGGTTGTTGACGACCATCGTGCCGGTATTCTTGATCAGCTCGATTTCTGCCGGGTTTACATGGATGCAGTGACCGAGGATGGTCTTTTCGCCTAAGATTCCGTGGTCGTGCAGACGCTGAACCGGGCGGCGGCCGTAGTTCTGCAGGCTGTCATACACATCGTTCATGCCTTCGGAGACATGGATGTGGTAGCCGGTACGACCGTTGTTCGCTTCCACCATGCGGTCGAAGGTCTTGTCGGAGATGGTGAACAGCGCGTGTCCGCCGAACATCGCGGCGAGCATCGGGTCCTTGTGCTCCTGACAGTAGGTGATCCAGTCGGCGTTTTCCTTCACAGCCTGGATGCTCTTTTCCTCGCCGTCGCGGTCGGAGACCTCGTAGCACAGGCAGGAGCGGACGCCGAACTTCTTGGCGCTCTCGCCGATCTGGAACAGGGAGCCGGGAATCTCGCAGAACGAAGCATGATGATCGAAGATCGTCGTGACGCCCTGCTTGATGCAGTCGATGTAAAGTGCGTCTGCCGAGGCTCTCGTGCCCTCGAGCGTCAGCTTGCGGTCCATTGCCCACCACGTGCCGTCCAGCACCTCATAGAAGTTGGTGGGGTTATTGCCGACGATCGAAAGACCGCGCGCCAGGGCGGAGTAGATGTGGGTGTGCGCATTGATGAACGCAGGCATGATGACATTGCCCTTGGCGTCGATGATTTCCGCCTGCGGATATTTCGCGCGCAGGGCTGCTTCTTCGCCGACTTCTACGATCTTTGTGCCTTCAAAGACGACGCCGCCTTTTTCGTAGTAGCCTTTTGCGTTGGGATCTCTGCTAATCAGACGACCGTTTGTGAGTAAATACATACTGATTCCTCCTTGCTTTGATGCGTTCACCCGGAATTTGGATATGAAAAAGTGCTTCAGGCGAAATACCTGAAACACTCAACCAGATCAGCCGAGTGATAGTTGCAGCCCGTGTGCGAAACACTTCCTTACAGCTACCAATCTTAGATTGTACTTCAATTATAAATGCCTCATAAAAATTTTTCAAGCGCCATCAAAAAAATTCTGCCCGCCAAATCCTACAAACTTCTGCGCCCGTTTTTGAGCAACATGCGAAAAGGGAGCATATTGTTCGAGATTGGAGAATGCAAGGGGCAGGGCAAAAAGAAAAATCAAAATTTCTCAAAAAGGGGCTTGCATTTTGAGAGCGTGTGTGCTATTATACTGGAGCGCTGATGAAAGCGTTGTATGCGCCGGTAGCTCAGTTGGATAGAGTGACTGGCTACGAACCAGTAGGTCGGGGGTTCGAGTCCCTTCCGGCGTACCAGAAAAGCAGTTGATTTCCTCGTGAAATTGACTGCTTTTCTAATTTTTCTGCATACTTTCCCTCGCACGGATTTTGATTTACCGCACATTTTACGCACAACCGAACAAAAATCACGGTGGACAGCTGCTTGTCCGCCGTTTTTTATGCCTTTTTGCGTCGGAGCATCACGTCTGCCAGCGTCTCGGACGCCTTCGCCTTTGCCTCGTTGATGGCGTGCGAGTAAATGTCCAGCGTCGTGGAAACATCGGCATGACCGAGCCGGTTTGCAACTGTGACCACATCCACGCCGTTTCCGATCAGCATGGAGGCGTTCGTGTGCCGGAATCCGTGCGGGTGCAAGTGCGGGAGGTCATGCCGCTTTGTGAACTTGCGCAGCCAGCCTGCGAAGCTGTCCGGGTGTATCGGTGCACCGTTGTTCTTCACAAACAGAAAGCCGCTGTCCTGCCAGCGGTCGCCGTTCTTGAGCCGGAGTTCATTGTACCACGCCCGATATTCCCGCAAAAGCTGCATGGTCTCTTCCGGGAGCGGAAGAAACGTCGTGTTCTCCGTTTTCGTCGTACTTTCATAAATGCCGAGCTTCGGGAGATAGAGAAGCGAGGTGTCAATGCAGACGATATGATTCTCAAAGTCGATTTTCTCCCACTTGAGACCGCAGATGTCCTCCCGGCGTCTTCCCGTAATCAGGAACAGATGCAGCATCGTTTTCCACTTGATGGGCTCCTGCTCTGCTGCGTCCAGAATGGCGGCGACGGTGTCCGGCTCGTAAAAATCCGGCTTGCTTTTCCCGACCTTTGGCGCTGAAGCCTTTGCTGCCGGGTTGTAGGGTATCAGAAGCTCGTCCTCTGCCTGCTGCATGACGGTGTGAATAAACCTGTGATATTCCGCAACGGTCTTTGCTGAAAGCGGCGTCCTGTCCTGTTCGATGTTGAACAGGTCTTTTGTTTTTCTGCCAAGTGCGGCAGAGATTTGGTCTGCTTTGGCCTCCATGATGGGCTCCTTCCGGCAGGCTGTCGTGATCGTAGTCGGTGATACGCCCGCTCTGGAGGCCAGTGCATCGCGCGTCACGCCCGCTTTTTTGAGATAAGCCCCGAGGTCAAGCTTCGCCGTTGCGCGGCTCTTGCCGCTGCGTACGCCTTCTTCTTGCAGATTCTGATAGAACAGGTTCAAGTGCTGCGGTCGGATGTCACAGAGGCGCAGATGTCCGATTGCCTGATCGCAGCGGGAAAGCAGATATTCGTAGTGCGAAAGCGTCCGCTCTTTGATGCCCGCGCTTCTTTTGAGGGCGATGACGTAGCGGGCATAGGAGGAAAACGTCTGGCGATTGTCGGTCTGGTATCCCTGCTCAATTTCCCGCTCAAAGTCCGCTGCTGCACGCTCCACGGCCTTCTGCATCTGTCGCTCGGTCATTTTGCCTTCCGGTTTCCACGTCCGGTAGTGGCGCACCTGCTTTCCGCTGATGTCGCGTCCCTGCGTGACGGTGATCTGGAAAGAGACGCCGGTCTTGCCCTCAATCCGTTTGATGTTTGCCACTCTTCTCTAGCCCCTTTCTTCTTTCATAGCTCTTTTTCGAATTCGCGCAATTACGACACGAAGGCGAACAATAAATCGCCGTTTTTTTACTCGAGACAAACACTCGCCCGCAATATTGGCAGCATTTCACTTCTCTTGTATCATCATAGAAAAGGAAGAGAGTGATTGCATCAAAAAGTGTCTTAACCTTTTTTGCCTCTGCCCATCCGCTAGCCTGCGTATAGGTTAGCTCGATTGAAATATTACTTTTAATTTGTGGACGGTCATATAAGGGGGTATAGTATGTTCTTTTCAAAAGTTCCTCATAAAGTGAGGGCTTGGAGTAGCGCAAATAGAGTTCAAATATAAGATAGAGCCAGTAACTAACCGGAGCAGAATAAATTGACTTCGGAAGTGACGTATTTAGCATGATTGGGGCCATAAGAAGTATTACTGAAGAGGCTGAAGCAGGCGCGGTATACTCCTCTATTGCTTTGAGACTTGGCAAACCATATTTTGCAAAGAACTGAGCTGTTTTCCTAATTATCAATTTAGAGTTTTCTTGCAAGAAAATACACCGTTTATCAGAAAACGGACTGTAAAGCTTATTATCGATACAGTCATCTGTAGCTAAGTAAGTTGTTGCTACATCTGCTGCTTTGAACTTGTCCGGATCTTGACGCTTTATTCGTTCCGAGATAAAACACATAAAATCGTCATAGTACATTGGAACATATTTCGATAAATCTATATTTTTCTCGATAAGAGTTGCTAGTTCAAAAAAATCTGAAATTAAATCATCGATTTTTACTAATACGTTAACACAGAGCGGGCGTGGGGATGGCGTATCGACGTCAATACTGCTGCGAAGCCATGTTACACCGTCTCGTTTCTCAACTAAGACATTTTGTATAGTGGATGCGCACGTTAACTCGACAAATATATTTTTGTTCATAAAAACCTCGCAAAATTCTAATAGTTCTAATACTATGAAACTCGTGATGCTGATGATATACTTAGAATGTAAGCGATAAAGTGATTTTTGTCAAGGAGGAATTATGGAGAATATTCAAATTCGAATGGCAGCGAGAGAGGCGCACATTCCGCTTTGGAAGATTGCACAGATGGTTGGCATTAGTGAACCGACATTGACACGCTGGCTACGCGTAGAACTCTCTCAGGAGAAGAAAGTGCGTATTTTGCAAGCAATTGAACAGCTAAAAAGGGAGGCGATGTCTGCTTGAGGCAGATGCGAACCATTGACGAGGCTGCAGCTTTTATGCGGCGAACAGACCCGCACACGGCGGTCACGAAGACTGCATTGCGCCGTTTAGTCACGTCGGGGCAAATCCCATCTGTTCGCGTTGGGACAAAGTATCTGATTGACCTCGGCGTACTCGACGAGTTTTTTGGTGGGCAGACAGCGAAGGAACAAACCATACAATCTGGCACGATTCGTCCGCTGGCCGTCGTTCCGGGAGGTCGCGCCGATGCGGTATGAAAACGAAAAAGCCCCCGCCGGTGTTGCAGCACTAGCGGAGGCGTGGAAAGATGATTTTGCGGTCAATCATTCCGTTCCTAATTTTATCACAAGTGTCGGGAAATCGCTACATATTTTTGAACTTCTTCAAACCGGTGCAGAGAACGGCGTAACGCTGCGCGAACTTGTGGCTCTGACCGGCATGAATGAGCGGCTGGTGCGGTTCAAAATCCAGCAGGAACGCAAGGCAGGAAAACTGATTCTGTCCAATAATCGGGATGGTTACTTCCTGCCTGAAACTCCGGAAGATGTGCAGCGATTCGCCCGCTCCATGAGCCGCAGGGCAGCGGAAATTTCCAGCATCGCGCGGGCAGCGGAAACGGCGCTTGCGGACCTTACGGATCAAGCGCAGATTGCGGGGTGGAACGATGGCTGAACGAAGAATGTTTTCGAAATCTGTAATCGGTTCCGCTCGTTTTTTGAGGATGCCGCCATCGTCAAGGCTTCTGTACTACGATTTGGGCATGGCGGCAGACGATGACGGAGTTGTCGAAGCTTTTTCCGTCATGCGCATGACCGGTGCGGTCGAAGACGATTTGAAGGTCTTGGTCTCAAAAGGCTTTATCACGGTTTTGAACGAAGATCTTGTGGCGTACATCGAGGATTGGTCGAAGAACAATCAAATTCGAAAAGACCGTTACCAGCCAAGCATCTATCAGAATTTACTTGTTCAGATTGGGGCGGTTAACCAGCTGGAAACCGTTGGTCAACCGGACGGCAACCAGCGGTTAACCCAGGATAGCATAGTACAAGTTATTACTCTTCCGTCCGACTCGACAGTGCCGAGTTCGGACAAGCCAGAATCCGAAAAGCGGACGAAGAAGGTCTTCCCGCCGGACTCGGACGCATATCAGGCTGCGTGCTGTCTCCGCGACGAAATCGCGCAGCGATTGCCGACAGCATCCCCGCCGAGCGAGAAGCAGCTGCAAGCATGGGCGGACGCGTTTGACAAATGCCATCGGTTGGACGGACATGATTGGTCGGAGATTGAGCGGGTGTTGCTATTCTCGCAGGATGACCCGTTCTGGCAAAAGAACATCTTGTCCGGTGAAAAATTTCGGCGGCAATACACGGCGTTGCTGGCACGGATGGGGGGCGGATAGTAGATGGACACTTCACAGCTTGAGTACTCCATCGTCGGCGCAATCTGCATTGAGCCGAAGATCTGCGACAAAATCAGCGGCATCCTGAGCCCGGACGACTTCTCCATTTCCGCTTGCAGCGAGGTCTTTGAAGCCGCCTGCGACGCACTGGGCCGGGGAAAACACTTCGACGCAGTTCTTGCCGCCGACGCCATCCGGAATCGTGTGGACGATGCGGTTCGGTTTATCGGCGACTGCATGAACGTTACGCCCACATTGGCAAACACGGAAGACCATGCCAGAATGCTCCACCAACGCGCAAGCGAGGCGCGGTTCAAGCTGGCGATTCAGGAAGCTTTGGAAAGCGAAGATGCCGCCGCAGCGGTCGCAGGCATCTGTCAGAACTTCCTACGGGCAAGCGCTGGCGACGGCTTACAGAGCATTGGACAGGCGATGAAGTCGGCGTGGGATGGCATTGCAAACGACAAAGAGCTTCGTATTGACACCGGCTTCCCGAAGCTGGATGGGCTTCTCAAGGGCATTAACGCCGGACAGCTGGTTTTGATCGGCGCAAGACCCGGCGTCGGAAAATCCGCCTTCGCCCTCGACCTCGCCGAATATGCCGCGCGTAGTGGGCACGGGGTTTTGATTTACAGCCTTGAAATGCTCAGTGACGAGCTGGCCGAGCGCTTGATGGCACGGAAAAGCCGTGTCACGATGGACAAACTCATCGATAAGCGGCTATCCGACGAAGACCTTGCCGATCTCGCGGCAGCATCCAGCAGCCTGTCACAGCTGCCCATCACGATCTGCGACTCGCCGAATGTCACAGTTCAGAAAATCCGGGCACAGGCGCGGACGATCAAGAACCACGAACTGATCATTGTGGATTTTATGACTTTGCTGCAAAGTACACAGCGGTACGACTCGCGAAACTTGGAGGTCGGCGCGATCTCCCGGCAGCTGAAAATCCTCGCAACGGAACTGCGCATCCCCATCGTGGTTCTCTGTCAATTGAACCGTACGCAGGATGAAACCGAGGAACCGGGGCTCATGTCCCTGCGGGATTCCGGAGAATTGGAGCAAAACGCGAACAAAATTGTTTTTCTCTGGAAGATCGACAGCGACACCGGCACGATTGGTGTCAAGGTCGCAAAAAACCGCCGCGGCAGAACCGGCATTGTTCAGATGGGCTTCGACGGCTCGCACATGCGGTTCACCGAACTGACCGAGGACTACATACGAGCGGTCAAAAAGCGGGGGTGGCGAAATGAAGGCGCTTGACCTCGACGATGTCCGGCGGCTGCTTGTGCACGTCCACGTCCCGCGCAGGCGGCGCGATCGGTGGCTTGCGTGGTCAAGGTTTGTGAGCCAGACGGTTCCGTATCTTGACTATGATCTTCGGGACGAAGCAGCAAAGTTGATCGCCCGGCGTTTCCGGGTGTGAAAATAACGAAAAATTTGAACAATGGAGGAAAAATAATGTTTTATATCAAGTCAAGAGGCAGAAAGATCAACTTACGAAACGACAACGTTTTTACACGCTGCCCTGTCTGCGGCAGAGAACACGCCGTAGACATCGTGGAGACCTTCCGGGGCGGCTTCGCGGATCTGTACGGTACAAGCGTTTACTGCCCGGAGTGCGCGGCAAACCTTGTCCGGGTGACGAGGGAAGAAAAATAAGAAAGCCGCCCAGGTGGGCGGCAGTCCTCAGGTGGGGTGTGCAGATGGTAAATTTAATTTACCACAGGAGGACGCATTTTGCAAGTGTTATCCACACAGGGCGAGCGAACAAACGACATCGCCCGAAGCGTTCAGAACGGAGACACAGACATTCTGGTTCTCTGGCTGGCTTGCCGGAGGCTTGTCATGCAGACGGCAAGACGCTGGCACAGAGCCTTCAACGGAAGCCGGGGCGTTGTTCTGGACGATCTCGAGCAGGTGGGCTTTCTGGCGCTCACGAAGGCGGCGGAAACCTGGAATCCGGACAGCGGCGCGTTTTCCACATGGCTTACGTTCCAACTGAAAACAGCTTTTGCGGCAGCATATTTTATGCGTACCGAGCGCGACCGGAAAGACCCACTCAATGACGCGGTGTCGCTGGACACGCCGCCCACAGGAACAGACGAAGACGTTATGCTGCGCGACATCATACCGGACGCGGCGGCGGAGTTGGCTTTTGAGGACGTTGAGCACAAAGATCTTTGCAGCGCCGTCCAGAGCGCTGTTCTCAGCCTGCCAGAAGACCAAAGAACGGTGATCATCCGGGAATTCTGGTACGGGCAGAAGCCAGACCCAAAGACGCGCAGCAAGGCGATGAAAAGCCTGCGGCGTCCGTCTGTGAGCAGGGCATTGAGAACATTTTGCTGACCGAAAATGGCAAGAAAGACCGAAAATGTCCCATAGAAAGGGGGAATTATCATCGACATCAAAAAACAGCGGGCACTGGCTGCGCTTCTGAGCAGCCCTACAAAGGAAGCCGCCGCCCGCAAGGCTGGAATCAACGGAAAGACGCTGCGGCGGTACTTGCAGGACGAGGAATTTTCGACCGCTTACAAACAGGCTGCCGCCGAAATGGTGGAAGATGCAACGCGCCAGCTTCAGCAAAGTCTTTCGAGCGCGGTCACACGGCTGCGAATGATCGTATCGAGCAATCAAGAGGCAACCGCAAATCAGATTACGGCGGCACGGACGCTGCTGGAATACAGCCTGAAATTCTGCGAGTTCAACGACATTCTGAAGCTTTTGGAGGAACGAGATGCACTATGACAGACTCCGGGCGCGTGTGCTGGCGGCGGTGCGTTCCTCGCCTACCGGGGTTGCGCTTGTATTTCCGGACGGAGAGGGCGCTTGGGTGGCGCAGTATAAGAATCCGCCTCAAACAGCCGTCCTCCGGACACAGGAACTGGCAGCATTACACATTCGCCGGAACACACCGCAGCAGACACCGATCATCATTATCGACGTATAGAAAGGGACGATTACATGAACATCAACGCAAACATTGAAACAGCGGGTACTGTCCGTGAAAAGGTAAAATCCGCCCTCGGCTTTGACTGCGCTTCCGCGCTTGATCTTGTGCGGCGCGAAGACTTTGCCAACGAGGAAGCCTACCTTGACGCAGCTGCAAAGGCAGAGCTGGAGCGCTCGAGTCCGGAATACCGCGCAGCGCGAAGCCGACTGAAAAACGAGTATCGCGCACGGCAGGAAGAGAAGCAGCGCACGGCACAGAGCGAGGCGTACAAGACCATTCGCGAGAACACCAGCCTCGATGAGCTTGACCGGCGCAGCATCGACGAACAGGCTGTAAGCCTTGCCCGCCGCGACCTCGCGGCAAACCGCATCGCAGCGTCCGAGCTGGGCAAGACCATTGAACGCTACGCAGCAGAGCTCGGCGAAAAGCGCAAGAGCGAAAAAGCCGCCAACACCATGTTCAATGCCATACTGTGCGGAACGCTGTGACGTAGCATCGGGAAAACATATTTTTACAAAACGAAAGGAACGAGCTATGGAAAAATTCAATTTTGATACCGGCATGAAGGAATTCGAAATCAACGACGCTGTTACCGTGTCATTCAATCCCACAGACCCGGAAACGATCAAGAAAATCTTCGACGTCTTTGATTCTCTGGATGCAAAGCAGGCTGCTTACAAGGCAGAAATCGCGCGATGCGGCGAAACGAAAGAGATCTTTGACATCGCCAGCCGCCGCGACGCGGAAATGCGTGAGGTGCTGGACAGTCTTTTCGGTAAGCCGATCTGCGAACCGCTATTCGGCACGATGAACGTCTACGCGCTGGCAGACGGTCTTCCGGTCTGGTGCAATCTGATGCTTGCCATCATTGACCAGATCGACACGCGCTCTTTGCAGGAGCGTAAGGGCACCAGCGCAAGAATCGAACAGTACACAAAGCGTTGGAAAAAGTGACTTGCGGATGGGGCTCCCCGGCTTTGGAGAGTCCCATTTGTGCAATGAAAGTGAGGCGATAGCATGAGTACAAACATGACCGGGGGCGCGGATGGCGGCATTGCCATTCAGGTTAAACTTGATACAAGCAAAGCGTCCAAAGAATTAACCCGGCTTGAGCAGAAGATTCTCAAGCTGCAAGAGGAAGTAACCGTCGGCAAGGCGAAGAAAAGCGCCCTTGTCGCGCAGCTGGAACAGGCGAATGCGGAACTGACAGCATTACAGGCGAAGACGAAGATCGACGGAAAGAGCTTCGTCATTTCCCCCGAGGACAGCAAACGTATTTCGGATTTGAAAATCCAGATCGAGCAGACGCAGACGGCAATCGAGCAGCAGAACAAAGCGCTTTCCGACGCGCAGCTGACCTTAGAGGGCGTCAAGACCCGCTACGGCGAGGTTACGCAGCAGGCGCAAGCACTTGCTGCGGCAGAGCAGGAAACCGCCGGAGGCTCCATGCAGGAAGCCAGGGAGCACGTAGAGCAGACGGCAGATGCTTTTGCACAGGCGCAGTGGAACGCCGAAGAATTAAATGACACGATGGACGGAACGCAGGGCTCGGCGTCACGCATGGAAAAAGCGGCGATGAAGGTGCAGAAAAGCATGGAGCGTATCGCAAAGCGCATCAAGTCCCTGTTCGGTCAGGCGCTGTTCTTCGGGCTGATCTCCCGGGCGCTGTCAAGCTTCCGCGACTGGCTCGGCGAGACGATCCGGCAGAACGACGCGGCGACAGCGGCGGTCTCCCGGCTCAAGGGCGCGCTTCTGACGTTGGCGCAGCCGATTCTGGGCGTGGTGCTTCCGGCGTTCACGGCGCTTGTGGATGCTTTGACGCGGATTGTGACAATGGTTGCGGAGTTCATTTCCATTCTGACCGGAACCAGCTTTTCTGCGTCGAAGGACGCGGCGAAGAACCTGAACGAGGAAAAGAAGGCGCTCGACGGCGTGGGCGCAGCGGCGGCAAGCGCAGAAAAGAGCATGGCGGGCTTCGATGAGATCAATAAGCTCACGGCAAATAACGCCTCTGGCGGCGGAGGCGGCGCGTCCTCTGGCATTGCAGCGGAGTTCGATTCCCTGACGTCGACGCTTCCGAAGTGGCTTGCGAACCTTGCAAAGGCGCTGCACGACTTCGCGGAAGATATCGTAATTAAAATCCGCGAGCTGAAATTTGAATGGGATAAAGGAAATATCCTCAAGAGCAAGGACGCATGGGTGGTCATGCTCTCCGGCATCCTCGGCGCGGTGATCGGCGCAGCGTTCGGCGGCTTGACCGGCGGCGTGATCGGCTTACTGCTCGGCGTCGCAATCGGCATTATCAGCGTTACGTGGATGGACAAGCTGAAAAATCCGGGGCAGGCAAAGAATATTGCCATACTTGTTCTGTCCGGCATCATCGGGGCGGTGCTGGGCGCGATGTTCGGAGGGCTTGCAGGCGGCTTCATCGGGCTTCTGCTCGGTGTGAGCATCGGCATTGTGGCGGTGCGCTTCACCGACGATAAGTTCAGCAAGTGGACGGCAGAAGACACCTTCAACACGGTAATGACGGCAATTCTGTTTGCCGTTCTGGGCGCGACGTTCGGCGGACTCAAAGGCGCGGTGCTTGGGATTTTGTTTGGCGTGACCATTTCGCTGATTGCCATCAGTTTCAAGGACGAGCTGAAAGGCATCGGCTCTTCGACAAACGGCTTCTTCGACCTTCTGAATATCCTGCTCGGCGTGATCATCGGCGCGCAGTTCGGCGGTCTGGCCGGTGGTGTGATCGGTCTGATTCTCGGCGTGAGCATCAGCCTTGCGAGAATTGCATTCAGCGACGAGGTTTCGGAAGCCTCGCGAAAGCTGGCGGCAAGTGGGCTGAAAATCATTCTTACGTCGCTTATCTTTGCTCTGATCGGCGCGGCATGCGGCTTCGGTCCTGCGGGTGCGATCGTCGGCGGCGTCATCGGTCTTGTGGCGGGTACGCTGATTCAGATCCAGGCGATCAACTTTGACGATTCTATGTCGGAAAAAGAGAAGCAGAAGGCAACCGGCATCCTGAAAACCGTGCTGTACGGCATCATTGGCGCGTTGATCGGCGCGGCCATCGGCGGCGTGTTTGGCGGCATCGTCGGTGGTATTGTGGGTATTTCTCTAGGCCTTGCCATCCATTGGAGCAGCATCACCTACGACGAAGTACCGAAAAGAACCGCAGGCGGCGGTTTCTCGGGCGGCGGAGGCTTCGGCAGCCGGACATCCAGAGCCGCATATCAGAGCTTGCAGGTTCCGCCCGTCAGCTCTGTAGACCTTCCACGCCTTGCATCCGGCGCGGTCATTCCGCCGAACCGGGAATTCCTTGCGGTTCTGGGCGACCAGAGACAGGGCATGAACATCGAAGCACCTGCAGAAATGATTCGGCAGATGGTGGCAGACGGCATCCGCGCGGCAGGCATCGGAAGCGGAAGCAGGCCACAGACGGTGATCTTGCAGGTTGGCAGGCGCGAGCTTGGGCGCGTGGTGTATGAGCTCAACAAAGAGGAAACGCAGCGTGTAGGTGTCCAGCTGGCAAGCGTCAAAGCGTAGTCGCAAACGATATGCGAACATTAGTTCGCGATCAGAGACGCACAGCGGAGCATAGGCGACCGAAAACGTTTTATCCGATTTGTTTATACAGAAAACGAAAAACGCTGTCACGCGGCGCTGAACGCCTCAGAGCTGCATAGCAAAACAGGCCGTGGGGAAGCATCCTCACGGTCTGTCTATTGTCTTGGCGCATATCAGCGGCGCTTTCGGACGGAATCTGCCCGCGAGGAAGCGAAGATTCGCAAAAGGCTGAGATCTTCTTCCGAACCCTTCTCGCAGATCGTTGCCAAACTGCCCATCAAAGCGCCGTATTCGACAAGCAGACTGCGGTTTTGGCTGACGGCTTTCACCATCCGGAACAGGGCGGCGGCAATGGCCGGGAAATAGCCGTCGGTTTCGGCTTCGTCGATGGTGCGCAGCTGCTTTTCAAGCTGTGTGAACAGCGCGTCCGCGGTCTTTGGCAGGCGCTTGCAGTTGGTTTCACTCAGGAAGCGCGCATAAGCGGCTTCGGTTTCATTCATAGTAAGCATATTGAGTCTCCTTTCAATCATCAAATCTGTACACAAAGCCTTCCGACAGCTTGTTTACTGCGATACCGCCCATACGGCAATCCGGGAGCGGACAGGTAAAGCAGCTGGCGCTGTAGGGGCAGACTGTACAGGGCTCCCGGTACCGGTATGTCGACTTGGGCTTCTTGCCGTTGGCTGCGGCGCGTAAGTAGCGGACGTTCGCTTTTGTCACGCCGAGCCGCCGGGCAATCTCGCAGGTGCTGAGCCCCTGCCGGTACAGCCGCATGACCTCAGCCTGCTTGCTGGTCATGGTGCTGCGCCTTCAATTCACGATTATGCGCTTCTTCGTCTTCCACGTTAGCCTTTGCCCGTGCTGCGCTTTCGAGGTACTGCTGTACGCAGGGAGCATCACCGTGTCCGGCGTGCAGGTGATATTCCAGCTGCGCGTCTGCGAGTAGGTCATCGGCGATCCACAGGTTATTCCGTATTGTTTGCGCGTCGTGTTTGTCAAGCGTTTTTTGCTCTCGGTCACTTAAAAACGCATCGATAAGGTCATAAATCAGCTGCTCGGCCTGATCGATTTTCAGAAATGCGCTGTCAAGCGCTGTTTCAATCGTTACGCGTTCTTCTCTTGTCGTTCTGGAAATGAACATATCAATTTTCCTCCTTCGTCTGCACAACAGGGAGCATTTGCAGCGTGTCTGCAGTAAGAGAAACCAACTGCTCAACTGCGAACAGCGCCGCACCCAGCGCGTCAAAATTTTCTTTCATCCACTCGTGGGCGGCCTTGTCCAGATCGCCGCCGGTCTCCTTTGCGTATTCTTCCAGAATCCCCTCGCAGGTTCGACAGTGAATCATCGGTTCAAGCACGTGTTCAAGAAGCCCATGCGCAGATACGGCGTTCAGTTCAGCGCCGAACAGTTCCGCCTTGAGCGCGGCGGGGGCAATGATATATCTTTCGTCCATAAGAATCCTCCTAATAACAAGTTTCATAAAAGCGCAGCACGCGGATGCGGCCGCTGAAAAAGTGGTTGATGTTATAATCGCAGTTCCGGTATCGTGTCCGGAAATGCTTATCGATCATGTCCTCGTAACAATCCGGGTCTATGTCCATCGTGGAATTGGCTTTGTCCGTCTCATCGATGTACGGCATTTCGCGGATGATGCGTTCGATCTGTACAGCGCGTATCGGCGGGTGCGGAGCGCCCGTGTACGCCTCGTACTGCTCGAAGTAGTATCGGAACACCTCCAACACTTCTGCAAGGCTGTACGGGCTGTCTGCGTACACAGACGCGGTGATACTTGAGAATTTGTCAAAATCAAAGAACAATCTCCTGCCTCCTTTGGTGAGTGCGGAGCGGAAGCGCAGAAGCAGCTCCGTTCCCTTATACCCTTATACAATTTATATCTGCTTCTTACTTCTGTTTCTTCTTCTACTTCTGTGTCATTCGACATCGACCGATGTCGTACGGTTGCCGGATGCTTTGGCGTTGATGCGCTGGATATACCGCTCCCAGGCTTCTTTCATATCTGGCATAAATGCAGAGAAAGCCACGCTTTCAATGGGTGAGAGACCGACCGGCTTCTCGCCAGTCTCTAAGAAGTCCCAGCACGCCAATAAAACGTTTACTGCGGTTTCCGGAGAAAGCTGTTTGATCAGTTCCCGACGCTCCAACTTCATTTTGAACCAGCTCGGGTGCTTGTCCTTGTCTTTCGCCATTGCCGTCCCCTCACGCCACAGTGAACCGGCGGCTGGTGCTGGACTTGGTGAAGCGCTCGGCCAGCTCCGGCATGGCCTTCTTGAATGCCGTGCTGTCAAAGCGGCTGCTCGTCACAGCCTTCCAGGTGATCTTGTAATCCGCACCCGTCAGCGTATCGGCGTCGATGGCAGTCATGTGCGCCTTGATCGCGTCCTGAATGCTCTCGATCTCGGCTGTCAGCTCGTCGGCCATGCGGCGAAGTTCGCGAAGCTCGTTGACCTTGCTCTGAATTTCTGTGTTGCTCATAGGTGAAACCCCTTTCCTTTTTCGGCGGGGCGTGTTATACTGAACACGACCCCTTTTGTGGTTGCGTCCTGCTTCTGCTTCCTACGGCTTGCGGGACGCTTTTTCTTTGCTCTTGGGAACTCCGGCGGCTGGGGGCTTTCAACTGATCTCGTGAGCCTTGCTGCACTTTGCTGTTCCTTCCCAACTCTTGTAGATGTTCTTCGCCCATCTTCTGCCGGTGTCTGAACTGTTTTCGTTTGTTCCCCTTGACTGGCTTCATTATATCGCTTATTGCGCAAGTATGCAACACGGAATATTGTACAAGTATGCTCTTGCTTTTTTATTCAATTTGCATAATTGCGCAAGTACGCATTTTAATGATATACTTTGCGTGAGGTGATTACATGGGTGGGAAAACATCTGCGAAGTCAAAGAATACATGGATAACGAAAGCGTATGACCGTATCAACTTGACCGTTCCGAAGGGCCAGAAAGACTTGATTCAAGCCCACGCCGAAGCGCAGGGCGAAAGCACGAACGGCTTTATCAACCGCGCGATCTCGGAGACGATGGAGCGGGATAAGAATCGTTGAGAAACGCGTACAGACTTATTGAGACGTTTCAGGTGTTAAAAAAATTAACGAAATCACATTGACAAAACTTAAGAAAACTCATATACTATCGATAGGAAGAAAACTTCCTGCCTGAGAAGCGGTTGCTATGTTGGTGTGTTGCCGTGGAGGTACTATGAGGGTTGTGTGGTCTCCAAGTTCCAACTAGGCTTGTCCGAAAATAAAAACACTCACTTTTTTAGCGCAAATCGCCCTGACGGATATTGTCAGGGCGATCTTACTATCCGAAAGAATTGAGATAGAGAAGATGGATATTCTACAGGAAACTGTTGCGGTGTATGAGCGTCTGCGCAAGAAGCGATACCGGATCATTGTCGACACTGGTGAAGATTTTACATTTACGTTTCAGCCTGTAAACTATCACCATCTGGCCGGATTCCAACACTTGACCGATTTCCGGAATATCAGCAGCCCGAAAAGCAAAGACCGCTTTTATGGATCGGTCAAGCGGCAGCAGCTGCAGACAGAATATATTCAGAGAAGCAGCAGTTATCACGAAATCGAAGAACGTTTGCATACATTCGGCTATCTGGAAGATATTCTTGCGGAAGGCGAAGAAAAGATCATTGTCGAGTATGACAGAAGCAAGCTGTCTTCAGAGATCGAAGCAAAGTATTATCTTTATAAGCGGGTCGGTAGCGTGTTTGAGGGAAATGTTAAGTACCATATCCTGTTCATTGGCAGCATGAATGAACGCTTTTTCCCGGCAACCTACATTGTAGAGCATTCAAATATTTATATGCGAGACCAGAACTTGCATGACTGCCGGATCATTCACGAGGAGAAATAAAGCATTCCATTTATGGGGCCGAAAATTTACCGCACATTTACCGCACAAGGCGGCGAAATCTTATGCGATTTTATGAAATCTTATAAGAGTGCGAAAACGTGAAAGCATTGGTATATCAGAACTTTTTGCATTTTATGAAAAGATATGAAAAGAAAATCGCATCACTACGAACCAGTAGGTCGGGGGTTCGAGTCCCTTCCGGCGTACCAAAAAACCTGTAAAGCTTTGCTTTACAGGTTTTTTGTTGTATTATAGAGTTGTCGGCGCTGGTGATCCTGAAAACGCTCGCCGTTATCATTTCCTTGCTTTTTCCATGATACCACAAGCAGGATAATTCCGCCCAAACTCAATGAGGCTACAATAGCAACGGTCTTTTTTCGGTCACGCCTAAAATTTGCAATTCCCATTGAAACA
>QWCN01001917.1_pt1 | contig 35197 bp, 33 predicted proteins | sample 1972711 | NCBI WGS metagenome assembly QWCN01 (sample SAMN09866707, study PRJNA288562) | Human gut metagenome isolate term1_stool, whole genome shotgun sequencing... | isolation source: gut | host: Homo sapiens | place: USA: California
CACCCCGGCAAGTTCTACGCCCTGCCCCAGGCGCCCCAGCAGTTCAAGCAGCTGCTGATGACCTCCGGCTTCGACCGCTATTTCCAGATCGCCCCCTGCTTCCGCGACGAGGACGCCCGCGGCGACCGCTCCCCCGGCGAGTTCTATCAGCTGGATATGGAGATGGCCTTCGCCACCCAGGACGACATCTTCGCCGTGCTGGAGGACGTGCTGCCCCCCATCTTCGCCAAGTTCGGCACCTACAACGTGGCCTCCTCCGCCCCCTTCCGCCGCATCCCCTACAACACCGCCATGGAGACCTACGGCTCCGATAAGCCCGACCTGCGTATCGACCTGACCTGCAAAAACGTCAGCGAGTTGTTCGTCGCCAGCGAGTTCGAGGCCTTCAAGGGCCAGACCGTAAAGATGGTGCCCATCAGCGACTGCGCCCTGACCCGCAAGCAGGTGGAGAAGCTGCTGACCGACTGCGAGGTCCAGTCCGGCAGCAAGGCCTACTGGTTCAAGGGTCGCCCCGGTGGAGGCCGAGCTGGGTAAGATCATCGACCTGAAGCCGGGCACCCTGGTGCTGGCAACCGCAGGCCAATACGCCACCAAGTCCGTGGGCGTGCTCATCAAGACCTTCGGCGCCGCCTGCGAAAACCACTTCGACAAGGAGCGCTACGAGTTCTGCTGGATCGTGGACTTCCCCATGTACGAGATCGGCGACGAGTCCGGCGAGCTGGAGTTCTGCCACAACCCCTTCTCCATGCCCAACGGCGGCATGGAGGTGCTGCTGAAGGCCGAGCGCGGCGAGATCGACCCGCTGGACATCTACGCCAACCAGTACGACCTGGTGTGCAACGGCGTGGAGCTCAGCTCCGGCGCCGTCCGTAACCACGACCCCGAGATCATGATCAAGGCCTTTGAGCTGGTGCGCCTGGGCGAGGAGGACGTGAAAAAGAAGTTCCCCGCCATGTACAACGCCTTCTGCTACGGTGCGCCTCCCCACGCGGGCATCGCCCCGGGCGTGGACCGCATGGTCATGCTGCTGGCGGGCGAAAGCTCCATCCGCGAGATCATCCCCTTCCCCATGAACAAGAACGCCCAGGACATCATGATGGGCGCGCCGTCCACCGTGGAGCAGAAGCAGCTGGATGAGCTGCACATCGCCATCGTGGGCGAGGTGGAGAAGGACGACTGATGGAGACCGTCAAGCTCTACTATGAAAACGCCTTTCTGCAGGACTTCACCGCCGTGGTGGAGTCCTGCGGGGCTGTGAAGGGCGGCTTTGCGGTGGTGCTGGACCGCACCGCCTTCTATCCCGAGGGCGGCGGCCAGCCCGCCGACCACGGCACGCTGGGGGATGCCCGCGTGCTGGACGTCCATGAGAAGGACGGCGTCGTCACCCACCTGTGCGACCGTGAGCTGCCTGTGGGCACGGAGGTCAGCGGCCGCATCGACTGGACGCGGCGCTTCGACCATATGCAGCAGCACTCCGGCGAGCACATCGTCTCCGGTATGCTGTGCAGCGCCTTCCACTGCGACAACGTGGGCTTCCACCTGGGCGCGGATACCGTGACCATCGACTACAACGCCGACATCAGCTGGGAGCAAGTGCTGGACATCGAACGCCGCGCCAACCGGTACATCTGGGAAAACCACCCCATCCACATCTGGTATCCCTCCCCGGAGGAGCTGGCCGCCCTGCCCTACCGCAGCAAAAAAGCCCTGGAGGGGCCTGTGCGCCTCACGGAGTTCCCCGGCGCGGACCTGTGCGCCTGCTGCGGCACCCATGTGGCCGCCAGCGGCCAGGTGGGCCTGGTGAAGTTCATAGGCTGGCAGAAATTCCGGGACGGCGTGCGGCTGGAGCTGCTGTGCGGCCAGCGAGCGCTGGACCATCTCTCCGCCTGCTGGGAACAATCGCGGCAGATCGGTCAGGCGCTGTCGGTAAAGCCGGAGGCATCCTTTGCCGCCGTGGAGCGGATGCAGTCCGAGCTGCTGGCCGCCAGGGAACGCGCCGCCGGATTGGAAGCGCAGGTCTTTGCCCACACGGCCGCGGAATACGCCGGCAAGGGCGACACCGTGCTCATCACCGAACCGCTGGAGGGCGACGGTGTCCGCCGCCTGTGCGACGCCGTGGCCCAGACGTGCGGCGGCCGCTGCGCCGTGTTCTCCGGAACAGACGGCACATACCGGTACGCGCTCATCCACGCCGGACAGGATATCCGGCCGCTGGTGAAGGACATGAACGAGACGCTGCATGGCCGCGGCGGCGGCCGCGACGGCTTCGCCCAGGGCAGCGCCGCCTGCACGGCGGAGGAGATCCGGGCCTTTTTCTCCCGCCGGTAAACTGCTTCGCTGCGCGAAATAATTTTGCGTTATTTCAACAAAAAACACCCCCGAAATGTGCAGAAAAAGCGCATTTCGGGGATTTCCTTTTATGGATATACATGATACAATAAGAGACACTGAATATTTCGCACAGAAAAGAGTGATACCTTGCCCGAAGAAAACAAGCTGGGCGTCATGCCCATTTCCAAGCTGATCTGGAATATGTCCCTGCCCATCATCGCGTCCATGCTGGTGCAGGCCCTGTACAACATTGTGGACAGCGTGTTCGTCAGCCGTGTCAGCGAGCAGGCGCTCACCGCCGTTTCGCTGGCCTTTCCCGCCCAGAACCTGATGATCGGTCTGGCCACCGGCACCGCCGTTGGCGTCAACGCCCTGATGGGCCGGGCACTGGGTGCCGGACAGCGTGAACGCGCCGACAAGGTCGCCAACCACGGCATACTGCTGGCGCTGGTGGGGTTTGTCATCTCCGCCCTTTTGGGTGCCACCTGCTCCGACCTGTTCTTCCGTTCCCAGACGCAGATCGAGGCTATCATCCGCATGGGCAACGACTACCTGCGGGTGGTGACCATCGGCTCGCTGGGTATGTTTTGCCAGATCATGTACGAACGGCTGCTCCAGGGCACCGGGCGGTCTATCCTCAGTATGTACACCCAGGGTCTGGGCGCCATCATCAATATCATTCTGGACCCCATCTTCATCTTTACCCTGAACATGGGCGTTACCGGCGCTGCCGTGGCCACCATCATCGGCCAGTTCTGCGGCTGCGCCCTGGCCATATACTTCAACCACAAGAAGAATACCGATATCACCCTGTCCATCAAGGGCTTCCGCCCGGACTTCCGGCTCATCGGCGAGATCTATGCCATCGGCCTGCCCAGCGTCATTATGATCGCCATCGGTTCGGTGATGACGTTCCTGATGAACAAGATCCTCATCACCTACCATGCCGCCCATGAAACGGCGGCCACCGCCTTCGGCGCGTACTTCAAGCTGAATTCCTTTATCTTCATGCCCGTCTTCGGTATGAACAACGGCGTGGTGCCCATCGTCGCCTATAATTACGGCGCCCGGAACCGCAAGCGCATGGTGGAGACCATCAAGCGCGGCGCGCTGTACGCCTCCATCATCATGGTCTTCGGCACCGTCCTCTTCTGGGTCATCCCCGGCCCTCTGCTGAAGATATTTGACGCCACCGACACCATGCTCTCCGTGGGCATACCCGCCCTGCGGATCATCTCCATCAGCTTCTGCATGGCCGGCGCGTGCATCGCCCTGGGCGCCTCCTTCCAGGCGCTGGGCAGATCCCTGTACTCCATGATCACCTCCATCGTCCGCCAGCTGGTGTTCCTGATCCCCATCGCCTACGTGCTGGCCCGGTACGGCGCCTCCGTGGGCAACAGCGACCTGGTGTGGTGGAGCTACCCCATCGCGGAGGTATTCTCCCTGACGCTGACGCTGTTCTTCTTCCGCCATCTGTACAAGACCGTCATCGCCCAGCTGCCCGAGGGCCGCGAATAAGAAAAGCGGAACTAAACCCCGCCGCGCTCCGTCTTAGTGGATAGAGGGCGGTCCCATCGCCCTCCCCGCCCCCGGGCGGTGTATATACACAAACAAATAGAGACAGAAAAGGAGGCACGACCCCCATGAAGAAGCTTTTGGCATTTATCCTGGCCCTGGCCTGCGCCCTGTCGCTGATGGCCTGCGGCAAAAAGAACAACGACGACAAGCCCGACCCCGATCCCGCGCCGGACCCCCAGCCCACCGTCACCACCGCCGAATTTACCCACGGCTATGTAGACATGAAGCTGGAGCTGCCGGAGGGCTGGAGCTGGGAGCAGGTGTCCGACAACGGCACCGACAAGACCGAGGGCATCCGCTTCTACAAGACCGATGACCCCACCGTCAGCTACACGCTGCTGTGCTGGACGGGAGGCTACGGCATCTGCGGCACCGGCGTCACCAGTGAGGAGATCACCCTTGCCAACGGCATGAAGGTCTGGCAGCACACGGAGGAGAACACGGAAAAGGGCACCATGGTCATGGCGGACATCTTTTTTGAGGACGTACCGGGCAGCTATGTGGCTTCCCCCTCCGAGACCATGACCACCGAGGTGTGGAACGCCAACCGCGATGCGCTGCTGTCCATTCTGGGCACCGCCCAGATCGGCCGCAAGAGCGTCAGCCAGCAGGCCGCCATCGACGCGGCCAAGGCCCAGTACACCGGCGCGTACGATCAGGTGTACGCCACCTATGACGTCACCTCCGGCGCGTGGACAGTGAGCTTCAGCAAAAGCGCCGCCGGCGCAAAGACCGACCGTCTGGTGGTGGATGCCGCCGGAAAGGTCATGGCCGCCGGAAAGTAACCGAAAACAGTCGAAAACCGCCGCAGCTGCGGCGGTTTTTGCTTTGCGTGCTTGACAACCACCCCGAAACGTGCTATTCTTTTTCTGATACAGGCGATGACGGGCGTGGCGGCCCTGAGCCGCGGGAGGAAATGCCCGCCGGAAGCCCCGTTACCGGCAGAAGAGTGTGGAAGTATCCAAATTCAGGTGGAACCACGGACTATGTTTAGTTCGCCCTGAGCCTTACCGGCTCAGGGCGTTTTTTTGTTGCCAAAACACTTCATATAGGAGGAACCTCACCATGAAAAACACCGAAAAAACGATGGACAAGATCGTCGCCCTCTGCAAAAACCGCGGCATCATCTTTGCCGGCAGCGAGATCTACGGCGGCCTGGCCAACACCTGGGACTACGGCCCCCTGGGCGTGGAGCTGAAGAACAACATCAAGAAGGCCTGGTGGAAGAAATTTGTCCAGGAGAACCCCTACAACGTGGGGCAGGACGCCGCCATCCTCATGAACCCCCAGACCTGGGTGGCCAGCGGCCATCTGGCCGGCTTCTCCGATCCCCTGATGGACTGCAAGGAGTGCAAGGAGCGCTTCCGCGCCGATAAGCTCATCGAGGACTGGTGCCACGAGAACAGCTTTGAGCTCAGCAAGCCCATCGACGCCTTCTCCCAGCAGGAGATGAAGGACTTTGTGGAGGAGCACAACATCCCCTGCCCCAGCTGCGGCAAACACAACTTCACCGATATCCGCCAGTTCAACCTGATGTTCAAGACGTTCCAGGGCGTCACCGAGGATGCCAAGAACACCGTCTATCTCCGTCCCGAGACGGCCCAGGGCATCTTCACCAACTTTGTGAACACCCAGCGCACCACCCGCCGCAAGCTGCCCTTCGGCGTCTGCCAGATCGGCAAGTCCTTCCGCAACGAGATCACCCCGGGCAACTTCATCTTCCGCGTCCGTGAGTTCGAGCAGATGGAGCTGGAGTTCTTCTGCAAGCCCGGCACCGACCTGGAGTGGTTCAACTACTGGCGCACCTTCTGCCACAACTGGCTGCTGGGCATCGGATTGAAGGATGAAAACCTCCGCCTGCGTGACCACGACCCCGAGGAGCTGTGCTTCTACTCCAAGGCCACCACGGACTTCGAGTTCCTGTTCCCCTTCGGCTGGGGCGAGCTGTGGGGCGTGGCCGACCGTACCGACTGACCTACTTCGACCCCGAGACCAACGAGCGCTACATCCCCTATGTGGTCGAGCCGTCCCTGGGCGTGGAGCGCAGCGTCCTGGCCGTGCTGGTGGACGCCTACGACGAGGAGGTCGTGGACGCGGAGAAGAACGACGTCCGCGTGGTGCTGCACCTGCACCCGGCCCTGGCCCCCTACAAGGCCGCCATCCTGCCCCTGAGCAAGAAGCTCTCCGAGCCCGCCCGCAAGATCTACGAGGACCTGTCCAAGGAGTGGATGCTGGACTTCGACGAGACCGGCTCCATCGGCAAGCGCTACCGCCGCGAGGACGAGGTGGGCACTCCCTTCTGCATCACCGTGGATTTCGACACCGTGGGCGATGCCGAGCACGCCGGCGACAACTGCGTCACCGTCCGCGAGCGCGACACCATGGAGCAGGTGCGTATCCCCATCAGTGAGCTGAAGGCCTATCTGGCCGAGAAGCTGGCCTATTAAGCGTAAAAAAAGAAAGCCCCGCGGGGCTTTCTTTTTTTGCTCACATATCCACGATCTGCAATTCGCTCTCGTCCACCTTCTGCATGTCCTTCTTGTTCATCATGTCGTACATACAGGGCACCACGAACAGCGTCATCAGCGTGGCGTACAGCAGTCCGCCGATACAGACCACGGCGATGGGCTGCATCAGCGCCGTACCGGCGTTTTTCGCCGTGGCGGTGACGATCAGGCCCAAAATCGTGGTCAGACTGGTCATCAGGATCGGCCGCAGGCGGGTCACGCCCGCGTCGATGATCGCCTCCCGGCGCTCCATACCGGACAGCCGCTGCTGGTTGATGTAATCCACCAGCACGATACCGTTGTTGACGATGATGCCCACCAGCATCACAAAGCCGATCAGGCTGATGACAGATACCTCGATCCCCGCGATCAGCAGGGCCAGGAAGCCGCCGGTAAAGGCCAGCGGGATGGTAAACATGACGATGAACGGGGATTTCAGCGACTGGAACTGTGCCACCATGATGAAGTACACCAGCACCACGCCCAGCAGCAGCATCAGCAGCAGCTGGCTCATGGCCTCCATGATCTGCTCGTTCTCTCCGTTGAATTCCGCGGTGACGCCCTCCGGCAGCGTCAGACCGCTGACGGCCTGCTGCGCCGCGGAGGTCACGTGGGTGACGTTGTAGCCATCGGCGATGGCGGCGGTCACGGTAACGCACCGGCGCTGCTGGTCACGGGAGATGGTGTTCATGGACACCGTCTCCGTCACGGTGGCCACATCGCCCAGCTTGAAGGTCTTGTCCTCCTCACTGCCGCCGGTCAGCTGCCCCGCGGCGCTGCTGCCGGTCATGCCCGAGGCGCTGCCAGTCATGGCGGAGGACGCGCTGCTCTCCGCCGACAACTCCAGCTCCAGCAGGTTCTCCCGCTTGAGGACGCTGCCCTCCGCCGCGTCCACGGTCAGGTCCATGTCCTCGCTGTCCAGCGTCACATCAGAGACGCTGGCGCTGCTCTGCAGCGCCGCGGCGATCTGCATATACACCTGGGCCACGGTCAGACCCCTCTCCGCCGCCGCCTTCCGGTCGATGGTCACCTGCAGCGCCGGGGCCGAGGCGTCCAGCCCGTCGCTGACCTCACCGACGCCCTCCACCTGCTCCAGCCGCCGGGCGATGGTCCGGGCGCTGCTCTGCAGGTCCGTCATATCGCTGCCGAACACCTGCAGCGACACGCCGCTGCCGGTCATATAGCTCATCATACCGCTCATCACGCCGCTGGCCGTCACCTCACAGGGCAGGTCGGCACACAGCGTCTCGATCTCCTTCCCCGCCACAGAGCCGAAGGTCCCCTCCGGCATGGTGATGTAGCCCTCCACGTCATAGCTGCCGCCGGAGGTGCCGCCCATGGCACCGCCCATGTTCAGGCCGCCCATGGTGCCGCCGCCCATCATAAAGCCGGCATCCTGCACGTCGTCCACAGTCATCACCCGCTCCAGCACCTCGTCGGCCAGCCGTACCGCCTCCTCGCGGGAGGTGTCCTCCGGCATGGTGATGGTCAGGGACAGGTTGTTCATATCCATCTCCGGCATAAAGGTAAAGCCGCGGCGCAGGCACGCGCCGGCACTGGTCACCAGCAGCACCAGCGACAGCAGCAGCACGCCGGCCTTGTGGTCCAGCGAAAAAGCGATGGCCTTCCGATAGGCGGGATAGACCTTGTCCAGCAGGCCCGGCTTCTGCACCATGGGCCGGCGCAGCATACCGCTGGCCATCGCCGGCACCAGTGTCAGCGCCACCAGCAGGCTGGCCAGCAGCGAGTAGGTGATGGTCAGCGCCAGGTCGGTGAACAGCTGGCGGGTCAGGCCCTCTACGAACACGATGGGCGCGAACACGCACACGGTGGTCAGGGTAGAGGCCGTCACCGCCCCCAGCACCTGGCCCGCGCCGGACACCGCCGCCTGAATGATGGTGGCGCCCTTGGCCCGCAGGCGGTAGATATTCTCAATGACCACCACGGAGTTATCCACCAGCATACCCACCGCCACGGCCAGACCGCTCAGGGAGATCATGTTGATGGTCACGCCGGTGAAGTACATAAGTACGATGGCAAAGATCACGCTGACGGGGATAGATACCAGCGTGATGACCGTGGGCCGCCAATCCCGCAGGAACAGGTACAGAATGACCACGGAGAACAGCGCGCCCCACAACAGCGACGAGGTGATGGTCTCCACGATCAGGTAGATATAGTCGCCCTGGTCCATCAGCGGCGCGAAGGACAATCCCTCGTACTGGCCCTCCAGCTCCTCGAACCGTGCGCTGATGTTATTGGACACCTCCGCCGTGGCGTAGTTGGACTGCTTGGTAAAGGTGATGAGAATGCCGTTGTCGCCGTTGACCTTGGTGTACAGCTCCCCGGCGTTGTCCGTGACCACCACGGTGGCGATGTCGCCCAGTGTCACCGGCTCGATGCCGTCCATGCCCAGGTCCAGCAGCACCATATCCTCCAGCTCCTGGCGGGAGGACACGTTCTCGCCCACGGATACCATGTATTTCACGCCGCTGTCGTCCTCAATGTACCCGGCAGGCATGGCGAAATTCTGTGCCGTCAGCAGCTGGCTGACGGCGGAGATGGACAGCATCCCGCCCACGTCCGTCTGGTCGGCGATGGACTTGTACGCCTCGTTGATCTGGTCCATGCCGGCCTCGATCTGGGTCATGGCCTCATCCAGCTGTATCTGCGCCTCCGTCAGCTGGGTAATGCCGTCGATCAGGGAGAGCGTCAGGTTATAGACCTCACTGGTGACCTCCCGCTTCAGCTCGCCGCTTTCCAGATCCTGCATCAGCTTATCCAGCGTCGCGTTCAGCCGTTCCAGCGTCTTTTTCAGCTGCTCCAGCTCCTTCTGCCCGGGCACGGTGATGGGCGGCTCACCGGGATTCGGATCCGGGTCTGGCCCCGGGATCTGGCCCCGGGCCTCCTTCAGATATTCGTACAGCTTATCCACCGCCGCGCCCGCCTTGGCCGCCGCGCCGGCGGCAATGGCCTCCTTGGCCTCATCCAGCTGTGCCTGCCCCTTTTCCACCTGGTCCTTGGCCTTCTGCAGATCCAGCTTCCTCTTGTTCAGTTCGGTACGCACCGCATCCGCCAGCTTCTCCGACAGGGCGTCCAGCTTGGCCTCGTCCAGGATCACATGGGCCTCCCGGGTCACGGCGCCGCTGACCGAAATGCTGGCCACACCGGACACGCCCTCCAGCTTGGGGGACAGCTCTCCGGTGACGAAATCGCTGAGCGCGTACACGTCCATGTCCTCCCGGGACACGGCGGCCACCATCACCGGCAGCATGGAGGGATTGATCTTCAGCACATAGGGGGCGGAGACGGTGTCGTCCCAACTGCCCTGCAATACGGATATCTTCTGCTGGATGTCCACACTGATGGTATCCATATTGGCGCCGTCCTCGAACTCCAGCGTGACCATGGATACGCTGTCCTGGCTGGTGGAGGTGACGGTCTTGATCTTATCCAGCGTAGCCATGGACTGCTCCACCGGCCTGGTGATGGACTGCTCAATGGACTCCGGGCTGGCGCCGGGATCAGAAGTGACGATGATGACATAGGGAAAGTCCATGTTGGGCAGCAGATCCGGTGTCATTTTCAGATACGCCACCACGCCCAGCACGATAATGCCCAGCACCGTCACAAAGATCGTCAGCGGTTTTTTCACGCTGAAGCCGGCCATATCCGTCCCTCCTTTTTCCGCCTGCAGCGCCCACGCACCCAGGGTAAAACTGTAATAATGTGTAAGTGTACCATCCCCGCCGCCGACTTGCAAGCGGGACGGCGCAGAATTCACGAAAGCGTTACAAATACAGGATTTTTTCGGGAAAATAGTTCGGCGTTCGTAGTATTCTTTGCGCCGTCTTTACGCGTCCGGACGATGAAAAACGCGGACGCACCTGCGTCCGCGTTTTTCGCAAATAAGAAAGAGAAAAGGGAAGAAAACAGCAAAATCAGCCGGTGCCCCGTTACAGCAGCGTGCACAGCAGGCGCAGCTCGGCGGCCAGCCACACCGGCATCAGCATGGCGGTGACACGGCACACGGGGTTGATGTTCCCCGTCAGCAGGCACACCAGCGTGAACGCCAGAATGACCGCGATCACAACAGCGGCGATCGCCTTTGCCGGGGAAGTCTTGGTTTTCGTGTTTGTCATAGGGAACAACTCCTTTCTGTATTGTGGCCAAATCATACCACAAAGGTTGGTGCTTGTAAAATTGATTATTCTACAGTATAATATAGGCATAAACTATAATTTGGAGAGTCGCCTATGACCAACCAGGATATCGAGACCTTTTTCGCCGTGCTGGACCACGGCACCATGACCGCCGCTGCCGAGGCGCTGTACATCACCCAGCCGTCCCTGTCCGCCCGGCTGAAGTCGCTGGAGGACCAGGTGGGCGCGCCCCTGTTCCACCGTGGCAAGGGCCAGCGCCGCATCACCCTGACGGATGCGGGCCAGCACTTTCTGCCTCTGGCCCGCCGGTGGCAGAACCTGCTTTCGGAGACGCAGACCTTCGCCGCCGCGGAAAAGCGGGAGTTCCTCCACGTCATCGCCGCCTACACCGCCAACCAGTACATCCTGCCCCCGGTGTACCAGCGCTTTCTGGAGCGCGAGCTGCCGGTGAACCTGTGGGTGGAGTCCATGCGGACGGACCAGGCGGTGTCCGCCGTAGCCCGGGGCGACGCGGACATGGCCATCGTGGACGGCGCATTGCACTACGATCTGCAGATCGAAGCCAAACCCCTGTTCCGCGAGGGCTTCTTCCTTGTGGTGCCCAAAACGGTGGCGCTGACGGAACCGGTAGAGGCCACCACCCTGCACGTGCAGGACGAGATACTCATCTACGGCCAGCCGGAGATACAGCAGTGGCACGACTACTGGTTCGGCGTGGACGCCCGCCCCCTGCTGTACGCCGACACGCCCCAGCTGGCCGAGACCCTGCCCGCCTGCGGCAAGCGCTGGAGCATCATCCCCGCCGGCGCGACCGAGCCCTATCTGCGGATGTTCAGCAACGTACAGGTGCTGCGCCTGGCCCACCCGCCGGCGGAGCGCACCTTCTACCTGGTCACGCCCAAGGGCCGCGCCCTGTCCGCCGCCGCGGAGACACTGCTGGAGGACCTGCGGGTGCAGATACAGGATCTGGAGGGCATCACCTGGTATTGAGCAGCGAAAGAGACACACCCTTCGGTGTGTCTCTTTCTGTCGTTTTGTGTCGCATTCCGTCCTATCCCCGCCGCAGCTGGCCCCGGATCAGCCGCGTCACCGCGTCTGCCAGCCACCCGATGGCCGGCAGGCGCTCCATGGCCTGTCCGTAGATACGCCGGGCGTCCGGCACCTCCCGGTCGCTTCCGGTGAACAGACACACCGGCAGCACGCCCCGCAGCCGCAGGGCCGCGGCCTCCGCCGCCGTGTCGTCCACGCCGCGCTTCCCGGTGTAGGCCCATCCGCCCAGGCCGTTGGGTATCCGCTGGTCGTCGTTGGGGCTGGCGTCCGAGAGCACCAGCAGCAGCGACTGCTCGCTGCGCCGCTGCCGCAGCAGCCAGCCCATGGCCCGCAGGGCCAGCCCGTCCCGGTTCCACCCCGCGGCCACATAGTCGAATACCCCCTCGTTCTGCTCCGGATGGTCATAGTCCCGCAGCACCCGCAGCACCGTGCAGCCGCTGACGGAGCAGAACGCCGTCACCCGCACGGGGATGCGGCACCGGCTCAGGCTCTCCGCGATGAGATACGCCTGTGTGGCCAGCTTCTCCTGCTGCCGGTTCTGCGAGGCCGAGCCGTCCAGCAGCAGGTCCACGGACAGCTCTCCCGGCTCCTGCGGCGACCGGCGGGAAAACACCCTCTCGTCCCCCAGCGCCCCGGCGCGCCAGGCCAGCTCCGGCCGCAGCCTCCCGGCGCGGCCCGTACCGCCCTCGTCCTCCGCCCGTAGCAGCAGCGTGTTCTGCAGCTTCTGCGTCAGCTGTGCGATGGCCAGCTTGTTTTCCACCAGATGCTCCTGATAATACGCCCGGTTCTTCTCCCGCTGCTGCCGGAAGTGGGCCGCGTCCCAGGCCGCCTCCGGCGCGGGTGCGCGGCCCACCGGTTCGCCGCGGGTAAAGTGCAGCCGGCAGTTCTTGTGCACGCCGGTGCACAGGGTGCGCTCCGCCTCACTGAGCTGCCCCGGCGTCAGCATGGACGCGCCGAAGCAGTCCTCCACATACCGCCGCAGGATCGGCTCCGGCGTCCGGCCCTGCAAAAAGCTGAACAGCGTCTGCTTCTGCAAGCCGCCGCTGCCGCCGGGCGCGTCATGTGACAGCGCCCGCAGGGCGTTGGGCCGCACAAAGTGCACGCCGCCGCTTTTGTCCCGCTTTCGGCCTACCCACGCCGCCCACTGGCGGTCGTCGGCGGCCCGGCGTGCGCGGCGGAACCAGGTGTACAGCACGCGCTCCGTCCGCTGGATCAGCTGCGCCTCCGTGCGGTCCCCCGGCGCGGCCAGCTCGTCCAGCAGCGGCGACAGGGCCGGGTCCTCCGGCTGTTCCAGCACGCGGCAGGCCCAGGCCCGGCGCACGGCGTCCCCGTTCATGCCCTCGGCCACCGGCGTCTGCGCCAGCAGCCGGCGGGCATAGTCCCGCCGCAGCGCCGGCAGCAGCGGCCGTTCCGCCGCGCCGCGGGCGAACACCGCCCCCTCCAGCACCAGGAAGAATATGTCCGTGTACAGTGCCTCCTGCGCCGACCGGTGAAACTCGTTCAGCAGCGGCCGGAACCGGTCAAAGTCGTAATACCGGCAGGCCAGACCCAGCACCGTATTGCCGTACAGCTCGGCATCCCCCGCCCGGTCGAAGGTCAGCAGCTCCGGCTTGCGGGCATAGTCCCCCCAGCCGTTCCACACCTGATTTTCCGCCCGGCGCGTCTCTCTGTCCTGTCTGTCCATATCAGTCGAACAGCTTGTCCCGGGTGGCGTCCCTGGGCAGGCGCGCCCACACCGCGTCCGCCACCAGCTGGCGCTCGAAGGGCTCAAAGGCCTTGTTGATGATGCCCAGGGCCAGCGCCTGCCCGGAGGGTATCCCCTTCTCGATCAGGTGCAGGGCCGCCAGCAGTCCCCGCAGGTCCAGCGCCTTGGTGGATATCTCACCGCTGTCGCACTTGGTCCGCAGGTCCCGGAACAGCGCCGTCAGCTGCTCGGCCCACTCCCGCTTCAGGGTGGGGAAGCTGCGCCGCAGCAGCTTCTGCAGATTCTCGTCGGAGATCACCGGCATATCCACCACCACGAACCGGCTCACCAGCGCCTCGTTCAGCTCACGGGTGCCGGCGTAGCCGTAGTTCATGGTGCCGATAAACCGCGCCGCGTCGTCCAGCTGTATGCGCTCATACCCCGGCACGTCGATGACGCGCCGGTGGTCCAGCGTAGCGTGCAGCACGGCCAGCGCCTCGTTCTTGGCCATGTTCACCTCGTCCAGCACGCCGAAGCCGCCCAGCCGCGCGCAGGCGCACACCGGTCCCTCCCGGAACACCACCTGCCCGTCCTTCAGCGTGTCCGCGCCGATCAGGGCCGCCGCGTCCACGTTCACATACATGGACACGTCCCACACCGGCCGGCCGAACAGCGCCGCCAGGTCCTCCGCCAGCACGTTCTTTCCGGTGGCCTTCGGCCCCGCCAGCAGCAGGTGCTCGCCGCACAGCAGTGCCGCCGCCGCGCTCTCCCATACCTCCCTGCCGTAGTAGAGATACTTCGGCACGGGCACGCGCTCCTGTGCCTCCGGCGTCAGGGGGTGGGCCTCCCGAAAGCGGCGTACCTCGTCCAGCAGGCCGCTGTCCACGCCCTCGTCCCGCAATTCCTTCCAAATATCCATAGACTCGCCTCATTTCATCTCCGGATGATGCCAAATTATACTCCCGCCGCCCGCTAAGTGTCCGTTAAGGATGTGCGGTCCGTCCCCTTTGTCATATCCGCCCGCGTTCCGCCATATAGATAGAGCACAACGGCATGGGAGTGTTGCGTTATGCGAGACGATCTGGAGCAGCGGGCCAAAGAACTGGCCCTGTACATGATAGAGAACCGGACCACCGTCCGCGCCGCCGCCAAGAAGTTCGGCGTCAGCAAATCCACCGTACACAAGGACCTGTCCGAGCGTCTGGCCCTGTGCGACCGGGCGCTGTACACACAGGTAAAGGCCATACTGGACGAAAACCGTTCCCAGCGGCACATTCGCGGCGGAATGGCCACGCGCCGCAAGTATAAGGGGATATGAAAAAAGGGACGGCGCCGCCGTCCCTTTTCCCGTATAAACCAAAACGGACACCCTTGCGGATGTCCGTTGCGTTTGGTCATTAGCCAATGTTGTTCAGCTTCAGCGTCAGCGCGCTCTTCTTGTGGGCCGCGTTGTTCTTGTGCAGCAGGCCCTTTGCAGCAGCCTTGTCGATCGCCTTGACCGCCACCTTGTAAGTGCCCTCGGCCTCGGTGCGATTGCCTTCAACGGCAGCAGCCTCGAACTTCTTGATAGCAGTCTTCAGTGCGGACTTATTGGCTTTGTTGCGAGCATTTCTCGTCTCTGCCACCAGAACACGCTTCTTAGCAGACTTGATATTCGGCAAACCAAACACCTCCCCGACTTGAATTTTTTGTGCAGCGAAAATAAACACTTCCACGCAGGATGATATTTTAGCATCTTTGCCTGAAAAATGCAAGACTTTTTTGCAATTTCCGCGGCAGTTTTTGTATAAAAGCGATTTCACCGGCCATGCTACCCAAAAGCCACAATATTTTGTGTTCAGAAGGGAGCGTTGACCACTACTATGAACCTCTCGCGTACCGATCTGGCCGTGGAAACAGCGGAGGCGCTGCCCACCGGCCGGGATATTTTCGCCCCCGGCACCGGCGTCACCAAGTCCGAATGCCTGCTGTGCGGCTGTCCCGTCACCCGCATCCATGTCTGTACCCCGGCGGGCGCCCGGGCCATCGGCAAGCCCGAGGGCCGCTATATCACCATCGACCTGCGCCCCACCCTGTCCCGTCAGGAGGCGCTGACCGGCCGGGCCGCCCTCTGTCTGTGCCGCGAGCTCCGCGCCCTGCTGCCGCCGCCATCGGACGGCCCCGCCCTGGTGGTGGGCTTGGGCAACGACGCCATGACCCCCGACGCCGTGGGGGCGGCGGCGCTGGATCACCTGCTGGTCACGCGGCACATGGTCCGTTCCATGCCCCGGCAGTTCGGCGCGCTGACGCCGGTGGCGGCCCTGGCCACCGGCGTGCTGGCCCGCACGGGGGTGGAGACGCTGGAGCTGATCCGCGGCGCGGCGGACCGCCTGCACCCCTCGGTGGTCATCGCCATCGACGCGCTGGCCGCCCGCAGCCGTCACCGGCTGTGCGCCACCGTGCAGCTGGGGGACACGGGCCTGATCCCCGGCAGCGGCGTAGGCAATCACCGCAAGGCAGTCAACGCCCGGACGCTTGGCGTGCCGGTCATCGCCCTGGGCGTCCCCACGGTCATCGACGGCGCGGCCCTCTGCGGCGGCGAGGACGCCCCGCCCTCCGGACTGTTCGTCACGCCCCAGGACATCGACCGCCGCGTCCGTGAGCTGGGCCGGCTCATCGGCTATGGCGTCACCCTGGCACTCCAGCCCGGCCTGACGCCGGAGGATGCAGCAGCCCTGCTGGGATAGCCCTTGCAAAATCCTCCCCGACGCGGTACAATAGGACATCAAAACTTCGGAACGGGAGGTATCGCACATGGAATTCAACCCCCAGATACAGCTGGCCGGCCTGCTGGAGTGGATGGCCGAGCAGATGAATGCCTGCCACGGCAAGACCGCCGTCATCGGCATCTCCGGCGGCAAGGACAGCTCCACCGTGGCCGCCCTGGCCGTGGCCGCCTATGGCCGCGAAAACGTCCTCGGCGTCCTCATGCCCGACGGCGTCCAGCCGGACATCGACTACTCCCAGGCACTGGTGGAGCACCTGGACCTGCCCCACACCACCATCAACATCCACGACGCCGTTCAGGGCGTGCTGAACGAGATGGAGAAGGCGGGCCTGACCCCCAGCCGCCAGACAAAGGTCAATCTGCCCAGCCGCGTCCGCATGGCCACCCTGTACGCCGTGGCCCAGTCCGTAGAGGGCGGCATCGTCATCAACACCAGCAACCTCAGCGAGGACTGGGTGGGCTACTGCACCATCTACGGCGACAGCGCCGGCGCCTTCTCCCCCCTGGGGATGTACACCACCGAGGAGGTCGTCGCCCTGGGCCGCCAGTTGGGCCTGCCGGAGAAGTTCCTCATCAAGCCGCCGTCCGACGGCCTCACCGGCCTGACCGACGAGGACAATCTGGGTTTCCCCTATCACGCGGTGAACGAGTACGTCCGCCGCGGCGTGGTGGACCCGGCCATCAAGGAGCGCATCGACGCCCTGCATCGTGCCAGCCGCTTCAAATTCCAGACCCTGCCGGTCTACCACAACGGCCTGCCCATGGCGCTGACCGATGAGACCGATTATTATAACTGAGTCCCGTTTCCTTTTGTGCGCCTTTTTTCTCTCCGTCTTTTGAGAATACAGGGCTTTGGATCCTTCCGGAACACAAAGGCAAACCGTGACTGACGCAAACGTATACAAAAGAGCGCATAAGCAGCACACGCAAGGGACGATCAGGTAAACGCTGCGTAAACCAAAAAGCAAGCAAACATACGTTGCCGAAAGCGAAAAAAAAGCAGAAACACCCCGGCCATTGGGCCGGGGTGTTTCCGTGTGTTTGTGTTAGGAGAGAGAGAAAATCACATCAGGAAGTGTTGTTCCTTTGGATGATGCTATAATACCCTCTAATTTTGGCCGAATCTTGAAGCGGCCATGAACAATTTGTGAATTCTGCCTTTTACGCCGCCTTTTTTCCACAGCAGACAGCGCATTTCACTGAAACTTTCTGCTCTCGGCCACAGCCATCTGGTCGCAGCGGTTGTTTTTTTCGTTCTCCGCGTGGCCCTTCACCCAGTGGCAGCGCACCTCGTGGATATCGGTCAGCGCCAGCAGCTGCTCCCACAGGTCCGGGTTCAGCGCCGGCTTTTTGTCGCTCTTCACCCAGCCCCGCTGCTGCCAGCTTCTGGCCCAGCCCTTTTCCAGCGCATCGATGACGTACTTGCTGTCGCTGTACAGCTCCACCACGCACGGCTCCTTCAAAAGCCGCAGCGCCTCGATGACGGCGGTCAGCTCCATGCGGTTGTTTGTGGTTCGCGCCGCGCCGCCGGAGAGCGCCTTCTCCGCACCCTTATAGCTGAGTATCGCCCCCCAGCCGCCCGGACCCGGGTTGCCGCTGCAGGCCCCATCGGTGTAGATCGTAACGGTTCTCATATATCCTTCCTTCACTCCACCCCAACGACGCGCACCGTTCCGTCCTGCACGGTAAAGCGCACGTTCTTTCCTGCGTAAGCCATGCCGTACACGCGGTCGGGGTCGTCCTGATACCGGGGCCGCGGGTCGGCGGCCAGGGCGCTCAGCAGCCCATGGCGCTGTCCGCTGTCAAATTGCGCCAGCAGCTCCGGGGGAAAGTCCACCGTCAGCACCGCGCCGGCATCGCCGCCGGTAAAGCCGCCGGCGGCGTCGGGATAGCTGTCCGCGTAGGCCAGATAGGGTTTGATGTCTACGATGGGCGTTCCGCTGACCATATCCGCGCCGCGGACATACAGCACCGGAGAATCCGGCTCGTCCAAGGCCACACGCTCCAGCTCCACAGCGGAGAGCCCCAGGCTGTTAGGCCGGAAGGGCGAACGGGTGGCGAACACGCCCACGCGCTCGTTGCCGCCCAGCCGGGGCGGCCGCACGGTGGGCGACCAGCCCTGCCGCAGCGCCCGGTCAAACTGCCAGATGAGCCAGATGTGTGAAAAGCCCTCCAGGCCCCGCACCGCGTCCACGTCCCGGAAGGGCTTTTCGAACACGATGCGTCCGGGGCAGTCGGCAATGCCGCTCTGCCGCGGCACGCCGAACTTCTCCGCAAAGGGCGTCTCTATCCGCGCGATGATGTCCAGCCCGGAGCCGTTCACAGCGGGGCCTCCTCCGGCGCTGGCTGCTCCTTCTCCTCGGGATCGGCCAGTGCCAGCGAGATGACCCGGTCGCCCTCCTCCTTGAAGCGCATGACGATGACGCCCTGGGTGGCACGTCCCGCCACGCGGATATTTTCCACAGGTGTGCGGATCAGGATGCCCGCCGCCGTTACCAGCAGCAGGTCCTCGGTACCGTCCACCACCTTCATGCCCACCACCGGGCCGGTCTTGTCCGTGACCATATAGTTGCGGATACCCATGCCGCCGCGGTTGGTAATGCGGTACTCCTCAATAGGCGTCCGCTTGCCGTAGCCGTTCTCGGTGATGGACAGCACGGTCTTGTCCGCGTCGGCGCGGGCAGCCCCGATAACATAATCGCCCTCCCGCAGGCGAATGCCCCGGACGCCCACGGCGGTACGTCCCATGGCGCGCACATCCGTCTCGTCGAAGCACACCGCCTGTCCGTCGTGGGTGGCGATAAGCATACGGTCATGCCCCCGCGTCTCCGTCACGGAGATCAGCTCATCGCCCTCGTCCAGCGTCAGGGCGCGGATGCCGTTGTTCCGCAGGTTCTTCAGGGCACTGACCTCCAGACGCTTCACCGTGCCGTTCCGGGTGGTCATGAACAGGTACAGCTCCTCGTCGCCCGTCTCCCGGAAGTGGAGCATAGCCTGCACACGCTCGCCCGTCTCCACCTGCAGGATGTTGACGATATTCACACCCTTGGCGGCCTTGCCGCTTTCCGGGATCTGATAGCCCTTCTTGCGGTAGACCTTGCCGGTGTCGGTAAAGAACAGAATATAGTCGTGGGTAGACGCGGTGAACACGTCCACCACCGTGTCCTCCTCACGGGTGGTGATGCCCTTCTTGCCCATGCCGCCCTTACTCTGAGCGGCGTATTCGCTGACCGGCGTGCGCTTGATGTAGCCGTTCTCCGTCAGGGTGAAGACGCACTGCTCCTCCTCGATCAGGTCCTCGATGTCCAGCTCGTCCTCCACGTCCTGGATCTCGGTCTTGCGGTCGTCGCCGAACTTGTCGGCAATGGCGGTCAGCTCCTCCTTGAGGATGGACTTCACCAGTCCCTCGTCGCTGAGGATACGCAGGAAGTAGGCGATCTTCTCCTCCAGCTCCTTGTACTCGGTCTGGAGCTTCTCCCGGTCAAGACCCTGCAGCGCCTTCAGGCGCATATCCAGAATGGCCTGGGCCTGCACGTCGTCCAGCCCGAAGCGCTGCATCAGATTCTCCTTGGCGTTGTCGTAGCTGCTGCGGATGATCTTGATGACCTCGTCGATGTTGTCCTGGGCGATGAGCAGGCCCTCCAGCAGGTGGGCGCGCTCCTGGGCCTTTTTCAGGTCGAAGCGGGTCCGGCGGATGATGATCTCCTCCTGGAATTTCAGGTACTCGTCGATGATGTGCCGCAGGGACAGTATTTTCGGCTGCCGCTGGTTTTCCACAAGCGCCAGCATATTGATGGCAAACGTGGTTTGCAGCTGGGTCTGGGCAAACAGACGGTTCAGCACCACTTGGGGATTGGCATCGCGCTTCAGCTCGATGACCATTCGCATACCGTTGCGGTCGGACTCGTCCCGGATGTCGGAGATACCCTCCAGCCGCTTGTCCTCTACCTGGTCGGCAATGACCTTGATGAGCATCCGCTTGTTCACCTGATAGGGCAGCTCTGTGATGATGATACGGGTGCGGCCGTTGTTGAACTCCTCAAACTCATGCCGGGCACGGACTATGAGCCTGCCCCGGCCCGTGGCGTAGGCGGCGCGGATGCCGCTGCGTCCCATGATGATACCCTTCGTGGGGAAGTCGGGGCCCTTGACGTGCTCCATCAGGTCGCCGAGGGTGGCGTCCGGGTCGTCCAGCACGCAGATGCAGGCGCCGATGACCTCCCGCAGGTTGTGGGGTGGGATATTGGTGGCCATGCCCACGGCGATACCGCTGGAGCCGTTGACCAGCAAATTGGGGAACCGGCAGGGCAGCACACGGGGCTCCTTGCGGCTCTCATCGAAGTTGGGGTCCCAGTCCACCGTGTCCTTTTCGATGTCGCGGAGCATCTCGTTGGAGATCTTGCTGAGACGGGCTTCGGTGTAACGGTAGGCGGCCGGGGGGTCGCCATCCACGGAGCCGAAGTTGCCGTGGCCGTCCACCAGCATATAGCGCATGGAGAAATCCTGCGCCAGACGCACCAGCGCGTCGTACACGGAGGCGTCGCCGTGAGGGTGATACCGGCCCAGCACATCGCCCACGCAGGTGGCGGATTTCTTGAAGGGCTTGTCGCTGGTCAGGTTATCCTCGTACATGGCGTACAGGATACGCCGGTGCACGGGCTTCAGGCCATCCCGCACGTCAGGCAGCGCACGGCCCACGATGACGGACATGGCGTACTCGATATAGGAGTTCTCCATCTCCGGCACCAGCGGGGACTCTACGATATGCTGGTTGGGAAAACGTATTTCTTCCGGGTCGTATTGGGGCTTTTTGCTCATACTGACACGACCTCCTTAATAATCCAGATTTACCGCGTACTTGGCGCGCTGCTCGATAAACTCCTTGCGGGGCTCCACCTTCTCGCCCATGAGGACGGTGAACGTGGCATCGGCCTTCACCGCGTCATCCAGCGTGATGCGCCGTAGGGTACGGGTGGTGGGATCCATGGTGGTCTCCCACAGCTCGTGGGCGTCCATCTCGCCCAGACCCTTAAACCGGCTGATGTTGATGGTCACATTGGGGTTGCCGCCGCGCATCTCCGCGGAGATGCGGTCCCGCTCCTCGTCGGAGTAGGCCACCCGGGAGGTCTTGCCACGGGTCAGCTTATAGAGCGGCGGCACGGCGGAGTAGACATAGCCCTCCTCAATGAGGGGCCGCATATACCGGAAGAAGAAGGTCAGCAGCAGGGTGCGGATATGGGCGCCGTCCACATCGGCATCGGCCATGATGATGATCTTGTGATAGCGCAGCTTGTTCTCGTCGAACTCCTCGCCGATACCGGCGCCCAGCGCGATGATGACGGGCTGGAGCTTGTCGTTGCCGTAGACCTTGTCCACCCGGGCCTTCTCCACGTTGAGCATCTTGCCCCACAGCGGCAGGATGGCCTGGAACCGGCTGTCCCGTCCCGCCGTGGCGGAGCCGCCTGCGGAGTCGCCCTCCACGATGTACAGCTCGGTCAGCTCGGGGTTGTTCTCGTTGCAGTCCCGCAGCTTGTCCGGCATGGCCGCGCCGCCCAGCACCGTCTTGCGCCGGATGGACTCACGTGCCTTCCGCGCCGCCTCGCGGGCGCGGTTGGCGGTCATAGCCTTGTCCAGAATGGTGCGGGCCACCACGGGGTGTTCCTCCAGATACACCGCCAGCTGGTCGCTGACGATGCTGTCCACCAGCGTGCGGATATGGGCGTTGCCCAGCTTGGCCTTGGTCTGGCCCTCAAACTGGGCCTCCGTCAGCTTCACAGAGATGACGGCGGTGATGCCCTCGCGCACGTCCTCGCCGGAGACCTTGTCGCCCTCCTTGATCATGCCGTATTTCAGGCCGTAGGCATTCAGTACGCGGGTCAGGGCCGCCTTGAAGCCCGTCTCGTGCATGCCGCCTTCCGGCGTATGGATATCGTTGGCGAAGGACACCAGCGTCTCGTTGTAGCCGTCGTTATACTGGATGGCGATCTCCGCCGTGCTGTCGCCCTTGGCGCCGGAGAGATAGATGACCTCCTCGTGGAGCGGGGTCTTGTTCCGGTTGATGTAGGTAACGAACTCCCGGATTCCGCCCTCATAGCACATGGCCTCGGACTTCTCTCTGCCCGGCCGGGCGTCGCTGATAGTGATCCGCAGACCGGCGTTCAGGAACGCCTGCTCCCGCATACGGGTGTGCAGCGTCTCATAGTCGTACTCCAACGTGTCGAACATCTCCGGGTCCGGCTTAAAGGTCACGGTGGTGCCGGTATGGTCCGTCTCGCCGATGACCTTCATCTCCTGGGTGATATTGCCCCGGGAGAATTTCATCTCATAGATTTTGCCGTCCTTGTGTACCTGCACCGTCAGCCACTCGCTCAGAGCGTTCACCACGGACGCGCCCACGCCGTGCAGGCCGCCGGAGACCTTATAGCCACCACCGCCAAACTTGCCGCCGGCGTGCAGCACGGTGAACACCACCTCCAGGGCGGGCCGGCCCGTCTGGGCCTGAATATCCACGGGGATACCACGGCCGTTGTCGGTAACGGTGATGGTGTCACCCTCGTTGATGGTCACGGTAATGTCCTTGCAGTAGCCGGCCAGCGCCTCGTCGATGGCGTTGTCCACGATCTCATATACCAGGTGGTGCAGACCGCTGGCGCTGGTAGAACCGATATACATACCCGGCCGCTTCCGCACAGCCTCCAGCCCCTCCAGTACCTGTATTTCTGATGCGTTATATTCCGTATCCACCACGGTCTTTTCCAGTTCTGCCATGTACTACTCTCCTTTTCCTTGGACCCGCTTGCCCAGCGTCCGGGAATTGATCTGCGACAGATACACGATCTGCCGGTGATAGGGATGGTCACACACCACGAAGGACCGCGGTATGTCCTCGCAGGCACTCTGTACCACGCCCTCCTGCTCGGCTCCCTGTAAAAACTCTCTCGTTTTTTTTGAGGTAGAGGTGTTATCCAGGTCAAAGATACCGATGACCCGCCGGTCCTCTACCATCACGTTCATACCGATGTGCAGATACGCCATCACAGTACCTCCCCGCCCCGCACATGGAACACCCTGCCGCTGAGCAGCGTGTCCAGCCGGTCGTTTTCGCAACAGGTGATAAACACCTGTCCGCCGCTGATGCGATTCAGTACGTATTCCTGCCGCCGGGGGTCCAGCTCGCTGAGCACATCGTCCAGCAGCATTACCGGATACTCCCCCATGGCGTTTTTGTGTATCTCGCGCTCCGCCAGCTTCAGGCTCAGTGCCGCCGTGCGTACCTGCCCCTGCGAGCAGAACTGCCGCGCGCTGCGCCCGTTGACCAGCACCTCGATATCGTCCTTGTGGGCGCCGGAGAGACACAGCTTCGACGCACGCTCCGCCGCCTGATGACTCTCCATATGTGCCGCCAGCGCCGCGTAGATATCTGCCTGACTGCCCAGCGGGTCGGCGACGGTCCTGACGGTCTGGTACGTCAGGGTCAGCTCCTCCCTCTCGCCGCTGCACTCATAGTGTGCCTGTCGGGCATATTCCGCCAGCGCCGCACAGAACCGCGCCCGATAGCCTACCAGCACTGCGCCGCTGCGGCACAGGCCTTCGTTGAATTCCGGCAGCAGGTCCAAAAGCTCTGGCTTGTCCTCGCTGTCCCGCAGGATGCGGGTCTTGTGCTCATACAGCCGGCTGTACTGGCTCAGCGCCTCGGCGTACCGCGGCCGCAGCTGGCACAGCGACAGGTCCATGAACCGCCGCCGTTCCGCCGCACCGGCCCGGATCAAAAACAGATCCTCCGGCGCAAAAAACACCGTATGCAGCACGTCGGACAGGGAGGCGCTGTTTTTGGCGGGCACACCGTTAACGGTCATTTTCCGCCGCTTTCCGCGGAAGAGGCGTATGTCCGTCACAAACTCCCGCTGCCGGGAAAAGATATCTCCCAACAGTGCGGCCTCCTGCATATCGAAGCCGATCAGCTCCTTGTCTCCGTGGGCGCGGGGACTTTTTCCACAGCTAAGATATACGATGGCCTCCAGCAGATTTGTTTTTCCTTGGGCGTTCTCTCCGTAAATAACGTTGCAGCTGGGGTCGAACGTCAGCGCCTGCGTGCCGTAGTTCCGCCAGCCCTGCAGGTGCAGGGCGTCAACTCTCATACGCCACCGTCAGCGTCTGCCCGTTGAAGACCACCACGTCGCCGGGTCGGATCTTCTTGCCCCGCATGGTGCACACCTCGCCATTGACCGTCACGTCACCCTCCTGGATGACGAGTTTGGCCTCGCCGCCGGTCTCTACCGCCGCGGCAAACTTCAGCAGATCCTGCAATTTGATATATTCCGTTGTGATGGTGATAGTCTCCATAATAATGAACCTCGTTCATAGATATAATATGCCGTTTTTTTCTTCAATAAAAAGCGCGCACACAGTTCGATAAAGGTGCAGCTCCTGCGTTCTGCCGATGGCAAACCAACGACGGCGTACCGGGTGTATGTCGAGGAGGTGTAACGATGGCAGGGCACAAGAGATGTGCCTTTATTGCGCCTTCAGGCGCACCGGCAGCACCATATAAAGAAAGTTGTCACTGTCATCTACGGGCGTGATAATACAGGGCGAAATACCGGTGTTCAGCTGCATTTTCACCGTGTCCGCCGGGGCATAGCGCAGGGCGTCCATGAGATAGCGGTTGTTGAAGCCGATCTCCAGCTCCTGTCCGTCGCCGCGGACGGGGCAGATATCCCGGGCTTCGCCGTTTCCGGTCCGGGCGGACATATACACCCGGTCCTGGCTGAACAGGCAGCGTACCGGACTTTTCAGCTTCTCGCTGATGACCACGCTGACGCGGTCCAGGCTTTCGATCATCGTCTTGTTGTCCACCTCGATGCAGATGGGGTTGGTGGTAGGTATGGCATTCTTGTAGTCCAGGAATTCACCCTCCAACCGGCGGCATATCAGCTGGGTAGCCCCGGCCTCGAACATCAGATGGCGCTTACCCTGGGTCACCGTCACCATGTCGTCGGTGTCGGCGCATATTTTCTCCACCTCATTCAGGGCCGCGCCGGGGGCCACGAACTTAAAGGCCCCGCCGTCGATGTGCTCCAACGGCTCGCGGCGCAGCGCCAGACGGAAGCCGTCCACCGCCACCATGGTCAGTCCCTTGTCGCTGATCTCAAACAGGGCGCCGGTGTGGATGGGACGGGCCTCATTGACGGAAACAGCAAAGCTGGTCTGGTTGATCATGGCCTTCAGCGTCCGCTGCTCCAGTGTGACGGAGAACTGGTCGTCCACCTCCGGCAGCTCCGGATAGTCGTCGGCGCTGAGGCCGGGAAGCTCGAAGCTGGCATCGCCGCAGTTCAGCTTCACGTTGAACTTGTCGTCTGCCTCAAAGGTCACCATATCATCCGGCAGGCGGCGGATCATCTCGCCGAACAGTCTGGCGTTCAGCACGATGTGCCCTGCCTCGGACACTGCGGCCTCTACCGTGGTGCGTATGCCGGTCTGCATATTATAGCCGGACAGCCGCAGTCCCTCGCCGCACTCCAGCAGGATACCCTCCAGCGCCGGGATGGAGCTTTTAGCCGCCACCGCCCGGGACACCGCGGCTACCGCCTGTTGTACCAGTGCCTTTTCACAGGAAAATCTCACCATATCCGTCGTTCCTCGCTTTCCGAAAGTCATTGCCGCCTGCGCTGTCTGAAAAATCAGCCCTATGCAAAAAAGCGGTTCTATTTTTCTAAATCAAATCATAAACTAATCTTTTATTTCAGTAGTCTTATTAGTAGGAAAATTTTATGTGGACATCCATGTTTATCCCGCGCTGTTATCGGCTTTTTTATAGACATACCGTTATGGAAAATACGCCGGGTTTCCCACAGTTGTATGTGTGATGCGGATGTTACACAGTTTTTCCACGTGGATTACACAGGAAATGGGGAAAACCCTCCCCTTTCGCTCTGTCTCGCCAGCACCTGCGATTTCTCACTTTTTGCTGTTGATGTTGGTGGTGATCTCCTTCACCTTTTCAGCAAAGGCGGGGTCGGAGCGCATCGTGCTCTCCACCTTGTCCAGAGAGTGCAGAATAGTGGAGTGGTCCCTGTCGCCGAACTCCTTGCCGATGTCGTTCAGGCTCATGGAGGTCATACGGCGGATGAGGTACATGGCGATCTGCCGCGCGGCCACCACATCGCGGCTGCGGCTCTGTCCCCGCAGTGTCTCCTCGTCCACATGGAAGTAGCTGCATATGTATCCCACGATAATGGCAGGGGTGGGGGCAAAGTCGTTGCTCTTCTTCAGCATATCCCGGATGGCCCGGCTGACGGTCTCTTCGTTGACCTGGTCGTCCAGCAGATCCCGATAGGCCAGTATCTTATTCAGCGTGCCCTCGATCTGCCGCACGTTGGAGGTGATGTTCTCCGCGATGTAGTCCGTCACCTCATTGGGCAGCTTCACGCCCAGCATGGCAGCCTTATTCTGCACGATGGCGAACCGTGTTTCAAAGTCCGGCGGCGCCACATCCACCATCAGGCCCCACTCGAACCGGGTCCGCAGCCGGTCCTCCAGCTGAGTGATCTCCTTTGGCGGCCGGTCTGACGTCAGCACGATCTGCCGGCCGGACTCATACAGGGTGTTGAAGGTGTGAAAGAACTCCTCCTGGGTCTGTATCTTGCCGGCGATGAATTGGATATCGTCCATCAGCAGGATATCCGTCTGCCGGTACTTTTCCCGGAATTCCGCATTGCGGTTTTCCCGGATGGAGGCGATCAGTTCGTTGGTGAAGTCGTCGCCCTTCACATAGACGATCCGTGCCTCCGGCCGCTTTTTCCGCAGGGCGTTGGCGATGGCGTACAGCAGGTGCGTCTTGCCCAGTCCGCTGTCACCGTAGATAAACAGCGGATTGTAGTTCTCGCCGGGCTTCTCGGTCACCGCCTTGGCGGCGGCAAAGGCCAGCTTGTTCTGAGGTCCCACCACATACGTCTCGAAGGTGAAGGCCTCCGACTCTGACAGATCGCCCGGCCTGTCCGGCGCCACACCGTGGTAAGCCGCCAGCTGCTGATCGTCCAGAATTTTTACCTCCAGGTCCGTGGAGAACAAGTCCCGCAGTGCCGCCTTGATGTGTGGCAGGAACCGGGCCTCGATGGTGCTTTTTTTAAAGGTATTGCTGCAATGGAGCACGAAGGCCGAGTCCTCCATTGTCACCACCGTTACCTCGTCGAACCAGGTGTTGATGGTGGTCTCGGACAGCTCATGGCTCAGCCGCTTGAGCACGCTGTCCCACAGGTCTTTCATGGAATTCAAGCAAAAGCTCCCCTTTCGGCGGAGGCTGTCTGTTTTCCTCCGCGGTAAAATGGCGGGGGGTATACCGCCGCAAAATATCCCACCACATTATAGCAGAAAACACGCCGGAAGTCTACACCTATTCTAAATATAAACTGCCGGCTTTTTTCCTGTTTTTCCCGCAAAAACGGGCGCTTGTGGGTAAATTTTTGTTGACAGTGCCCCCCTGTATCTGTATAATATACTCCGCGTGGTTGCACGCAGATGTGCAACAGGCGTGGAAATGTTTACTGCGGCGGTGAATATCCCACCGCTGTCGAGTAAGCGCGGGGCCTTGTTGTCCCGCCGGATAATCTTAAAAATGGAGGTGTCATGCAATGTTCCGTACCTATCAGCCCAAGAAGCGTCAGCGCTCCAAGGAGCACGGCTTCCGCAAGAGAATGGCCACCCGCAACGGCCGCAAGGTTCTGGCCCGTCGTCGTGCCAAGGGTCGTGCCCGTCTGACCCATTGAGGTCACGGAAGGTGCATCGCACATACAGATAAGCCCTGAGGGACGGAGGATCGAGATCCCCGTCCCTATCGGTGTATCTGGCGAGGCAAAACCAGTATAGCGAGGGAACTATGGACGCAAGAGTAACGGTGAAGCAAAACAGCGACTTCCGCCGCATTTACCGCAGGGGCCGGTCTGCCGTCTCCGGCGGCGTGGTGGTCTACTGCCTGAAGAACAGACAGGGCATGAGCCGCTTGGGCGTCACCGTCTCCACCAAGCTGGGCCACGCCGTGGTCCGCAACCGTGTCCGCCGCCGGTTTCGTGAGCTCTATCGCCTGCACAGGGCCGATATGCTCCCCGGCTGGGATATTATCATGGTGGGCCGTGTCCGTGCCGCCGAGCTGCCCTATCATAAGCTGGAAAAGCAATACCTCCGCTGCCTTGCGGAGCTGGGATTGCTGCGGGAGGATGTATGAAAAGACTTCTTCTCTCCGCTATCCGCTTTTATCGCCGGGCCGTCTCGCCCCTGTTCCCGCCCCGCTGCCGCTATATCCCCACCTGCTCGCAGTACGCCCTTGAGGCGGTCGAGAAATACGGTGCGGCCAAGGGCGGCTGGCTGGCCTTCAAGCGTCTTATGCGGTGCCATCCCTTCCACCATCACAAGGGCGGCTGGTATGATCCGGTGCCCTGAACCAACCCCCTCAAAAAACTACGGAGGAATAAAAGCCTATGTTCGCACAACTCGGCTACTACATCTGTGTGCCGTTCGCGTGGCTCACCCGCCTGTTCTATACCTGGACGGGCTCTTACGGCGTCGCTCTGATCCTCTTCACCCTGATCGTCAAGCTGGTGCTGCTTCCCTTCCAGCTCAAGAGCAAGAAGAGTATGCTCCGCATGGGCCGCATGAACAGCAAGGTGCAGGAGATCCAGAAGAAATACGCCAACAACAAGGAGAGGCAGCAGCAGGAGATCGCGGACCTCTATGCCCGCGAGGGCGTCAACCCCATGTCCGGGTGCCTGTGGTCCTTCCTGCCCTTCCCCATCCTGATCGCCCTGTACTACATCATCCGCACACCTCTGCGCTACTTCATGTCCCTGTCCAACGAGGTCATCGCCAAGATCACCGAGCTGGCGGTGTCCCTGGGATATGTGTCCGGCGCCAGTGGTCAGGCCTCTGCTTATGACCAGATCTATCTGGCCAAGTTCATCCACGATAACTGGTCCAGCTTCGAGGGCAAATTCGATGGTCTTATCGACCTGAACTACACCTTCCTCAGCATGGACCTGTCCGCCGTGCCCAAGGATCTGTTCAGCCAGTTCCCCTCCGGCGGCTGGCCCGTCATCGGCATCATGCTCATGCCGCTGATCTCTGCCGCGCTGCAGTTCCTGATGACCCGCATCTCCATGAAGACCAACGGCAACAGCAACATGAACGGCTCCTCCAAGGCGATGCTCTACATGATGCCCCTGATGACGGTGTGGATGGGCTATATCCTTCCCGCCGCCCTGTGCGTCTACTGGATCGCCAACGCTGCGTTCTCCTGCATTCAGGAGCAGGTGCTGAACAAGCACTTCTCTAAGGTGCTGGACCGCGAGGAGACCGACAAGGAGCGCCAGAAGCGCGAGGCCCGCTATGCTAAAATGCAGGCTGCCCGCGAGAATTACAACCGTCAGCTGGAGCAGCAGGCCCAGTCCAAGGGCGGCAAGAAGCCCCAGCCCCAGCCCAAAAAGAAAAAGCCCGGCGAGAGCACCACGGAAGCCGGCAAGGTGGGCAATCGTCCCTACGCACGGGGCCGCGCCTACCGCGAGGAACACTACGACGAATAAGGAGTTTTGTCTATGAGTTATATCGACGTAACGGGCAAGACTGAGGACGAGGCGCTGCGTAAAGGCCTTGAGCAGCTGGGTATGGACCGCGATGACGTGTCTGTCTCCATTCTGGAGCGTGCCAAGACCGGCTTCCTGGGCATCGGCGCCACCCCCGCCCGTATCCGTATCACCTATGGTCCCGATGAAGCGGACGTTGCCGCCCCCGCCGAGGTGAAGATCATCCCCGAGACCCCTGCCGCCCCCAAGGCGGAGCCCAAGCCCGCCGCCCCCGCTAAACCGGCGGCGCCAAAGGCTGACAAGCCCCGTCAGGACCGTCAGAGCCGTCCCGACCGCAGCGACCGTCCCCGCCCCGAAAAGAAGGAGCGTCCCGCCCCTGTGGCCCCGGCCATCGACCTGCCCGAGTGTGATGACGATAATGCCAAGCGTATCATCGCCTTCGTCTCCGGTTTGCTCCAGCATATGGACAGCGCCGCCGAGGTCAAGGTCTACGAGGTGGAGAAGGGCCGCTACAAGGTCATTCTGGTGGGCGAGCGTCTGGGCCAGCTGATCGGCCATCGCGGCGAGACGCTGGATGCCATCCAGCAGCTGACCAACTATGCCATCAACACCGGCAGCGACAGCAAGCGTGTCCGCGTCCAGATGGATGCCGAGAACTACCGTGCCCGCCGTGAGCAGAGTCTGGAGAGCCTGGCCCGCAAGGTGGCGACCAAGGTACAGAAGTACCGCCGCAGTGTGACCCTGGAGCCCATGAATGCCTACGAGCGCCATGTGATCCACGCCGCCCTGCAGGATGTCCCCGGTGTCACCACCTACTCCGTGGGCACTGAGCCCAACCGCCGCGTGGTGGTCTCTTATGACCGCGCCCAGGCCCGATAACAGCAAAAAAAGAAAGCCCGAAGGGCTTTCTTTTTTTGCTGTTATACGCCTGTTCCGTCAAAGGCCGGCGTGTAGGCCTCCTCGGCGGAGGTCCGTTCCTGCACGAAGCCGTCCTCAATGCCGCAGTTCCGCATATAGGTCACTGCCGCCCGGTACTCCGCCGCCGTCACCCGCCGCGCCAGCCGGCCGGTCATGCCAGTCGGCGGCGTATACTGGCTCATCAGGGACACCGCCACGTCGCCGGGTGCGAAGGTCTCCGCGATCCAGTCCAACACTTGCCGGGTGTTGTTCAGATACCCCGGCAGCACCAGATGCCGCAGGATCACACCCTGTTTCATCAGTCCGTTCTCGTCGTACACCGGCCGTCCCACCTGACGAAACATCTCTCGTATGGCTTCGCAGGCCGTGGGAAAGTAATTCTCCGATCCGGAGAGCGCCCTTGCCAGCGCGCCGTCGGCATATTTCAGGTCCGGTAGATATATGTCTACCTTTCCTTCCAGCTGCCGCAGCGTATCGACCTTTTCATACCCACCGCAGTTGTACACCACCGGTACCGGAAGCTTTGGCTCCAGGGCCGGCAGTATCCACGGCAGGAAATGAGTGGGCGTCACCAACTCGATGTTGTGGGCGCCCCGGGCGATCAGCTCGTCGAAAATCTCCCGCAGCCGCGCCGTGGAGATATCCTTTCCCTGACCACCGGCGGAAATGCTGCCATTCTGACAGTAGCAGCACCGCAGGGTACAGCCGGAGAAAAACACCGTTCCCGCGCCATTTGTGCCGGAGATGGGCGGCTCCTCCCACCGGTGCAGCATGGCCCGTGCCACCCTCAGTCCGGCGGGCATACCGCAGAATCCGCTGCCGTGCTCCGCAGTGCGCTCTGCCCCGCAGTTACGGGGACATAAGGTGCAGATCATACCTTGTGGATGTCAAAATCCGGGCCCAGGTCGCCAGCCATCCAGTGGCGGCGACACAGACCGATATACTTGTCGTTGGCACCCAGCACCACCTGTGCGCCCTCCTTTACCACATGGCCGTTTTCGTCGAAACGGGCGTTAAAGGCCGCTTTTTTGCCGCACCAACAGATAGTTTTGACCTCCTCCAGCTTGTCCGCCAGCACCAGCAGATGGTAGCTGCCGGGGAACAGATCGCCCTTGAAGTCGGCGCGGAGACCGTAACAGATGACGGGGATGCTGCAGTCATCGACGAGGTGGACGAGGTAATAGACCTCATCTTTTGTCAGAAACTGGGCTTCGTCGATGATAATACAGGCATAGGTCTGCAGTTCTGTTTCCGACATTTCGCGCATCTCATCGAAGTAGATGCAGGGGTGCTTCAGGCCGATGCGGGAATAGACCATGTGGTCGCCGTCGCGGGTGTCCAGACGGGGTTTTACCAGCAGTGTCTCCTGGCCGCGCTCCTCGTAGTTGAACCGCGCCATCAGCGCGTTGGCCGTCTTGCTGGAGCCCATGGCGCCAAACTTAAAATACAACTGTGCCATCCCTGTTTCTCCTTTATTTGCATACGATTTTATTTATTTTCCAACTTTTTGAAGGCAGTGGGCATGGGGTAGAGATCCCGGTCATCAGGTGCCCAGACCCAGTCCGGAGGGCCGTCGCCAGCGACGGTTAAGCGAAATACCGTCATATTCCAGCGGAGATGGGTAAAGATATGCCTGTCCGAAAAGCGCTTCTCCCAGGAAAGCGGCGTGAGTCCCCAGTCCCGAAGCTGTTGTGCCGCAAGGGTTTCCGTCAGCATCCCCTCGGTGTTGGGAAACTCCCACAGGCCGGAGAGCAGGCCCGTTTCCGGGCGGCGGCGCAGGGCTGTGCGGCCATCGGGGGTGGTCAGCAGAAAGACCGTCAGGTCCTTTTCCGGCTTGGCGGTATTTTTTTCCCGCACCGGCAGCCGGGACTGAAGCCCCGCAGCCTTTGCGGCACAAAGGCTTGCGGCGGGACAGCTTTCGCAGTTGGGATTTTTTGGCAAGCAGACTGCGGCACCCAGGTCCATCATGGCCTGGTTAAAATCGCCGGGGCGGTCGGTGGGCATGACGGCCGCCAGCGCATCGCGGACGTGCTGGCGTGTCCGCGGGTCAAGGACGTTATCGCCGCAGGAGGTCAGCCGCGCCGCGATACGCAGTACGTTGCCGTCAACGGCAGGAACGGCTTTATTAAAGGCGATGGAGAGTATCGCGCCCGCCGTATAGTCGCCGATTCCGGGGAGCTGTATCAAATCGCTGTACGTGTCGGGGAGACAGCCGCCGTATTGGTCCACCATGACGCGGGCGGAGCGCTGCAGGCTGCGGGCGCGGCTGTAATAGCCCAAGCCCTGCCACAGGGAGAGCAAGCGGTCTTCCGCTAATTCCGCCAGGGCGGGCACGTCCGGCGCGGCGGACATAAACCGCTCAAAATAGGGAAGCACCGCCTGTACCCGCGTCTGCTGGAGCATGATCTCCGACACCCAGGTGCGATAAGGCGTAACGATATCTCGCCAAGGGAGAGAACGTTTTTCCCGGTCGTACCAGGGCAGCAGGACTGCCGGCAGAGAGGCCAGCGGGACCGGTATTTTTTGGGAGCTTTGGTTGCTGTTTTTGTTACTCTTGTTTGCCATTTATTTTCAAATGCTGTTGTCTGATCGTTACTTTTTGCTGCTCTGTGGTAAAGGTATATTAAAGCGGGAGGCGTAGTGGCAGCGGCGGCAGAGGGCCTCGGCGGGCTTACGGCAGTCAAAGCCGCGGCGGATGCGCTGGGCCCGGGGCGTGTTGAGAATGTAGTCCAGGCTCTGGTGGAAAATGTTGCCCAGGGCCAGCCGGCCCTCGCTGTCCAGACAGCAGGGGATCACGGTGCCGTCGCACAGCACGCCCAGCTGGCGGCGCAGGCCGTAGCAGTACTGGGTGTCGTCGGGGCAGTCGTTGTTCTCGTCGCCGGGCCAGTAGAAGTGCTCGTCCTTCTGTATGTAGATGCGGGGGGCCAAGCGGCGGTTGTGGAGCATATCCTCGGGGAGGTGGGCGGTATTCTGCCCGGTGAGCTCGCCCAGGATGCGCTCGATCTCCGGGTTCAGGGCCTGGGGCATGCCGCTGTTCCACAGGCGCAGGGTGCAGTTGACCCCAGCGGCGGCCAGCTTCTGGCAGCTGCGGAGACAGCCGGTGACGTAGTCCTCCAGTGGCACGTTCAGGTGGTTGCCCTCGAAGGAATGGAGAGAGACGGCTACCTTATGCAGGGCGGGGCAGGCAAGCAGGATGTCCAGCTTTTTGGGCAGGAGCGTGCCGTTGGTGGTGATGCAGACACGGAAGTCCAGCTGGGCGCAGGTATCCAAAATTTTCCCCAGCTCCGGGTGGAGCAGCGGCTCGCCCATAACGTGGAGGTAGATATACTGCGTGACGGCACGCAGCTTTTTGGCCGCCACCGCAAAGTCGTCGGTACGCATGGCCATCAGCGGCCGGTGGTGGCCGGCGCAGAAGTCGCAGTGGAGGTTGCAGAGGTTGGTGATCTCCACATAGGCGCGCTGGATGTTCATGGCAGAGCCCCCTTGTCCTTATCGTGTCGGGCAGGTGTGCCTGCCCGCACTGTGCTATGGCAACATTGTATCACATCGCGAGGCGTTTGAATAGGGAAAGTTTGCCGGGGCGGCTGGGAGGCGCGTATAAAATGTTTGGTACGTTTGGGATGATGAAAACCATGTATTTTTGAGAAAAATACCGTGTTTTTATCATATAATAGTTGCAATTTCTTATAGAATGTGGTACGGTATACGCAGAACGAAGCCACGCCCGCGAGGCGAATAAAACGGAACATCAGGAGGTATGTCCATGAAATACCCGAAGACCGGCAGTGAGGTCTATGTGAGCCTGAACCTGTCCAACACCATGCTCACCGGCATCGGCAAGGGCACCATTACCCGGGAGGAGGTCTCCGCCAGCTATCTGAAGCGGCTGTTTGCCGAGCACGGCGTCATCGTGTCCGCCAAGCCGGAGCAGCGCCGTCTGCTGGAGATCGTCAACGAGCGCTGCGACCTGGAGCTGGAGATCCCCGAGCAGCTGAAGCTGTTTCAGCTGTCTGAGGAGCACCGCCGGCTGGTGGTGATCGAGGTCACCGGTCTGCGCCGGAAGAACGGCTCCTTGCTGCCGGAGTACACGGAGGAGGAGTTCAACGAGGCCACGTTTGCGTTCGTGAAGTACTACGTGCAGGGCACCCACTACGACACGCTGGTGGAGGAGAACAAGAAGCTGAAATTCGAGCTGGAGCAGGAGCTGGAGTGGCGGAACCGCACGGACAACTGATGAGATACAAAAAGAGACGGCGAAGGCCGTCTCTTTTTTTGCGCTTGCGCGGGGGGCGCTGCCCCGGCGGCGAGCAGGTGTTGCGCCTGCGGGCGCAAGCTGGGGCGTTTCGTGCCCCGGCACGAGTAACTTAGCTGTGCATAACTTCCGCCAGCCAAATCAAAGATTTGGGGCGTCAGTTGTCTTTTTTTGTAAAAAGAAAGTTACCAAAGAAAACCACTCAAACCTACGGTTTAAGGATCCCTTGGCGCGGGGCGGGTTTCGCCGCCCTGGCGGCGAGTCGGTTTCCCCCTGGCGGGGAGGCGGCCTCCGGCGGCCACATTTCTTTCTGCGAAGAAAGAAATGTGGGAAAGAAAGTCGCTTAGACCTACGGTCTAAGGACCCCTTGGCGCGC
>QWCN01001531.1_pt1 | contig 35052 bp, 32 predicted proteins | sample 1972711 | NCBI WGS metagenome assembly QWCN01 (sample SAMN09866707, study PRJNA288562) | Human gut metagenome isolate term1_stool, whole genome shotgun sequencing... | isolation source: gut | host: Homo sapiens | place: USA: California
ACTAAAGGGCTGACGGCGTATCGCGACTCGATATGACCGCTGTGCCCATACTTCTTCAGCCATCTGCCTTGCTGTTATCGTTATCTTTTATCTTAATTAGTAGAGCGCAACAGTCTTTTTTCTTTCCCATACTGATTGCAGGGGATTCTCGGTCAGTCTCTGTTTTCTGAAATATCAGCACTGTCGAACCCACGCAGGTGCTCACACCGCAGGATATTACCAGATTGTTAACTAAATGAATATATAAGCCTGTACACCGCAGATGCCATACTTGCTGTGACTACTGATATTCCGCAGCCTATTTGTCTCCCTTGCACAAAGATCTAACCTTGGAGACTGTTGAGCTGGATTTGACGCTTCCTGAAGCTATTCAGGTGCAGTTATTTGCGATATCTGTAACGTCGCCTACTTTTATGGAAAAGAGCAGCGTTAAAGAGGTTGGTCAAAAATGCCGGAACAAACTGCCCCTGACTTGGCGGGCTTTTAAGCCCATCACCGGGCTACGTCTGGAGCCCGGTATGATACTGGTGAATACCGCTTTTATGATATGAAGCTTTATCCTCTTTCCTCCTCCATGGATACGGGGAAAACAGCGTAAAGTCTGCACCGCTTGTATCACGAAAACAGGTATCAAGTATTTTTTTAAAGTTTATCAGTGTTTGACTTGTTCCTTGGAAAGGAATATAATTAAAAATTAAGTAGTGTTACCTCCACACGCTCTTTGCAGCTCGTTTTACTCAGGAGAATGCAACTTGTTTATTTTGCTCAAACTGCTCAACCCCATGCTTGGCATCCACATTGTGTTGCGGTATCATGATCTGCTCCGGCAGTTGCTGATGCGCAATCTGGCGGCTCGCTATAAGGGATCTGCACTCGGACTGGTATGGAGTTTCGCCCATCCACTTATGATGCTTGGAGTGTACACCTTCGTCTTCGGCATCGTGTTCAAGGCCCGCTGGGGTGCTGATCATTTCGGAGACAGCCGGGCCGCCTTTCCACTGATTATGTTTTGCGGGATGGCTGTATTCAATGTGTTTTCTGAAAGCGTCAACAACAGCACCAGCCTCATTGCGAACAACGCTGGCCTTGTAAAGAAGGTTGTCTTTCCTTTAGAAATCCTGCCGCTGTGCAATGTCCTTACGTCTCTGGTTTTTGGAATGGCCTGGTTTGCTCTCCTGCTCACAGGGACAGCCATTTTTCTGCACCAGATCCTGTGGACGACCCTGCTTCTGCCCCTGCTACTGTTCCCCTTGTTCCTGCTATCTTCGGGAGTCTGTTTTTTTGTAGCTTCGCTCGGCGTCTATCTGCGCGATATTCAGCAGGTTGTGGGTATCATTACGCAGGTACTCTTTTTTATGACCCCCATCTTTTATCCGGCTTCCATTGTACCGGAAAGCGTGCGCTGGATTCTAGAACTAAACCCGCTCTCCCCCATTGTGGAACAGACGCATAATGTGCTGTTGTTCGGGGTGGTGCCGGATTTTTGGCCCACTGTATTTATGTGGGTTATCTCCGGCATTATTTTCCAGCTTGGGCTAGCATGGTTTATGAAAACCAAAAAAGGGTTTGCAGATGTCTTGTAGTGATGATGTGGCCATCTGTATTGATGGCGTAAGTAAGTATTTTGAAATCTACGAAAAACCAGCTCATCGTCTGTTGCAGATGATTTTTCGGGGGCACAGGCAGTATTACCGTCCCTTCTGGGCACTGCATGATATTTCATTTGAAGTGAAACGCGGTGAATGTGTGGGGATTATCGGGCGTAACGGGGCCGGAAAGAGTACCCTGCTACAGATTGTCACCGGTACGCTAACACCTTCTGCCGGGAAGGTGCACATCAAGGGGCGCGTGGCCGCGCTGCTCGAACTCGGTAGCGGGTTTAACCCTGAATTCACCGGACGGGAAAATGTGTATCTCAATGCCTCCATTCTGGGCCTGACCAACAAGGAAATTGACGCCAGATACGATGCCATCGTTGCCTTTGCCGACATTGGCGAATTCATCGATCAACCTATAAAAAGTTACTCCAGCGGGATGGTGGTGCGTCTGGCCTTTGCTGTCGTGGCACACGTGGATGCGGATGTTCTTATTGTGGACGAGGCACTGTCTGTGGGAGATGCCTTTTTCACACAGAAGTGCATGCGATTTCTGCGTCGTTTCATGAAGGACAACACCGTACTTTTTGTGAGCCATGATGTAGCCGCAGTAAACAGCCTGTGCAACCGCGCTGTGCTTCTTGAACAAGGTACCATCAAGGCTCTGGGCAATCCCAAGGACATCACGGAACAGTATCTGGCCGACATGTACGAATCTGTACAGGGCAAGAGTGAAATTCCGCATGAAAACAGCTCGCCAGTTCCGGAAACAGTGAGTTTCCTGTTGAAGGCAGGGGCACACGACTACCGAGACATGCGGCAGGACATCATCAATACCAGCACTTTGCGCAATGACATTGAAGTATTTCGTTTTGATGGAGAAGGGGCTGTTTTTGGTAAGGGCGGTGCCACCATTGAACAGGTTCTGCTGGAGGACGAAAAAGGCGCTCCCCTGAACTGGATCGTAGGCGGTGAGCGTGTGACCCTGCAAATCTTCTGCATGGCCCATGAAGAACTCACCAGTCCCATCATCGGCTTTCATCTCAAGGATCGTCTGGGACAATCCCTTTTTGGCGACAATACCTATCTCAGCTATGCAGACAAACCGCTGACAGTATTCGCCGGACAGCTCTTTACGGCCAAGTTTACGTTTCGTATGCCCGTTCTGGAGGCAGGGGACTATTCTTTTGCCGTAGCTGTGGCCAACGGCACGCAAGCCGAGCACGTGCAGCACCAATGGCGACACGACGCCGTCATGCTCACCTCCACCACCACCAGCTGTACTGGAGGTATTGTGGGTATTCCTATGTTGGATATCAAAATGTATCTCTGTAAAGACTAGAGCATTACACATTGAAAAGGCCCTGTCTTCAATTTTTGCCGGGCCAGTACACCTCATAGGGCACCGCCTAAAGTCGCACAAAAAGGTGGACGAGTCGCCCTACAGGTGCAGGACAACGTCCTGCCCGCCGGAGGCATTCATATACACTTTCTAAAGGTAAAATGTTCTGGGGAGGATTCTATATGGATTTCACCGGAGAACGGTATGTGCCCGAACGCAGGGGCGATATAGCTCTTGAACACCGCCATCGCTATCTACTGGCCTGTACGTATGCCAGTGGCAAGGATGTACTTGATATTGCCTGTGGTGAAGGCTATGGCTCCTCCATGTTGGCGGACGTAGCCAAAAGCGTTGTAGGTGTGGATATCGCAGAGGAAGCCATTGCTCACGCTTCGACACAGTATGCCGCTTCCAATCTTGCCTTCAGACAGGGCAACGCAGCCGAAATCCCGTTGGAAGACGCCTCGGTGGATCTAGTAGTAAGTTTTGAAACTATCGAACACCATGATCGGCATGAGGACATGCTGCGCGAAATCAAGCGGGTACTCCGACCGGGTGGTCTGCTGCTGATTTCTTCTCCAGACAAGCACGAATACACCGACGTATCCGGCGAACAAAATGAATTCCATGTGCATGAGCTGTATAGGAACGAATTTGAAACGCTACTCAGCAGCCATTTTGCTCATCACAAACTTTCCGGGCAGCGCGTGACCTATGCCTCTGTGCTGGCCTCGGCTGATCCGAACGAAAGCTTTATTTCCTGGGAAGACGATGCGGCAACAGCAGATTCCGGCCTTTCCCGTCCGCTCTATTTCATCGCACTGGCCAGTGATGACCCCCTGCCCCCCCTCCCGCACAGTGTGCTAAAAATGCCTGTGGACGAGAGCGACTGCGCCCTACAGCTTAAGGAGCTTGTCGACAAACAGCAGGAAGACCTGCTCGAACACGACAGATGTATTTTTACCCTGAGGGAACAGAAAGAAGCCCTTCAGGAGGATGCCGCAGCGCTCTACAAAAAAAATGTGGCTTTGCAGGATGATGTTCAAGCCTTACAGGGCACGGTACAGGAACTTTGCAAGCAAGCCGAAATCGCACAACAGCAGATGGCCGCGGTACGGACAGAACTGGCGAGAGTCTACGCGTCGCGTTCATGGCGGCTTACTGCCCCGCTGCGTACTGTTGGACAGAGGCTCCGCGCACTTGTCAATCCCAGACCACATTGCGGAATGATGTCCCTTGGGGTCATGTCGCTTGCGCTGCTTCCTTCCCTTTTTGTGTATAACGGTGGTTTCATTGGCGGGATTCGTGCACTGCGCAAGGGCAAGGCCGCCTTTACGGAAGTGCATACCAATGCGCTCCCCGAACTGCGTCGTATCTACGGACGTCCGCTTCTCTGGAATGCGTGCATGGTCTCACTGGTCTTTGCACGGCGTATTTACAGAAACGGCGGTGTATTACCTGCGCTGCACCTCACGCGGAAGGTCTTCCGCATGGAGGGATGTCAGGGGCTTCTGGTGGAAACAGAAAATATCGTTCCGGTCGAAGGACGGAACAGCAAGCTTGCGGATGTGCTCGCGCGCATACAGGGCACCCGCATGGCAGCCCCAGCGGTTCCTGCTACAGTTGTAGTGCCTGTGTACAATGGCCTCAACCATCTGGAAAAACTATGCCCGGCGCTGTTTACCCATTCGATGGCGGGTACGCGCTATATTTTTGTGGATGATGCCAGCCCCGATCCGCAGGTGTACAACTTTTTGCAGGAGCATGTGGCTTCACGCCCTGACTGTCTGCTCCTGCGCAACGAGACGAATCTCGGCTTTGTGAAGACCGTCAACGTTGCCGCCCGTCATGTGAGTACGCCCTGTTTTGTGCTTCTCAATACGGATGTGGTTGTGCCGGAAGGCTGGCTGGAACGGCTTACAGCACCTCTCGCGCAGGATCCGCACATCGCCAGCGTCACCCCGTTCAGCAACAGTGCAGTTTACTTTAGCTATCCTGTAGAAGGGCAAGATAATGCCATCCCTGAAGGCACCACGCCTGCAGAACTGGACAACGCCTTTGCCCGTCTGTCGCCGGAGATTGGCGAGCGGTGTACTGTACATTCCGGCGTGGGGTTCTGCATGGCCGTAAGCAAAGCTTGTTGGGAGAGCATCGGCCCACTGGACGATGTGGCCTTTGATCGCGGCTATGGTGAAGAATGCGACTGGTGCATGCGGGCCACAAGTCGGGGCTGGCGGAATGTGCTTGTCCCGAATCTGTTTATCTATCATGCCCACGGAGGCAGCTTTGCCAGTGAGGAAAAACAACGGCTCATGGTCGAACATGGCAAAATCCTTCAAAGACGCTGGCCTGAGCAGATGGCAGCTGTACGGACGCACGAAGAACAGGATCCATGGGAATGCTACCGTGCGGCTGCAAGTCTCCTGCTGGCTAACGCCGCCGATGCCGGGAAAAAGACCGTACTCCTTGTGGATGTAGCTCTGAACAGCGGCGGAGCCTGCGCCTACCGCGAAAAAACCATCAAGGGCATGCAGAGTGAAGGACACCGCGTACTGCTACTTCAGTTCTCCCTTGAGGGCAACTGGATGCTCACGCCGCGCTATTTCAACAGCCAGAGCGTCATTCATCTGGAGTCGCTGGTTCAGTTGCAGAAACTGTTCACCATGTTGCGGATTGACGAAGTTTTTGTCAACAATCTCGCCTACTGTCAGGATACCGAACAGATTCTTGAAATTTTGATCGCGCTCAAAAAACAGCAGTCGCCAGACCTGACCTATCTGTTCCACGATTTCTTTAGCGTGTGCCCGTCCTTCTTTTTGCTCGATCCTTCATGCCGATATTGTGCGGGTGGAAGCCCTGAGGCATGTGCCGCCTGTTGCGCCGGGGGGAATCTCAATTTTGTGATTCGGCGCACGGATATTGGAAAATGGCGCGCTGCATGGAAAGCTTTTCTTACGCTTTGCGACCACTTTCGCTTCTTCTCGCAATCCACGCTGGATATTGCAAGCACCATACACGATGTTAGAGATCGTGCAGAGATTATTGAACATGAATTGCTCGCACCTTTCAGCACGACGTATGCCATGCCTGCAAAGGATGCTCCTTTGGTCATAGGATTTCTTGGGCCTTTTGTGGAGCAAAAAGGTGCTCCATTCATTCGTGATATGGGCAAGTTACTGGAGGAAAAAGATCCCTCTGCTCTTATTCGTGTTTTTGGAGCGAATTATGAAGGAGTATATGAGCAGGGAAATCTGCGTTTTGAAGGTACATATCAGCGTGAAGATATCCCTACCATGTTGACGGAGAAAGGGGTAAAGATTGTAGTGCTTCCTTCACCTTCACCGGAAACGTTCAGTTACATTGCGCAGGAGTGCATGACGCTTAATGTTCCACTGGTCTGCTTTGATATTGGCGCACCTGCGGAGCGTATCCGCAAATATGAATATAAATATGGGGCACTTGCTCCAGAATTTTCTGCGGAATCGTTGTTGACTACAGTAGAGAATCTTCTGGACAGAATTTATGCGGAAAAAAATGCAGAACAGACACACTCGGACTGTGCAAAGTGAAAGTTTTTATACAAAAGACCTGCGGCCCACTCATTCAGCGGCTTCCTCCGCAGTGGTGTCGCCCCTTTTCTTGTGTCCCCTATCTAGGGAAAGCGTTTTATTCCCGATATCTGTCGGGCTATCCGCAAAAAGAGTCTGGAAAAGCGCCGCATTGCTATGTCCTGGAGCAGAAAAAAACGGTACATATCCTTGATGCCATGCATATACAGCATGGTAAAGGGATGTCGTTTGCAGGGAAAAAGGTAGCGCTTGTCGCACACTGGGATCCACAGGCCTGCATTGATCCTTATGTCTGCTTCTATGCCAGAGCTTTGAAAGACATGGGATATGCTGTTGTTCTTACTTCAGACAGAGAACTCCAGCTTACGGAAGCATCCTTGTCCTGTTTTGATGCCATTATCTGGAGAAGCTGCCTAGGATATGACTTTACAAGCTGGAAAGGGGCGCTTGAAAAACTTCCATCTCTTGCCCTTGCCTCAGAGCTTATTTTTACCAATGATAGTATCTTTGGTCCTATACATTCATTGTATGATGTTCATACGTGTATGAATGCACTTCAGTGTGATTTCTGGGGATTAAGTTCAAGTAATGAAAGGTATTTACATTTGCAAAGTTTCTATCTTGTTTTCAGAAAAAATATTATACAGAGTACAGCGTTCAAGCTATTCTGGGATCATGTAGGTACGTCCGAGGATAAAGAATACGTCATTGATACCTATGAAGTAAAACTTACTTCATGGTTTCAGGAGCATGGATTTGTTGCGGCTACCTATGTCACTCCTGAAATAGACGGTTTCTATACACAGCAGGGGCCGGTGTATATGTATTGGAGAAAGCTTCTTCATGAATACCGATTCCCTTTTGTCAAACGCGATGTCATTGCTGGAAAAAACTGGTGGATTGACAGAAGCAATTGGAAACAGGAACTACAAGGCTATCCTGTACAGCTCATAACTGATTATATGGAACGGATACGAACAACAATTGATTAGGGCCTTAGTGGTGTTTTCTCCTCTTACACTGTTTACGGTAATACCGCGTATAAGTTCGACCTTTTCTGCCCCATACAAGGCTTATGTTTGTGTACTCTACCAAGCTAGATTAGACTAACTTTATTGAATGAGGATCTCCATTGATAAAGTTTCCGCAACATGGAACGAAAAATCAACATAGAAATCCTTTTTCTCATCCCCTAAGTCCCTCCTTCTCCCATTCCAGATTCTTTCTCCAGAACACCCCATATCCTACCTGAAAATCCTGTATTTCAATTAATACGGCGAAGGGCGAGGCTGAAATCGTCATCGACGTTTCCGATTAACAAAGGGACGCCGCCTCCCCAGCAGTTGTTGTGGAGTATCGGAGGAAAAATAGACTCCACACAACATAACCGTATAAAGTAAAAGGCCTGAGGAGTTATTCCTCAGGCCTTTTACTTTATACGGTTATAACAAAAAACTAAACAAACAGCTGTGCAATCTGATCAGAGGTCAGCTCACCATTTGTAGTAGAAGGTCCAGTGACCCCAAAGGTCAATGAAAAGAGTGGTGTTGATACTACCCGTAAACCAAACGATTTTAATAGTATCAGCTGCTTTTATCTTAATTTGTCACAAAAACGGAAAAAGAGTATCCTTACTCGAAACTATGAATCGTATCATAATCGAGTTGTTTGAAAGTGAACTTTAGCACGTTAGTATCATTTGTGTTATTGGTCTGATAGAAGAAGACGTCCTTTACAATAGAAGCGACAAGGATATCATCGCCTTCACGACCTTCCAAAATATTCGAATTCATCATCGTGGTGATTATTTTTTTCACCCTGAGAACCAAAAAGCTCTTGCATGCGAGGAACAATATGCCCTTCACGCTGCTATCGGAACCAGCAGCATAATCGCCATTCATCATATCCGTTTTTGCATTAGCAAAAAGGATGTCGCCCGTATCAGCGACGTTTTCACCATACGCATATTTGTTTCCACGAATAAAACCAGTGCCCTTTATCGGCATCAGCGCCGCCATTTATGGAAGCAAACTGGAATCAACCTGCAGATGTCAGCTTTTTCAGACACCCCGTAAAGGAAAGGCTAAGATTATCAGAGAAGTGGTTGCATCGTCAACGTCAAACATGTTGTCGATAGAAGAGACGAAAGCATCGGCATGAGGGAAGCATCGATGACCATTTTGGCCTTGGCGCGGGAAATCTAGTTGCCGTCTTTGCTGTCGATGTCATCGTATTTTAACGTGGTTGTGACACATCGGCAGCGGTTTTGCCGTCTTCAGACTCAGCCAACCGTGACGGTAACGGAGTCTGCGCCGTTGACCAGTCCATCCGTATCGGCGACGGCGTTGGCAAGGAGAGCGTCGATTGCATACTTCTCTTCAGAATCGGTGAGCACAGTCGTATTGGTACCAGCAAGGGCGGTCACAGTATCCGTCGCATTTTCGTGGTATACTTGGTAGTCAGCGAACCATCTTTCTGAGCCCCAAGAGCATCAGTGAACGTAGATTAGGTCTGCACACCGGTGTACAGATTGAAACCAGCCGCCGTATCATCTGGAGTAGAAGGTCATTTTCTGCAAGCAGCCTTGATTCCCACCGTCCAGTCAGACGCCCGCCTTTGGTAGTCTTGTTCATCAGAGCGGTCTCTCTATCAAGTACTGTGGTGTCCATCATGGAAACCGCTGTCCACGTTTAGAGAGTTTCTGAGCGGCTTTGAGATTCAGATAGAAGATGACGCCAAAGTCGTCGCCCCGGGAGAGGGCATTAAGTTCGAGTCAGGATGGGCGGAGCCCCATCCGGGATCGCTGACCGACGGATTCCCTGCCGACCGGGGAAAGCGCTTCGGCAAGGAAGCGCCTTCCATAGGGGCGAGGAACGAAACATGCCGATCTTACTACTTTTTTAGTGCAACTCCCTGCCTTTTATCTAGAACGCGGTTCAAATGTACCGAGTTGAAGAGCAGTGACAGCTCCATGAATCCGGTACAAAAAATTTACTAACAGCGTTTCGAGACAGGTCCGGACGATTCCTTTCGTCTCCTTTTTCCTAAAAGGAATAGTTGCATTTTAGCCGATTTGAAAAAAAGATGCTACTCATTTTTTTGTCTATTTTTTAAGTAGATAGCATAAAGACTATCAGGACTTTTTCTGCTTTTCTGCGAGTTCTGTTTTTTTCTCAAAAAAACGTTTTTGTCAACATCTTGATTCTCAACGTTTTTTTTGCATCTTTTTTTGAGGAAATGTAATCCGTTCTTTTTTCGGAAATGATTTTTTAATACTACAGAGTTCGTGAACTGTCAAAATAATTTAACTCGGATACTCGCCAGTCTGGACAGAAGCTCTCCCAAGCCGGGCAGATGTGACATAGCCTGCTGCAGGCCATGTCAGAGATGCATCATGTGACCAGCGGGGACGCTTTCCGGGAAGCTGACCTCGGCTGGTGTCCTTGAGAAGCCTTTTGGGGAGGAATAACTTTCCGGTGTGAGTGTTCATGGTGGGAGATAGGAATCTATTAAAATATGGTCTAATTAAATATAGAAAAGTGAATAATAATTTTTATCCAAAAAGAGGCTTTGAATATGTTATAATAGCATCGCCCAAAGAGCGCGGGAATCTTTTTTTATAATTATTAAATATGGTAGATTGATTAGGTAAAAAATATGTGCGCATGAATGGCTTTGTCTTCATTCTCTGGAGAGCGAAGGAAAGAGGTTGGTGTACACAAGAGCCGCTTCATGAGCACATGCAATCAAAAACTGCTATGGAGGTACTATAATGGCAAGTCGCCAGAGGCAATGGACGGGCTATCCGGGAGGGGGTATTTTGTAGAAAAGCTTCAAAAAAAGAGGGGGAAAAGAACGTGTCTATTATGTCGTCCATCGGAAGGGAGGCAGGCAAGTGGAAGAAAAGGTCGGACATCAGTATAAGGACGCAATGACTCCCGTTCGTGCGAGCCGAATCAGAGGGGAGCGGATCGAAAAAGATATCACATATGAGCTCCCCAAAAAACAGGGGTACACCCTGAATCAACTGTGGGCTCTTTATAGGGAGATCAACGGGGACAAGGCCAGCAGCTGTGGAGATATATACCGATATAACAACTATATTGCTCCTGTTTTTGGCGCGAAGACGCCCGATGAAATGACCACTTTGGATATTGACAGGTTACGAAGTGAATTGCTTGTGTGTCTGCGTCCGCAAACCGTCAAGCATGTTCTTGAACAGATCAAACGGATCTTGAATTTTGCCGTAAAAAAAATTTCATTCCCACACCCCATCTACAGTTTGAAATGCCGGTCGTTGATAATCAGAAAACAGAAATGATGACGCCAGAGTAGATATCCGCTTTTTTATCCGCACTGGATGAAGAGCAGGAGCAAACAGGCGCTTCCGGTGTCCACTTGGCCCTTGCAACAGGCATGCGTCACGGGGCAAGCGTAGCCCTGCGTTGGGACGATCTTGATTTTCTAATGGTTTCATCCTACTGCGTGAGGAGGTCGCCAAAAACGGGAGAACGGCGAAAATCCCGATGAGTCCTCCGGCACGCGCGATTCTCGAGCAAATCCCTAGGACGGACAGCCCCTACCTTTTTCCGGGAAAGAAAAAAGGAACGTATCGGGTCACCTTTCGTGGTATAGCCCGAAGAGCCAAATAAACTGCCGGACTTCCAGAAGATTTTCGCTGTATGCACGGATTGCGTCATACGTTTGCCTCAGCCCTTGCCAGTTCGGGGAGAGTCGATTTGTATACGCTCCAGAAGCTGCTGACACATAGTTCTCCCTATATGACGCAACGGTATTCACATCTGGCCGATGAAGCCCTTTTGCGCGCGGCTTCCGTCATGGGAGATATTTGGAGTGAGGCAGAAAAAGTAGGGAACAAGTGATTTTATCGTTGGAAAGAGCTCTTCTACAGGGAATGCGAGCTCTTTCCATGAAGGGTATAATTATTTTTTAGGGTAATAATTTTTATAAAAGTTATTTATTTTTTATATAAATCAAAAACTATTTCAATAGGAGTTCGTCATTATTGATGTCAATATTAATATGGCAAATGTATTGAGTATAGACAGTTATAGATATATTTAATGACTTTAATTTAGGTGTGTAGTACAGTTTTTACAGGATAAAAATATAGTGCTGCTAATAATATTATTATGCAGTATTTAATATGTACGTTTATAATAAAAATATTTTACATACTCGTATAGTCTGTAAAGTATATGATTATAGATAAAATAGGTAGTGTGATTTTATGGAAAGGAGTATGTGATGAATCAAATATAAAATTCTATTATAGAATAGAGAATATTTTTAAGCACGGTGAGACATATTAAAGTTCTTCTACACTAGAGGATGGTTATGTCTCAAGTGGCGAAGCCTCCGGCACAGTAGCCCTGAAAGGAAGAAGGCAAAGAAGAAACCGGGGTATCCTCCAGTTTTTCACAAGATCTGTCCATAAATCGCTGGAAGGTAGAACGTTTCTTTGCCTGGCTGGACAGCTTTCGTCGTCTGGCGACTCGCTTTGAGCGACTTTGCATGATATCTTTTGGTATTATTCAACTAGATTGCGTCATGAGCCTACTCAGAAACGTTTTGAAATACTCTCTAGCAAAACGAACATCTCCGTGATTCGTTGAGGGGTTGACAACACCTTTCTCTGCAATGAATTTCAGGAAAGGGACGACGAGTTTTACTCGGGTACGTCTTTGTCTATTCCAGTGAAATATTCTCCCGTCCAATATAGTAGAAGAACTTGGGACGGGCGCTATGGTACTCCATCAGGGCTTGGCTGGCGTCGGTCTCGGCCTGGGTCAGTTTGAGCTGGGCGTCCAGAAGATCGGTGATCGTGCCGGTGTGGGTCATGTACCGTTTGTTCGCCATGTCGTAACTTTCCTTGGCGGCCTCGACGCCCTTGCGGGATACGCTGATCAGGTCCTTTGCAGCCTTGATATCCAGCAGCGAACGAATAACATCGGTCTTAGCTCCGGACATGGCATCTTCGTAGTCTTTTTGGAGGGCTTCCACGCGTTTTTTATCCCCGAGGTAGGAAAAAGTCGTGCTACCGCCCGTGAACACATCCCACGACACGTTCAGACCGACGGCCCAGTAACTGCGCGAGTAGTCAGTATACCGTTCTTCCTTGTAGTCTTTGTGATACTTCATGTTGTCATAAGTGGCGTCGACTCGGGAGAGATATTCGCCGAGCGTGATGTCCATGTCCTTGAAGGCGATGGCCACGGACTTCTGAGCCATGATCAGATCAGGGCGGCTGAATAGCGCGGTCTTGATGGCCTGTTCCTCGGTATAGCTCACTACGCCGGAGAAATCGCGCAGATCGCCTGTGTACTGGATTGGCTCGTCAGGCGAGTAGTTCAGATATTTGTTCAGCTGCACCTCTGCATTGCGGATGGTGTTCTGGACGCGGATTTCCTGCTGCTTGGCCTTGGACAGCTCCACCTAGTTTTGAAGCACGTTGACGTAGGGTGCCATACCGACTTTGACGAAGGCTTCTGCAGCTTTGAGTTGGGTTTCAATGCGAGTAATGGATTCCTTATCTACGGAAATCCGTGACTTGTCCAGATTGTTCAAGTGCGCGAAGCCCGCGAACAGCGACAGGTTCACCCGGATGCCGCGCGACCATGAGCGGCTGGATAGATCGTCCGTGCTGCCCGCTGCGCCGGAGTTTTCCAGTCTATTATTACTGGAAACCAGAGACACGCGGGGCCAGAAATAACTTTGGGCCACGCCGATGTTCATCTTGGCCTGTTCCAGTGTCAGCAGTTTGGATTCCACGCTCGGATTGGCCTTCAGGGCGTGCTCCACGGCCTGTTCCAGCGTGAATTCCTGAGCCTGCGCCGGAGTACATAGCCACAGGACGGTCACCAGCATCCATCCGTATTTGAAACGATTCATATCGGACTCCATATCGGTTACTCGGTAAGAAGGCATACCTGTTTTCTAGCGTATTTTTTCCAGAACGCACAGCGGTCCCTCCGCTCCTTTGAGGACCAGCAGATCTCCATGAACTTCCCATGTTTTCAACTTGTTAAAAACTTCCACAAATGTTTTGAGGCTAAAAGCCTCCGCCATCCGCAGTGTTTTTTTATCCAAGTGGACTGCGATACGGTTCGCCTCAAGCCTGTAGGAAACATGAACGGCCAAGTCGCTCATGGCCATATCAAGCCGTCCGCGCTCCGTTTTTTCCTGTTGAAACGTACAGCTGAATGTCTGGCCGTCGAGTGTTGCGCGCCAATGGGCTCCGGAAACAAGCCGCTGGAACCGTTCCGGGGTGTCCTGCGGAAGCTTTGGAATGCCGTCCGTGGCGCTCCGCAAACGGAGGATGCGCAGCGAAGCCCCGCTTTCCTCCACGTCCGCGTCGACAAAAAACGTTCCCCGCGCCCGCGCAGTTGTTCGATCTGCGCATCAGGAAGCAGGGGATACGTTTTATTCGTGGCGGCATCTTGTAACACGGCGGTGGAGCCTCCAAACGTAAGCGTACCCATCACGGCGAAGGGAAACTTTTCGCCGCCCTTGCGTAAGGTGACGTTCATATATTTAGGGAACGGAGATTGGACCCCCAAATACAGGCTTCCGGAGCCACCTATATTCAGAACGCGATCCAACCCGTTGCGGTTCGTAAGCTGCAACAGGGAAGCATCCCTCACCTGAAACCATGCCCCGGTTAAGGTCCGTTCCGAAGGCCGCCCGTCTGCCCGCATCATCCTTTCGCGCAGGATAAAGAGATGGTCCGGGTTCAGAAGCAGAGTGGCGTAGTAACGCACACTTTCGGACTCCACGCCACCTGAGTAGACGGCGGGGGCCTCCAGAACGGGAAAGGCGACCGCCCCGCACAACGCAGGGGCAGCCGCACAAAGGCAGATCAACCAGAACACTATGCGCATAAACTATTCGCGCAGCGCGCGTTCCCAGTTTTTTAATAGCGGTTCGATCATATAAAAAAGGACTGTGCGTTTTTTGGTCGTGATGAACACCGTAGCGGGCATACCGGGCGAGAGATACAGCTTGGCATCCTTGAGCGCAGAGGGAGCTATTTCCACATAACACAGGTAGTACGGCATGACGCCCATGTTCGTGCGTTCCTCCAGGCGGTCGGCCGAGATGTATGACACTTTAGCCGGGATGTGCGGAGTGATGCGCGTATCGAAGGCGTCGAGCTGTACCAGTGCTTCCTGCCCGATATATACGTCGGTGATCTTGTTGACGGGTACCTGGGTTTCGATGAGCAACGGCGTGTTTTCGGGCACGATGTCCATCAGCGGTTCGCCTGGCTGCACGACGCCGCCCTTGGAGTGGACCTTGAGCCCCACCACGCGGCCTTTCACGGGCGCAACGACCTGAAGTCGCTTTTTGGCATCCTTCAAGGGCCGGACACGTTCGCGGGTCTGGAGGATTTCGTTGTCCAGTTTGCCGAGCTGATTAGTGGCTTCTTCAACAAAACGGTTTTTTGCGTCCTCGATGCGCAGAAGCAATTCGGCCTTTTTTTGGCGGGCCTCGGCGATGGACTGCCTCATGCGCCCTCGGTTGCCCTCGTGGCTGGTCAGCATTCGTTCGAGTTCCAATATCTGCGATTTTTCCAGATACCGTTCCGCGTACAACTGACGTTTAGCCTTAAGTTCTTCGTTCAGCGTTCCGATGATCGCCTGTTCGGCTTGCATCTGATCCTGATAGCCGAGGATCTGGGCGTCAATCTGGGCAATCTGCGACTTAAGCAGAGAAATCTGCCCGTCGAGAGCTTCCCGGCGCGCGGTGGAGATTTTTCTTTCATTGGCGAGAACATCTTCGCTATGGGTGCTTGCGGCGAGCGAGATCAATTCCTCAGGCCACGCAAAATCGGTTTTGAGCTCCTTTTCCGCAGCGGAACGGGTCTGGGCGACCAACTGAGCGACAAGTTGCTTTTGCAGCATGTTTTCGGAGGCGTCCACCTGTACGCTCTCCAGCACGATGAGCGGCTGTCCTTCCTGTACCTCATAGCCTTCACGGACGAGGATGGAGTCGACGATACCGCCTTCAAGGTGCTGGACGGTCTTGCGTTCCGTCTCGATTTTGACCTTTCCGGGAGCGACGATGGCACCGCTGATTTCCCCGAACACGGCCCACGTGCCGAGTACACCGAAGAACAGAAACACCACAAGAAGCCCCTGCCGGATGATCTTGTGGGGATCTTCAATGCTTTCGCGCTGTGGGTGCTGATGATGAGGCGTACCCTTTTTAGCTTCCGATGCAGGGATGGCTTTGGTTTCGCTGGTCGCGATTTTCACGCCTTCAGGCTTAGACATGGGCTTCACCTCCGGCGTCCTTCAGTGCTTCCTGCTTTTGTCGTTCCAGTTTCTCATGCTGGAGGCGAGCCTTGGCGGCCTGCTCCTGCTGTTGCTTCTGGAGATTGGCAAGCTTGGTCAGGACTTCCTGACGCGGGCCGCACATGGCGATCTGCCCGTCCTGAACCAGCATGATATTATCGACGATGGAAAGGATGTTGGGTTTGTGCGTGACCAGCACAACCGTGGCCTTCAACTGCTTGAGGTTGAGCACAGCCTGCAACAGACAGGCTTCGCCCTCTTCGTCAAGATTGGAATTGGGCTCGTCGAGCACGACCACCCGGGGATTGCCGTACAGCGCACGGGCGAGGCCGATGCGTTGGCGTTGACCTCCGGAAAGCACGGCCCCCTGATCCCCGATCTGCGTATCGTACCCTTGGGCAACGAGAGGATCATGTTGTGGACGCCCGCGAGCTTGGCGGCGAGAATGACCCTTTCGGAATCTACAGTACCCAAGCGTGCGATATTTTCAGCGATGCTGCCGGCGAACAATTCCACGTCCTGCGGCAGATACCCGATGAAAGGTCCGAGTTTTTCGGAATCCCAGGTGGCAATGTCGGCGCGATCAATGCGAACCTTGCCGCCCGTGGGGGCCCATATGCCAAGTAGCAACTTGCATAGTGTGGACTTGCCCGCGGCGCTGGGGCCGATGATGGCGAGCGACTGTCCCGCGGGCAGGCGGAAGGACATTCCCTTGATGATGTGGCGGCCGTTGGCGGCGAAGACTAGGTTTTCGGTGGAAAGTTCGCCAACGGGATCGGGGAGGTCCATGGACGGCGGAGTATTGGGAGAATCCAGCATCTCCTTCAGGCGTTTGTATGCGCCACAGGCTTCTAGCGACTGTTTGTAGGTCGCCATGGCCTGATCGATAGGTGCAAGCGCACGGCCCATGACGATGGACGCGGCGATCATAACGCCGACAGTGGACTGATGGCTCACAGCGGGGTAGGCACCCACGGCGTAAATGAGAACCTGCAAACCGACACGGAGGGACTTGCTGACCGAGTGGAGTAGCCCGGCACTGCGGCTGGCACGGGTCTGGAGTTCAATGACGATGTCGCTCATCTTGGACCATCGCCCGGCCACGTTGTTGATCATGCCCATGGAGCGTACGATGCTGGCGTTACGCATGGTTGCGCCGAGGAAATTGGAGGCGTGGGTGTTGAGCATTGTCGCAGATTCAAGACGCTTGCGAGTGAAGCGTTCGGTGAGAAAGCCCAGCACGAAGACCATGATCCCGCCGAAGACAGCAACCAGCCCGAGATCTGGATGTAGGATGAAGATCAGGGCAAAGTAAATGGGCATCCACGGAACGTCGAAAAAAGCGAACACGGCGTTACCGCCGAGGAAGTTACGGAGCATCTGCACGTCGCGCAGATTGCCCTGCTTCGCGGAAGAGCCACCGGCGGGCCCCGTGGCACTTTTGAGGTTTTCGTTGAGAACAGGAAGGCTCAGCATCCGGTCGAATTCAATGTTGTTAAACGTTACAAGGCGAAGCTGAAGAGTGGGCTGGCTGATGCAAGGAGCGTTGAAAAAACGCATTTTGGCTGCGCTCAAAAGTGGAAACTGTCTTATCATCAGTAATTCTATTGCAAAAATAAGAAAATTGGGGCAACTGGCAGTCTGTTGCGTACTTTTTCTTAAGCAACGTCAGCTTTTTTGAACCCATCCGCTTTTGTGCAGGGCAAAGTGTCGGACAAAATAGAACAGACATGTTTCTTTCTTCACAAGAGGAACATGGTCTACTCTATCTTTTATCCATAACTAATTTAACTAGTTAATTGTATAAAATTTTAGATGGCCTTGCATTTCCCCCCGCCTTTTCGGTCAGAATTGGAAGTCCCGAGCCGAAAAATAGAGGCGCGAGTACTGGACAACATACTGGGCGAAAAGCTCTTCGATGGCGTTCTGTTGAATGAAAATATATAATAAATTAGTATATTAAAAGATTGAATGGTCCTTCGCGGCGCGCATGCGGGCCGTCTCCACAGGGGCTTTGACAGCTCACTTGCTCTTCAATCCAGTAGTGCTGAAGGTATGAATCAGTGTCTCGTTGATTTCGGCAATGATGAAGATGTGAGCTCCAATGTCTTTTTAAACGAGTTTGAGTATATTTCCACTAATATACTCAATTTACTAGAAAATACTTCGTTTTTGCCGATAAGGTGAATGAAGTTACCTCTGCCATTGCCAAGTCCGGTATGGTCGCATGGGAGCATGCCGGACTTGGCAATGGCAGCAATGAGGGGGGTACGCTGTATGCCCGCAGCATCAGCACATTTCAGTAATGGATTGAATATGAAATTGTGCCGTTCGCATACACGGCGGGGCTACAGGTTTGAGCGCATTAGCTCTTTAAGAGCGTTTTCCCAGTGCGGCATTGGTGGAAGTCCGCAGAGTCTCAACATCTTTTTTTCCAGACACGAATTCGCCGGACGACGGGCGGGCGTCTTGTATTCATCGGATGTGCAGGGAATGACCTTTTGCGGGTTCCCGGCAATCTCGAAAATTTTGCAGGCAAACTCATACCAGCTGGCTTCACCTTCGCAGGTCAGGTGAAAGGTACCGACAAGCTCCGGGCGCAGCAGTATTTCCCGCAGGCCCCTTGCCACGGCAAGTGCGCTCGTGGGGTTGCCTCGCTGGTCATCCACAACGTGGAGACAGTCGCGGCTTCCATCGGCAAGCCGTAGCATCGTATGCACAAAGCTCGGTCCGCCCTGACCATACAGCCAAGAAATTCTCGCAATGATATGGTTTGGGCAATGCGTACGGATGGCCTGCTCTCCTGCCCATTTGCTCTGCCCGTACACATTTATTCCGCCGTTGGGCGTATCGAATTCGGTATAGGGTTCCTGCGCGTCACCGCTGAAAACATAGTCTGTGGATATGGCTATGAGCCGGATACCCTGTCTGTGGCAGGCGGCGGCCACATTGCTCGACCCCACAGCGTTGAGCTTCCATGCCAGTTCCTTTTCCGTCTCACACTTGTCTACAGCGGTCATGGCAGCGCAATGGATTACGACATCGGGGCTGTGCGCCCGGCACGCGGCGTCAAATCCGGCGGCATCGGTAATGTCCGCTTCCGGGAGATCCGTAGGAATCATTTCGAATTCACGAAGTTCAGAGCAAAGGGTGCGTCCCAGCATCCCCTTGCCGCCGGTCAGAAGAACTTTCATAGCTTGTTCCCCGCTGGGGCGCGCAATCCCCTGTCTCCACTGAGGAGGCTCTTAAATATGTTTCTCATATTGTCCGTGAGCCGGGACTCCGATGGTGTTCGGGGTCCGGCAAGCGTATTACGATTCCAGCTGGTGTCTCAACTCCGCAAAGAAAGGAGCGGCTTCGTCCTTGGAGGACAGTTTTGGGGTGGAAACCGGCCACGCCACACCCAGCTCAGGGTCATTCCAACGAATGGCTCCTTCATCTTCCGGGTGGTAGCGTTCAGTGCATTTATAGTGGAAATGAGCGATATCGCTTGTCACGACGAAGCCATGTGCGAGGCCTGGGGAAATCCACAACTGCCACTGGTTTTCCTGCGTTAATTCAACTCCGTACCATCGTCCAAACGTTGGAGAGTTTTTACGAATGTCCACAGCGACGTCAAAAACGCTGCCCAAAGAGACGCTGACCAGCTTTCCCTGAGGAAATTTCCTCTGAAAATGCAAACCGCGCAGAATACCATAGCTGGATTTTGAATGATTATCCTGTACAAAGGGAAAATCAATCCCTGCGGTTTCGTAGCGTTCCTTGTGCCACGTTTCGACGAAGTAGCCCCGGGAATCCCCCCACACTTTGGGCTTGACAAGCAATACGCCTTGAATGGGAGTTTGAATGATTTCCATAAACTACTTCTCCGAGTCCATAAGTTCGAGCAGATACTGACCATACCCATTCTTCGCCATTGGTTCGGCCAGACGACGCACATCATCGGACGTAATATACCCTTTACGCCAGGCAATTTCTTCGAGGCAGGCAACTTTGAGGCCCTGCCGGGTTTCCACAGCCTGCACAAAAGAGCTGGCTTCCAGCAAAGAGTCATGCGTCCCGGTGTCGAGCCATGCAATTCCACGTCCCATCAGTTCCACATGCAGATCGCCACGCTTCAGGTACAGATTGTTGACATCAGTAATTTCCAGCTCCCCACGAGCGGAGGGTTTCACCTGTTTCGCGATATCCACTATGCCAGCGTCGTAGAAATAGAGGCCGGTCACAGCAAAATTGGATTTAGGTTCCTTGGGCTTTTCTTCAATACTGATAACCCGTTGGCTTTCGTCAAACTCCACCACGCCGTATCGATGCGGATCGCGGACGTGATAGCCGAAAACGGTCGCCCCTGTATCTCGCTGCATGGCAGTATCCAGAAGATTTCCCATCCCTTGCCCAAAGAAAATATTGTCTCCAAGCACAAGGCAGACATTGTAGCCGCGAATAAAATCTTCGGTCAGCAGAAAGGATTGCGCCAGCCCTTCGGGGCGTTCCTGAACAACATACTCAAAATGGCATCCCCACTGGGAGCCGTCACCGAGCAATTCCTGATACAGGGGCAGATGCTCGGGCGTCGAGATGACGGCAATCTCACGGATACCGGAAAGCATCAGTATTGACAAAGGATAGTAGACCATCGGTTTGTCGTAGATAGGCATAAGCTGCTTGCTGACACTGCGCGTGAGTGGATAAAGGCGCGTTCCCGAACCGCCTGCAAGAATAATCCCTCTCCATTTCTTCATCACTATACCCTGCCCACATAATTGGTCTGCATCCAGTTACGGTAATCGCCGCTCTGAACGTTCTCTACCCATATCTTGTTGTTCAGATACCACAGAACAGTGTCTCGTAGGCCTTCCTCAAACGTGTGTGTGGGATGCCAGCCAAGCTCGGAAGACAGCTTCGTGCAGTTGATGGCATAGCGGAAGTCATGCCCGGGGCGGTCCGTTACAAATTTGATGAGATCGGCATACAGGCCTTCGGCAGAAGGACACACTGCGTCGAGCACATCGCAGATGCCGTGAACGACCTGAAGATTGGTGCGTTCCGAGTTTCCGCCGATGTTGTAGGTCTGCCCCGTTTTGCCTGCTTCAAGCACACGCTGAATGGCGGAGCAGTGATCTTCCACATGAAGCCAGTCACGGATGTTAGAGCCCGTTCCATATACGGGCAGCGTCTTGCGGGCCAGCGCGTTAAGTGTCACCAGAGGGATAAGCTTCTCAGGGAATTGGCGAGGGCCGTAGTTGTTTGAGCAGTTGGTGATCAACGTAGGGAAGCTGTACGTCTCATGGAAGGCCCGGACAAAATGGTCGCTGGAGGCCTTCGAAGCGGAATAAGGACTATTAGGACTGTAAGGTGCCGTTTCCGTAAAGGCAGGATCGCCAGGTTGAAGAGCTCCGAAGACTTCGTCAGTGGAAATATGCAGAAAACGGAACGCGGCTTTCTTGGCGGCAGTTAATTGGCTCCACCATGCTTTGGCAGTGCGCAAAAGTGTGCAGGTTCCGAGTACATTGGTGCGTACAAACGCTTCGGGATCGATGATGGAACGATCCACATGGCTTTCGGCCGCGAAGTTGACTATGGCGTTGGGCTGGTAGGTCTTGAGCAGATACTCGACAAGTTCCGCGTTGCCGATATCTCCATGCACAAAAATATGGCGAGAACAGTCCTGCAGCGAGGCCAGATTTTCCAGATTCCCGGAATAGGTCAGTTTGTCTATATTGATGATTGTGTCACCAGCCGCGCAGCGGGCAAGGACATAGCAGGAGCCGATGAACCCGGCACCTCCGGTAACAAGCAGTGTAGCCATATTTTCCCTCGTGACTAACGAATACGGTTATGTATTTGTTTGAGTGTGCTGAATATCCCCGACTGATACGCGATCATGCCGAAACGAGCAAGCAGACGGCTCCAGAACGGGCTCTGAAGAAGCCAGCAACTGTAGTTTTTTCCTGCTTGCCTATAAGATTCCCGAAGGCCTCTGAAACCATCCCACAGTCGCATATTATCCCAGATGCACTGCCTGAGAGTTATTTTATGGTTGTAGCTCCCCGCATGCAAACGCCATGATGTCAATTGGGCAGGGACAAAAGCGAACAATCCAGTCTGGGCGACCTGTATCCAGATCCACCAGTCCAGCCAACGGGGGACGGGGGCCGCGAACGAACAAGCCCGCAGGCGTTCCGCTTTGAGCATGGCGCAAGAGAGGGTTGGGATTTTGTTCTCCACAAGTAGGGAGGATTGCAGAGAGTACGCTCCGCCAGATCGGATGGCTCGACGTTCATGTTCCCTCATGACACGGGGGACATAAATGTCAAACCATCCCGTACCCGCTCCCGGCATGGGAAGAGGTCGAATCGCATTCAACACGACGTCGGCCTTGGTTTGTCGGGCTAACTCCATGCGCCGTTCCAAGCATTCGGGTTCCCATAGATCGTCAGATTCGAGAAAAGCGATCCAGTCTCCTCCGGCCTCCGCAATGCCGAGGGACAATGTTTCCGGGAGGCCGTGATTCTTCCCGTCGGGATGCTGCAATACGCGCACGCGAGGATCGTGTTCGGCAAACGAGCGGGCCAGTGCCATGGAACCGTCTTTCGAGCCGTCATCAATGACGAGCAGCTCAAAATCCACCCACGTCTGTTTCAGGACACTCCTGATGGCTTCCCCCATGTATGTTTCATAATTATAACTGGACATCAAAATGGATATCATGGGCGAATCTTCCTTGTAACACGCCTAGTATACTTAATAAGTATATATTTACGATAGGTAGGGTATACTTGCCTTCACTTATTTTTTTATGCAAACAGATGTAAAAAATGGTAAAAAACAGTTTAAAAACTAAAAAATACAATTTAAAAATTTATCTGTCGTTTTGCATAAAATAAAACCATCCATAGGAGGTTGGCTTTTATAGTTTGAGTGGTCGATTTGAACTTTTGGCCTCTGCGTCTCGAACGCAGTGCTCCACTTGGTTGAGTACAGTCAACAAAAAAATACTTCAGTTCATTATGAAGTAAACCATAGTTTTTATATTGATAAACGAATAGTTTATTTTCAAATATAAATTTATAAAAATATTATGTTAAAAGTAAAATTGCCCGGGAAAATTATCTTGAATCGTATTGACGTCTATAGTCAGGACTCATAATTAAAGGTAAAAATGACATTCCTTCAGTAGCTGCAGTATGCTGGAAGGGGTAAAAGAGTTCTTTCTATTTATAATCGCAGCCTGCCCTTTGGGCAACAGACGCAGGATAGGTCCCCTGGCCTCGCAAACGGCGTGAAGTTTGGAATTCGAGTCCCCTTTTTTGCGCTTTCGATGAGCGGTTTCCCCTGTTACCTAACGTAGCAATGCGTGGACTCAAACTCGGCTATTATCCGAGCGCAGATAACGCGGTGCTTCATGCTCGTTGGCAAGTCGTTACAGAACTTCAATCCCCCGACCGGAGCGAGTGCTTTCGGTTACCTCGGTGTCCAAACATTCACGAGAGTATCGTTAATACCCTGTGTTCGTTCCTTTGAAAATGACAATTTTTGATACTAGTCCTAAAAAATGGATTGGTATGTAGATTCCAGTGAGGTGAAACGGCAGAAGAAACTATTGTGAGTGCCTTTGCATTTCCTCTGTTTGTGCACATAGTTATGAAAAAAGGACTCAGATTTTTACATCCAAGTCCTTGATTCCATTCTGGTGCGCCCGGCGCGATTCGAACGCACGGCCTTTAGCTCCGGAGGCTAACGCTCTATCCGACTGAGCTACGGGCGCGGAGTTTCCCCGGAAGGGGACACTACAGAGTTGGGAAGCTAGCTCTTGTGCCGCGTCCTGTCAAGCTGTATGCTCCGGTACCGGGAGTGTGCTGCGGCTCGTTTGGTGTCGGAGCCGTGTTTTTGTGTCCATCCGTTTGTTACGCTTCCCCTTCTTTTTCTTTATCTTAAGGAGTATTCCATGAGCGTTTCCGTTACTTGGTACGGTCATTCCAATTTTAAGGTTTCTTGCGGCGACGTGACTGTTTTCATAGATCCCTTCTTCACGCATAACCCTTCCTGCCCCGTGACGTGGAATGAGGCCGGGAAGCCGGATTTGGTGCTCGTCACCCATGATCACGGCGATCATACGGGTGACGCCGTGGCGATCTGCAAAAGCAGCGGCGCAACCTGCGGCTGCATCGTCGGTACGGCCGAACGCCTGATCGACGCCGGGATGCCACAAGCCAGCATTCCCGCCGGGATCGGCTTCAATATCGGGGGCACCATCGAAGTGAAGGGCGTCCGGGTCACCATGACGCAGGCGTTCCATACTTCGGAATCCGGGGCCCCCGCAGGGTACGTCGTGACCATGCCGGACGGCTTTACCTTCTATCACGCGGGCGATACCGGCCTCTTCTCCTCGATGGAGCTGATAGGTTCGCTGTATCCGCTGGATCTGGCGCTGCTGCCCGTGGGCGGCTTCTTCACGATGGACGGGTTGCAGGCCGCCCATGCCGCGCGTCTGCTCAAGCCCAAGGCCGTGAGCCCCATGCACTGGGGGACATTCCCGGTCCTTGCGAAGGACACCTCGGCCTTTGCGTCGCATCTCGCGTCCGTGGCTCCAGATGTCCGCCTTGTCTCCATGAAGCCCGGTGATAGCACCGCGTTCTAATCACGGAGGTGTCCCATGACGCTCATCGAACACGGCGAACTGGTCCGCCGCGCTTTGGAATATGTGGAGGAAGAACGCTGCCGCCGCCCGGATGCGCCGCTTTCCTCCCTGCTTGACGAAGCGGGTATGCGCTTCAATCTGACGCCGCTGGACGCGGCTCAGCTTGCCCGCCTTTTTTCCGAAAAAGGACAGGAGCCTTCCGCCCCGTGCAAACGCTAACTTCGCATCCTTACAGGACGTTGCCCGATGCCTTCGCTTCTTCAGAGACAGATATTTAAAGAAATCGCCAACCTGTTCGTTCTCGCCGTGGGGGTGCTGCTGACGCTCATCCTCATCAGCCGGGCGGTGCAGATGCGGGAACTGTTTCTGGGGCTGGATCTCGGCATCTTGGATACCGTTCTGCTGTTCGGCTATATGACCCCGCTGTTCCTCATGCTGGTGATTCCCATCGCCTGTATGCTCAGCGTCTTCCTGACCTTCCTGCGCATGAGCACGGACCGCGAGCTGGTCGCCCTGCGTGCGGGGGGAATCAACATCTATCAGATGCTTCCCGCGCCGCTCCTGTTCAGTGTGATCTGCATGTTGCTGACGCTCTGGGTATCCCTGCATTGGCTGGCGTGGGGCATGGGGCATTTCCGGGAAACGATCCTTGAAATCGCCAATACCCGCGCCCGTGTCGTGGTGCAGCCCGGCGTCTTCAATACGGACTTCCCCAATCTGGTGCTTTTCGCCCGGCAGGTGAACCCCGGTGACGGGGATATGTCGCAGGTTCTGGTGGACGACCGTTCGCACCCCGAGCGCCACATGACCATCCTCGCCCCGGAAGGGCGCTTCGATACCGATACCGAACGCGGCGAGCTGGTATTCCTGCTTGAGGACGGCAAGATCTACACCACGGATAAGAAGGGTTCCTCGGTGCTGGCCTTCGACGAATACAAAGTGCGGCTGCCGCTGGATTCCCTCTTCAAGAGTCTTGATCTCGGAGATGTGCGGCCCCGCGAGATGTCATGGAGCAAGCTCTCCAGCATCACGCGGGAGGAAGCGCTTAAAGTGGACGCCAACTACGCCAACAAGCTGGAGGTGGAGCGCCACAAGCGCTGGGCCTATCCGGTGGCGTGCATCGCCCTGACCCTCTTCGTGCTGCCGCTGGCTTCGGCCTTTGAGGGGCTGCACAGGCAGACGGGGCTCATGTTGGCCCTTGCCATGTTCTTTGTGTATTACAGCCTGATGTCGCTTGGGTTCAGTACGGGCGAGTCCGGTGCCATCCCCCCCTCCATAGGGTTATGGGTCCCGAACATCCTGTTCCTATGCCTCGGCATCTACGGGCTATGGCTGACGGCGCATGAGCGAACGCCGCACGTGGCGACCTTCTTCCGCAACCTGCGGACACGGAGGACGTCATGAGCTTGCTTTTCCGCTATCTGACCAAAAACAACGCGATGATCCTGCTGCCGACCCTTGCCGTCGGCATCGGCCTGTATGTGCTCACGGACCTGTTCGAGCGTCTCGACAACTTCATCGAGGCCGGGCTGTCCGTGGGCATGGTGCTCACCTACTTCGTCGTGAAGATGCCGCTCGTGATTTCGCAGATCCTGCCGGTGATCTTCCTGCTGTCCACGGTCATCCAACTGTGCATCATGGCTCGCAGCCGCGAGCTGACGGCGTTGCAGGCCGGGGGCATTTCCCTCGGCGTGGTGGCGAACTCCATGATCCTTTGCGGCATTTTCTGGGGGGGCGTCCAGCTTGGTTTCTCCGAGTATCTGGGCGTTGCCGGGGAACGCGAGTCCGCCCGCATCTGGCAGGAAGAGGTCCGCAAGAAGAACCTCGCGGCAACGGTGCTTGAGGATGTCTGGTTTACGGACGGGGACTGGATCGTCTCGCTCGGCACGCTTGATCCCCAGGCGCACGGCACAGGCTTTTCCGGGTATGAACTGTCCGACGACGGCCTGAGCATCAAGCGCATCGTGCAGGCGTCCACGTTCGCCGCCGAGCCCAACCACTGGGCCTTGCAGGATGTGCACGTCTACACGCCCGACACCTTCACGCAGGAGCAAGAGCCGGATTTCGTCCTCCCGCTCAGGCAGGATCCCGAAACCTTCCGGCTCGTCAGTACGGGCACGAAGCCCCAGCAGTTGCCGCTCTGGCAGCTTGGGGACGCCATCAGCCAGTTGAAATCTTCCGGTTCCAACGTGGAGGCGCTCCGCACGGCGTGGCACGCCAAGCTGGCCTATGCGGCGTCGATTCTGGTCATGGCCTTCGTGGCGACGGCCATCGTCTCGTGGAAGGACAACATCTATATCGCCGTAACCGTCGCGCTGCTGTGCACGTTCCTGTACTTCGCGGTGTATACCCTCGGCACGACGCTTGGGCAGCGCGGCATCCTGCACCCGTTCCTCGCCGCGTGGACCGCGAACCTCATCGCGCTGTTCTTTGCGTTTTGGCGGCTTATCCCCTTGCTGCTGCGAAGGGAATAATCCACCGGAATCTCTTAAAGATTTGAGGGACGAGGGAAACGTTCTGAAGAAGGGGGGAGCACCCCCACGTTTCCCTCGCCCCCTCCAACCTTCCCCTACTTTCTTCCAAGATTTTCCCTTTATCGAATCCCACTCGACCGTTTTTCCTGTGGCGGAAAAATGTGTTCTTTGGGTTTGACGAGGGGGGTCTGTTTTTTGAACGGGGCCAGCGGAAAAACGCGTCTTTTCCCGGGCGCAGTCTCAATGCCGATGCAGCCCGAAGCCTTTCAACATTGAAATACGCATTCCTTCTGAAGGAATGCGGCTCCAAGAAAGATTACGAACAGGGATTCGATAAAGTCGAAAGTCTTTGAAGAGGAGAGGGTGGGGTTTGGGGAGGGGGAGGAGAAACTTTCTCCAGAAAGTTTCTCCTCCCCCTCCCCAATTCCCCAAGAGCTTTTACCCGCCGATGGCGGTCATGCGCCGCTGAGCCACGGCGTTGTGGCGGCACTCAAGGAGCCGCGCCCCGATGGGCTTGTCTCGGGTGGCGAGGGTGACGATGCGGCGGACGGCTTCGATGCCGAGCTTGGGATGCCGCAGGGCATTGCGGAGCCGGTATTCCCGGTCGTCGAACAGGCATGTCCTCAGCGCTCCGTCGGACGTGATCCGAAGCCGGTTACAGGACGTGCAGAAATGGCTGGAAAGCGGAGAGATCAGGCCGAGGCGCCCGAGGCCGGGGCCGTCCGGGCCTGAAAGCGTATAGAGCCGGGCGGGGCCTCCATTGCGCTGCTCCTGCTCCACGGGGACGACGGCGACGAGCCCCTTGACGGCGTCAAGGATATCCGGGGCCGACCAGAAACAGCTGTCCGACCAGCGCGTGCCTTCGCCCATCGGCATGAATTCGATGAACCGCACGTCGATGGGGTGGTGCATGGCGCAGTCGACAAAGGCGGGCAGCTCGTCGTCGTTGAAGCCGCGCATGGCGACCGCGTTGAGCTTGAAGGGGATGCCCGCGTCGAGAAGGGCGTCCATGTTTTCCCGGACCTTGCCGAACAGATCGCGGCCCGTGATCTGTTCGAACTTGTCCCTGTCGAACGTGTCGAGGGACAGGTTCACCGCGTTCAGGCCTATGGCTTTCAATGTTTGGATATGGGGGCCGATTAGCGTCCCGTTGGTGGTCACGCGGATGTCGAGGGCGGGGTGCGCGGCCCGCAGGCGTTCGAGGAAATCGGCGAATCCTTTGCGCGCGAAGGGCTCGCCGCCCGTCAGCCGGACTTTTTCCACGCCCATGTCCATCGCCATGTCCACAAGCTGTTCCATCTCCTCATAGCGCAGGACGGATTCGTGGGGAATGAACGTCTCCATGCCGCTGCGGCAGTAGGTGCAGCGCAGGTTGCAGCGGTCGGTAACAGAGAGGCGGATGTAGCGGACGGTCCTGCCGTGGCCGTCTTCCAGCGAAGCGGCGGGTTCGCACAGATGGGCGAAGGGTGGGATTGCGTTCATGGAACTGCCCGGTGGTTGTGCGCCGCAAGGGGCGGCGCGGTGGGGAGAAGCCTTCACCGTATCCCCTCCTCGTTGGTGTGGCAAGCCGTGCTGTGCCTTTGTTCACGTGCGGCCTCGGCCATGCGTCTGGCCTGCTCGAGTTCGCCCGGGAAATTGATGTTGAAGAAGGGCAGGGCCTCGGCCCGGGTATAGACGACGCGTGAGTGCAGCTTTTCGGGGATCACGAGGTTGAGCTGCCGGAGGTTGCGGGCGCGGGCCTCTTCGAAAAAGGGCAGGCAGGCCGGTTCGTAGATGGAGACGAGCGCTTCGATGAATCCCGTTTCCGCTTGCTGGAACGTCGTCATGAGCGCTTCGGGGGGGCGGGCGCCGCGGGCGTCGATGAGGCGGCGCAGCGTGGGCACGTCCATGAACGGCAGATCGCACGAGAGCACAAAGATCGGTTGCCGGAGTTCCCGGAGTGCGGACCATACCCCGCCGAGCGGCCCGAGGCCGGGTTCCGCGTCGGGGATGGAACGGATGCCCGGCAGGGCTAGGGTTTCTTCGCCCGCATCGGGAGCCCGGCACGAGATGACCACGCCGTCCGTGCACGCGGCGAGGAGATCGGCGGTGCGGGCCAGCATGTCCCGCCCGTCGCCGGGCAAGCGCAGGCGTACCTTGTCCTGCCCGAGCCGGGTGGAGCGCCCTCCGGCCAGCACTACGCCGATCATGCGATCCTGCCTTCTCCGGCAAAGACCGTGAGCCGTTCCTCGCGGGGACGGCAGAAGCCGACGACGGTCACGGGATGGGCGGGATGGAGCCTGTTTTGCTGCCGGGCCATTTCCACGGGCGTGGAGGTAACGGCGCTGCGGCTGATGAGGAACGAGAAACCCGCCCGGCGTGCCTTGGCGTAGAGGCTGGAGGTGATGCGGGCCGAGACGAACAGCACGGTTTCCGCCGGATCAATGCCGTTGAGGCAGGCCCAGCCCGCGAGCCGGTCGAGGCAGTTGTGCCGCCCGATGTCCTCGGCGAGGCGGAGGAAGGTTCCGGTATTGGGATCGAACATGCCCGCGCGGTGGAAACAGCCCGTGGATTCCCAGAGCAGGGGGCAGGAGCCTTCCAATGTCAGGAAGGCGTCCATGTGTTTGACGATGGCGTCGGGCGTCATGACGATGGAGGGCGTTTCATCGTGCCCCTTTTTCTCCATGCGCTTGAGTTCCACGGCAAAGGCGTGTTTCGCGTCGATGCCGGGCGGGACGGATACGGCGCGCACGCTTCCGGACATGCGGAACGGCGAAGGGCCGGCTTCAGGGCCGAGATGCCGGCGATCGAGCAGGACGTGCCCGATACACAGCGGTTCGAGGTCGTCGGGCCACGCCCACAGGCGGCAGCTGCTTCCGGACCACGAAACGTATACGGGTTCTTCGGGGCTGACCGCGTCGTCGATGTGCTGCCACCCGCCGTCTTTCCAGCGGGTGACGGAGTAGGACAAAGGGGTATTCATGAGTTGGCCGCCTCCGCGGCGGGGACGAAGGCGAGCCTGTCGCCGTCGTTCAGGATGCGATCCGGCTCGGCATGGACCCCGTTGACGAGGATCAGGGTTTCCGCGGATCGGATGTTGAGGATGTGCATGGCTTCGCCCGCCGTGGTTCCTTCGGCCACGTCCAGCCTGTCGTTTTCGGGCGTGTGCGGGGGCAGCGTTGCGAAGCGGCGTATTTCTATCAGCATGGGGCACTCCTTGAGGCCCCATACTAGCGGACCCCGCAGGTTTTTTGCAAGGCCGGGAAACACGAGAAGCCGCGATGCGGGGAGGGGCATTGAAAACGGAATGCCGCGAACAGGGATTCAATAAACACGAACGTCTTTGAAGAGAAGGGTTTGGGAAGGGGGAGGAGAAACTTTCTGAAGAAAGTTTCTCCTCCCCCTTCCCAACACACTACTATTCCTGAAATATGCTTTTACCGGTCGCTCCACACGGCGCGCCCGGCCTTGAGTCGGAGACGCCCGAGGGGAAGCCCGCGCCAGAACAGGGACGCCTCTTTGCCGGGCAACCCCGTATCAAGGCTTCCGCCTTGCAGCAGGCGTTCGAGGACGGGCACGTCGTCGACGTCGAGGCGGGGAATGCGCTGAGGTTCGGGATCAAGCAAAGCCCGGAGCCGCGCCGATGGGATGAGGCCCTGTGCCGACGCCTTGCCGAGAGCCATGCCCTGCCAGCGCACGGCGGCGGGCAGATGCGCCAGCGCCGGGGCGGGCAGGAAGTGGAGGGAACCCTCGAACACCGCCAGATCGCCGGGAGGGAGCAGGGCGGGCGACAGCCCGAACTCCGCAAGGAAGGCCGGGGGGATCGCGCGGTAGGCCGCCGTGGTCGCCGTTCCCTGGGCGAGGCCGGGCACGGCGGCGGAATCGCCGGGTTTGCGCAGCAGGGCGATATAAAAACCCTGCGCGTTGGAGGCATCCTCGTCCACCCGGAGCGTGCCTTCGCAGCCGGGGAGTTCCGGCGCGGCGAAAACGAAGCCGGGGAACGGCTCCAGCGGGATAGGCTCAAGGCCGAGCTCTTCAACGGCAAAACGGACTTGCCCCTCGTTCTCGTCCACATTGGTTGTGCAGGTGGAATAGACGAGCTTTCCGCCGGGGCGCAACAGGCGGCTCGCTTCCGTCAGGAGCTTGCGCTGCAGATCCAGCATGGGTTTGAGGCGGTCGCCCTGCCAGCGCTTGATCGCCTGCGGGTTCTTGTCCGTGGTCCCCCATCCGGAACAGGGCGGATCGAGGAGGACGGCGTCCCACGAGGCGTCGGGCAGGGGCAGGGATTCGCCGGGCCATGAGCAGGTCACGGCTTGGAGGAGGTTGAGCGCGGCGAGGTTACGGCGCAGGTTCGCGAGGCGCGGGCGGGCCGGTTCGTTGCCGAGCACCAGCCCCTCGCGGCCCACAAGCTGCGCGAGCAGGCCCGTCTTGCTGCCGGGGCTGGCGCACATATCGAGCACGCGGGCCCCTTCGCCGGGCGCGAGGGCCAGCGGCGGGAGCATGGATGAACGGTCCTGAATGTAGATGTACCCCCAGAAGGCGGCGAGGCTCCGGCCGAGCGGGAACGGCTCCTGGAGCAGCCGCCTTGCCAGCGGAGAAAACGGTTCCGGCTCGAAAACGAAGCCTTGTGCGCTAAGCAGCGCCTCGACGGACGGGATCTGTCCCGGGTTGCAGACGAGGCGAAAAGAACGGCGGAGGGCGGGGGTGTCGGTCATACTATCCTATTTAGAAAAAACGCGATAAAGAGTTTCTGGCGCTTTCCGTTTCCGGCGTTGCGCTTGCGGAGACGGGGAAGTCTATAGTATGGTAAAAAAAGTCGACCGGGCTGAACCGGCGAATCCTTCCAAGGAGTTTACGAATGCATCTGATATTCCGTACGGCTCTGATGCTGTGTACAATGCTGGTTTTTGTGGCGCAAGCCCTTGCCGCCGATGTGCGCAGCTACGCGGTGCTGCCTTTTAAAGTGAACGGTTCCAGCGGGTTCACCTATCTGGAAAAGGCCATCCCGTCCATGCTGAACTCCCGCCTGTACTGGCAGGGACATTTCCAGCCCGTTGCCGACGCCGCGCTCGCCAAGGCCGGGGCCGTGAGCGACGCGGGAAGCGCCGCCAAGGCCCTTTCCGCCACCGGTGCCGACTATGTCATCTGGGGCGACGTGACGGTCATGGGCGACAACGCCAGCCTTGACGTCCGTGTCCGTGACAAGGCGGGCAAGGAATGGCGCAAGGGCGCGAAAACCCGCGTCAATGACCTCATCGCCAGCCTTCAGGGCGTTTCCGACAGCATCAACGCCGAAGTCTTCGGACGCGGCGGTTCCGGCGTCGTTGCGGCGGCTCCGGCTGCAAGTGCCGGGCAGGCGAACCCCAACTTTGTCCAGAAGGACGCCACGCAGAGTCAGGTCTACCTGAACCCGCAGTTCCGCTATCAGGGCAGCGACGGCACGCGTTACCGCAGCCAGACGCTTCCTTATGCGTCCGTGGGCATGATCGTTGCCGACGTGAACGGCGACGGCAAGAACGAAGTGGTCGTGCTCGGCGAAAAGCGCCTTTACGTGTACCAGTGGCAGAACGAGCGCCTCGTGCAGCTTGGGGAATACAAGATTCCCACCCGCATGATGCCGCTTGCGCTCCGCAGCATCGATTTGAACCGCGACAGGGCTGAGGAGATCATCCTGACGGCCTACGAAGAAGAATACACGCAGCCGTATTCTATGGTCCTGAGCTTCAAGGGGAATACCTTCACCGAAGTGGCGGAACGCCTCCCCTACTATCTGAATGTGGTTCGCATTCCTCCGGATTACATGCCCACGCTGATCGGCCAGAAGGGCGACCCGTCCCGTATTTTCTCGCGTGGCGGCGTGTATGAGATGATGAAGCAGGGCAACAGCCTCGTGCAGAGCAAGAAGCTGGATCTGCCGAGCGGCGTGAACGCCCTGAACTTCGCGTGGCTGCCCGGAACGCCGGGCAAGGAAACCGAAAAGCTTGTGGTGCTGACCGATGAAGAACGCCTCCGCGTGTTCTCGGACAAAGGTTCGCAGCTGAACCAGACGGACGAGAAGTTCTCCGGATCGGCCATCGGCATCGCCGAACAGACGCAGATGCCCGGCATGGGCAAAGACAACATCCTGATCCCGTCCAAGTATTTCGTGCCCTTGCGCATGATCCCTTCGGATTTGGAGCAGGACGGCTCTTGGGAGCTGCTGGTCAACAAGCCCATTTCGGTGTCCGCGCAGTTCTTTGAGAACTACCGCTTCTTCCCCGAGGGTGAAATCGAATCCCTGTACTGGGACGGCGTGGGCCTCGGCCTCCAGTGGAAGACCCGCCGCATCAAGGGCTCTGTTGTGGACTTCGCGCTGGCTGACCCGAACAACGACGGCACCAAGGACCTCGTGGTCTGCCTGAACACGCACCCCGGCGCGCTCGGCCTCCAGAACCGCAAGACGGTGGTGGTCTTCTACCCGCTGGATCTCAGCATGATGGACCCGAAGACGGCCCCGGCGCTTGACTAGCGGCGGATAGAGGGGACGTTTCCCTCCCGCATAAGGCCCGGTAGCCTGAAAAGGCTTCATATGGCGCAGGCTTCGTTCGCGGAGCCTGCGTTTTTTTGTGCCCATGCGGAACGGCAGGGTATATTGTTCTCGTAATGAGAAAAAAGCGTTCGCAATCCGGGAGAATTCTCATTTCGGGAATGGCGCTGCCTGAGAATGCTGAAAGATCCGCTTGAAAATGGGTGTGATAGCAAAACACCAAGTTGGCCCCATCCTTGCTTTGGGTTAAGGATCATCCCGGGATGTGCCCGGATTTTTTCCGTTCACTCTGCCGCCGCATCAGGAGGTTCGCAATGGACAACATGCTTTACCACATCAATGCACAGCGTCTGCGTCCCGGCTCAGGCGCTTCCCTGGATATACTGAATGCCGCCGAGGCCCGGCGCGCCCGGCGTTTCCATGCCGGTTTCGCGCAGTACGCGCCCACGCCTCTCGTCCCCCTGCCGTATCTGGCCTCCACGCTCGGCCTCGGGAACATCCGGGCCAAGGACGAATCGAAACGTTTCGGGCTCAATGCCTTCAAGGTGCTTGGCGCTTCCTATGCGATGGGCCGTTACCTTGCGGAACGGCTCGGAAAATCCATTGACGATCTGACGCCCGCCGATCTCTGTTCCCCCGCCGTGAGCGAGCGGCTCGGGCCCATTACCTTCGTATCCGCCACGGACGGCAACCACGGCAGGGCGGTAGCGTGGACGGCGCAGCAGCTCGGCAAGAAGGCCGTCATCTACATGCCCAAGGGGTCCGATCCGGCGCGGCTGGAGAATATCCGCAGCCACGGCGCGGAAGCCGGCATCACGGATCTCAATTACGACGACGCGGTGCGCCTCGCGTGGAAGATGGCTTGCGAAAACGGCTGGATCATGGTGCAGGACACGGCGTGGGACGGCTATGAGGACATCCCCACATGGATCATCCAAGGCTATGCCGCGCTTGCCGTGGAGGCGCTGGCCCAGTGGCGCGCCGAAGAGCTTGAGCCTCTGACGCATCTTTTCCTTCAGGCGGGAGTCGGCTCCTTCGCGTCCGGCGTGCTCGGCTACATGGCGTCGGAACTTGGCGATGCGCTCCCCAAGACGATCATTGTGGAGCCTCACGCCGCCGACTGCATTTACCGTTCCGCCCTTGCCGGGGATGGTCAGCCGCATAATGTCACGGGCGATCTTTCCACGCTGATGGCGGGGCTGGCCTGCGGCGAGCCCTGCACCGTGGGGTGGCCCATCCTGCGCGATTACGCCTCGGCCTATGTTTCCTGCCCCGATTATGTAGCCGCCAATGGGATGCGCCTCTACGCCGCAGCGCGCGGCGGCGACGCCCCCATCGTCTCCGGCGAATCCGGCGCGGCACCGCTCGGCGCGCTCGATCACATCATGCGTAATCCCGCCCTCGCGCCGCTCCGTGAATCCCTCGGGCTCGGCCCCGATTCCCGCGTCATGCTCATCAGCACCGAAGGCGACACCTCGCCCCGCGTCTGGCGTGACGTCTGCTGGTACGGCAGGCACGGTGACGAGTTGCGTGTGGGCGAGTAGGGATATGAGATTGGGGAGGGGGAGGAGAACCTTTCTTCAGAAAGGTTCTCCTCCCCCTCCCCAAA
>QWCN01001535.1_pt1 | contig 34951 bp, 33 predicted proteins | sample 1972711 | NCBI WGS metagenome assembly QWCN01 (sample SAMN09866707, study PRJNA288562) | Human gut metagenome isolate term1_stool, whole genome shotgun sequencing... | isolation source: gut | host: Homo sapiens | place: USA: California
ACCGATTGCTCCATCATTATACAGCTTAAGCAACAAGATGGATAATTCCTTACTGGCTGTAAGGGATATTAACCATAAATATATTGTAGTAGAAAGTAATATTTATTTTCTATCAACGCCTTTTCTACAGCAAAGCTGGCATCCGGATAACGACAATATACTTTTACTGTTGCTCTGTTCCTTTTAACAGATAATGATTTAAACTCGTATCGCATTCGTTTATTGTATTTTTTGCAGAAAGAAGCCATTTGTTTGTATTCAACAAAGACTTTTAAATCAGAACCGCGAACAAAACATTTTCTCATTTTTTTAACATCATATTTTTTTGCAGCTGAGTAGAAGCTGTCAACAACTTTTTTAACCTTCTTTTCTGCCTTGGTCATCTTCTTTTTAGGAATTGTTTTGTATTCCTCTTCATCACAATAAATACAATAACGAGACAGTGTTCCTTCAGAAAATTTTGTGGCTTTTTCAGATACTTTCCAGTTACTAAAAACATGAGCTATTTTAGGGATTGATCGACGCTGATATTCATGGCATACAGAACAATAGCGAGTTTCTACACCTTCATCCTCACAATCGGCTTTATACAACACTTCCCACTGATCGTTGTTGTGCTGACATTCAGCAAGAACAGACAATGGGGACGAAAGAGCTAAAGTAGTGGCTACCAGTACAAAAATTTTCTTTTTCATAACTCATCCTCCTTTATCTTTTTTAAGTCGTAACGTGGACCTTTGCGGATATCCAAAATGTAAGGGTCAGGCATTTCATAGTCACCCCAGCATGTACGAAGGATTTCTTTTTTAGAAATATTTCCCTTTGAAGTGTCTGCAAATTCAAGTCCTTTTTCCATCGCCATCTTTCGAATCTTTTGAAAATTTTTTGAGTTTGAGTTCTTCATTCGAGAATAGCCGTTTAAGGATTTCGGGGCAATTCTTGGCAGATGTTTCAAAATCCAAAAATATTCTTTTTCTGTTTCTTTCTTTAATCGCATTTCAGATGCATATTTTTCATAGGCAGCCTTTTCGATATTTCCCCTATTATCAATAAAAGGGCGGTTACTAAAAGCAATAATTCGATCAGGGTCACAATATAATGGCTCGCTAATTCCCCAGATAAAAGAGCAGGCAGACAGACGAGTTTCCCAAAAATCTTCAGGTAGAACAGGAAAACGGGTGTCAGAACCGGAAATACTGAAAACCCTGCCGCGATACATTGCCTCTTTAGCACTTGCAGGTTCGTGGTAAGAAGCTTCTAGTAAATCAGTGCCTAATTTTGCGGCATCTGAGAGAACTTTATCTTTAAATTCATTTTGAAAGTTCTTGTTTTGTTTGAAACCCTCTAAAGATACTTCTGCTGCTTCGTCCCATTGATTATTTAATTTCAAATATTTTTCTAAACGTTCAAAGCAATCTGGATATGGCATAGGAGAGAATGGGATGATTTCAACAGCTTTTTCTAAGCAGGCTATAGCACATTCCATATCTCCCTCTTTTTTAAATTCTGTGGCTTTGCGTTGCAAAACATATTCAATGCTATCCATAAAATCATCGGGAAGTTCAAATTTTTCTGTAGGAACAGGAATAGATAAAATGTCCTCTAACGTATCCATCTTATAATTGATTGCAAGAGGATCGTATTTTTCCATAACTCATTTTCTCCTTTATGTGTTTTATATTTCAAAGGCTCGCACCTATGATTTCACTTTTTTTCATCACCGCCAGTGACGGCTCAAAGAATACAACATAATTATCTACTTCGGCACACACGCCATACTTGGAGCGATAGCGATCAATCGCATCCTGAAAAAATTCTTCTGTAACCCCAAGATATTCAGCAGCTTCGTGCCTTGAATGACAGCCTTGCTTATATGCATTTACTAGTCCGATCAGACCGATCTGCTGGTTATATGCCCAGAGCCTGCCTTTTAGTTCTTGTTTGCGGTTCTCTACATCGCTCTGATCGGTGATATCTCCAACAGCGGTGTGATAGTGTCCGATTTCTTCGGCAAGAACACAGGCTTTTTCAACGGATGTGTCGATTTTGTTGCTGATGGCAACCATTCCATCACAATACAGTCCTTTAATTCTATCACTCTGAAAATTGTAGTCTACTATATCTATACCTTCCTTGCAGGCTTGCTCTTGCAATTCTTCATAAGTGTTCATTGTAAAAACCTCCCACTCTTGTATATTTGAAATTGACAAATATTTTTGAGTGCCATATAATATACTTATCAAGACAGCCAGTAAGGGAGGTCAAGGCTCCCTGTCCTGGTGATCTGCACTAAAATAGCCGCCTATCTTTTCCAGAGAGCAGGGCGGCTATTTCTTATGTGTGTATGTAAGAATCGAAACGATTAAACTGGCTGTCGTCAGAATGATCATAAATGTTTCATAATCGCTCATAAGCATCCCCTCCCATCAAGTCTCAGGAAGGGAACCACAGCCGCTCTACTGGCTGCCTGGGTAAGTATATTATATTGTCATGGTGCATTTCTATTTGTCATAATTTCTTTCATTAATATGAACGGACTCTGCTTTTAAACGGTGGAGTCTTTTCTTTTATTCTTAACAAACTCTGCAAATTGGCGGATTTCATCCAGTTCAGATTTTGTGTACTCGTCACCATCGAAGTGAGCCGCAAGAGTAGTGGAAGGTTGAATTCCATCAAATTCAGTAAGTCCCATCAGTTTCCCTGGGGTAGTTCCGAGAGCTTTTGCGAATGCAAGAATCTTACTTTGTTGTAAATCTACTTCACCTTTTTCAATCTTAGCAATAGAAGAGCGACTTGTATAACCAGTAAGTTTTGCTAATTCGTCTTGTGATAATCCTTTTTCTTCTCTAAGTTGTTTTATATTCTTATATAAATCTAACATTATAAACCTCCCTTCTGAAATTTACTATATCATATGTGTGAAAAAAATTCAACATAAATATAAAAAAGTGTTGACACATATTCACGATAGTGTTATAGTGATGATGTGAATTAAATTCAACAAAGAGAGAGGTGAAAACAGTGGTCAATACTCGTTTGTTAGAGCAAGCAATAAGTGATTCTGGAATGACGATGGTTGCTATAGCTAAGAAATCCGGAATATCACGAGAAACACTCTACAATAAATTGCGAGGAGTAAGCGAATTTAAAGCTTCGGAAATATCAAACTTGTCAAAAGTCTTAAGACTTTCTACTGGCGAAAGAGATAGTATTTTTTTTAGCTCTGAGATGTGAATAATATTCAACAAAAGCAAGCGGAAGGAGGGGGAAGATGAAAGAACCAATGAAATTAGAAGTAAGAAATGAAGGTATTCGAGGACCGCGTTTAGTACTGGATGGTAAGGAATTGCACCATGTAAAAGAGTATGAAATAAAGAGTTCTGACTTTATAGGAAAAGCAGAACTCTCGTTGAAAATGCTGGTGACGTTTCCGGTTAACCAAGGAGATGTTTGAGAGCTACTTCCTTGGCGATTTCAATAAGGACAGGCAACGATACATTAGCACCTTTTTCAAGTGCTTTTTTCCATACAGGTTCGTTGGTGATATTGGCAAGAAAATCATGTCCTTGAGGTGTCAGATCTCGAACAAGGACACTGGTGCCAAAATCGTAATAATGAACAACGTCAATAAGTCCAGATGCTTCGGCTTGACGGATATGGTACAAAATTTCGTTGTGTTCATATCCAGAAAGAAAACCGGAATTTGCATCATCAGCATCGTATTCCCAAGGAGTATCGAAGTCGCAAGTGTCTTCGATGGTTAAGAGAATTGCACGGATGCAATTAGGATTAAGCTTCATGCAGAATCAACTCCTTTCTTTTGTACTCGGCATGGCAGTGCCTGTACAACAAGGATAAGAGGAAAACAGGGTGAAGTCAATAAAGAAAGCGGGGTAGAGATGAAATCTATTGTAGCAGACAATCTTTCAAATATAATCAAAGAAAAATGTCTTAAGCAGTGCACAGTAGCCCAAAAAGCAGGGTATTCAAAGCAACAGCTTACAGACATGTTGAAAGGAAGAAAAAGGATAAAAGAAACAGACATTCTCAGACTTGCATCCGCACTTGATGTAGATGTAAGTGTGTTGCTTAAAACCGAGGAAGATTCGAAACAGTCAGATGAAGCAGGCGATAAGCAGCGAGAAAAAGAACGCCCGGATGTGCGAGCGTTCGTAAAATTATTAAAAATTGAAGATGGCTATGCAGTATGCGATGTGAGGTTCAAGGTAGTAAAGCCAGATGAAGAACAGGAGGTAACAGACCATTGATGAAACATTATATTTCAGACATCAAAAAGCAAGCCGAGAAAGTTACGACAGCAATTACAGGAGCAGAGATGCGAGAAGCAGTCTCGAGTGCGTTCAGTGATACCGCAACAGCATTAGAGACAATGGAAGAATCCTATAGAAAGCGGGGTAAGGAAATGTTGAAACCATTAGCAATCCTGTTGCTGTTCTGGATGGTGATTCTGATGATGAATGAATAGGAAAAGTGAGGTGATAAGATGCCGAAAAGCAATTTTTGTCAGCCCAAAACAGACGAGCGTCTTGATTTTCTGAGAGAAGCCGTTGACGGCGGAATGTCAAGAAACAAAATCAAAGTAAAAGAGCTTTCAACCAAAACCGGCATCAACAAAAGTACGCTGTATAAGCGAAGACGGCAGCCGGAGACCATGACAATCGGAGAGCTGTTAATCTTGAAAGACACATTGAAGATCGACAATCATCTTTTGATGAAAGCACTGATTGAAGGGAGATAAAAAGCAGATGAAAAGAAGAGAAACAGAAGTAACAGAAGAAGCGGAAGAAACAACAGGAGCGGCTGTACTCGCCCCGATCGTAGCCACAGCGGCAATGCTATTGCTTTTGTCGGAACATCCGGTGTACAAATGGGATGGCTTGCATCCCAGGCAGATATGCTGGCAGAGGATTGGGTGTTTTCGGATTGAAAATGCAACGCTATAAAATAACCAAAGACGCAGACGGACACGCAGAGTTGAAAGGGGTGAAGATTGGCGATGAAGTGGCACAAATTGGCGACACGGTACAGTTCAACGGCAGACGGTTATCCGTAGAAAGGCGGTGATCCAGGTATCTCCCTTTAAGGCACGGGGTCAGGTGTCTTATTTTTATGCCCTGCCATAAGGCGTAAAACTGGGCAGTTACCCGGCCGGAGGTCTAACCGGCTATATCCCACACCGCTGAAAGAGCGGTCAATAAAACATTTCAGGAGGAACGAAGCAATGAAAAATATCTATGAGATTCTGAAAGATTACGGTCTGGAGATCCCGGAAGAGAAAAAGGCAGATTTTGACAAGTCATGGAAGGAAAACTACCGCACCAAAAATGAGTACGACAAAGCAGTGAACCAGCGGGACGAGTACAAGACGTCACTGGATACGGTAAACGAGAAGCTCAAGGAGTTTGACGGCGTGGATGTCGCAGACCTCAAAGGGCAGATCACAAAACTCCAGGACGACTTGAAAACGCAGAAAGAGACGTATGACGCAAAGGAAGCAGAGCGTCTGTTTACGGATTCCGTTAAATCTGCAATCAAGGAAGCAGGAGGAAGAAACGCAAAGGCGGTCATGGCACTGCTTGACATGGATGCCCTGAGGGAATCCAAAGACCAGAGTGCAGACATCAAGAAAGCACTGGATGCTGCAAAAGAGTCTGACGCTTATCTGTTTGGAACAGATGAACCTTTTAAGAATCCGGTCGGACCGTCCGGCGGAAACGGCGGCACGGACTCGGCACTTGCTGCCATGAGGGCAGCGGCAGGATTACCACCTGCGGAAAGCAAATAGAAAAGGAGAGATGAAACATGGCGAATACGATTGAATTAGCAAAAAATTATCTGGATATCATTGACGAGGTGTACAAAAGTGCATCTGTGACCGCAGATCTGACCAGTGCTCCGAGCATGATGCGTGCCGGAGCAAATGTAAGCGAGATCTTATACCCACAGATCGAGGTCGGAGGACTGGGAAATTACGACCGCAATTCCGGTTATACTTCTGCGGCTGTATCACTGAAATGGGCAACCGCACGCTTCAATTATGACCGTAGTGCCAAACTGGAAGTAGATACGATGGACAACCAGGAGTCTATGAACCTGGCATTTACGAGGGCAGGGGCAGAGCTGCAGAGGACCAGGGTAGCACCGGAGGCAGATGCATTTACTTTTGCGACCATCTGCGGATTTGACGGCATCACAAAGAAAGCGGAGAACCTGGCGGATGCAGAAGCATTCCTGAAAGCCCTGATCGAGGCAAAGAACGTGATGGATGAGGACGAAGTGCCGGAAGAGGGCAGGATCCTGTATGCGACCTCGACACTGATGAACGGGGTCATGGCACTGGACACAACGAAGTCCCGTGAGATCCTGAATGCATTCAACATCAAGAAGAAGGTGCCGCAGTCCAGATTCTATACCGCGATCCATCTGCTGGACGGAAAGAGCGAGGGCGAGGAAGCCGGCCATTACAAGAGAGGCACGGCAGCCTACGAAAAGACGAAGGATTCTTCGGTGGTATCCGGGAAAACCTACTACACACAGAGCGGCAGCAGCTATGAAGCAGTCAAAAGCCCGGCAGCGGGAAGCATTTCCACCTACTACGAAAAAATTTCGGAAGAAGGCAAGGACATCAACTTCATGATCATCCATAAACCGGCGATCATCAAATTTGATAAGCACATCGCGAGCGACATCATCCCGGCAAGCCTGAATGCGAATGCAGACGGCGATATCCTGAAATACCGCAAGTATGGCCTGGTGGATTACTACCGCAACAAAGCGGCCGGCTTCTACGTGTCGCACAAAGCCTGAGAGGACGGGCTTATGACACAGTATACCGATTATACATTCTATACAGGGCAGTATGGCGGTGAGCTGACGGAAGAGCAGTTCCGCAGGGTGATCGTGCCGGTGTCGGCACACATCCGGCGGATCACGTTCGATCGTGCAGACAGATCCATGGAAGAAGTGCAGCATGCCGCCTGTGCGTGCTGTGACCTTCTGTACGCAGACCAGGCAGCAAAGGCAGAACACCAGGGCAGGGAGGTCGCATCAGAAAACACAGACGGCTATTCTGTTTCGTATGTACAGGAACAGGGCGGCAAAACCGCCCAGGAGATACTGGCGGGCAAGATCTACCAGACGGCGGCGTTGTACCTGGAACCGACCGGCCTGTTGAATATGGGGGTGTATGACGATGCTGACCAACACTGACGCAACCCTCTACCACCGCCATTACAATCCGGCAACCCGTCTGGATGAGTGGGAGAGTACATACATCCCGGCACTCTGGTGGTACGAGGCAGAACAGTCCAGCGTCACCACGGAAGGTAGGAAGACCGCGGACACTTTCACGGTCCGCATCCCGTATACCACAGTCCTGGTGAAAAAGGATGATTACCTGGTAAAAGGGCAGTGCAGCGTGCAGATGAAGACGGCGAAAGACCTGGCCGGCACAGAGCATTTCAAAGTGTCGGCGGCAAACTACAACCGGTACGGAGGCAATCCGCACATCAAGGTGACAGGAGGTGCATAATGGCAGAGACCAGGAAAACGTTCCAGATCCAGCAGCCGCAGAACGTCCGCTACAGCGGGCATGGCAGCGGTGGAATGTTCACGGCAAGGATGGAATGGGATGCCTCCCTTGCGGCAAGGCTGAATGGCAACCTTGCAGAAGCACAAAAGTATGTGGATACGACGTGCATAACCCGTATGAAACCGGAAACGCCGTTCCGAATCGGTGTACTGAGAGAGGCGGCAAAACGTGATACGGTCACCGGTTCCGGTCTGATCGTGCAGTCCACACCGTACGCCAGAAGGCAGTACTATGAACACAAAAAGCAGTCCAAATGGTTCGAACGCATGAAGAACCGGCACAAGGACAGCATCCAGAAGGAGGCGGGTAAAATTGCATGCGGAAAGTAGCATCATCGAGAGCATCCGCACATTCTTCCTGACCTGTCCGTTTTTACATGACGGCCGGGTCAACGTGGATTACCTGGGGGAGGAGATGAGTTATTCCATCGACCCGCTCCCATGTGACCCGGTGATCCAGAAATATGTGGATGGCGGGAAAAAGAAACAGTACCAGTTTGCGGTCTGTTCCAAGGAAGTCTATGACGAGGACGCCAGGGTGAATATCGAGAACAGCGGCTTCTACCAGGAGCTTCAGGAGTGGCTGGAAGAGTCCTCGGACAATGGGGAACTTCCGGAACTGGCAAACGAAAAACAACATGCAACAGCAGTTGAAACCTTAAACAGCGGTTACCTGTACGATGCCGAGGCAAACTTGGCGACCTACCGTATCGAGTGCCGCTTGATTTATGAACAGGAGGCTTAAATTATGACAGGAAAAAATAATAAAACGAAATTAGTAAAAAGAACCGGCAGGGTGTCCTTCTACGGCGTACCGGCCAGCGATGGGGCAGAGCCAACGGAATACACCCGCATGGAGAAGTTCACGACATTATCAGAGTCTAAGAACCCGACCACCTATGAACGCCAGTACGTGGACAAGGATTCCAGCGACAGCGATGTTACCGGTTATGGCACTTCATGGTCTTACAACTTTGATATGCACGAGAACAACCCAATTCTGATGGATATCGCATCCGTGCACGATGATGAGCTGACCGGGGAGACCAGAAGCATCGTTGTTGTGGACTTCTTTGATAAAGGAGAAGCGACCAAAGATGATGAATTTGTGGCAAGAAAACGAGAGTTCTCCATCCTTCCGGATGCATCCGGTGACGGAACCGATGCATTACAGTATTCTGGATCGTTCGGTGTGAAATCCGAACCGGTCAAAGGCTATGCGAAAGTTGCAGCAGACGGTAAGAGCTGCACGTTCCTGGAAACACCGACCGTCTGATGATCTATGAATCCATTGTATGAACCACTGCCGAAGAAAGTGGAGGTTGGGGGCATCCTGTACCCGATCAAGACAGATTTCCGGGCAGTGTTGAAGCTGATCGGAGAGGTGAAACAGGCAGAGGAGCCGGGCAGCCGGCTCTTTCTGATCCTGAGACTATATAAGAATGAGATTCCACCGGACATCCAGGGAGCCGTCCAGGCAGTCACGGATTTCATTGCCGGCATCCGGTCAGCAGAAAAGGAAAAAGAGCGTGAAGGCAGTGGAAAGCAGACGTTCAGCTATGAGAAGGATGCACCGTATATCGTCAGCGATTTCCAGAACTATTACGGCATTGACCTTCTAGCCTGTAAATATCTGCACTGGCAGAAGTTCCAGATGCTGCTGGAAGGCCTGCCGGATGATTCCGGCACGAAAACCCGCATCGGCTACCGTTCGATCGATGCCGGAAAGATCAGGGACAAACAGGAACGCCAGCGAATCCAGAAGATCCAGCGGGCAATATCCCTGGAAGACGAGCGGGATGAGGAACAGATCGGTGACCTGTTCGCGGCTGCGATGTGGGGAGACTGATAAGAAGATGGGAGGCAGGAAATGGCAGACGGAACACTAAGATTTGACACTGAGATCGACGAGAGTGGATTTCAGAAAGGCTTAAAGCGGATCGAGCAGGCAGCGAAGGGTGCAACGCAGCAGACTGCCTCCGATGCACAGGATGCGGCAAAACAGGCAGAGCAGGCCGTTTCCCAGGCGACAGAGGAAGCAGGGAAAGAGGCAGAAAAAGCGGCAAAGCAGGTGGAAAATGCACTGGAAGATGTGCAGGACGCAGCAGAAGATGCGGCGGATGCGGTCACAGATGCGGCAGAAGATGCCGGGCAGGATGCTGCAGAGTCCGTCCAGGACGCTGTGGATAATATTGTGGAATCTGTGGAAGAAGCCGGCGAGAGTGCAGCAGAAGCGGTAGAGGATGCCATGTCGGACGTTGCGGACAGCGTTTCGGATGCGGCGAAAGATGTCGGGGACAGTGCATCTGACATAGGTGACAGCATCGGGGACGGATTCGAAGAAGGGACCGACCAGGCAAGCACCGCCATTGATGCCCTTGCACAGGCTCTGCTGGCTGCCGGGGTAACTGCATCTGTCAAGGCGATCACGGACGCACTCATGGACTGCACACAGGCAAGCATGGAGTTTGAGACGGCGATGGCGAAGGTTGGCACGATCGCAGACGAATCACAGAAGCCGCTTGGTGATATGCGAAACGAGATCCTGGCATTGTCCAGCGAGACCGGTAAGAGTGTCGGGGAACTGGCAGAAGCGACCTATCAGGCTATTTCAGCATCGGTAGCGACCGAGAGTGCAGTTGATTTTGTCGGCACAGCGAATAAGTTGGCTGTTGGTGGATTTTCCGACACCACGACCGCCGTGGACATCCTGACGACCGCCATCAATGCCTATGGCATGTCGGCGGATGATGCTTCGAAGATCTCAGACGTTCTGATCACAACGCAGAACTTAGGAAAAACATCCGTTGCACAGTTAGGTGCCAGCATGGGCATGGTCATCCCACTGGCGGCGGCGTACAACATGAACCTGGAAGACCTGGCAGCCAGCTACGCATTGCTGACCGCCAACGGTACACAGACCGCCCAGGCGACGACCTACGTCAAGGCGGCCCTGAACGAACTTGGAAGCACAAGTTCTGTTGTCGGCTCAACGCTCAAGAAGAAAACCGGCAAGACCTTCGCCGAACTTATGGCAGAGGGCAATTCTCTCGGGGACGTTTTGCAGGTACTGGCGGACAGCGTGGACGGTGACACGACCGCATTCAACAACATGTGGTCGAGTTCCGACGCCGGCCTCGGTATGCTGTCCATCCTGAACAGCGGAACGTCCAAATACAACAGCCTGGTGCAGGCGATGGAAGGAAGCACCGGGGCGGCAACCACTGCATTTGAGAAGATGTCAGAAACCGGGGAATTTGCCCAGCAGCGTTTCCAGAACGCCACCGAGAACCTGAAGATAGCGATCGGTGATGAGCTTGCACCGGTGCTGATGGAACTCCAGCAGAGTGGGGCAGATGCGATGGAATGGGCAACGGAGTTCGTCAAGGAACACCCGGAAGTAGTGGCGGCAGTCACGGCACTGGCAGCAGCCCTTGCAGTACTGGCAGCAGCACTGGTCGGGTTGCTGGTCGTTCAACAGGTTACAACAGCATTTACGAAGTTTTCAGCGGCACTCCTTGCGAATCCAGTCGGTGCGGTGGCAGTAGCCCTTACAGCCCTTACAGCCCTTACAGCGGCGGCCGTTGCATTCGGTGCGGTCATGAAAGACCGGACATCGGAGTCAGTAAAGAACCGGAAGGCGATCGATCAGTGCAAGGATTCCTACGATGAGCTGAAAGACAGCATGGAAGAGCATACGAAAGAGAGAAAAGAAAGCATCAAAAGTGCGAAAACAGAAGCGGCTACCTACCAGAACCTTGCGGACAAACTCTACGATCTGGCGGATAAAACAAATAAAACAGCCTCAGATAAAGCACAGATGAACACGATCGTCGACCAGCTCAACGGAGCCATGCCGGAGCTTGGACTTTCCATTGATGAAACTACCGGGGCATTGAACAGGGAGAAATCCGCAGTGGATGCCGTGATCGATTCCATGAAGCAGCAGGCACTTGCAAATGCTTATCAGGAACAGGCAAACAAGGCGGCTTCTGATCTGGCAGAGGCACAGATCCAGCTGTCAGAAGCGGAAGAAGTGCTCAACGACCTGCGGTCACAGGCAGTAAAGAAGATTAACGAACATAACGCTGCAGTACAGGACGGCACGGAATCCGTGCAGGAAATGGCGAGCAGTTATGCAGCGGCCGGCGAACCGGTCGATAAATATGCATTGCAGCTGAACGCCCTGAACGGCCAGATAAAAGAACAGAAAGAAGTTGTTGCCGGCTTACAGGGGACAACTTCGGAAGCAGATGAAAGATACAACAAAATAGCGGAGAAAGCTTACGAGTATAAAACCGCTGTTGAAGAATCAAACCAGGGTGTGGCAGATTCTGCAACAGAAATGTCCGATGAGGTCAAACAAGCCTACGAGGACATGAAAACGTCCATCCAGAACAACTTGAAAGGCGTCGTAAATGCATACGAAGATTTTTCGGGTGGTGAAGAGATTTCAGCAGGAGATGTAGTAAAACATCTGCAAAGTGCAGCAAATGGTGTAGATCAGTGGGCAGATAACCTGATAATTCTTGCAGGACGTGCCGGAGAGGGCATGACGAAAGAGTTTTTTTCATATTTGGTCAATCTGGGACCTCAGAGTGCAAATCTTGTTAAAGCGTGTACGGAAATGACAAAACCACAGTTACAAGATGCAGTGGCAGCATATTCTGAGAGTGGTGGCGAAGCGGCAGAAGCCTATTCAGAGAAATTTGCTGCCGTTATAACCAACTGGGACAGTACTGGTCAGGAGATTGTACAGAAAGCTGGCGAAATTGGGGAACAGAGCGGCAAGGAACATACAGAAAAAGCGAAAAGCGGGATCGAATCCGGCCAGAAGGAAGTCACAGAGGCAGCCAAGAAAGGCGGCGAGGAAGCCGGAAAAGAGTCGCAGAAGGCAACAGCGGACGGAATCCAGCAGAACTCCGGTCAGGTTTCCCAGGCCGCAAGCAGTTCTATCCGGAAAGCGGAAGATGCAGCACTGGGATATTACAACGGATTCTATAACGTTGGTGTGAACCTGATGCGTGGAACGGTTGCTGGTATGACTGCGAACTCGGCGGCAGTTGAGGAAGCGGCAAGGGCAGCCGTCAGAAATGCGGTTACCGGAGCAAAGAAAGAAGGTAACATCAAATCCCCATCCCGTGTCATGCGTGACGAAGTCGGTGAGATGCTGGCAGCCGGTATGGCAGTCGGTATTGATGAAGGCAGCGGAGATGTTGAGAAGAGTGCCAGAAATCTCGCAAAAGTGTCTGTGGATGCCACTAAAGACGAACTTGGCATCCATTCCCCGTCCAAGGTTTTCAAAGACGAGATCGGTAAACACATCGTTAGCGGCGTGATCAAGGGCGTTAAGGACGAGACACCGAAGTTGAAAAAGACCATGAAGAAGCTGTCTGAGGAAGCTGTCAAGGCAGCCGGTGAAGTGAATGCGGCAAAGGGCGGTTATTCCGATGCGGCGTCTGCAATCATGGAATCCATCACCAGCGGGCTTGACAAGCGTCAGGAGCTTCTGGTTTCCAAGCTGGATAACAAGATTGACGGCTATGTGGATAAGGTTGTAAAAAAATACGAAAAACTGGCCGAAGACAAGAAAACAGAGGCGGGCAACACCACGGATGCAACGCAGAAGAAAAAGCTCCAGGAAGAAGCAAAGAAGCTTCAGAAGAACGCCAAGAAGATCAAGAACTATGCCAACAAATACACATCCTCGTTCATGGATGCCCTGAAAGAAGGGACAGAGAAAGCTTACAGTAAGATCGAAGACGACTTAGACAAGAAGCTGGATGAGATCGCAGACAAGTACCAGAAAGCTTACGACAAGATCATCTCATTTCGGGACGACATGAAAAAGAAGATGTCAGAGCCGGCCAATATGTACGACCTGGACACCCAGCTGACACAAGTCGAGCGGTACCAGGAAGGCCTGGAAAAGCTCAAGGACAAGATACCGGAAAGCCTGATGGACCAGATCCTCGGCATGGATCTGAACGAGGCAGACAACTTCGTGGAGCACCTGAATGCGATGTCGGAAGAGGAGCTGGAGGCGTACAAGAAGAAATGGGAACAGCTGCAGAGTTCGTCCGAAACCTTTTCGAAAGATTTCTTCGAACAGCGTCTGACAGATGTAAAAGCCGGATGGACGAAAGAAGTGGAAGAGGCAGCCAAAACCGCACAGGAAGCAGCCGAAGAAGCCGGAAAGAAGATCGCCAAGAGCCTGATCAAGAGTCTGAATGGCGAAAAAGAAACGCTGAAAAAATCCATGCGGGGCATTGCAAAGGATATGATCGAAGCGTTTAAAAAAGCGTTTGGGCTTGGAAAAGACGGCAAAAAAGCAGAAGGCAGCAAAACGACAGCAGAGGCAAAGGGCACTGGAACTGCAGCTTCGGGCAAGACATCAGCAAAGAAAAAGAAAACGACTGCCAAAAACAAAAAGGAAGAAAAAGAATGGCAGGTATACCGGGAAACAAAAGAATATGAAAAAGCCAGGAAGAAAATCGAGCAGGGCACCCAGGCGGAAATGCAGGCAGTCATGGCAGAAGTGGAAAGGATGCAGAACACAATTGCAAGCCTGGAATCCATGGGTGCAAGCCCGACGGTCAACGTGTCATCACCACAGATCAGCCTGGCAAATAATCAGCCGGTGCAGTTACAGGCTGAGATCCATACCACGGTCGACCTGGATGGAAGGACGGTGGGCAAGGCGGTCACACCCTACGTCAATGAAAACATGAACACAATACGGAACCGGCAGAGGAGGGGAAGCTGATGGATGTACAGATCGGAAAGTATAAAATGGGCGATTTTGGGCTGAAACTGCTGGGTGTGGACCTTGGTACGCCGTCCGTCCGGAAAAGTACCGTGACCATCCCCGGTAGGAACGGTGCACTGGACTTGACGGAAGCCATTACCGGTTTCCCAGTGTACGACAATGCAACACATAAGCTGACGTTCGACTTCAAAGACGGGACTTACAGCACCTGGCTGTCAAAAGCCAGTGACATCCGCGGGAAACTGCACGGCAGGCGGCTCCCGGTCATCTTCGGGGATGACGGCTATTATTACGATGCCAGGGTAAGCGTGGACAGCAGCAAGCTCAACCAGCATTACAGTCAGATCGTGGTCACACTGGATGCAGAGCCGTACAAGCTGGCACGGAAAACGTCACTGGATGACTGGGAATGGGACAGATTCAATTTTGAAACGGATATCATCAGAGACTATAAAAACATCCCGGTACCGGGTGAAATCACGGTCGTAGGGGATGTGATGCCGACGGGGTGTGTTTTTGAAGCTTCGGCGGCGGTCACAGTGACATATGACGGAAAAAGCTACCAGATCCCAAAAGGGCACAGTACGGTGCCTGATATCCTGATCACAGAGGGCATCCATACCATGCAGTTTAAAGGGGATGGCGGCACGGTTTCCGTAGAATACAGAGGGGGCAGGTTCTAATGTATAAGATCACGCTGGATGGTTCCTACCTGTACCATCCGTGGATAAGAGGCCGCTGCATTACGGAAGGGGCACTGACTCAGGAAGTCAACAAAAACGGCTCCTGTGATGTTTCGATCGTCCTGGACCATCCGCTTGCGGCATCCGTCCTGCGGCGAAAGTCCATGCTGGAAGTAATCCGGTTCGGCCTGACGGGCAGTGAGAAGACGATCTACCGGGGCGTTGTGATGAACACCGTCGAAGACAGGGATCTTGAGATGGAGATCCAGACAGAAGGCGACCTAGTATTTTTTCAGGACAGCATCATCCGTCCATTCCACAAGACCGGCACGGATGTACCGGGAAAGACAACGCCAGGAAATTATTTCAAGTGGCTGGTTAAGAAGCACAACGAACAGGTGGATGATTTCAAGCAGTTCCTGATCGGTCAGGTGACTATTACCGGGGAAGCGGCAGACCGGGAGCGGAACGATTACAGCACCACGAGGGACATAATGGATGAACTCGTCGCAGAAAGCGGCGGGTATATCCGAACACGAACCGTCGGCGGTGTGCACTATATTGATTACCTGGCAGAATATGAACAGGCAGGCGGCCAGGATATACGGCAGGGGCAGAACATAATTGATGTTACCAAGAACGTCAAGACGGATGACCTTGCAACGCGTCTGATCCCGCTCGGGGCATCGACGTCAAACAACGAATGGCCGGTCACGATCGCAAATGTAAACGGTGGCAAGGATTACCTGGAAGACGCGGCAGCCGTGAAAGAATACGGCATCATCACGAAGACCGTGGAGTTTTCCGAAATACAGGACCCCACGAAGCTGAAAGAAGAAGGCGAAAAGGCATTTAAGAAGATCAACGGGGTAAATCTGGTGACAGAATTATCTGCAATCGACCTGTCGGATGCCGGTTATGATGTGGATATGCTGCGGATCGGTGAAAAGGTTTTTTGTGCAGCACCCACGTACAACATACAGCAGCAGCTGCAGATCACGAAGAAGGTGACAGACCTGTTAAAACCGGCAAACAGCAAGGTCACGCTTGGCGGTACGGCATTAACATACACACAGCAACAGCTACAGGCAGGGCAGGGGCGTGTGAAGTATACAACAGTAACGGCGATAACGAATGGGCAGATTGATGAGATCTGCATTTACAGTTAAAAGAAAGGAAGAAAACATTATGGCAAAATTTTTGGATACAGCGGGATTAACTTATCTTTGGGGCAAGATCAAAACAGCATTATCAGGGAAGGTAGACAAAGTAAGCGGTAAAGGACTGTCTACGAACGACTATACGACAGCAGAGAAGAACAAACTGACAGGAATCGAAACCGGTGCGAACAAATATGTGCATCCGAGTTATACGGCGAAAACAAACGGACTGTACAAAGTGACCGTGGATGCAGCCGGACACGTATCTGGTACGACACCAGTTACTAAGACAGATATCACAGGCTTAGGCATCCCGGCATCAAACACGACCTACTCTGACTTCAAGGGTGCAACAGCTAATGCGGCAGGTACACACGGACTGGTACCGGCACCGGCGAAAGGCGATACGGGTAAACTTCTGAGCGGTAAAGGAACATGGGAAGCCATGACAATGGCCTATACTGAGGAAGATTACACGCAAGCATCTGTTGGTCTCACTTTTGCAGGAAGTACCGTAAAAGCAAATATTCCAGTTGCAACTACTGGTAATATGGGTCTCATGCCTCCAGCGATGTTTTCAAAACTGAATGATTTGCCAACAGAGGCAGATTTATCTGGTATCTATGCGAAGAAATCCGACATTACAGGCGTGTATAAGTACAAGGGTTCCCTGGCAGATGCAACAAAACTGCCGACTACAGGGCAGGTTGCCGGTGACGTATACAACCTGGAAGCAGCATCTGACTACGGCCCGGCAGGTACCAACGTGGCGTGGGACGGCAAGGCATGGGATGCATTGGGCGGATTGTTTGTGGTCGATGCACTTACCAATGCCGAAATTGATGCAATCTGCGTGTAAAGTGAATTGATATAAGGAGGAAGGAACATGGCATATCTAGATAAGGCGGGGCTTACTGAGTTATGGAAGAAAGTGAAAAGTTATGTGGATGCCAATGGCGGAGGAACACCGACAACGATTACAGGAAATGCAGGAACAGCTACAAAACTCCAGACAACACGAGCAATAGATGGCGTTAATTTCAATGGTACGGCTGACATTGCCCATTATGCCGTGTGTTATACGACGGGATCGACCGCCGCAAAGACGGTCAGCCTGTCGAACTTTAAGCTGGCAGCTGGTGCAAGGGTGTTTGTGCGTTTCAGTTATGCCAACACCGCTGCAAATCCAACACTGAACGTCAATAGTACAGGGGCGAAGCCAATCTATTACCGGAACAGCAACATCCCTGCAGAGCTGATAGATCAGTACACGGTTTTGGAGCTGGTCTACAGCGGATCATACTGGTTTGTAGTCGGAAATATGAATATCCTGACCAAGGGCGACAGCATAAATATTGAATGTTTCACGGCTGGCTATGTGACATCCGCAGGCAAGGAAGTGCAGTTCTGCATTCCGGTATCGACACCGATTGTCGGCTGCAGTTCTGTTAGCATAGCATCGGCAACCGGACTGCAGATCCGGCAGAATGGGAATTATATTTATGGTGGCAATGCATCCACGCTGGTAGCGGCATCGTCCTACCGGGGCGTTGTCAACCGTAATATGGTATCTATTGCCGCAACGATGCCGAATACAACCAACGCAGTCAACAATGCACCATGTGGTGTGCATGCGGCATTGAAGCTGACATTTTCATAGGAAAGGGGAACAGGAATGGCTATAACAGAGAACTTAAAAAAGATACTGGCGGCAGTCTACGGGCGGGATGTCCGGCAGTCGATCCATGACAGCATCCAAGAATGTTACAATAACGCTGAGGCGTGTAAGAGTTATACAAATGAGCACGTAAAAGATATGGAAACAAAGATGGCAGGTATTACAGGACAGTGTGAGACGTTACTCCTGAAAACACGAAAAGATGTTCGTAATGTGCAGGCAATTTTTTCGATAGAAAAAACAGTGTCTATCACAGAAGGAAAACTGTGGGAAGTGCAAGAGGCTGATAATTCATGTGTACTTACGGAAGGGGTAAAAACACAATGCACAACACTGAATATACAGCGAGGCGAGCGATATATCGTACATACGAGCATGGTATCGCGATCCAGTAGTGGACGTGGAAAATATCCGATTATCTTTGGAACTGATAACAGCAGTTCTGGATTCACAATGGTTTCAGCTATCGAAATTGAAGAAGAAGGTGACTGTGACTATATTGTTACTGTTCCAGATGACGCAAAGTATATGATGATATCAGCTAATGAAAGTGGGGAGGGAATCTGGGTGAGAAAAATCAATGTTCTTACAGAATAGCAAGAAAGGAAAGAACGAGGATGAAAAAAATGTTATGTACTATCACAGGAGCAGTCGGTGGAACGATTGCTTATTTTTTTGGCGGCTGGGATCAGGCTCTTGTAACCCTGATCATTTTTATGGCGATCGATTACATCTCCGGTCTGATCGTTGCCGGGGTATTCCACAACAGTAAAAAGACAGAATCCGGAACACTCGAAAGTCGGACAGGCTGGAAAGGTCTGTGTAGAAAATGTATGACGCTGCTGTTCGTTTTGGTAGCGTATAGACTGGATCTGGCGATCGGTGTCAATTACATCCGTGATGCGGTGATTATCGGGTTCATTGCCAACGAATTAATCTCGATCGTTGAAAACGCGGGGCTGATGGGCATACCGCTGCCGACAGTGATCGCCAATGCGATTGATATATTAACACAGAAAGCAGAAAAGAAAGGGGACGCATAAGCGTTCCCTAACAATGAAAGGTGGACAAGGTTATGAATAATAAAGAATTTCTGGAAATCTGTAAGGAAAAAGTAGCAGAGTATACAAATGCACACATGGACAAGACAGACAAAAAGCAGATTACAGTTGATGATGTATATGTGGTCTGGTCATGTAAGACGCTGCAGAACAGTAAGGCATTATTGAGCACCACTGTTACAGATGGAATGTATTATGAACTGACATATAACGGGGACAAAAACGAATTGTATATGGATGCCTATAAGAAGTGGGAAAATATCTGCTTTAAAATGTGAGAAAGGTGGTAGAAACTATGAGCTACAAAATCACAAATGCTATATCATCGAACCGAGTCCCGGCATGGGGCAACAAACAGAAATACATCGCAATCCATTATCTGGGCGTGGTCGGCCAGGCACATGATCTGGCGGCAGATGGATGTGGTGCCCATTTCTATATCTACTGGGATGGCACCATCTACCAGCGATGCAGTCTGGATGCAGTGCCGTGGGCGGTAGGAACAGCCGGTTATTACACCCAGAAGCACCCGGAGGCCAACAACTACAACACGATCAGCATCGAGATGTGCTGCAAGTGTGATGGAAACAGTGCACTGGCATCTGACCCCAAATGGTATTTTACGAAAGAGACGCAGGAGGCCTGTGTATGGCTGGTAAGGCATCTGATGGGGCAGTTGGGCGTCGCTGCAGACCACGTCCTGCGGCATTATGATATCGTGAATAAGGTATGCCCGGCACCGTATGTCCATAACAACCACTATAATACCAGCTGGACATGGGACGAGTTCAAAAAGAAGATTGCCGGATCCGGTGACATTCTTTCGGCGACCACGAAACCATGGTACCGTGTCCGCAAGACCTGGAAGAACGCCAGCAGCCAGATCGGAGCGTTTCAGACGCTCAAGAAAGCCAAGCAGTGTGCGGATCAGCACGCCGGATACCGTGTATATAATGATTCCGGCAAAAAAGTCTACACGTCCAGCAAATTGCCATACAAGGTGCAGCCCAAAAGCAGCAACGTCCCGATCAGGACGGGACCGGCGAAAACTTACAGCAATGTGAAGAAGCTCCAGCCGGGAACATACGTGATCGCTGAGGAAAAAAACGGATTCGGCAGACTGAAAAACGGCTCAGGATGGGTGTATCTGAAGAAAGTGGAGAGGGTGTAAGGAATTAAAATTCGTGTTGCATTTCGTGTTGCATAGTTTTATATTATTGTGAAAAACGTGTCTTTTAGTACAACTTACTTACATATAAAATGCAGTGTTTTCAAGGCTTTACAGAAAAGCTGATAAACACTGCATTTGTAAAAATTGTATTTGCGGGGTTCGATTCCCCTCAGGTCCATCCTGAAAAGCTCGATTTTATCGGGCTTTTTTTGTTATCTTTTTTAACTGTGCTGCATTTTGTATGCGTTTTAGATAAGATGTGTGGACTTTTTTAAAAAATCATGTTAAAATTAAATATGTTTTTAGCAACATTTAACAACATAACTAAGAGGAGGAAGTTTATGTTTAAGAAAAAAATGAAACAGATCGGTGCTATGGCCATGGCAGCGAGCATGATCCTTGCTTCTGTACAGCTCCCGCCGCTTGCAGCAAATGCAGCAGAGAATACCAACCTGGCATTGAGTGCAACGGCAACAGCGTCCAACTCTGAGAGTGGAAACGGAATTGCAAAGATCAATGATGGCAATATGAACACCAGATGGTCACATGATGTATCTGCGACATCCTGGGTAAAGCTTGAATGGAATGAAGCACAGACCATGAAGAGCTTCCGTATCTACTGGGAACGTAAGAATGCAACAACATATGCACTTCAGATTTCCGATGACGGACAGACCTGGACCGATGTAGCCAGCAGAACACAGGCACCGGCAGATACAACTGATACCATCACACTGGATCAGGCAGTGACAGCAAAATATCTGCGTCTGAATGTTACCGGAATCCAGGCGATGGAAAACTGGCAGGCAGTTTCTGTTTATGAACTGCAGGTATTTGAAGGGGATCTGCCGGATGAGAGAACCGATGCACAGAAGATCGCTGCTGCTATGACAGCACCTGTTGTGGATGCAGATACGACAAAGATTCCGATGCCGACCGTTCCGGAAGGATATACGGTAGAGTTTGATGCAGATTATGAGCAGATCATCGGAAGTGACGGCACCGTTTACAAACCGCTGCAGACCAAGACCGTAAAAGGATTTTACCAGATCAGCAATGCAGACGGCACAGATAAAGCACAGTCCGCAGAGTTTACCATTACGGTTCCGGGACGTTATACAGATGCAGAAGGAGCCAATGCAAAACCGGATGTCATCCCGGCACTGCAGGAGTGGCATGGCGAGACCGGTGATTTCGTGATCCAGAGCAGCAGCAGGATCATCTATGCAGACGGACTGGAAGCAACGGCAAAACAGTTTGCAGAAGATTACAAGGATATCACAGGAAACGATATCCAGACCGTAAAAGGCAGCGAATCCGATGTGAAAAAAGGTGATTTTTATCTGACACTGAACAGCACAGACCAGGGTCTTGACGAAGAAGGCTATATCATGACGATCGGTGACAGCGTAAAGATCGAAGCAGAAAAAGCAACCGGTGCATACTGGGGCGTGATCAGTGCACTGCAGATTTTAAAACAGAACAAAACAACGATTCCGAAAGGTATCACAAGAGATTATCCGAAGTACGAAGTGCGTGGGTTCATGCTCGATGTCGGAAGAAAAGCTTTTGATTTCAATACCGTAAAGGAATTTGCAAAGAACATGGCATGGTACAAGATGAACAACTTCCATCTGCACCTGTCCGACAACCTGATCTTCCTGGAAGATTACGCTACGATTGATGAAGCGGTAGAGAATGCATATGCAGGTTTCCGTCTGGAATCTGAAATTCCAAATCTGACATCAGAAGATACATACTATACAAAAGAGGAGTTCCGTTCTTTCATTAAAGACAGCAGAACCATGGGTGTCAACATCATTCCGGAATTTGATATGCCGGCACATGCCCTGGCGATCACAAGAGCCTTCCCGAACCTTATGACCAAAGAGGCAGGCGGCAATCATAAATATCTGATCGAGGAACTGGACATCCGAAAAGATGGTGCACTGGATGCAGCCAAATCCGTATGGGCACAGTACTTCGAAGGTGATGATCCGGTATTTGACAAAGACACCACGGTACATATCGGAACCGATGAATTCCACGGAAACGGCGGAAATGAATATTTCAGAAGCTTCTCTGATTCCATGATCAAGTACATCAAGGGAACAGGACGTGACGTCCGTATGTGGGGAAGCCTTTCCAACAAAAACGGTAAAACCCCGGTTGCATCCAAAGATGTACAGCTGAACATCTGGAACACCGGATATGCAAATCCGAAGAATATGTATGACCTGGGATATGACCTGATCAATACCCTGGAAGGAAGCCTTTACATTGTACCTTCTGCAGGATATTATTCAGACTACCTGAATTCCCAGAACCTTTACAACAACTGGGTACCGAATAATTTCAGCGGTACTGTTTTAAGAGCCGGAGACAAACAGGTACTCGGCGGTACTTATGCAATCTGGAATGACCAGATCGGTACACGCGGAAACGGTATCACAGAATACGATGACTTTGACCGTTTCTTCCAGCCGCTGCCGTCCTTAAGTGAGAAGATGTGGGGCGAAGGAACCGACAGGACTTACAGCGAGATGCGTGCCGTTGCAGAAAAAGTGGATACTGCACCGAACACAAATCCATACTACGAAGCAGATTCCGTAGGCAATGATGTGATCGATTACTCCTTCGATGATGAAAAAGTTTACGATGAATCCGGAAACAACAATGATTCTGTAAGCGAGAAGAATGTAGAAGAAGTAGCAGGCAAGAGCGGAAATGCACTGAAACTGAACGGCGGCGAGAGCTACGTAGAGACTCCGGTTGACATGGTCGGACCGACAAGCGGAAAGACAGCCGGCAGCAGCATTTCCATGTGGGTCAAGAGAGATGCAGCCAGCGACAACAGTGAGCAGGTTCTTTGCGAGACCAACACAAAATTCAACACCTATGCGATCAAAGCAGTCCAGAAGAATACCGAAAAAGTCGGATTTTCAAGAGAAGGATATGATTATTCCTTTGATTACGAACTGCCAAAAGATGAATGGGTATACCTGACCATCAATGGTTACAAAGACAAAGCAGAGCTTTATGTAAACAATAAATATGTATCATCCGCAACTCTGGACAACGAGACAAAGACAAGCGGTTCAAAAGTTGCCACACTGGTACTTCCGGTTGAGTACATCGGAAGCAAGACCAATAGTTTCAAAGGTCTGGTAGACGAACTGACGGTAAGTGCAGATCCGACCACCGTATCCGAAAGCGGAAATGCTCTTTCCAGAGCGGGCTGGACAGTATCTGCCTGCAGCCAGGAGAGTTCCGAAGGATTGGCACAGAATGCAATCGACGGAGATGACACTACATTCTGGCATACAAACTGGCGTACACCGGATGTCATTTCCGGTACACACAATCATTACTTTGAAGTAACACTGCCGGAAGTTCAGACGATCAGCAGACTTTCCTGTCTGCCAAGACAGAACAGTGCAAACGGCCGTATTTTCAAATATGATATCGTTGTTACAAAAGCAGACGGAACCGAGACAACCGTTGTAACAGACGGTACCTGGGCAAATGATGCATCTGAAAAATTTGCAGACTTTGATCCGATCGAAGCAAAGAAAGTGAAACTTGTCATTAAAGATGCAGGAAGTGATAATACCGGAAAACACGGAACTATCGCAGAACTGAATCTGTATGCTGCTTATGGAAAAGCAGATGTACAGAAAGCATACAATACTTATGCAAACTACAAGAGTGAAGACTACACCGGCAAAACCTGGACATTCTTTGCAGATGCCCTGGCAAATGCAAAAAAGGTACTGGATAACGCAGACAGCACTGCAGCAGCATATTCCCAGGCATATACAAACCTGACCAATGTTGCAGCACAGCTGGAAACAACAAAAGACAAGCTGACAAGAGTCCTTACCGGATATCAGAACTTTGATACCACAGGATACAGCGAAGGAAGCATTGCAAACTATCAGAAACAGGTAAAAGAAGCAGAAGAACTGCTGAAAAAAGAAGGTGCAACAGGAGCAGATTTTGCCAGAGCACTGGAGAACCTGAAAAAAGCAAAAGCAGCACTGAGCACGGAAGAACCGGCAAAATCAGACAAGACAAAACTGACAGCAGCAGTTGCTGAGGCAGAAAAAGTAAACAAAGCAGATTACACCGATGATAGCGTAAAAAGCTTTGAACAGGCTCTGGCAGCAGCAAAAGCAGTGCTGAATAATGAGAATGCAACACAGGCAGATGTAGATGCAGCTCTGCAAAAACTGAAACAGGCAACAGACGCTCTGATTAAGAAAACAACGCCGGATCCAACTCCAACGCCAGATCCGACCCCGACACCGAATCCGACCCCTACCCCAAATCCTACACCGGGTAAAGATGATACAGCAAAAGTACCGGCCAAGGGAAGCAAGATTACCGATCAGAAGAGCGGACTTGTATACAAAGTGACGAAATCGGATGCAAAGAATGGTACAGTAAAGGTAACGGGTCTGACAGCTGCAAAGAAAAATGTCAAGAAAGTAACCATTCCGGCAACGGTAACCAAAGATGGATATACGTTCAAAGTAACACAGATTGCTGCGAAAGCATTCCAGAAGAAAGCAAGACTGACCAAGGTTGTGATCGGTGCAAATGTTACCAAGATTGATGCGAAAGCATTCTACAAAGATGCAAAACTGAAAAATATTACCTTCAAAGGCAATAAGGCAGTGAAAGCAGGAAAAAATGCATTCAAGGGAATCAAAGCAAATGCAAAAGTAACGGTTCCTTATAAGATCAGTAAGAAGAATCTGAATAAGATCAAGAAAGCGCTTAAGAGTGCAGGAAAGAAAGTAGTAATTAAAAGGAAAGACATTGTAATACCATATTAAAAATAGGAAAGCAGAAAATGCAGGCAGATGATTCTGTCTGCATTTTCTGTATGCAGATGCAGTCGCATTCAGTGGAAGTTCTTCTGGTTTTGAGATGGATATTCACAAAACGGACATAATTCTCTGCTACGATGAAAGAAAAAGTGACAGGTGGGAGAAAACAATGGACAAATTGAAGATTTTAGTAGTAGATGATGAAAGCAGGATGAGAAAACTGGTCAAAGACTTCCTGGTAAAGCGAAACTTTGAAGTCCTGGAGGCAGAAAATGGGGCAGATGCGATCGATGTTTTCTTTTCGAAAAAAGATATTGCACTGGTGATTCTGGATGTTATGATGCCGAAAATGGATGGATGGCAGGTATGCCGTGAGATCCGGCAGTATTCAAAAGTGCCGATCATTATGCTGACAGCAAGATCAGATGAGAGAGATGAGCTGCTGGGATTCGAACTGGGTGTCGATGAGTACATATCCAAACCGTTCAGCCCGAAGATTCTGGTTGCAAGAGTAGAGGCAATTCTTCGAAGAACCAACACACTGGCAGCAGAAGAAATCTTAAAAGCCGGCGTGATCGAGGTAAACAAAGCAGCACATCAGGTTCTGGTAGACGGAAAGAGTGTGGAGTTGAGTTACAAAGAATTTGAACTTCTGAGCTATTTTATGGAAAACCAGGGCATCGCACTTTCCAGAGAAAAGATTCTGAATAGTGTGTGGAATTATGACTATTTCGGTGATGCGAGAACCATCGATACGCATGTGAAAAAGCTGAGAAGCAAACTTGGAAAAAATGCAGACTATATCAAGACCATCTGGGGTATGGGATATAAATTTGAGGTGGATGAACCATGAGAAAATCGCTGAAAACGCAGATCGCGGTACTTTTTATCGGCCTGATTGGATTTGTGTTTCTGGCAAACTGGTGTACCAATAATTTTTTGCTGGAGCGTTATTATGTGGCAAAAAAGGAAGCGGCACTTCAGCGTATTTATGATAATATGAATAAAGTAGAAGATGTAGATGATTACCTGATGGATGATTTCGAAAACACCCTTTCCGAATACTGTACACGCTATAATTTGAGTGCGATCATTCTGACGGATGAGTTTGTGCCGCTTCTTTATGGAACCGAAAATTATCAGAAACAGGAACTTCAGGGACGGCTCTGGGGCTATCTGATGGGGATTGACAAGTCTGAGACGGAAGTACTTAAAGAAAATGATAATTATGTTATTCAGAAAACCCAGGATTTTAAAGACAAAGTGGATTATCTGGAAATCTGGGGAGTCTTTAACACCGGCTATTATTTTATGATGCGGATCCCGATGGAGAGCATCCGTGACAGTGTGCGGACTTCCAATGAATTCCTTGGCTATTTTATTGTGATCGGCCTTGCAGTCAGCATGATCCTGATCTCCTGGATGTCACGCAAGATCACGACACCGCTTCAAGAGCTGACGGAGCTTTCCAAACGCATGGCAGACCTGGATTTTGATGCGAAATATACCAGCGGCGGTCAGAATGAGATCGGTCAGCTGGGCGAGCATTTCAACCAGATGTCAGAGACGCTGGAAAGGACGATTTCGGAGCTGAAAACAGCGAATAATCAGCTGCAGAATGATATCGAAGAAAAGATCCAGATCGACGAGATGCGAAAAGAATTTCTTTCCAATGTCTCGCATGAGCTGAAAACGCCGATCGCACTGATCCAGGGATATGCAGAAGGACTGAAAGAATGTATCAATGACGATGCAGAAAGCCGTGATTTCTATTGTGAGGTCATTATGGATGAGGCGGCGAAGATGAACAATATGGTTAAAAAACTGCTGACACTCAATCATCTGGAATCCGGAAAAGATGCCATTGTATTTGAACGTTTTGATCTGACAAAACTGGTTCGGACGGTTGTACATTCAGCGGAACTTCTGGCTGATCAGAAAGGTGCTAAAATTCTGTTTGAAGAGACGGAAAGCCAATATGTATGGGCAGATGAATTTAAGACCGAAGAAGTTGTGACAAACTTTGTATCCAATGCAATCAATCATGTGGATTTTGATAAAGTGATCGAGATCAAAATGAAAAAAGAAAACGGAAAAGTGCACACCAGTGTGTTTAATACCGGTGTACCGATTCCGGAGGCAGATATCGATAAAATCTGGATCAAATTTTACAAGGTTGACAAGGCAAGGACGCGAGAATACGGCGGAAGCGGAATCGGCCTTTCTATTGTCAAGGCGATCATGGACTCCATGCATCAGAAATTTGGCGTGAAAAATTATGACAATGGCGTAGAATTCTGGTTTGAACTGGAAGCAGACAATGGCAGAGAAATGAAAAGTGAGATGACAGAAGAATTTGCAAAACCAGTGGAAGTGAAAGGGGAGAAAACAGAGCAGAATGAACCGTAATTATGTAGTATGTGAATGTACCGGCACGACGGCCGGACAGATCGAACAGGCGGTACAGCAGGGAGGTCGAACATTTGATGATGTAAAAGCAAGGCTTGGTGTCGGAAAGCAGTGTATTAAGTGCAAAGATCTGATATCATTGCTGATTGAAAGCTACGTGGAAGATCTGGAAGAAGAATAGAAATGAAAAGAGATGCAGGCTCCTGTTCCTTGGATGGAATGGGAGCCTTTGTGTTTGAAAAAAAACGTCGAGTGTGGAAATGGGGAACAAGCATTTTGTTTCTGTTTTTTAGAAAACCAGCGAAAACCATGTACAAAATAGACAAAATCAGATATAATAATACGGTATCGTTATAAAAAACAGAGAGGAAATAAGAAAGGAGACAGAATGAAAAAGAAAAAATGTATAGCAGCAGGTGCTCTGGCAGCATTTCTGTTGTGTGAAAGTCTGTTTACACCGAATCTTGCCGGAATGGGAGCCGGTCTTTTAAAAGTGCAGGCAGCTGCAGCAAACGTAGCACTCAATAAAGAAGTTACCTCTTCTGCAAATGAATCAGCAACATGGAGTGCAGACAAAGCCGTTGACGGCGATAAAACATCAGACTCCGGAAGATGGTCTTCCGGTGATATGGGCACAAACCGTGACAATCCACAGTGGCTGGTGATCGATCTTTCCGCAGCGACAACAAACGTTGAATCGATCAATATTTATTTTAATTTGAAGGCATGGAGTACAGAATATCAGATCCAGACCAGTGATTCCAACGGGGCAGATGCCAACTGGGAAACGGTTTATGAACTGTCGCGTGACAGTGCAAATGTACAGAGAAACGATCCGGATGTGATCAATGCCTCGGATCTGAGTAAGGCAGAATTAAAACGATATGTACGTTTCTATTTTAAAAAAGGAAATATCAATGGCTGGAAATGTATTTCCGTGCGTGAGATCGAGATCATGGGAACACAGTCCGGAATGATTGAGACGGCAGCTTCTGTATTGAAGAACCTGTCCGGCTTGACTGTGGGAGCAAATGAGGAAGAACTGGTAATTCCAAATACTTCTGAACAGTATGATATTTCCATATATGGAAGTGAGCTGGATCAGTTGCTCACGGAAGATGGAAAAGCATCTGCAATGAGAATTGGTGACCGCTCTTTTAATGTTATTTTAAAAGCGACCAATAAAAATGACCCGCAGGATACAGCAAAGAAAAATGTGACGGTAACTGTCAAAGGCAACACGGACAAGTATCCGGAGCTGTTCAAAAAAGTGAGCAATCCAAATCCAATGCCAAAAGTCCTGCCGACTATTCAGGAATGGTATGGCTACGAAGGCAATTTTAAACTGACAGAGCAGTCAAGGATCGTGGTAAATGATGCGGCTGGGGTTGATGCGGAAGAAGCGGCAAAAGAAATGCAGAGTGATATCCACGATATCTGTGGTCTGGATCTGGAGATTGTAAAAGGAACAAGTGCCGGCACAAACGATATTTATCTGGAATCACAGACAGAAGATGTCTATGATGTCGGAAAAGAAGGTTATCTGATGGTTAATGGTGATGCTGGACTGAAAATTTATTCTTCCACCAAAACAGGCCTTCTTTACGGTACTGTGACCGTAGAACAGATCCTTTATCAGGACAGTGAACATGCAAATGTGCCAAAAGGTGTGATCCGTGATTATCCGGCATATGAGATGCGAGGCGTGATGTTTGATATTGCCCGTATCCCTACAAGAATATCATTCCTGAATGATTATACAAAAATCATGAAATGGTACAAACTGAATGAGATGCAGCTTCATATCAATGATAATCAGTGGCCGGACTCATCATCTAGGGCAAACTATGAGGACTGGGCAGAAACCGAGGCTTCTCACAGACTGGAATCAGAACTTTTTCCGTCTCTTGCAACACAAAAGTCCAAATTTGTAAAAACAGGAGACAGTGAGGATCGCTATGACTACTATTATAATGTACATACCGGTAAAAGCGGTGAGCTTTACTATACAAAAGAAGAATTCCGCAAGATGAACGAAGAAGCAAAGGCATGCGGTATTCAGGTTGTAGCGGAGTTAGATACACCGGGACATTCCGCAGCTTACACCAAATATGTTCATGACCATCAGGAAGAAGTGATCAAATCACTTGTAAAATACGGCTATCTGAAGGCGGCAGATTATCTGAACGCAGACGGAAATGTAAAACAGGGAGCTTCTTTCTACATTCACAACCCTGGAAACTGGGAACTCCTGGCACTGGATGATCAGAGCAGCAATGCACAGATCAGACAGAATGCGATCAATGCAAGAATCTTTATGAAAGCACTGTTTGATGAATATCTCGGAGGAATTGACGGAATTGATGCGGTTTTTGATGCAAAAAATGTCAACGCAGGTGTTGATGAATACTGGGACAGAACCGATGCAAATAAAGAAGCTTTCCGCCGTTACATGAATGAGATGTACAGCTATCTGCATGATAAGTATGATGTCGAAGTGGAAATGTGGGGAGCGATGGAAGTCTTAAAGGGAAATACAAAGGTAAATAATAATATTATCCTGAATATGTGGTCTGCTACAGAGGACAGTCCGAGTGCGAGACTGGCAGAAGGCTTCCGTCTTATCAATGTACCGCAGACATATCTTTATAATACACCTGGACGTTATCACAAAGATATGATCCAGGAAAATAATCTTTTCTATAACTGGGATCCGTCTGTGTTCAGCGGCGGAGTGAAGACGGATAAAGGTGATCCGCAGGTACTTGGAGCCAAGACAGCACTCTGGGGCGATGAGAACCGCGAGGGTATCACAGAAGCCGATCTGAATGAGCGTTATCTGCGTGCGGTAGCCATGGTATCACAGAAAACCTGGGGCAGCAATAAAGAAACAAGCTTTGTAAACTATGAGCAGACCTTTGATGCATTACGCGAGGGACCTGGAACTGCTATTTCCTATGATATGGAAAGTGTTTCAGATGTAGTGCTGGACTATGATTTTGCAAACTTATCCGCGGATGGAGAAATCATTTATGATGCCAGCGGGAATGCTTACAACGGAGAGGTGAGCGGTGGAGAAAAAGTAGAAAAAGACGGCGAAACCTATCTGAAATTTGATGGCAATACGGTTATCCGTACACCACTGACGACACTTGGTTATCCATATACGATGAGTTTTGATGTATATCTGGACGGTACAGAAAAGAATACGAAAGAATCCTCTCTGTTCTCCGGTTATGACGGAAGACTGCAGCTTGCGGGTATCAATGGTTCCCTGAGCCTGAACCGCGATTATTTTAATCAGTCCTTTGAGTATCAGGTAGAAAAGAATAAAAAGCACCGGATCACGGTCGTAGGAACGTATCAGACAACAAAACTGTATGTAGACGGTGTGTTTAAAAAGATTCTTTATGCGGCAGCCAGCGATCCGGAGAACAATGGTGTACTCGGTGCAAGTACCTGGACAGATGCAGACAACAATTACCGCAGCACCTTTGTGTTCCCGTTAAATGAGATTGGAAAGAATTTCTCCGGTTACCTTGGAAATATCAAAGCATATAACAAAGCACTGTCCACAGAAGAACTGGCAGCAGAAAATGTTGGTGCAACGCTTGTGGATGTGGCGAGAAACCGGGGAGCATATGCCGATCTTGGCAACAAAGGCTACAAAGGGGATGAGATGCGTCTCTATCCGGCATGGAAGGCAACCGACGGAGACGGACATGTAACCGGAACAAGCGGAGTAAGTACCTCTTACGAATCCAGATGGTGCTCTTCTGACCGAAATGATGATTTCCTGATGATTGACCTTGGAAGAGAAAGAAAGGTATCCAAGGTTGTGATCGACTGGGCAGCAGGACGTTATGCGACAGCATACGACATTCAGGTATCAAACGATGGTGCCGACTGGAGCACAGTAAAATCCGTCAGCGGCAATGAAAAAGCATGGACTGAGGACAGCTTTACAGAAACATCCGCACGCTATGTCAGAATGAAGGGTGTACAGCGAAAAGCAAGTGAATATGCAATCTGTGAAATGAAAGTATACCAGAGCGTTGACAGAAGTGCCCTGAAAAATGCATATGAGAAAGCAAAAACGATCTTGAAAAATACAAAAGCTGATTTTGCTTATGCATCTGCAAACACAGATGAACTGGCAGAATTATGGAATGCGTCTGTGAGAGCAAAAGCGGTATACGGTGATGTCATGGCTGGTCAGGAAGAACTGGATGCGGCAAAAGCTGAGCTGGAAAGTGCACAGAATGCTTACTTGAAAAAAGTTACAGGATGCAAAGAAACTTTGACGGAAGAGATAAAGGTGTCTGAAAAAATCGATCTCTCAAAATACACTTCTGAAAGTGCAGCTAAATATCAGGAAGCACTGAAACGGGCGAAAGAGATGCTGGATCGAGCAGATGCACAACCGGAAGAGTTGGACGCAGCAAAGAAAGAACTGGAAGAGGCAAGAAAAGCTCTGACGGAAAAAGCAGAACAGCAAAAACCAGATCCAACGCCGACACCAAATCCAAATCCGGCACCGGATACTGTCAAAACGGTACCGAAAAAGGGAACGGTATTTACCGATGGAAAAGGAATCAGCTATAAAGTGACCAAATCCGATGCAAAAAAAGGAACGGTTGCAGTAACCGGAACCAGGAAAAAAAGAAATAAGATCACCATTCCGGCAACCGTTACGAAAGATGGCTATACCTTTAAAGTAACGGAAATTGCAGCAAAAGCATTCCAGAACAATAAAAAATTGACGACGCTGATTCTCGGAACAAATATCAGCAAGATCGGAACAAAGAGCTTCTATAAAAACAGCAAACTGAAGAGTATCACCTTCAAGAACAAAAATGCAGTTAAGATTGGCTCACAGGCATTCAAAGGAATCAAAGCAACTGCAAAAGTGACCGTTCCGAAGAAAATGACGGCAAAGAATTTTGGCAAGCTGAAAAAAGCAATGAAGAGTGCAGGGAAGAAGGTTAAATACAAGAAAAAATAGAGAATTACCGGTAGTTCCCAGGCGGATGTAAGGAATGGAAATATAGCATGTTTTATTAAGATGCTGTTTGCAAGTGAATAGTATTATTGTATGTGCAAATGAACGAATTCCCCAAAGGGCACGTGAAAGTGCCTTCTTGGGAATTGTTCATTTTGCACATTGCCAAAAGCTCCTGCCTTGCCAGGGGTCTCTTAAGCGGAAATGCGTTTCCGGCCAGAATACAAAATGTGAAACCGAAAGAGATCGAATCATAGTGATGGAAATTTGTTGCCGTCACTGTGAGTCGGTCTTTTTTGCTCTCAAATAAAATATAACACTTCTATGAACACACTTTTTTACAAAACTATTTTTATGACGTTTATTTGCACATTTAAAATCTTTGAGGATAAAGCATTATAAAAATTCAGAAAAGAATTGAATAAGAAATGCGTATATGCTATCATATTTTATATAAATGTGCTGAAAATTTCGGCATAAAAATAAACTGAAAGGACAACAAATAAAGGAGGAAAACATGAGAAAAGGGAAAAGATTTTTTAAAGCTTTTGTACTTGCGGCAGCTTTTTGTGCAATGAGTACAGTGCCGTATACAAGTCATGCATCAGCATTGGATGTTCCGCGTGCGGCATCCGATAATACGTTTGTTACTGCAAGCAGGATCAACATGGGTGATACGTTGAATGGCAGTATTACAGAAACCAAAGATTATAATAATTATCAGTTCCAGCTGGACAGTGCAGGATGTATTACTCTTAATATGACAGCATATATGCGATATTATTGTATCAGAATTTATGAGACGGATGGTACAGAGATCTGGTATACAGATTCTAATGAATGGAATGAAACAGTTGGTTACCGCCGTGATGAGTATAATATTTATCTTGAAAAAGGAACGTATTATATACAGATCAATGGGTACAGAAGAGAGGATTATGATAAAGTTACCGGAGAGTATACTTGTCGTACATCCTTTACCTCATCTGGAGTGACAAATCGAGAGGATGATAATTCGTTTGCGGATGCAAATAATATTACGATTGGAGATAAAATTGTAGGGCAGATATCTGTAAATGATGATTTTGATACATATAAGTTTACATTATCGCAGGTTGGCTGCGTCAAACTTGAAATGACATCCTATATGAAATACTATGGTATAAAACTTTTTAATTCAGATGGAGAACAAGTTTGGTATAGTAATCAGAATGAATGGAATGAAACGGTTGGCTATCGCAGCGACACGTATGATTTATATCTGGAAAAGGGAACATATTATCTTCAGGTTGATGGATATCGGGTTTATGACTGGGATAAAGCTACTGGCAAATATGTATGCAATACTTCCTTTACAGCATCAGGCGTATCGTTTGATGGAGATGATAATGATTTCAGAACTGCAAAGCAGATATCATGGAATAAGACATATGTAGGTCAGATTTCGGAAAATGATGATTTTGATAACTATATTTTCAACGTTTCGAAAGATCAGACGGTAGCAATTGATATAACATCATATATGCAATATTACAGTATAAAAATCTTTGATGCGGATGGAAAAGAAATCTGGGACACACATTATAACGAATGGAACAGTAATGTCGGATATCGTAAAGACTCACAGAATATTGTGCTGAGTGCTGGAAAATATTATATGCAAATAAATGGATATGCATGGGGAAAATCTTATAAGAGTACGGGAAAATATGTTTTTTCTGTTTCTTCTTTGAGTCAGGCAAATTGTAATCATGATTACAGCAGCAAATGGGTAGATGCTACTTATTTTGAGAAGGGATACCGTCTCTATACATGTGAGAAGTGTGGTAAGAAATATAAGGATGATTATGTTGCGAAAAGACAACTGGACCAGGGAAGCATTTCTTCTTGGTATTCAAGTGGTGGAAAGGGAAAAATCTATCTTCGGTGGTATACAATATCGGATGCATCAGGTTATCAGATTCGTTACTGTAAGAAAAAATCTATGAAGAGCGGTGTAAAAGTGATGACTGTTAAAGGACAGCGTAAGTATAAGAAGACGATCAGCAAACTGTCCAGAAGAAAGAGGTATTATGTTCAGGTTCGGGCATATAAGAAATCTGGCAAAAAAACAGTTTATGGCAAGTGGTCAAAGAAATATATGCTTAAAACAAAATAGAGATTCAGAAAAGATTTCTACATATAATTAGATAATAGCGAAAAAATAAAGTTCAGACAGCAAGAGTGTATTGGAAACCGTGTTTTCCGTATGCTCTTGTTTTTTATATAGGGACAAGATTGGATTGAACATATTGCTTGAATTATAGATATAAAAGTAATAAACACGAAAGTTTTGACTTCTAAGAAAAAACTTTAAAAATTTTGAAAAAAACTGTTGACAGATCCGCACAACAGTGGTATCATACCAACTGTTGCGGCGGAAACGCAGAAACAACGGGGCCTGCGAGATACAGGCAGTCAGGGAATCATCCAGACGATCCGGGGACGGAATCAAAAAGATGAAAAAAGTACTTGACAAACCGGAAAGACTTTGATAAAATATCAGAGTTGCTGCGAAAGAGACAAAGCAACA
>QWCN01001561.1_pt1 | contig 34950 bp, 29 predicted proteins | sample 1972711 | NCBI WGS metagenome assembly QWCN01 (sample SAMN09866707, study PRJNA288562) | Human gut metagenome isolate term1_stool, whole genome shotgun sequencing... | isolation source: gut | host: Homo sapiens | place: USA: California
TTTTTTTGAAGTAAACTTGTAACAGAAAAGAGAATAGAAAATGTTTTTTACAATTTATTGAATGTCAAATCTAGTAAACCAATTTTAGGAAACTACATAACGTAAGGGCGGACTATTGTAGAACAATCACGTGGTGGCTTATCCCTCTTTGAAATAGAGGGCAAAAAATAATACAGGATAAGAAACATCCCGACTTAATTCTTCCCGTAGGAAAGCATAAGCTTTCTTCACATGATCTTTTACAGTGTTCAAAGAAATTCCTAATAGATCTGCAATTTCCGCGTAGGATTTAGACTCTATCACACATAGTTCCAAAACCATTTTACGCTTCGCCGGTAATTTATCCAATAACTTTCCTACATCTTCTATAAATTGTTCGGGATCTTCATCATCATCTTGTACTTCCTGCAACAAGCAATACTGTTTATATTTATCTACTACTTGCTGATGTTCCAGATGATTTAAACAACGATTTTTCACGGATAACAATAGATACCCTTCAAGGTTCTGGACATTTTTTAATTCTCCTCGTTTTTCCCACAAACGAACAAAAACTTCTTGTACAACATCTTCTGCCACAGCAAAATCATTAGTATAAAACGTTGCCTGCTGCACCATTCCAACATACGACAAATCAAACAAGGATTTAAATTCTTTTTCATCCCCATTTATTAAACGATCTTGATTTATTGGAATTTTCGATGTCATAAAATGAACGTTTAATGATAGCCCATTGGGGTAACGACGTTCAAGTATAACAAAAATTGTGTGATTTATAAATATCTAATTATCATTGTTTTGAATAATATTCATATTTATGATATTATTCAAAAGATTTTTATTATTAAACGTTCAATTAATGATACAAATATAAAACTTTATCCCCGCATGCAATAATAAAATTACCACCTTATTCAGAATAAAATGGTAATTAACTTATCGTACGTTGCTTTCTATTGCCAAATTATCAACTTCTCCAACGTTTCAACATTGGAAAGAATTTTTGCATCTCGGCACGAGCCTCTTCTTTCGTGTAAGGATGTTCCATGTCTTTATTGAATTCATCAAGGAATTGCAAACAGTGGTCAATCATCTCGTCCATCGTGCAATTTTCAGTAAAAGCCCCGTCACGATAGCAATAAGAACAGTATTCTTCATTCTTGGAGCCATCCGCATTACGCCCGAATTGTTCTTCTGATGTTATCGGCATCCCGCAACTTTGACAAAATTTATTTTCCATAATCCAAGTTTTATATTATAGCAAATATACGAAAAACATCGGTACATACGCCATATTTTTGTATATCTCAGACAATTTATTACATTTGTATTTTCATCCTTCAACCATGCAACTTTATTGTGTTTGTATATGAGAAGATATTGTAAAATATTTAAACACTGTAGTTAATAACTGTATACATACTTGTGAATTGAACTATGATGTGTGGGAGTTTCGTAGCGGATAACAGTAGGACGGTACAAGCGTTATGGCTAGTGTTAGCTAATATCTCGTCATTGTGCATGACATTGGTAATATCAGCTATTCTTAGCCGATATATGACTACTGTCGAGTATGGCACATATCGCCAGGTCATTTATATTTACTCGACTCTTTTGATGATCTTTTCTTTTGGGCTTCCAGGCGCATATTCCTACTTTCTTGCACGTGTCCCGGTAGAAGAAGGGCAGGCGGTGATTCGCAAATTCAGCGTGTTATTCTGGGGACTTTCTTCCGTCTTTTCAGTCACTCTGTTCGTAGGAGCATCATGGATAGCTGAATTACTCGGTAACCCGTTGCTAACCGATAATTTGAAATATTTTGCAATGACACCTTTGCTGTTGATGCAGGTATTGTGTGTCGAACACGTATTGACCGTGTACGGGATGACACATGTTGTGCTAGTGTACGCATTATTAAGTCGCATTCTCAGCGTACTTTGTTCTGTAATTCCCGTGATTTTTTTCAATACCGGGGTTCCCGGAGCCATAATCGGACTGACACTCGCTTCTTTCGGCTCATTTCTCGTTGGTATGCGCCTCTTGACATTACCCTTTAAAGATGTAACACGAAGAAAAACGGATTTGACAACCGCAGATATATTGCGATTCTCGATGCCTGTGTTTTCTTCGAGTTTGTATGGATTTGTCATTGGATCCGCAAGCCAATTTTTCGTGAGCCGTTATCTTGGGGTTGAAAATTTCGCCATGTTCGCAAACGGTTATAGGGAACTTCCGATTGCTGGCATCGTGATTGGTGCCGTTGCCGGTATTCTACTACCGGAATTTTCCCGGATGACAAAGGGAGGTTCCGATAGTAAGCAATATCTAATTCTTTGGAAAAACGTAGTACTCAAGTCCGCAGCGGTGATATATCCATTTTCCTTGTATTGTTGCATTTTTGCCCCGGAAATAATGGGAGTGTTATATGGAACCGTTTATCGAGAAGCTGCTGATTTATTCCGAATAGTCACGATAATAAATTTGGTGCGTATCGTGCCGTACGGACCGATAATGTTCGCATTAGGCAAAGGCAAAATATTTGCCAAGGCCCATTTGGTCACGGCGCTACTATTGCTTGGACTTGATTTTCTTTGCGTTACCTTTTTCCCGTCTTTATCCGCAATCGCTATCATTGCAACGACAACCACTGTCTTTTGTCTTGTGGTTTTAATGGTAAGTACGGCACGACTCCTGAACACCGGGCTCTCGAGATTAATGCCATGGAAGTCCATGTTCAAAATTCTGTCCGTGTCAACCTTCTCATGCTTTTTAGGGAGTTGTGCGGTAAATTTAATAGGAGTTACCCGTGATTTTCCGGCTCTCCTCTCGGGATTTTTAATATCGATTGTTATCTATCTACCTCTTTCATATATCGCAGGGATTAATTATGCGAGGCTGTTGAAACCATTGGTGTCAACAAATCAACGAAAATGAAATTGACTATGAACGTTCTAATTATTACTCGGAATTTTTATCCTTACAATAATATTGGCTCTTTTCGTATTAACTCGTTCGCTAAATATTTTCGAAAGGCAGGGAATTCTGTAACGGTCGTGGCAGAAGGTGAACGAGATGAGGCTATCACCTGGAATGGTTGTGATATACATTACATCAAAGACCCGATAATGACCCCAAAGTATCTTCATAATTTGGAACAAAAGAATAAAAAATGGACCCTAAGGCGTGTGATTAGAGCATTAGAATCGAGAATATTTTTGGGTGGACCATGTATTTGGCGAGCCAAAACCTGTAAAAAGGTAGAGGAATTATTTCAAAAGAATAATTTTGACGTGGTATTGAGTTCTTACGGGCCTTTGACTCCTCACGCACTCGTGATGAAAGTATTAAAAAAAAGATACAAATTCTTTTGGATCGCCGATATGCGGGACGAAATGTCAAAACTTCCTTACTATTCTAAAATACACACAAAACGACTTGCATTTTATGAACGTAACATTCTCGAGAAAGCGGATTTAGTATTGTCCGTGTCGAAGCCTCTTATTGATGATTTTAAGACAATGTGTTCACATGATCGATTCTTGGAAGTAAGAAACGGATATGATTACGAGGAATGTTATGAAGTGAATTTCCAGCCCCAATTCACGATGGGGTATATCGGTCGGTTTTACTGGATGGCTACTCCTGATAATTTTTTAAGGCCTTTTCGGAATTGATCGAAGAGGGCAGGCTCCCCGAAAATAGCAAGATTAAAATTGTAGGGAATTTCAAAAAACTCGATGTGCCTGACAGGATATCGTCGAACGTGATTCAATGTAAGAATGTACCCCATGAAGAGGCGATCAAAATATCCATCACAGAAGTTGATACACTTCTGATGATGTATCAATCCGGACGAAAAGGAGTGTATTCTGGTAAATTGTTCGATTATCTTGCCACGAATAAACCTATTTTAGCTTTATACGATCCCAATGATGTGGTTGCCCCATTAGATTTATCGTTGACGATGCTGACAAAGAGGGGATTAAAAATATGATCATGAAATGTTATCAGATATGGAAAAATAAGGAGATACTTCCACGAGATTGGGACAAAATAAAACAATACTCTCGTCGCAACCAAGTCCAAATCCTTCTTGACTATTTGTCTAATAATCTGGCAACGTCCGGATAATATTCACAATTTCAATTTTAGACGGTATCAAATATATAAATTTATCATTTCGTATAACTTTTGGGAAACTTATTACACTTACCATCCGTTTAATACATAAATCAAAAAAATAGAAATGAAAATATTATTTATTGCAACGTTATTAATAGCAGGAATGCTGACAACATACACCCAGGCTTGTACCCGTGTGGTATACCTCGGTAAAAATGGAATGGTAGTAACAGGTCGAACCATGGACTGGAAAGAAGATTTAAAATCTAATATTTACGTGTTCCCCAGAGGAATCGAGAGAGCGGGGGCGGACAAGGGGAACACGATTCATTGGAAATCCAAATATGGAAGTGTCATTACGGCGGGATACGACATCGGTACTTCCGACGGGATGAATGAAAAAGGTTTGGTGGCCAATCTCCTATACCTGACAGAATCCGATTATTACCGTCCGAACGACACTCGTCCGGCTATGGGAATCAGTATTTGGACCCAGTATGTACTTGATAATTTTGCAACCGTGGATGAAGCCGTAAAGGAGTTAAGCAAAGAGACATTCCGGATAGACGCACCAGATATGCCGAACGGGGCGAAATCAACTTTACACTTGGCCATTTCTGACGCATCAGGGAATAGCGCCATATTTGAATATATCAAGGGAAAACTCATCATACACGAGGGGAAAGAGTATCAAGTCATGACAAACTCTCCTTCTTACGAACAACAAATCACGCTAAATAATTACTGGCAACAAATCGGTGGCCTGGTAATGTTACCTGGAACCAACCGGGCAGCAGACCGTTTTGTCAGGGCATCATTTTACATCAATGTTATCCCACAGACAGACAATCAACGAGAAGCAGTAGCTGGAGTTTTTAGCGTTATACGCAATGTATCGGTTCCTCTTGGGATTTCCACCCCGGCACAGCCTAATATCTCTTCCACCCGATGGAGAACGGTCGCTGACCAAAAGAATAAAGTATATTTCTTTGAATCCACGATGACACCCAATGTATTCTGGATTAACATGAAAGACCTAGACTTTTCAGAGGGTGCATCTGTCAAGAAACTAAACCTTGCAAACGGAGAAACTTACGCAGGAAATGCGGCCAAGGATATGGTAAACAGCCCCTCGTTCAAATTCCTGTTCGAAGTGATATAAAAGGAATGATCTGATTTGATAAAGTCCATGAGGTTTGAGACGATCCCCGTTTTTCATGACTTGTCCCTTGCCCAGTTTCTCCCGGGAAGAGGCATTCGTGATCAAGAGCATCCCTTCTTTTTCTACCACCGAAATGGCTTTTGGATCCAGATGATCGCCATGTTCGCAGGTAATCAAGATGATTTTAATGGTAACAACCATCAGATCGTAAACTTACGTCCGATCTACACCCAAAGTTATGAATTATTTCTCAATAATTTATAACATCGAAACCAATTCACGTTGTTTTCGAAAGAAATGAATACGCTGCAAATCACCACTTTCCGAGATTAAAGTAGAAAAACGTTTCAACGACGAAATCCAATTCTTCACGCTATCAAACGTCTTGTCATCTAAAGATGCCACGGAATTCAAGGTAAAAGCTTTGATCAATGAAAGTTTACATTTCTGAGTTAAAATATACGAGTAGGTCGTGTCAAAATTAATATTGGATATGTAGAAATTTATCCTGTGCCCGTTATCAAATTTTCCCCGAGCTGCAAGCCGTTCCGTGTAATCCAAAAGGCGATACAATTCCTCCTTTAACTCATGCACATCATTATCAGAAATCAAGTTCACGCTCGAAAAATATTTAATGTCATTGATTAAATACATGAAGATCATGTTATCGAAGATAAAACAGGAATCTTTTATCCGCTGGGTTTCCGTGATAAAATTTCCTTGAATTTGTACCATGCGATCCGGAATAACAATCTCATGTAATGGCTGCACGGAATCCAGACCATCATGTTGGGCTTTCCACTTGAACAAATAAAACCGAGTTAGGTATTTATATTTCAAATAGAGTGCCTGTGGGAGAATATTGGTAGACGAAGCCGCCTCCGAATACGTATTCGGTTCTATCGAACGGAAAACATCTACAAAATTATCCATCATGTCAAGATCTATTTCCAACGGATTGATAAATTCTGTCAATTTCAACTGGAAAGGCCGACTTTTAGGCGAAACCGACTCCAATAATCCATCAATCGAAATATTCATCTCTTTAGAAATTTGGGCTGTCTCCAACAAGGTAAATGGGACATCCCCACGCAAACGCCGATAAATAGCCTCTTTACCGATACACAACAAATTCCCCAATACACTTGCCAAATTCTCTTCATAAGGGAGTTTCTCCCGGATTGCTTTCAATAAATTATCATGTAAAACTTCCTGTTTCATTTCATGTCGCTCTTTAATCATCATTATAATCGTAAAGCAATCAAATCTCCACCATGTTATCAAAAAACGTTCAGGATTTTTGCCGATTAGTATACACTCCTCTCTGGATAGACATTTCGGACGAAAACGTATAGAAATGTTTTCTTATTGCCTCGACTAAGATATATTTTTTTCTAAATAAATGCAAATACATTTTCCCTCCCACGAAATAAAAAAAATGATTTTATACAAAATAACCTTCAAAATAATTTTATAAAAACAAGAAGTTTTTTCACTTAACAAAGCTCTCATCGCATTTTGTTTCAAAAATCGAATTAACGCAAACCCATAGAATTCAATATTTTCAAAATTAGATACAAAAACATCCCGACCATATCTATTTAGAAACGTTACAGATAAAAATCAACCCGGATTTCTATTCGAATTCACAATCCTCTATCTAATTTTGTTACAAACAAACGTCTAATGAAAAACACATTAATTTACATAACAATGATTAGTTATATCATCTACGGCCACATCCAATTCCACATCCAGAAATAATCCGGAATGTCAGACAGGGAATCTGTTCCTATTTTCCCTGTAAAACGGATTATACCAATATCGTGTCCCTGGCCGGGCGATCAGCTCCAGAGCAACCTCAACACCTACACACAGCCTGACTGATCGCCATTTCTTTTTTCATTTTCAGGAATTATAATATACTACATTTTTTATAACTTTGTGATCATGCAAAAATTCCAAGCAAATGCTAACATTTATTATCTCTATCGGTCTATTAATCGTCGCTTATTTTACCTACGGTAAATTTGTTGAACGATTTTTCAGAGCCTCATCCACAATTGCGACTCCGGTGAAACGCCTGGCAGACGGGGTGGATTATCACGAGCTTAAACCTTGGCGTATTTTCGTTATCCAGTTTTTAAACATCGCTGGCCTAGGACCTATTTTCGGGGCTATACTAGGAGCGGCTTACGGTCCGATGGCTTACATATGGATCGTAATCGGTTGTATTTTCATGGGAGCGACTCACGACTATTTTTCCGGCATGCTTTCTATCCGCCACGACGGAACAAGCCTACCTGATATTGTCGGGAAATATCTCGGGAACAATGTGCGCAAATTCATGACGTTTTTCACGGGATTTTTATTACTGGCCGTGGGAGTTTCTTTCGTGAACGGACCGGCAGATTTACTCGGTAACCTGACAAACATGAGTATGACGCCCTGGCTATATGTTATCTTTGCCTACTATATTCTAGCCACGTTACTCCCCATTGATAAAATTATCGGTAAAATCTACCCTTTTATGGGATTGGCCTTAATATTCATGGCCGTGGCCGTGGGAAGTTATCTACTTTACGGGGGATTTTCCGGGAAACTTTATATTGAAGAATTAACCTTCGACACGATGAAAAATATGCACGCAGACCCGGCAAACAATATTCTTTTCCCGATGTTATTCATCGTGATCTCCTGCGGTGCCATTTCCGGGTTCCATGCCACGCAATCCCCCATGATGGCACGTTGTATGACAGATGAAAAATACGGGCGTCCCATCTTTTACGGAGCCATGATTTCAGAGGGGATCGTGGCCATGATCTGGGCTACCGCAGCCATGGCATATTTCGGGGGTGCAGAAGGCCTGAATGCCGCCGCCACGGCAGGAAAAACTCCCGCTATAATCGTGGATGCGATCTGCAATTCATGGTTAGGACGTTTTGGAGCGATTATCGCCATTATCGGGGTTGTTGTTTGCCCGATTACATCCGGAGATACGGCATTCCGTAGTATGCGGTTGATCATTGCCGACGCTTTAAAATTCAACCAGAAACCGATCAAGAATCGTCTTATCGTTTCTATCCCGATATTCATCATCGCTTATTTACTTTGTAACGTGGATTTTTCCACGATATGGAAATACGTGGGCATCGGGAACCAAGTATTAGCAACCATCACGCTATGGACCGCAGCCACCTATTTGGCTAAAAAAGGAAAAGCTCATTGGATGATGTCTATCCCCGCCACGTTTTTAAGTATCGTATGTACGACCTATTTCCTGATAGCCCCTTATAAAGTAGGTGGCCTGTATCTTTCCCCTTCTATCAGTTACCCGATAGGAGCGATCGTGGGAATCGGTCTTTTCGTTCTGTTTATCACGAAAATTACTAAGAATAAATAAAAAAAAGGCCGCCTGTGCGCAGGCGGCCTTCATCACACAAAGAAAACATTATTAATTCATTCGAATAGCTCTAACTGCTTTTCCCCCACTTCTTTTCTCTCCCTCTGCGTTATATTTCTCTTCTTCCATTTTCGCCTTATCCGCTCCAAGCGTATCCCCATTTTTGGTCAACAAGCGAGCTTTAGAATTCATCAAATTAGCTTTCGCAAAAAAATCTTTTGTCTGAGCACATCTAGTATCGATCCAATCGACTCCTTCCTGAACGAGGGCCTTGTCGTCACAACCGGCCAACGCCTCGATATTATTCTGGAAATACATTTGCTCTTCACCATTTCTGAACACATTATACTTGAACGCCTCACGCATACTATTCAACATTCCTTTATAATCCCCCTTTCGGACATATTCGGCCGTGTATAAACTAGCCAAAGCTCCCGGGATAAAGGCATAATCCAAAGATTGAAGTAATTTAATTAACTCGGCATTTCTAGCCTCATCAAACTCCCCGTTTCCCGAACGCCAATACGTGATTTCAGCCACGGCTCCCTTTATCGAATTTTCCAATTTATAATCAACCACTTCTTTACCGGCCACTTCATAGAAACGCCCGATATTTGCAATCACTTGACGTATAGGCTTTGATAACGGATCGCTCACGTTCTTTTTAATCAACTCCCAATTATCCTTGGTCACAATCTCGTCATCCGACAAAGCATTCAAATATTCAGCAGCAACAGCCCCTTGCTTCTCCTGCATGTAAGCCGAGGATAACGCAGTCAAATAACGACTTAATAAATCCGTAGTCCGCTCCCCGGCCTCGTACCGCTTTGTTAGACCACTCAAATTGTTTTGTGGATCTTTTGCCATCTTTCCTCCTTCCATTAACCATTCGGCAGAACCCGCTCCAACCATTTTATGAACCACCTGTTGCGTGTTCGGGTCCACAAAAACCAACGTCGGGAAGGCTTTCACTTCGAATTTATCTTTCAACATCACACCATCCGCATCCTTTTCCATATCATACTTCACGTTCACGAAATCCGCATTAAATTGATTTCCCACGTCCTCACGGGTAAACACTTGCGATGACAACATCTTGCAAGGTCCACACCAAGAAGTGTAGCAATCGATAAAGATCAATTTCTTCTCTTTCTTAGCCTTTTTCAAAACTTTCTTCCATTCTTTCGTCTGTTCGAAAGTAATTTCCTTGCTTTGAGCCTCTGCACCCCAAACAATTCCGGCAATCAAAACGATTAATACAAATAATTTCTTCATTACATAAAACTTTAATTGAACATCCTCTCGTAATATCATTATTTAAATTTCTTCTGCAAATTGGCAATAATCGTGTCGAATTCCTCGCTCATTCCTTTTTTGAATTCAGGCGAAAGTTCGTCAAACCCATTGTAAACAGACAACACGACCTCACATTTTTTGTCTCCTTTGGGATGAACTTCAAAAGCATAAACCCACTGTTTATCGTTCGTGTAATCCGATCGGATAACAAAATAACAAATCTTGAAGACATCATAATCAATCACGCTGATATACTGACTCCTTTTTTTACCATCTTTCCCGGTCAACTCGATTTTAGCATTCAAAGCCTTCTCCTCGCAAGTAAATTCCTTCACGCCCGAAAACTTCTTGTAATTTGCCGGTTCCGAGATGTAATCCCACACTTTTTGAGCAGATGCTTTCAACACAATCTTTTTCTCGATAGCAGGCGGTATTTTTTTCGCTGCCGTCATTTGTGCCGAAACCAACCCGGACATGCAACACATCAATACCAAACAAAGTAATATTCTCATTTCCTTTACCGTTATATATTCTAAAAGAAATAGGGAGATGCATGCAAAGAACTGTGTGATAAGAAGAAGCATTTACTCCCAACCTTACACGCCATCCCCCTGCCCCTTTTCTACTACATTCCCATCGCGGGCATCGCCACGCTCTTCTTTTTACCACTAAGTAATTCCTCTAGCTTATCCGTCAATGCCTTTCCCCGCAAATTCTTTGCCACGATTTTCCCCTCCTCGTCCAAAACCAAAATATAAGGGATTCCCGAGAACTGGTATTGTTTCATCACGTCTTTACCAGCCTTCGGAGCCTGTGCTTGCGCCCAAGGCATATTCTCTTCCTTCATGGCTTTTCTCCAAGCAGCATCATCTTTATCAATTGAAACACTAAAGAATGCCACCCCCTTGGTGCTATATTCCTTATAAGCCTCCTTCAAGTGAGGAATTTCAGCCCGACAAGGTCCACACCAAGAAGCCCAAAAATCCAACACGAGGATCTTCCCCTTAAAATCCTGTGGTCCTAATTTTTTCTTTCCATCAGGAGTAGGGAATGAAAATTCCGGGGCAACTTTTCCTTCAGCTAAACGCTCTTTTTGAGCTTTCGCCTCAGCCATCTCTGCTTTATATTTCAACAAGGGAGCATAATTGGGGTTCTTACTTTCCAAACGAGCCAATACTTGTTGTACTAACTCTTCGTTTTCCTCTCCCCTCAAAGACGGTAACACGGCCAACACGCTATTCCGATCGGCATAATGTTCGGCCAAGAATCTCATTCTCGCTCTCGATTCATTCCCCAACATATCGTAAAATTTACCGGAAACTTCCTGCTTTGCCTGATCATCAATCCCCGGAATACGGTATACTCCTTGAGAAACGCCGATCATCAACTGGTATCCCCGGTATCCATCCCAATTCATCAAATTCATAACCTCATTGTTTGGCCCACCATTAATGTACACGTAAGGCGGATTCTTTATTTTTATCTTAGCCGTGTCCTCTCCCCTGAAATTGATCTCCAAATCCTCATCCTCTGCCCAAAATTGTACGGATTGCCACTTTTGACAATCCAACGTGTAAACTCCCGGTTTGTCCACCTTCATTTTAAATTCGTATGTCCCATCATCTTTCACCTTGCATGAATCGATAATCGTCTTGTCGAATCCCTGCCGCTCAACAATCTCCATATTGAATCGGTTATAAGGAAACTTCACTTTTCCTTTGATCGTGATCGTTTTTTGAGCAAAAACACTACTTGTACTAATTAGCATACAAGCGAATAACAATAATCTTAAAATCTTTCCCATAAATATCATTTTAGTTCATTAAAATTTCTTTGTCTATTGCACGTCGGCCTTTAAATCTTTTGCCAGTTTCTCGAAAAATGTCCGATAAGACATCATATTACCCTTTCCTTCTACCTCATTTTTTGCCGCTTTGACTGCCGCATCATCAAACCATTGAGCCGCTAACAATCTTAACGCCTTATCTTTACATTGCTTATTTACCCGTAATCCCCAATTATAAAGCAGTAAATCAGAAACTTTACCTTGTTTAATACGTTCCGTTCCTAAAGCGATGTAAGTTTTCCAATCACCAAGTTTCTCCGCGTTCATCATTTCCGCACCTGAAGCAATATCTTCCCAACCATCCACGTTCGCTTTTTCCATCCGTTTCACGTAACGTTTAAAGCCTTTCTTATCCAACACCAGCTGATCTCCTTCTTTATTCACAAACTGGTTAGCACCACCTCCCCACACGTTCTGAATTTTCCGTTTCACATCTCGTTCTCCATAAATAGAGTAGAATTCATCCCGATGTTCATACACGTATTGAAACAAATCCGAATCAACATCATTTATATACTTAACAAATATATCCCAATACTTTCTCTCTTTTAAATTATTCTTATCTAATGTTGCAAAATAATCCAAACTAACTTCCTCTGCTTTTTCACTCAAGGATGCATTTCCCAAATAAGTAAGATATGCCTGAATGAACTCCGGATCCCGGTTCCCCTTTTGGTATTCAGCATCTGCATAGGCCAATCCTTTCCCCTCAAAAGCGATCTGAGCCTGCTCTATTAATTCCTTCAATCCAGGAGCCCCTACCAGACTATGCACAACTTCACCCTGCCCATTAATAAAAAGCAATGTCGGATATGCCTTCACTCCAAAACGATCTTTCAAATTTATCCCTTCCCCCTTTTCCATATCCATTTTCAAGTTCACGAAATGCTCGTTGAAAAAGTTTGCCGCATCAGGATCGGTAAACACGGTTCTCGCAAGCTGTTTACAAGGTCCACACCAAGAAGTATAACAATCCATGAAAATAAGTTTATTTTCTTGTCGAGCTTGCTCTAACGCCCGGTTCCAATCTCCCTCGATAAACTCTATCCCTTTGGCTTTCTCTAATGCCGTCTTACCGAAACCGATAAACTCATCTCCTTCCGTGTATCCACCCTCCATATAAACCAATTTTCCATCACCATTGATAAACAGGAATGCCGGATAACCACTCGTACCATATTTTTCAGCAAGCTCCTTTTCTTTCCCAAAATGTATTTTCAAGTTTATAAAATTCCGGTTATAAAAATCAGCCACATCATTCAATGAAAATACATTCTTCACCATCAACATGCAAGGTTGGCAATAATCCGCATAAGCATCAATAAAAATCAATCGATTTTCTTTCTTCGCTTTCGCCATTGCATCCTTCAAGCTAATTTCTTCAAACAGAATCGAACGTGTATTATTTCTCTTCACTTCAGCATCTTCCAACGCTTTGTTCCCTACCTCCACGAATTTTTCCGGTTTTTGTGCCAGAAGATAAGGACTCACTACCCCAAGGATATCCCCGTTAGGCATGAAAAAACCATATGTCGGGTACATATTCATCATTAATTTAGGTGCAAATGCCTGACCAGCCTCAGACCCCATATCAATCTGAATAGCAATCACGTGCTGATCACAAAAATCCATAATTTCCGAAATTGAAAACAATTTCCGTTCTGCGACATCCAGCTTCTTCTGATCCTCCGGGGTTCGAGCTTTTCGCATGGCATCCACGAACACGATTTTTCCTTCTTTTTGTGCCAACTCTGCCGCTTGTTCCCAAGTCAGGTTTTTAAACACGGATTTGTACTTCTGTGCGTTCACCGATGAAACAAACATCATCAATAAACAAATAATGATCCCGGTTCCTAATAATCTAATCTTTTCCATACGGATTCATACATTTTTACTCCCCGATGTTTATCGGGGAGTTTTTAAGCTTTATTCTTTATACAACACATCAACGATTCTACCAAACCCGGTATACGGATCAGCTGTTCCCCCGGTAATGGCTCCGGTTAACTCATTAAAGTCAATCAAATAAACCTTTCCCTCACCTCCAGACTCGGTAGAAACTATCAATAATTTACCATCTTTAGCATGTCCCGAATTCTTAAATACTTCAACGCCTGTTATTGTCTCACCACTGAATGAGTGAACCACAGCACCCTTATTCGTCGACGCATATTTGTATTGATATAAATCACTACCGGATGCATAAAAACAAACATTCCCTTGGTTTCCGAAAGTGTAAAGGGAACTCTCTGTTAAACCTTCACAATCCGCCATAGAATATTTCTTAACAGGCGTTGCTGTCGCTCCTGAAAAATCCATCACGTATAAAGAATAACCTGAAGTCTCCGTGTCATAGAAAACAGCATACGTGTAAGAATTAAAACCATTCTCCATAAATTTCAATTCTTTCGTTGAACCGATATCATTCAAATCGAATTCGCCCGTTGAAGTAGACTCAAAAGTCCCCACGTTTGAACCAAATTGATTAATAGGAGCAAAACGTTTATTCTTCATGTCAAAAATCACGGATGAAAAAGAACTTGTCGAAATATTCGGTAAATAAGGAGCTGCTTTATAATCCCCATCCAAACGATCGCCAAAAGTAGTAACTCCCATTGACCTATGATCCCAAACATAAACTAAACCATTCGTCACAATCATCTCAAGCGGGCGACTTGTTATCACATAAGCCTCCGGAGCTGCAGTAACACTCATCGGGAAAGAGAACCAAGAAGTAAAATCATTAGACATGATCTCGTATGTATTTACATCCAGTTTCAAACCACCGTTTTCAGTAAAAAAATAAAGTACATTATTATCAGAATACGTTCCCCGGCCTAAGAATTTACCATTTGTCACTTCCGTATCATTAACCCCGGAATACACGTGATAATAAACTTGTTCTTCTGATGCTGTTATATCGGTCAATAGTTTAGCACTCTTGATTATATTCAAATCATAAAGTCCGTTTTTCTCATCCATCACACATAGTCCCCTGGAAACTAACGTCTCTACATTCAACTTCATTGTGAAATATTCCTTCAAATCCTGAACGTTATCTGTAACCGTCAATGTCAAATAATAGGCACCCGGAACTTCATATATGATCGTATCGAAAACTGCTTTCGTGTATAAAACCACGGCGGAGTCATATTTCTGCACATCATCATCTTTTTTAGGGTCCTGCGGATATATTTTCCATTCGTAAGACAAATTTTTCTCATCACCCGCGTACTTCACTTCTACCGGGACATTGAAATTCTCAAACTGATAAGCTGTTTGTTCCGCTTTAATTCCTAACGTATCAATTTGTAGAGAAATCAAATTCTTGTAATCGTAATTACCTTTGTCATCATAACAACTCCACAATCCGGAAACGACAGCCAGCAATAACATTATCTCTATTATAAATCTTTTATTCATAACATTATCATTTAAAAATTAATCAGGGAAAGTTACTCTACCTTCTTTAGGGTCTACAAGAGGACCATTCTCAGCCTCGTATTCAGCCAATTTTTCCTTCAAGATCCTCTTGGCCGGGGTAAATTTTGCTGCATCACCCATCATCCCCCAATAACTCCAACTGGAAAAATCCCAAACACCTAATTGTTCATATACAAACAAGTACTTTGTTTTACTACATTCCCCAAAATACTGACTAATCGGATTCATAAACCATCCTTCATCTCCAATCCATTTATCTGGAATATCATCCGAAACTGTCACGAAAAGAGTTGTTCTTAACCCAGCCACCAAATCGTCAGAATCAACTAATTTCACCAAGAAAGATTTAGCACCCGTGGTCATCAAGTCTTCCGAACGCAATACTTTCAAGGGTACCGATATTGAAACCTCACCTTTTGGCATAATGACATTATCTGCAATTTCATAATTCGTTCCTGCCACGGCCCCGTCTTCGCTCGTTATCGTCAAACCGATCACCCGATCATAATCTTTAGCATATCCTGTCAACAATAACTCCAAATCAATATTCGTATACTGGTCTGTCACAAAACCATAAGCGATATTAACTGTATCCTTTGATAATCCCATTGACGTGTAATCAAAATTTATCCGTTCCACATCGCTGTAATAAGGGATGTCTTCTTTTTCACAGGCCGCTAACACGAAAAACAAACCTGTCAAAACCGGTAAAACATATTTTATTATCGATTTCATAATTCTTAATTTTTATTTTCCAAACTCAATCTCTGTATCCGGTTTCGGGAATACGTAATTCACCGTGTAACCATTCAACTTCTCGTCCTTCATCCGCTTATGATAAAAGAAAAGCTGTCCCTCCGCAATAAACTCTCGTCGATATTCGTTCAAAATTTCTGCTTGCACAGCATCCGCACTATTCACTGAAATAGGATCCAGCAACTCTGAATCATCATACCCCCTACTAGCAAGTACTTCATTCAAACGAGCCACAGCAGTAGCAGGAATAGCTTTATCACACTCTGCCACGATATAATACATCTCGCTCAAACGAATCATCGGCATCCGATCTCGTTTAGGAGTAAGTAATTGACCATCCACCGTAACTCCATCCATTTGCCACAATTTAGAAGGTACATCCCCTACATAATTCATCGTTTCAAAGAAGAAACTACGGAAATCATTACCAGCTACAAATAAAGTTCCCGGAGAAACACGTGTCAACAAAGGTACGCTTGTTGACATAAAATATCCTTCGATATAATCTGTCAATTTTTTAATATTCAAAGCAAAAAGATGTTCACTAGAGAAAGTTCTATCCCGAATTTCTTTTTTCTCATTCAACACATCATTCTTATCTGCCCAAGGAAACACATTTCTATTTTTATGAGCATCAATAACAACCATTGCACATCGACGAGCCTCTGTTGTATTTTCAGCATACATATAAACACGAGCCATCAATCCCATCACGGCATAATAATTCAAATGATAATTCCTATTTACCAGATAACCATCATCCTCACTCGTTGAGACTTCACGGCCAGTCAAAACCGGATCATTAGCCAAGCAAGTTGCCGCATCTGTCAAATCTTGAATAACCCGTTCAACCACCTTTGCGGGAGAAACAGAAACTGTCACCTGTTTGGTCAATTCATCTACATAGGGAATTCCATCTTCATCAGAAGTACTCTTCGCATTCTCGCAGAATAGACGTAACAAATCAAAATGCAGAAATGCCCTTAATGCTAGAGCCTCTCCCTTTATTATCTGTTTGTTATCTCCCGTAAAAATCACCGATGATTTATCGATATAAGCTAAAACACTATTCGCATTAGCAATTGCATTGTACAAACCACTCCACAACGTGTCAATTATCGGTTTTGTATTTGTAGCTTCGTATTCATATTTAAGAGCATTTGCATAACGATGATTCGTACCTATACTACCCCATTGCTGGGCAACAACATCAACAATTCCATATGTCATTTCCCGGCCATACAAGGAAGATTTTGTCATTGCCGTGTAAACCCCGGCCAAAGCATCTTTAAATCCGGCTTCCGTGGAAAACAAATCTTCTGCTTCCATCTCAGTTTTAGGTTTCACGCTCAGCCAGTCATTACATGCCATCATGCTGAAACAAACCAAAACCAATAAACTATATTTTATAAACTCTTTCTTCATAACTTGGTAGAACAATTATTTATATTCATAATCTCCAATAATTAGAATGTCGCTTGTAACTGGAAAGAGAAAGAACGGGCAAACGGATAATCCGTACCTCTTTCAGTCTTCACCGTGGACAGCCGGAACACGTCATTCATGTAGAAAGATAACTTCAATCGCTCGATAATCCCCTTCTGCATAAACTTACAATTTCTGAAATCATAACCGATATTCAACGACGTCATCTGCAACTCACTCAAATCTTGAACAAAACGAGAAGTCGGACGAGTAAAATAATTCGGATCTGTCATTTTCTTAAATTCGGCCTTTTGTCCGGGAGTCGTCCATCTTCCTGTATATACCCGATGATCTACATTATAATTCATATCACAGTTCTCTACTTTATCAACCAACGTCTGGTTATACATCTGCCCTCCCAAACGATAATAGAACGAAGTATTAACAGAAAATCCCTTCCAGTCTAAATTAAATCCGAATGTTCCCGTGTATTTTGGCAACTCATCTCCACACACAATCTGATCATCCGAATCCCAGGTATAAGTGAGATAACCATCTTTCGTCAAAAAAAGTTCATTTCCGGTTCCCGGGTCAATACCTAACGACCGAACAGCCCAGATAGCACTCATGGATTGTCCTTCGGCATATCTCACGGAAGGTTTTGTAGTCTTTTCTTTCGTATTTTGATCATAATTTAATCCCTTGTCGGAATCCTTACTATCATTCATACTAGACAATGCTTCGTTAATCTCTTTAATCTTATTTGTGTTATGCATCAAAGAAGCAAACACATTCAAATGTAAATCCTGATCAGAGTTATTAATTGCCCGGACACTTGCCTGTAACTCAAAACCCTTATTCTGTGATTTTCCCAAATTCTCCGTGTAAGAAGAAAATCCGGCAGAAGGCGGAAGCGTTACGGGGGTCAACAAATTACTTGTATTTTTGATATAGTAATCAAAAGTCAAATCAACACGCCCAAAGATCGACAAATCCAAACCGACATTATTATCCTGTGTTTTTTGCCATTGCAAATCCGGATTAGCCAAACTCATCAAGTAAGAACCAATAATGTTGTCATACACCTCATCAGAGTAATATTTATATGTCGAAATGGCTTGATAAGAATTAAAATTTTGAGATCCAGTGTACCCGGTAGAAGCCCTTAATTTTAAACGTTGTAACCACCCGAAGTCCTGCATAAAACTCTCGTTATGAATATTCCAACCAATACCTAAGGACCAAAAATGTCCCCAACGCTTGTCCGCTCCAAACAAAGAAGAAGCATTCGCCCGATAGTTTCCGTCAAACAAATAACGAGAATCATACGAATAGTTCACTGAAGCCAAAATACTCGTCTCCCGGGAAACAGACTCACTCCCACTCGGTTTACCTCCTTCAAGATATTGTTGTGCATGAGTGATATAATCCAGCTTGTCATTAGCAAATCCCTCTGCTTGAAAAGTCACTGACTCCGATTTTGTCTCCCCAAGACTCCATTGGGTATTAGCAAATAACACGTGTTTCTCATTCCATGTTTTAGAATAATTCAATGCAACATCCGTTGTCAAAGTCGTCATCTTACCATTTTGTTTGGTATATTGTCCTCTCTTGAAATATTCTTCATCAGTCATATTCTCTTTGCGAAACATGGTGTGATCTCTTGGATAAAAAATATCAGATTCATCCGTACGAGAAGTAAAACCAATACGTCCGGTAGCCTTCAAATCCTTAAATACATTCCACTCGATATAAAAATTATTGGTAATATCGGTGTATTTACTAACATCTTTCGTATTTAAAGTTTTATTTATTAATGGGTTATAAATAGGATCATCCCCAAAACTAACCTCAATCGGATTCAATATTTCACGAATTGTTCCATCCTCATTATGCGTTCTCCAATAAGGATTCAATTTGGCATAGTCAGAAAATGTCCCGTATGGAGAATTTTCTGCTTTATTATGTAACAAAGAAAGTTGTTCCCGAAAAAGTAACGACTTGTAACGGTAAGAAAAAGTAAACCCTCCACCATACGTCTCTCGGTCAGAGCCTTTCATTACTCCAGCCACATTGTTATAACTAACATTAACATTATAACGGATAAACTCATCACCACCCTCAAAATTTAAAGAATGTTTCTGTCCGACCCCAGTCCTTAACGGTTTACTCAACCAATAAGTATCCACTCCCCGTTCTACCTCTTTTTTCAATGCTTGATACAACTCATCCCTTTGTTGCTGCCCGACAGGATTATTCGTTGAAGACGTATATATCCCGGACAAACGTTCTACTTCCAATTTTTCCCAAGCATCACACAAATTATAACTACTCAAATCTGGAGCTTGAATATCTAAACTACCCGTATAGCTTACTGTCATTTGCCCAATTGCAGGACGTTTTGTTTCAATAACAACCACCCCGTTCGCTCCTTTAGAACCGTAAAGAGCCTTTGCCGTCGCATCTTTCAATGTAGTGATTGATTCCACTCGATTCATGTCCATATCCATCACTTTTTCGATTGTCTGCTCAAACCCGTCCACGATAAAAAGCGGTTGATTAGGATTTGTCTGATACTTATCCTTCATATCCGTAAAACTAGAAGCACCACGCATCTGTATCTCCGGAACCCGATTCGGATCAGAACCAAACTGGTTACTCTCAATCACTTGAAAAGAAGGATCGATATTCTTCAATGCTTGCAATACATTCATATTACCAACTTTTGCCAAATCCTCTGCCTTTACGGTTCTAGCAGCCCCGGTATAACTCTCGGCCTTACGGGTAAAAATACCAGTAACCACAACTTCTTGCATTTCTGTCACAGAAGGGGCTAATGTCACGTCAATCTTCCCCTGTCCCTTATAAGCAACTTCCTGGGTCTCCATTCCGACAAAAGAAAAAACAAGGATCATATCTTTCGTGAGAGGTACTGTTAAAGCATATTTCCCGTCAATATCCGTCGTTCCTCCTAATGTGGTTCCCTTAATCATAACGGTCACCCCCGGTAACGTTTCACCCTTCTGATCTCTCACCACCCCGGATAACTTCACTTGTTCAATCTTTTGGGCCTTTACGGCTGCCTTACGAATAATAACAACTTGATTACTGGTCAATTCATATTCCAACCCAGAACCTTCCAAACATTGTTTCAAAGCTACATCAAGCGTTGTATTCTTAATCACATAATCTTTCCGTTGCACGTGTTTCACGTCATCATTACTGAACATGAAACTCAATTTTGTCTGGCGCTTGATCTCGTCAAATACTTCCGACAACGAAGCATTCTTCATATCAAGATTCACCCGATCCGTGTTCTGTTGCGCGAATGAAAACGATACTGAAACCAGTACAATCTTCACCGATAGTAGTAAATGGCATAGCCACCGGGGAATAACCCGGAAACACTTGCGTTCTTTTTTCATAAAGGTAATTTGTTTGATTTTACATTAGTCTGTTTTTCTCTTTTTCGTGTCTTTCTGTTTACGGCAGAAATGCTTAGCTTTTCCTTTTTTCTTTTAATTAAATTCCATAACTTTGTACTTAGATTTTACATTAGTCTGTTAAAGACTTACAAGGGGGTGATATTTGCGGTATCACTCTCTTTCTATTTTAATATTACATTATTTCCATTCACGCTAAATGATACTTTTTTAATCTTCTCCATCAACTCGAATATCTCTGAAACCTCCTTATATTTCATAATATCCATCGTGAAACGTAACTCTTTCAATTCCGGAGACGAATAGAAAACATTAAAATCATACCACCGCTGTAATTCATCCATAATATCCTCCAAACGAGCATTCACGAATACAACTCGTCCCGATTTCCAAGCCACAAACTCATCCACATTCACCTCTCGGACCTCTATTTTCCCCATGTTATCCACTGTAGCCTGCTCACCGGGAACAATTCGGTGTATATCATGATCACTCTTTACCTCAACGGAACCTTTCACCAACGTGGTCAGCAATTCATCTTCCCCCAAATAAACTCTCACCCCGAATTCTGTACCCAACACGGCTATATCCGCCTTGTTCGTTCTTACAACAAACTTTCGATCTTTCTCATGTTTCACGCTGAAATAAGCCTCTCCGGTTAACCAAACCAATCTCTCGTCTTTCCCAAAATGTACCGGAATTCTCAATTCGGACTCCGAATTCAAATAAACAGTTGTTCCATCTTCCAAACGCACGATATACTCCCCTCCCCGCGGAATCTGAATCACGTTATAACTATTACCAACAACAGGATGATCACCTTTCATGAAATTCAACGTATCTTTCGTGTTAACCAACGTTGCCAACCCATCATTCACACATACAGTTGTATCCCCAAAAAGCGATAACTGTTCTCCAGTTGATAAAGTAACCACAGCCTTCGACCCACCTACCTTAATTTCTTGATTAGCTAAAGGCAAATCTACCCTGTCATGCTCTGACATATACCACATAATCCCCACCACCAATAAAGGTAAAGCCAACATAGCAGCAACCCGCAACACAAATAAACGTATCTTTCGGCCTTTTTCACCAACAGTCCTTCTCTCCAACCTCTTCCAACTTTCCTCTCTCAACTCCCGGTTACGATCCCCAATTGCTCCTTTCAGATACCCCTCCGAATGTAAGCGTTCAAAGAAAATACGATTACTTTCAGACACGTTCAACCACTCGTCCAACTGTCTCTGTTCATCGTCCGTAATCTCTTTGAAAAGAGCCTTAACTATTAAATTTTCAATCTCCCTGTTTATCATCATTCTCTCTTCCTTAACAATCAATAAATGATCATTTCTTACTATCACTTTTACTAAGAACTCCAAAAAGTAAAAATGGTAGTACTTCAAAAAGTACTTTTTTCTCAAAAAATTTATGATGATTAGATCCCCAGATATATCATAAAGCACAACAGTCCCTTCAAACGCTCCCGCAGATAATTATTTGCATTCGTTTTGTGCTTTTTAATTGTTGTGATAGCGATATGCAATTCTTCCGCAATTTCCTTGTGGCTCTTACCTTCCAGGCTTTTCATATAAACATTCCTGCAAGCATCCGGGAGTTCCTCGAAAATATCATTTATCAAAGCGTAAATCTCGGCCTCGATCATCTGGTGTACGAACGATTCCTCTGTCTCTTCCACCTCGAAACCCTCCATACGTTTCTCTTTCCTTTGGGCATCCCGAATATAAGTCAGGCAATGATTCCGGACAACCCGGTACAGATAAGTCTTCAATTGCATCTCGTTCTCGAACCGATCTCCCTTCTCCCATAATTTGACAAAAACATCCTGCAACAAATCACAGGCTACCTCCTCATCCTTCACATAACGCATAGCGAAATACTTCAAAGCGGTAAAATACTCTTCGTACACCTCTTTAAACTTCTTTCTCTCTGATAAACAGATCAAGCCAACCTCAATTTCATTCAACATCTATCTTGCATTACGTTTTGACGAACACAAATATAATCACATTAAAAGTAAAAAAGCGAATAGAAATCAATTTATAATTGCGAACAAAAAATATCCCGGGAACAATTACTCTCCCGGGATCAACATATTATTCTGAAATCTTTACCAGACTAAGAGGCAACCTCTCCTTTAATAATCTCGATAATCTTCTCGTTATTAATAATAATCATACCGTGCTTATCACTCGTGATGCCCGGCTCCAACTTATAAGTATATGTTGGCAACTTACCTTTCATCACGGTCGGGAGATATTCGAATGTCACGTTATCACAACGTTTTCCGAGTTCCTGTCCCACCTCGATAATGTGGGTAGAAACCATAAACGCACAATTCTTTCTCTCGGCAATCGCCTCCGTGACAGCCAGTGTCGCATCGAAAGCATCTTTCACGTTCGTACCCTTGAACAACTCGTCGAAAATCACGATCAAGCGTTTGTCACGACTCACCTCGATAGCGACCTTCTTCACGCGAAGGACCTCCGCATAGAAGTGACTGTAACCCAAATTAATATTATCCGGCACATTAATAGACGTGTACATTCCATCTTGAATCCGGAACTGCATGGAAGTTGCTGCCACGGGGAAGCCCATGTGAGCCAGGTACACCGCAATACCGAATGACTTCATCAACGTGGACTTCCCGGCCATGTTAGCACCCGTCAGGAAGAACACATTCTTCGTGGCCGTCACCTCCAGGTCATTAGAGATCGCCCCATCAATACGAGGATGGTGCAATCCCTTCACGGCAACCAGAATCTCCCCGTCGTCAGCCGCTTCTGCAAAACAGAATTTTTTCTCCCGAGCCACGCTACCCACCACCACGTTCACGTCAATCTCCTGCAACAACTCGATAACTTCCTTGAAATTCTTGTGAGAGATGCACCGCAAATTCCGGTCAAAAAAGATCATATCCATCAAACCAGGATTCTCCCGACGAGAATTTTCCAATAACTTCGTCACCCGGCTATCACTCAATAGAGCTTTTCCGCGTTCTGCGATCTTTTGGAAAGGATTCCCGACCACGTCACGTCCCAACTCGTCAAAATAAGTTCGGGCCTTCCGGAAAAATTCAATCGATGTCACGATACGATCCCGAATAATCCCGAATTCCGGATCATGGCTAATATAAAACATAGCTTTTGCTCGCATAATTTGCAGCATATTCATAAAAGCACGTTTTCCACTAGCCCCGGCAATGTATTGTTCCACGACATCAAACTCGTCCTTCCCGAAAGGGAATCCAAAATCATGATCTTTAAAATAACGGAACACGGCAGAACGCTCGTTAATGGACTTTGCGTCCGTCAACGGATGCAAGAACATATCCTCCATTTTTCGTTCACCTCCCCGGGTGATCGTCCCGACATACAAACTGTAAACGGAATTATTCTTGTATTTCCCCAGAAGATTCAAATCATCTAAGGTCTGTTTATCTGTCTCAAAACTCATGCTTCTCCATTTTTAATGATTTCAATTATATGTTCGTTATTCACGATCATCATACCATGACGATCATCCGTGATACCGGGAGCTAGCGTGTAAGTATAAACAGGCTTACTTCCCTCCATCTTAGTCGGCAAATAAACGAAATTAATATTATCACACTTTTCTTTCAGTACCTCTCCCGCTTCTATAATATGAGTCGAAATGATAAACGTACAATTCCGAATTCCGGCAAAAGCCTCCGTCACTGCAACTGTCGCATCGTAAGCATCTTTCACGTTCGTACCGCGAAACAACTCGTCAAATACCACGATCAAATGTTGCGTTTGTCTAACCTGTTGTGCCACCTTTTTCACCCGTAAAACCTCGGCATAAAAATGGCTATATCCCATGCTCAAGTTATCTGGCAGGTTAATCGTCGTGAACATCCCGTTTTGAACCGAAAATTCCATTTCCTTTGCAGGAACGGGGAATCCCACGTGAGCCAAGAAAACCGTGATACCAAAACTTTTCATAAAAGTCGATTTCCCGGCCATATTCGCCCCTGTCAAGAAAATCACGTTACTGTTCTCGTCTACCGCGATCGTGTTACCAACAGGTTTCGTGAGGAAAGGATGAAACATCCCCTTCATAACCAACGTATTTTTATCATTCGGATGAGCTTTAGCGAAAACAAAACCACGTTCTTTTGCCACATTAGCCACGGCCATGTAAACATCCAGCAAATAAACGTAATACAAAATCTTCATCAACTTATCTCGTTCCTCGAAACGCAACACCCGGTCATAAACAACCGCTTGCTCGTAACTTAGCTTCTTCTTTCCCTTCTCAGAAACATACCAAGACCACTTCTCGTTACCGAGTAACCCCCTTAAATTAGCGGTCAATTCGGCTATTGTCTTGTTATCGGCATCCGCCTTAGAATTTTTCAAGAAGGCATCCAATGTATTCAACAACTCTATACAACAAACAATCCCGTTGTGGATTTGGGTATACTCTGTATCCGTCCCAACGAGATTCTTAAATTTCCGTCCTAATGTGTTATCCTGTGTCATCAACTGCGTACGTCTGTCCGTGTTGCCCAGGTAGAACTCCATCGTGTCAAAAATCTCTCCACGGAATGGGAATTCTGCTTCAATATCACGATAATAACGAATCACATCACTTCTCTCATTAATCTGGTCTGCATCCGACAGAGGATACAAAAACATCTCTTCAAGAATTTTCGCACCACCCCGCGTACGGGTTCGGTTGAAAATATCATAAACAGACTTCGTTCGGTTATTCCCGAAAATAGCCAGATCATCCAATGTCTGTTTGTCTATTTTAAAACTCATCCTATATGAATTAAAAATTGAAATTGAAAATCAAAAATGTACATCCTTACAAATATACATATTCTAATTTTTTAACTCTCTAAATTATAGAATCTTTTTATACCATTATTTATGATCGGGAGATCTGCGCTCTCCCGATCATAAATTAATGTATCTTATCTTCCTTTTCTACGAATCCACAAGAAGATTCCTATTCCCGCTAGTAACAATGGCAACACGATCATGAACGACCATTTAATCACCTTACTTCCGGTTTTTTCCACGTACACCTTATTATCCGGGAGTGCAGGACGTCTCACGTCAATAGGAACTTCATTATCTGACATCCAGAAGAAACCTCCGGTAATCAATGAAAAGTTTGAAGCACGTGCCGTCGGCACTCTTCGTCCGAATTCCCCGTTACTGATACAATCCGCATCACCGGTAAGAATAATCTTCTGCTCTTTATTACCCACTTTTCTAGACAACGCAACCACGGTATTGTAGATTTTCTCAACCTCACCGATAGCCGGGTTCAGACATACCGTATCATCGATGAAATCTGTTGTTTCCAGTTCATTCCAAACACCGATCGTGTCTGTCGTGAACATATTTGTCACCGTGTAACCCTTATCAGCAATTTGCTCCAATCCGGCGGTACTAGGTGTCGTGATAACCATACGACGATTACGCATCGTCCCAAAATCATAAGCAATACTATCTGCCTCTTTCGTCGGGTAAGAAAGAATCACATCAGCCTGCAGGTTTGTATCTCTCTTAACTAGTACACCTGTTGTCATCTCGTAACCGAACTTGGCAAATAAATTATTCATCACGTCTCTACGTTTCGGTTCTCCTAAGATGAACAAATTACCTCCCCGGTCAATATACTGTTGTAAGTTAGCCTCCTGCTTCGGAGTAAACCACTCGCGCATATCAGAAATCACGATAATATTAATATCTTCAGGCACTTGCTGATCCATGGTAACTTTTGCCACATCAAACCCTTGATTTTCCAAAGCATAACGGAAACCCTTATCATTAGCAAACGCACTATAATCACGGTCTTTACCACCAGAATAACTGCGCTCCCCGTGTCCCTCCACAAATCCGACCTTCGGAAGATCCATTACCATCCGTTTGAAAGCGGCAGAAATCTCTTTTTCACTCGGGAAACGTTGCATATCATTATATATTCTCAACCATGCTTTCTCTCCATTATCACGAACAATCTGACGTACGAACGTGTTATTTTCTCCTGACAAATCTATGATTTTCCGAATTTCCTCCGGTCCCATGAACTTGTTGGAATCCAAACCATAGATCTTACAAACCTCTACCATCTTCTCGCGAAGTGTCGCATTCGGGAATCTTCTGTCCAACATGGGGTTCGACGTGGTATCATAATAATACACGTATTTCAACTTCATGTCCGGTTTAAAACGTAAATATTGCTCGAAACGCTCCATATCCGGTTTCAAAAAATAAGGAGCCGCATACCAGGATGCACCCGGATCAAGAGCATTAATGTAAGTCGTTATTGTTATACCACCATCCAACTTCGCCACGATATCCTGACTATTCGGGGTCAACGTGTTCATTTTCGTTGACGTTGCATCGTGATAAAGCTTCAACTGCGGAAGTGCAGACAAATAACCCAAGAAACAAGCCAAGAAAATAACACCGATATTTCTCCCTAAAGTGATCACAAAACGGATTTTCTGACGAACCGAATTCAAACGAATAATCGTTAACGCCAAGAAAAGACAAACCACGATAACAAAATAAAGGACATCTTCACTACAAATCAAACCGGCAATAAACTTACCGCTTCGACCCGGCATGGACAGCCAGTAAGTCACATCCCGGATAAAATCATAATCCTGCCACCATCCGCCAACCATGCTCAATACCATCAACACGGCAAATGTACCAATAGCCGCCACGATCTGGTAAGAAGTCAAACTGGACATGAAAATACCGATAGCCGCATAAGCACAAATCAATAAATACAAACCCAATAAACCGGTAAGTACCATGGATAATTCAAAATCCTTAACGACAGCCCAGCTACAAAGAGTGATCAAGAACAAGATTCCGATCATGATAAGACCGTAAATCATCATAGAGAAGAATTTTCCCACGATAATCTGGGTATTCGTAATCGGAGAAGAATACAGCAAACGGATAGATCCGCTACTTAACTCTTTACTTACCAAACTCATGGTCAACAGAGGAATATAGAAATACAGGTAATTTTGCATCGTGGTGAAAACCCCTCCCCAATTGCTGGCAAAAATAGTAATTGTAGATCCAGAAACATTATATCCCATTTCTTGAGAACTCACAAGTTGTGCCAACTGATCGGCAAAAAGCATTCCCGATTGAACTCCAAATACGACTAAAATTAACCACGCCACAGGAGAATAGAATAACATTTGCAATTCCGTCCTCGCTATATTATATATCATTTTAAACATAATCCGATTTTTTAATGTGCTTTCTTAGATAATTCTGCGAATATATTATCGAGGGAACTCTTCTCCACCCGAACCTCAGACAAACGCCAATCGTTAGCGGCGCTTAGTTTCACGATCTGGTCAATAACCTCTTGTGATTCTGTAAAACGAATACGGAAATTCCGGTTTCCCAACTCCTCCACACCAAGAACTCCCTCTATCTTTGCCAACTCATCGGCAAGAGGAGGATCTACCATTGAAACATAAAGAGAATTCGGGATAATATAATTGTCAAATTCATCCACTGTTCCCATAAACACCAGCTTACCTTCCTCGATCATCAAGATATGATCACAAACAGCCTGCACTTCTGTCAAAATATGGGTAGAAAGAATCACGGTACGATCCTTGGCAATATCACGGATCAAGTGACGGACTTCCATAATCTGATTCGGGTCCAAACCGTTTGTCGGCTCGTCAAAGATAACCAGATCAGGTTTATGAACGATGGCTTGGGCAATACCAACCCGTTGCTGATATCCACCGGATAGATTCTTGATCAAACGTTTACGAAAATGAGTAATACCACATTTTGCCAACACCTCATCCACTGCCGGGATAATATCCTTATCAGCCACCCAACGTAATCTTGCGCAGTGAATCAAATATTCTTCCACCGTCAAATCACCATATAAAGGTGGTTTCTGTGGTAAAAAACCGATGTGCCGTTTCGCGTCAACCGGTCTCTTACGGGCATCAATACCTTTGATAAAAACCTGCCCTTCGGTTTGTTTAATAACTCCACTAATAATATTCATCGTGGTTGACTTTCCGGCCCCGTTAGACCCTAGCAACCCGTATATTCCCCTCCGGGGAATCTCGAAGCTAATGTCTCTTACGGCCCATTGGATGCTGTAACGATGTGACAAATGTTCGACTTTTACAATTGGCTCTTCCATAAACTTGTTATTAAAATTAATATTGTCTACAACAACACGTATAAACTTTATAAAAAGACGTTCCAAAAACAATTTAGTGTTATTCAAAAATCAACTTTATGAAATTTTTAAGATATTCAATTTCATTAACAAGTTGTTTTACATCAAATTACTTTAATCACCATTCTACTTTTTCAGAAGAAAATAACACTTTCTACTTTTACATCATCACTTCAAAAACAAATACACACCAAAAATCAGGAGCATTTTTTTATATTGTGTTTTGTCAAAAATAGTAAAATCCTAATAGGAGTGATATTAAAAACATGACTTTAACTTTTTATTAATAACAACATTAAGAATCTTTTCACACATTGAAAATCATGTGGATAAAAAAACATTCCTCCCTTATTGCAGTTTCAAGAGGAATCCCCTAACTTGCATCCGGATTTTGAGTGAACATATAGGAATCAAACGGAAAAGATGAAAAAAACGAAATGGATTTGGATCTGGGCAGCCATAGGACTCGTATTAGGTATTATTATCTTTTGGCCCAGCAACAGAGGAAATAAGGAGGCGATATTAGAAGCCAGTGCGGTAGAGGAAGTTATTGACACGACCGAACAACAACAAATTCATTACAAATACGGTATCCCTGATGAAAACTTTATTATAGAAGAGGGTACCGTGGGGAAAAATGAGAATCTTTCCCTCATCCTTTCCAAATACAAGGTATCACCGGCTAAGATCCATGAAATTTCCCAACGCTGCAAAGATATCTTTGACGTACGCAGCATCAGACGAGGTCAAAATTACACTCTTTTCTTGGCACAAGATAGTCTTCACACCCCGGAATTTTTCATTTACGAAAAAAATGCCTTAGAATACGTTGTTATAGACTTCAAGGAAACCGCAAATGTTTACGTGGGGAAAAAAGACATCACAACCAAAGAGAAAATGGCCAATATTATTATAAACTCCAATCTATGGAATGCCATGGTCGATGCCCAAACAGATCCCATGCTAGCTGTCACCCTATCTGATATATACGCCTGGAGCATTGACTTCTATGGCATCGCCAAAGGTGATTCCGTGCGGGTTCTTTACGAACAATCATACGTGGAAGACAAACCTTTACAAGACTTTAACGTGAAAGCTGCCATTTTCACCAACTCCGGTAAAGACTTCTATGCCATCCCTTTTGAACAAAACGAAAAACTAGCCTATTTTGATGAAGACGGGAACAGCCTGCAAAAAACCTTTTTAAAGGCCCCGTTAAAATATTCCCGCATCTCTTCGGGTTTCTCCAACAACCGATTCCACCCGGTATTGAAAAGATACAGGGCTCATCATGGTGTGGACTATGCAGCCCCAACAGGTACGGAAGTACATACCATTGGAGACGGTGTTGTTGTAAAAAAAGCCTATCAAGCCAACGGTGGTGGAAACTATGTAACAATCAAACATAATAGCGTGTACACCACAACTTATATGCATCTTTCCAAATTTGCCAAAGGAATCCAACCGGGCAAACGAGTAAAACAAGGGGATGTCATCGGCTATGTCGGTAGTACAGGATTGGCAACAGGTCCTCACTTGGACTTCCGAGTATATAAAAACGGAACTCCCATCAATCCGCTAAAAATGAGTTCTCCTCCTAAAGAACCCATCTCTGCGGAAAATATGCCTCGTTTCATTCAAACGAGAGACTCGCTTGTGAATATCTTAAAAAACAATCCTAAAATATTAACCGATGAGCAAGAATCATCCAATCAGAAATCATAAATCAAGAAATTAGTCCAGTTTTTCCCCTGTTACTTTATAATACCGCCATTTCCCGGCCTGCCGCCCGTTCTTGTAACGTCCTTCACAAAACAAGTGTCCGGTATTATAATAAAACTTTACCGTACCATGACGTACTCCTTTCCGATACGCAATCTCCGTACGGAGCGTGCCATCCGGGAAAAACTCCTTATATCCCGCAATCAACCCGTTCTTATAAGTCACCTGGGCCAACAAATCCCCGTTCTCGTAAAAAAACGGAGCAACCCCGTCTATCTTTCCGTCGCCATACGGGAATTGTCCGAGCAACTTTCCCGCAACATTCAACACACACCACACACCATCCGGCTCTCCATCCTTCAGAGCCCCTTTAAAAATGGCCTGTTCCGACTTGTACTCGTAATACTCTTGATTACTCACCGCAATACTATCGGGAATCACGGGATAATAAAAACCTACCTCGATCTTGTTTATCTGATTCTCAAATTGACGATTCAACTCTCGCATCTTGTACTCCTCGGGAGCCTTATCATTATAATTCGCTATAATCTGAGTCTCAAAAATTCCTCCCTCCTTAGATAACGAGAAACCGATCGTTTCAAAACTCAAAAATGCCCCTCTGTTCTTCTCCAGACTCTCTTGGGAACCCGCCTTGAAAGAATCATATAAATATTCGTATGTATTAGGCGTCTGCACGTAACCGAACACATTCTTCCGACTTCCTAACTGCCCTTTTAAACGCATATGTTTCTCGTCATTCTCCAACGTGTTTCCCAGCACGTACTCTTTAATCATCTTGGCAAGTGGGGCAGGAGAATTACTAAAAACGACATAATCGCCCAAAAATGTATAATAAGGTCGTTCAAACCGTTCGAACACTCCCCCGAAGAAAAGCTGGAAAAAACCTTTTAACCGGAAATAATGAATCGTGTGCCCGTTAAACTCCATCGCTCTCTCCCGGATAGGAGTCCTCCATTGAATCTGTTCGGCCAGATAAGCCATTTGATCCTTAGCCAGATGAATCTCTTTTGCCCGTATCGCCAGTACGATATGATCCGCCTTCTGATCGTTCTCCAAACAGGGTTTGATAATTGCCACCTCCCCACCAATCCAAGATGTAAACACCTCCAGCACGTCCATATTCAGAAATCTATTCAACCGATCCAGTGATCTCTTCATTTCCGTGTAAGATTGCAGATTATTCACCTTGTAATTCTCCAATAGCAAATTTTCCGCATCCTTGAAAGAAGGAAAACAAAAAGAAACATAAGCTGCCGTATTTTCACCCACGATAGTCTCCAGGCTAGAAAAACCTCCTTCCAGGAAACTAACTACATCCAACAAAGAATACTTATTAGGATCAGGCCTCGTTTCCCCGACAAAACGAAGAGATTTATCATTCAACTGCATCATCAAACGGGTATTCTTCAACAATGAAAATTCATCCGCCACCGCCGATTCCTCCATGACCGAAGTTACCCATTTTCCCAACTGCTGATGATCAAGATCAAGCATTATATCCCCCGAAACCACCACTTCCTGCACCTCCTTGCTCGTCTTACACCGAGCCAGAGAACGAGCCACCAGAGCATGAGACGATGAACCGATCAGCAGATTATCCTTGATCGTGAAAAAGAATCGCCAGTCAGCCCAGCGAATTTCCCGGATCTCCCCGTTCGGATCTTTGATAGTCTTTATTTTTATCTCGTCATCCTGCACCAATTTCAGCAGTAACGTTTCAAACACCTGAATCACGTTCAATTTCCCCAAATCACAAACGTACAGGAAATCGTATTTATTCAACCCCACCTGATGACATGAAATAGTTACCGGACGATCAGTTAATATTCTTTTTAATTTAGGATAGGTTTTCGCCAAGGAATCCACGTATTGCAAATTCGAATGATACTCCTCGAAATAGGGATAATTTTTCAACGACTTCCAGATAAAATTCCGATGCAACCGTTCATGTATGCTATTTACAGACACAATATTCACCTTAAAGACCGCATCCACGGGTACCGCCTGCAAAGTATCAAACCTCCCCACCTTTCGGAAAATCCCGAACCACACGATCAGGCCGACGACCACGAACAGGCCCAAAATAACAATTATCTTTCTTTTCGTACTTTTTTTCATACATTAGTCATCAAGTTCGTATTTTCTTCACAGAGCCTGTACAAAGGCCTGAACTCTCATTCCCAAAATCAACAAGGTTTTAACGCATCTGCACCGTTTTCAACACTACAATATTAAGAATTTTAGTCGGGAAATCGTATCTTTGCCACTGATATATAACGCAAAATTATGGCTTCATACTGGCAAATATTTATCTCGTTTTTCAAGATTGGTTCTTTCACGCTGGGAGGTGGTTACGCAATGATACCACTCATCCAGCAAGAAGTCGTGGATAAAAAAGGTTGGCTAAAAGAGAACGAATTCGTGGAGATGATGGCAATAGCCCAATCTGCCCCCGGACCGATTGCACTGAACACGGCCATTTTCGTGGGTTACAAGGCACGAGGGGTCAAAGGAGTTGTTTTTTCCAGCCTCGGAACCATTCTTCCCTCCTTCATCGTGATCCTGCTGATCGCTATTATTTTCACGGATTTCAAAAACAACCCCGGAGTAGAACGAGTATTCAAAGGCATTCGCCCGGCAGTAGTGGCCCTCATTGCCGCCCCTTTATACAAAATGGGTAAATCAGCCGGTGTCACCCGCAAAACCGTCATCTTCCCGGTCATTGCTGCCCTGCTCGTCTGGTTACTCAACCTCTCCCCCATTTACATCATCATCGCCGCCATCCTCGGTGGCCTTCTATACGGCAAAATCACCCACAAACTCTAAATAATGTCATGAAACAAAACCCGCTTTTCATTTTCAATTTTCAATTCTCAATTTTCAATTAATATGTCAGAACTTGAACTCTATATCAGCCTCTTTATCACCTTCTTCAAAATCGGCCTATTCGGTTTCGGGGGCGGTTACGCCATGCTCTCGTTAATACAACATGATGTCGTGGAAACCCACAACTGGATCAGCGTGGCCGACTTCACGGACATCGTGGCCATTTCACAAAGTACGCCCGGCCCCATAGCCTTCAACACCGCTACTTACATCGGCTACACAGCAACAGGCAGTATCTGGGGATCGGCCATCTGCACGATAGCCGTCAGCCTTCCCTCCCTGATCATCATGATCACGATCTCCAAGTTCTTCTTTATGTTCCGGGACAACAAATACGTGGAAATGGCTATGCAAGGATTAAAAATCACCGTTTTAGGACTTATCGGGGCAGCAGCATTGTTATTGATGAACAAACAAAACTTCGTGGACTACAAAAGCTATATCATCTTCGCCATAGCCTTCATTGCCACTTTCAAATTTAAAATGGACCCGATTCTGATGATCATTGCAGCGGGAGTCGCCGGGTATCTTCTTTATTAGAACACAAACAAAAAAACCGCCGATCGGCGGCTGCACCTACTTGTTTGTCAGCAACCTCGCCATTCTTAAAGAAAAGAATTGTCGGGATGTTACGAATACCATACTTAGCGGCAGCAGAACCTTCATCTACGTTCACTTTTGCAACCACCAACTTACCTTCGAACTCTTTAGAAATCTCTTCCACAATGGGTAACATCATTTTACATGGTCCACACCATTCTGCCCAGAAATCTACAAGAACAGGAACTTCTGCTTTTAGCACAACTTCCTCGAAATTTGAATCATTAACTGCAATAGCCATACTTCTATCTTTAAAGTTTATAATAATATTCATGCTAAAAGCGTTGGATTAAGTTCCGCCATGATCCAACGCTTTGACATGGCGAAATTAATTAATTTTCATTTTAATAGCATCATTATTTTCAAAATATTCATATAATTCTCTCGAACGTCCTATCTTACAGGTTCTTGAAAACATCTTCACCCGGTGTCCCGTCCCATCGTACAAAATAAAGTTCAACGGGAGATCCCCCTTCTCGTTCACGAATTGGTTATGTATCTCTAACACAAGCTCGTGCGTCAGTTTTTCCACATCCACCTGCAACGTGATCGATCGAATCAAATTTTCACTGATAACGCTCAG
>QWCN01001588.1_pt1 | contig 34913 bp, 39 predicted proteins | sample 1972711 | NCBI WGS metagenome assembly QWCN01 (sample SAMN09866707, study PRJNA288562) | Human gut metagenome isolate term1_stool, whole genome shotgun sequencing... | isolation source: gut | host: Homo sapiens | place: USA: California
GCTGCTGCAAAGCGACCTGCACGACAACAGCGTGTCCTTCACTGTGTATCTCATCAACCCCAAAATCGCGCCGAACGTGAAGTACGCCTATCGCAGCGTGAACTCCGCATCCTGTTACACGTCGCTCCTCCTGCGCTACACAACCAACCTCCAGTACATGCTCCTCGACCTTTCCGCCACGCCCTCCCAGTACGGCAGTTTCATTCCCGGAGTGGGCTTCCGAATGGTCCAGTACCCTCGGCTGCTGATCCAGACAGAGGGCAAGCCCATCCTGAACCCCTCCTTCGTTTCCGAGATTGCCTTCGCCCTCCACCAATCCGTGTTGGGCTTTCTCTTTCCCTCCGTTCACTCCTTCTTCCTCCGCTCCGAGCTGGCCTCGCAGGACATCGACTCTTCCTGGGACTTCGGCATTATACTCGTCGAGGTGATCACGGTGGTGCAGGAGAACCAGGACAACACCCTCGACGCGTTCTTAGCCGCCACGGAGTCCAACCGCACCGCGTTCTGGAGCCACGTGGCGAAGCAGCTTTCCTCCGTGTCCCTCACCGAAAAGCAGTTCGTCGTCAATACGCACTCCATCGCCCTGTCCAAATCGCCCGTGCTGTCCTTTTTGCTTACGGAGTGCCTGACGATCACGGCGGCGAAGAAGCCCGCGCAAAAGAACGATTTGACCACGGTCCTGAACAGCCAGCCGCTGTTCCGTTTGCTGGACCGCCACAGAGCGCAGCTGTTCGCAGAGCTCGGCATTGCGAAGGAGCAGCAAGAACTGCAGGGACACACCGTCGGAAGAGTCACGGTGATTCCCGTGTTTTTGTAACTGTGTGTTTGTGTTCCCATCGTAGGTTCTCGCTCGTGTCGCCCAATGCCGTGTTGCTGGATGGCGAACACTCCGCACTCAGCAGGGAGGAAACGATCGTGGCGGTGGAAACGCGCGAGCAGGAGTGCAACCGGAAGAAGGTGGAGTTCGCGCCCTACGACAGCCGCCGTTCGATTCTGCAGGAGGTGCTGAGCGTGTTGTTCGGACTCATGCCGTTGCATTTGTGCGTGTTGGGAGGAGGGTTGAGGCATAGGCACGGCTCGGCTGTGGAGGCAAGCGTTGTGGAGGACTATCGCGTGGCGATGACGGAGGATGTGTTGTCCGTGTTCAGTGATTCCGTGATCATCACGCCCTATCACCACTGTGGAGCAACAATGGAGTCATTAGGCGTAGATCTGGCCCAACGCAACAGCGCGCTGGTGGCACTCACGACACTGTTGTCCTGGATGAAACGCCTGCTGCGTCACTACGAAGAACTAACGTCGTTTTACGGAATGAGCATCGACGTGTTCTTCTTGCCGCGAGATTATCACGAATGGAAAGAGAGTGGGAGGAGTGCGTGTGCGTCAGAAATAGGGTGGTTTATGGTGCAGCGCCTCATGACGGAAATCGCCATGTATTTGTCGATGAACGACTTCGCGACGACGATGGACCTGGTGGACCAGGCGCTGTTCACGCTGCGCCGGCTGGACGCCATTCCGCTGCAGCTGGAGTCCATCGCGACCAGCCGGCAGTTCCCCGATGTGGGAGCGAGTGGGCGGCGTGAGACATAGAGTGCGTGGAACCCGATGGAGTGGCTGTTGGTGGTGCTGGGCAGTGTGGGCGTGGCGGCGGTGCTGTCTTTGTGGGGGAAAGAGGAGGAGGTGAGGCGTAGTATCCTGTTGCGCGTGCCGAGGCGGGGGAAGAAGAGAAGCGCGTACGATCGAATTGTATCCTTTTCGCATTGATGTGTTGTTTGTCAAACGTATTGTGGTCATTTGCCGTGTTTGTGAGACAGACCAGCGTTGTTTGATGCTTCGTTTAGGAAAGAAACACATCAGAAATACTTGATGTACTGGGCGAGGAAGGCGTCGGACCACTTCTTGTCCCACGTCGGGTAGTCTACGTCCACGATCAGGTCGTAGTAGCTCTCAAACCCTGAAATGATCCAGCTGCGATACGCCTGCGGGCGCACGATGTTGTGCGTCTTGGTCTTGTACGACGCCACGCTGTCGACGCCGTAGTTCTTGTAGTTCTTCCCCCCGTTCAGCGACGGGCGCATGGGGCGCCGTCCGCACTCGAAAAACCAGGTCATCGACCCGTGAATGTCGTCGCCGTTGCGGTGCGTCCATGGACGGTACTTCCAGTAGACCTTGCCCATCACATAGGAGCGCGCGTACACCTGGATGACGAAGTCCACCGGCAGCGCCATCATGCGCTCGGTGCAGTCGACGCAGCTCATGCGGTAGGAGCCTGCGGTGTAGTTCGACTCGAGGATCACGCGGCCGCCCACGCCCGCGGGCGCGTTGAAGGAGCGGACGGTTTCGAGGAGGCGTTGGATAGTTTCCGGTCCGGGGATAATGTCGTCGTCGAACACGATATAGTACGGAGAGAGGAAGAGGAGCGGAATCAGGTGACGCATGAAGAACGGCGAGTTCCAATTGGTCGCCCACACGTGCGAAATCTGGGGGTATTTTCGGAACACCTTCCAGTAGTTCTTGTTGATCGTGTTTTGGTACACGACGATTTCGCGCACCGGCACCGTGGAGTTATAGATGGCCTCGATCTGTTCGTAGATGTACTCGCGCTTGTACTGCGACAGCAGAATGCTCACCTCCGTCACCTTCGGGCGGCGCGTCTTGCAGCTCACCGGCGTGATGCCCAGCTTCTTGCGGCATGTGACGGGCTGGACCTCGCGCGACTGGAAGAGACGCTTCAGCCAGGAGGCGCTGCGGTGCTGGGGCTGGAACACGAAACTCGGCTGGGAGACGAGGGCGGAATCGAAGAGGCAGTGGAAGGCCTCGGAGAAGAACAGGAAGGGGTCCATGTCGTTCTTCTTGAAGGCGGTGTTCACGATGACGGAGCGCAGGGACAGGGAGCGCATGAACAGGCAGCCCTCGGGATGGTCGATTCGGTTCTTGGCGGCGTACTCCCTGTACACACTGCAGGCGACGACGTTGTTGTTGTTACTCAGTTGCGCAACGGCGTCGTCCAGCCAGTCTCCATCGGGAAGGCCCTCGTCGACTCCCTGATCCTTCACGATCATGGTGTAGGTGCTGTTGTGGAGAATGGAAAGGACAAACGGAAGATAGCCATTATCCTTGAAATTGCTCCGAAGGATGTAGGGATAGGAGATGCGCTCGTCCCTGTTCAAAAACTCCTCGTTGTAGGTTGTGAAGTGCGAAATAACGTAAAAATAGTTGATGGTGCAGCGAGAGGGCTGAATCGAGGAATAACGCTCGGCATCGATATCCTTCCTGTCCGTTTCAACTATGTAGGTAATGAAACACTCGCGACTCTCTATGGCTCAGGGAAACGGCCTGCACAGCACTCTCAAGCGACAGCACTGAATAGTCCGCGCGAGGCATCGCGCTTCCCGTCTGAAAAAGGAGAAGCGCAGTAAACACAAAGAGTCCGAGCATGCACAACACAATTGTGAGCTGCAACAAACAGGCGACGCAAACAGCCAACCCTCCGCCTCACGAGAACAGCACCGAGCAGACCATAATTAATGCTACAATGAAGAGGATAATAATCGTCCAGAATTGGCACTTGTTGTTGGTTTTCATCAGCGCCTGCATCTTGTCACGCGCCTGGTTCAAACGGTTCTGCGCGTCCGACACGTCCGTGTCCAGCGTGTCCAGCAATTTGTCCTGCTGCTGGATCTCGTCGTGAATGCCGTTGGCCATGTTGTTCAGGTTGTCCACGCCCTCCTCCAGGATGCCCAGCGACATGTCCTGTTTCTTCATCATCTCCTACATGTCAACTCCCATACCGACTCCCACCGCCTGCTGCGCCTGAGAGCGGCTGACCACCTGGTCGTTCGCGTAGTCGCGAGCTGCCATCGTGGAAGACACCGCCTTTCCCTTTCCGAGGGCCTACGCGTCACCCATATACATTAGTTGCAACGGCACGCTGATCGGCAGCAATGCGGTTCAGCACACGGGGCGATTTCATAGCATCACTGACTCTCTTCAGCTTCTATGCGTAAGCAGGGGATTACGTAGTAGGTACCGCAAGAGAGCGGTTCACAAACTCGCGACGTCTCTTGATCTCATTCTAACGATTACATCGAATCGAGGACGAATCACAGCACTAATATTGGGATATGCAGAGGGGGTCGTTTCCACCTTCAGAACAGCGTTCTCCACCTCTCGCACCGTGGCGGTGATGGAGTTAAGCTCCTTTGTAAGTCCTGCGCAAATCAAATCGCGTCCCCAGCACCCCTACCTCTGTTGAGCTTGTCGAACTTTGGATCAGAGGTGGAAGCGCCGCTCTTGATATACTCATCAAAAGAGGCATATTTCTTGTCCAGTCTAGCAAGGCTGCTCTCAATGGCTCTAGGGCATCACTCCCTCACCCCGGAAAACACTCTCTCATCACGTTATAGGGATCTTCGCTCGAACGGTTCTCCATGGTTGTTGAGGTAGATAGCAAAAAACTATGCATAACGGTCAACTCCCAGCGTCCACTACCTTTTCTTCTGAGACAGAGTGGCTTTGAATGTGTAGATGGGAGTTTCATTCACAATCTGCTATTCACGGTCTTTGGTGTAAAACCCATTCCGCCCTTCGCTTTGCGTTCTCTGTGGAAGAAACACGGCTAGAGACCAACATACGAGGGTAGGTACAAAGGATGCGAGGAACACTGATCACTGTTCTTTGTTACAAGGAACGTCTCAGCGCCACTGATCATGGAGATCATCGTAGAAAAGGAGCTGACCCCCGTTCCGATAAAAGACTGTCCCAGCGAGGCTACAATCAAATCAGCCAGCGCGTTGCGAGTGGCCTCGTGGATCCGCGGCTTCAAATAGCTCTGGTACCAATGCACTCTCCGGAGGCCCGAATGGCCCACTTTCACGGGAGAGTGGACGTAGTTATCCCCGGCGTAATCGTGGATGGACCGCTTCGCGGTGGTGGAATCGGAGGCAACGTAGATGAAGACGGACGGGGGCGAGTGCTCTTTCAAGCACCTCACAAAGACGTCCTCCGATGACTTGCCGAGGAACGTGAACAGATCGGAGAAATCAGAGCCGCCAGTGCCAAATCGCGCATGAACCGTCACCAGATTCCGGAACTTCGGGAACGGGAAGAGACTGTGATCCTCAGGATCAACAATCAGTCGGCTGCGATAGGGCTCCAGAATCTGCTCCACGAACTGCAAGAAGGGCTCGCGGAAGCGGAAGTGGCGCTGGAACACGTTGTGCACAAGCTGCGCGTATCGACGATCTCCGTCGCCCGTGCAGGATACCGATTCCCCAATGTACCCCAAGGATTTGATGCGCTCGCACGTCTCGGGAGAATCCAGCCAGTAGCGGAAGAGGGGGCAGTTGCTCTCCACCACCACCCACTTCTTGCCACCGGTAATCGCCTCGGGAGACTGATCACGAATCGCCATGGTGAGCGCCTTGAACTTCTCCAGCACTTGTTGAGAATAGCCATGGAACGGATCCACTGCCCAACACGACAGCGTCGAGTAGTCGCGCTTGCGTAGGTCCACTAGGAATGACAGCGGCAGGAGAGAGTAACGGTTCCTCCGAATGAAAAACACCTTCTTCCCAGGAGAGCGAGTGATCCACACAAGGGAACGGAGGTCTTCATCATCGTCTACGACTGATGGCCCTCAGCGACACCCTACACACAAACGGAACGTCCAGCAGTTCGGAAAGAAGAATCGCTGAAATCATGGAGAAGAGCTGGTTTCCAATGCCCCCAACCGCCTTCCGGTAATACACGCCGGCCTCCAGGGCATCAAACGCCTTTCTCTGCTCCTCGGTACTCACGTACACAGTCCTGTCCACTTCGCTGTCGTTGTAACGCGATGTGAACCACCGCTCCACTTCGGGACCCTTGAAGTCCATCTACGCGTTATCTAACAAACGTTGCATCCTGCCTCCATCGCTTTCACGCTGCAGCCTGAAGCCATCGGGCTTTCGAGAACCACGCCGTTGTTCGAGTAGCGAATCAGCTTGGTGTATGCGAGCGCACTCGCAGTTACGCAGCCATCGCCCGTCCGTTTCGAACTCACATACACGCGAGTGCGGCTGAGAGACACGAATTGGAGGAGTGCGAGAAAGTGGAGAGCAATCACTAACCACACGAGCACCCTCGGTGGCATTCCCGTGCGCGGTAAGGCAGATCTGACTGCCATTGTTTCGTTAAGGAGAATGGGTGCTCGTCTCGATGATACGACAGCATTCCTACACTACATTCGCGGTGATCCCAGTCTCTATTCTCGACTCCTTCGGTCCGAAGATGTTGGCCTCTTCTTCACTCAGATTCCGTGTAGGTCAATTCGAACTGCAGGGCTGTGTCGGTGAATGCGATACTGGAGAAGGCGAGTCTCGATGACAAGGCCGATTGGAGCGAGGCCATAACGGTGCTGACGTCGCTTCTTTCAAACAAACAGTCAAATGCGTATCTCACAAATATAGCCCCTCCTTCCCAAAAGAAGGACCGGTTTACCGATTTGATTCTCTACTTTGATATTGTTCTCATTTTATGTGAGGGTAATGCGTTAGATCATTATGTACCGTCACTCGAACACGCTCGACATTTCGCAGTGTTTAGTGGAATCCGTGCTGAACGAGCTGGAGGAGTCGGAGTACACGGCTCGAATCTGCTTCCTGATCCTCTACTGTGAAGTGCTCTTCGACGAGTGTCTTGCCAACGGCGAGTCGACCGAAGTACGCCTTCTTTCCATCCGTCAGGCCTAGTGGGTCCAGGGCAGTCTGCATCCTCTCCTCAGCGAAATCCAGTCCCTCTTGGCGAAGCGGGCCTTTCCTCCAGTGACGAAGCAAGTCCTGCTGTATCGCTACCACTTGATTACGTCGATTCTGATGATCATTTCGGGGAACGTGAAGGGGCTGAAGAAGAGCATCGTGGGCGTGACGGCCAATCAGTTTCCCTCGCTGCTTGAGTACGATACACGGATAGAGGAGGAGATGGCTGCCATTCGGCAGAACGACCCATTTGATTCAACACAGCTCGTTCTATCACAGTACGCGCAGAACAATTCCTTCTTCGTGAACCACCAGCTGCTGAAGTCCTATCTTGAATTCAATCGAGGCAATTACCAGAAGATTGTCTCCTTCTGCTGCAACGGGTCCCCCGACGACGTCACGCGACTGTCGCTTCTGGGAAGCAGCCAGTTCGCTCTGGGCCACTTCTCTCTCGCTTTGTTGTACTATCAGCAGATTCTCCACATTCACCCCGCCTTCGACCGCTCTCTCTACGGCGGTCTCTACCGCAACCTGGGCATTCTGCACTACGCTCTGGGCGACTTCGCTGCGGCGCGCGGCTGTCTCCAGCGGGCGCTGTCCTGTCTGCCTCAAAACGCGTGGTTCTGGTTCTACTACGCTGAAGTGCTCGCCAAGTCCCTGCCGCGACACGCCTCCCGCGAGCATCTGGGCGAGCTGCAGATGGCGCTGCGCACGGCTCTCCAGCTCAAGGCGACGGAGGAGCTGCATCTGGACTGCCTCACGCGCCTGGCTTGGGCGAAGCTGCAGCTGGCGGACTTCGCAGGAGTCTGCGCGTTATGCGACCAGGTGGAAGCCATCGCCAAGGGCTGCGTGCCGCGCTGTCAGCGCGTGCACCTGTTCCGCGCGGAGGCGCACGTCGGCTGTGGCGAGGTGAAGAAGGCGCTGGAGGAAGTGGACCCGGAGACGCAGCCGCTGCTGTACCCGGAGTGGATTGTACGGGCGGTGAAGGAGAAGAAGGTGGGCGAGGCCGTGCAGTACTCCGCGGATTCGCTGTGTGAGGCAATGCTAGTGGACAGTGTAGTGGTAGGCTTGGTAAATGGTGTTGAAGCGTAGCTGGCCATTCGGTTACAGGATGTGGAGAAGGCGGCAATTCTGAGCGAGGTGTGCTGGAAGGCGTTTCCCTCGCCGAAAAATCGACAAAGGTATAAATACGCGCTACTGCTGAGCGGACGGGGAGGTGAAATCAGGCAGCTTGAGAGATGGTCGTGTTTGTTAGGAAACAATCCAGGTTTGGCTTTCGATCCGCTCGAGCTCCTCCACGAAGCCTTCGTCGAACTCTTCCAGCAGGGAATCGCACCAGTCATTCGAAACCACGGATGTGGGGCTGCAGTGGCACTGCCGCTTCGAGTCCAGTTCGCTGGTTTCCGCACACCGCTTTCCCGACCCCGATTCCAAGCGCGCGAAGGACAATGACTTCTTCGGCGTGGAATGGAGATCGTCCCGTTGTGGCAGAATTCTACAGATGGAGGGAACGGTGCACAGCTCGCGCGAGGCGAAGAAGGAGGTGATGTACGATAAATCGGTGTCCTTGGGAACCATCTCCACTCCAAAATAGCCGAAGGCACCGTTCGTGATGTGCGTGCTGCCGTAGAGCCCGTCTCGGGAGCAGGGCTCTTCCTCCGATGCGAGTGGGGTGAGGTACTCCAGCTCGCTCGTGAGCGGGTTGAAAATCACTTGATGGTGGAAACAGCTCAGTGTGTCTTTCAGCTGCTTCCCGTAGTCGGCGGTCCATTTGTGAATCGGGTTGACGCGGATCAGATTCAGGGCGCCCTCGATCGTCTTTCCGTTGTCGATGTACTTCTTCGCGGTCTTCAGTCCCACCTTGGGGAGATTGGGGAGATAATCACAGCCGCTCAGAACGCACATCAGCTCGAACAGGTCACAGTTCCACGTCGTCATGTGAAGCGTTTGGTTTGTGAAGATGTCGGGCAAATGCACGCACTTGCAACAGCCATTATCGCTCAGCTTGAATAGCGTGCACGGGCAGCGGTAGCATAGTGTGTCCGAGTCCTCGCTGATCACCGCATCCACGATGCCCGTCCGCGAGAGAAAGGCAATCTCGGCGTCGGCCTCGTAGGGAGCAATGATGTATGGGATCCGCATGCGGATCAGGAGCAGAATGAACTGCTTTATCATTTCCTTGGACACAGTCAGGCTCTGTGTGAACATCTGCATCGCTTCCTTCTGCTTTCCCTGGGCCACCAGGGCTTTTCCCTCCTCGTGCTTCTTGGTGCGCCGTCTACGCATCACGGGCTTTGACAGTGCAGACGCTCGCCTCTCTTCATCCTCCTGTTTCTTGGCAGGAAGACTCTCTCCGTCGAACACGAGAATCGGTTTGATATCGTATCTCTGGAGCAGTCGGATCATCTTTTCGCAAAAGTGGAGATAACTACGCGTCAAAATCACGCAAAACAAAGACCGAGTGGTTTCCATTCCCATGGACAGTTCCCACACGCAGCAGTAGCTACCGCGATGCAGCCTATCCAATCAATTTCCCGAAAAGCATCGGACCAACACATGGCATCGACGGCTACCACCTTTCCCCGAAACTGCTCCAGGTGCGCATCCTTCATCGCCGGGGCAACCAAGCCCAGCAATCCGGTGATTCCCATTTCAAAGGATTCACACCCACCCAAAACGCGGCATTCGATTCTTCCCGCCTATTCCATCCCGCGGTTATCTGAAAGTGTTGGGCGGTCTTTGGTTTCTTCACAACCTCAAAACAGGACTGCTTCTGCAGTCATTAACCACAGAGCAATGTAATGGGATGAAAAACAAACAGGACAAGGCTTATTCTGCTGATTCTTCCACATGCAATAGTGACTCGAAAAATGCCAAATCGAATAAAAGGCAATCACTTCCTTGGTGGTCTTCGTTTCGATCTACGATGGAGAGGACAAAACAGGGATACAATCTTGGAGATCTTCTCAAAATGCTTGCCAAAAACGGACAGAGCGGCTTCAAATACAGCAATCTCGTACGCAGACCACTTGTCTAGTCATCAGTGCTCGAGCGAAGAACGACTCAGGATCACGTAGCTCTGGTTTTCCTGCTCGAGGAACAGACGCGTTTTCTTGGGCGCTTGCTGCTACCACCTCACAGAGACGGAGAGCACGTACCTCGCTCACGTCGCTGCCTGAAGTGGCAGGTGTTCGCCGGTTGAAATAGAGTTCGGAAACGACGAGCAGTCTCCGCTCCAGCTCTTGTGTGATCAGTGCTGCGCTTTACCAATTCTGTCAACGCCCACGGACTGTGTGAGGGTAGGAGTGCACATCCACTCCGTTAATGTGGAACTTCTGGCGCAGCCACGGACAGATAATGGAATCAGCTAGACATCACCCCGCATGGAGCGAACGCACTCGATCTGCACCCGCACTTCTCGCACTTGTAGCCTGACTCGATGGGAGCCACGGGATCGATGCTAGAAGCTGAACGCCCACCCCGAACGGCTCACCGCTGACGACTATTCATCCGTTTTTCAGGTTTCAAGAACATCATCTTCCTGAGGGTTTTGACCGTCTGCAACTCCCTCTCGTCTGCGTGGTTATCGCCAACACACCAAGCACTACTCTCCGAAGTGACGGGCTCCGCCGGATTTCGTCCAATTTCCTTCAGCAGCAAAATGGAGAGGATAACCTTGTCTATCCTGAGTGATGCTCCCAGCACTCCCTACCACTCTCTTTCGTCCCCGACTTCTTGCTGTGGCTCTTTGTCTTTGTCATGTGTGCTCAGAACGAGAACACGACTCTCCGGTTGTCGTTTTGTGGTTGTGGGCAGTCATCGACTCCTCGCTCTTTTCACCGCGTGTGCTCTATGTGCTGAAAAGGAGTCTTGGAACAAGCGGGAGGGGTTTGCTCCACTCCTCACTCCTCATCACAGCGGGTCCTTCCTCTCGCGACCCTTTACGGCATTCCAGCCCTAGTCCCTTTCGTTGTGCATCGATCGTCGTGTTCGTTTCACCGCAACACTCCGTTGCTACCACGTGAAAGCGCGACGAAGTGAAGACCGTTTCGCCTTTTCCCTGTTTTGGGCACTTTTCCCTTCGTTGAAGCACTTTTCAAATGCTTGCGATCTCCTCCGTTGCTCGGCGCCTGGCTCCGGCAAATCGAGTCCTTGCGGCCTCCTTTTCCTCTGTCAATCCGATTCTGGAAGCAAACCGGGAGAGCGAAGTCCGCTCCGTCCTGAACAGTGTATGTGCTAGCGCATGGAGATTCTTCTTACAGTTCCTAGGTGATTGAGCCCTACACAAACAAGCCACTGAAGGCACTGAACTGGGTGAAGAACATCAAGCCCACGGAGAGAGGAGTGAACTTCGATATTGAAACCGTGACGAATGCATATGTGAAGAAGGACGAAGTGGATGTCGTGGTGCTGTGTGATGCGTAGCTGACGCTCGCCTGTAGAGATGCGCTGCGCTCCCTGTCGTGGTGCAATCCCATGGAGGTGAACATCAACGTGCGTTCGCAGCGCCCTTCCGCTCTGGTGACCGACCGCCACAACAAGATCGAGAATCTGAAGCACGTGAGCAACATCATCGCCGTCAGCAGGTACGCGCGAATGCCCGAGTTTATCGTAGCTGCAAGGGAGGCGTTGGAAAGTCCACGATCGCCACGAATCTGGCCTTCGCGTAATTGCGTCGTGCGTGCCTCAACAGCAGATTGCAGCAATTAGGAGGCCGCGTGGGTATTCTGGACTGCGATATCTTCGGTCCGTCCCTTCCGATCCTGCTGCACCACGAAAACGATACGAGTCCCCCATTGTGCCATGGCTGATTCGCGTAGTTCTCGCCTACAACGAGACCTCGTGGCTGCCGTTCAAGCTGAACGACCTGTTGTGCATGTCGTTCGGCTGGATGACGAACACCACCAGCTCCAACATCATGCGCGGTCCGATGGTGATGTCCATCGTCGAGCAGATCCTGAACAACACGGTGTGGGGCGACTTGGATTACCTGGTGCTGGACCTTCCTCCAGGCACGGGCGACGTGCAGCTCTCCCTGTGTCAGAAGCTGTCATTGTCCGGATCGGTGATTGTGACCACACCTCAGATTCTGTCCGTCGCGGACACGGAGAAGGGAATCCGCATGTTCAGCAAGCTGAAGGTGCCCATCAACGCGATCGTGGAGAACATGTCCTTCTTCAAGTGCAAGCACGGAGAAACCTACTACCCCTTCGGTCTGCTCGTCCAGCTCGGCTCACGGCGTAGGAACCAGCAATCTGGACATGCTGACGAAGAAGTTCAAGATCGACCATCGCTTCACGCTCCCCATCGATCTGTCGCTATCCAAGTCGGACGAGCTTCCCGTGGTGTGCTCGCACCCGGAGTCACCCGTCAGCGACATTTTCAGCACGATTGCGGAATCCGTGGTGCATGGCGGAGGTTGTGACGGCTAGCTGGTTGCGGACATGATCCGCCGACGGTACATTCCGCGCGACAACTACGAGGTGTCCTTCAAGAAGGATTCTGGAATTGTCTTCCGCAAGTTCTCCTCCACCTCTGCCGAGGAGATTCACGTGGACCCGCGCAAGCATATCCTTTGGTGCCTACAGGAGACCCTTAACGGACACTGCGGCTGAAGTGCCAATGCGCGAAGTGCGTGGATGAGATGACCGGAAAGAAGCTGCTGAAGGAAAGCGACGTTCCTGTGGACGTTGTGCCGACGAGCATTGACTACGAGGTGGGGAGAATGGCGGGAAGTGAAGAGTAGGGAAACTACGGCATTCGCATCCAGTGGTCGGACGGTCACAGTGGTTCCATTTACCCTTTCGACAGAATGGAGGAGTTGTTTAAGGAGTTCAAGTAACTCATTCTTGTGTTTGTTCGGAACGCGTTCGCATCACCCCGAAGCCGATGTTCCACCGCGTTGTACCGACGAGCGTAAGATGGTGGGTCCAGAACACGGGCTTGTCTGCCATGCGCAGATGGGTCGGAAGTCCGTCCTATCTTCAGCCCATCGCTGCAGTCACCCCTTCCTCAAAGCGGTTTCTGTCGCTGTAGCTGCTCTTTGAACATCGTCAGGAGTAGGGTATCTCAGATGGAGGATACGTCGGAAGCAGGAATCGTCGATTCTCATAAAGAAATGGAAAAGCAGCGCGCGATCAAAGTGATTCTTCGCTATGATCGCGACAGACCACGCGTTTTTTCGCCTTTCCCTTCGCGTCACGCGTAGTACAAGGAGAAGGTGATGAGCATCCTCCAAACGGCTGACTGCTTCAGTGAAAAGGTGGGTTTGGCTCTTTGCAGTAACCGTGTCAGGAGCTGTGCATTTTGCTTCGACACCTGTATCAAAAGAAACACTACGACAGCATCATGGACCTGACGGAGATCCTCCATCTGTTGAATGTGCCGTCACTCCATTCTCCTCACTTCTAGCACACCTATCCTTTGAAGCACACCGCGGAGATCATCATCAAGGCAGCCTCGGAGCAAAAGAACATCCGCGTCGCCAATCTCATGTCCGACCTCATTTCCCCCGATCCCTTCTCCGCCAGCATCCACAGCACGGAGGCGGACTATCCGTCCTCCAACCCCATCCGCGAGGGTGATCATCTCTCCATCGCATCATCCCCAGCTCAGGAAGTGAGTGCCCTCCTCTCCGTGGGCAAGCTCCCGGAAGCCCGCCGCATCCTCCAGTCCTGGTCCATCTCGCGCCTCTGCAGTCCGCTGGTGTTCACCTGCCTTCTCACTGGCTTCGTGACCGGAGGCTTCGCCGCCGAGGCGATCGGTTTCTACGCCTGGTGCAGGGACCACACGCTCTCACCCAAGGAGACCACGGCCCTGCTGAACACGGTGAGCGTCTCGCTACTGGTGCAGGCATACCAGGAGAAGAAGCAGCCCGACAACGCGCTCACCGTGTTCGAGCAGGCCCGCGCGGCGCGCATCCCGCTGACGGTGGACGTGTTCGAGGCGGTGGTGGGTCTGTTGGATGGCAACCACCTGTGGCGGGCGAAGTACCGCGAGCTGATTCGGCGGGCGGAGTACGCGGATCGCGGCAAGTGGCGATGGAGTGTGGCTGTGAGGCATAGACGCGAGGCGCTGCAGGCGGCGTTGGTGCTGGAGCAGCTGCGACGCGCTGTGGAGGTGGCGCGTGGGTGTGCGGAGCTGAGTGCGCGTATGGAGCGGTGCGTGCACCGGCGACGAGATGGGCGTGGCGTGGTGATCGAGGGCTCGCGCCTGTCGCCCGCGCTGCTGCGCGTGAGCGTGCTGGACCTGCTTCTGTCGCAGTCACAGTCATCATCCTTACCATCATCGTCGTTACAGTCACCCTCACAAGCAAAGCCACCACAAAGAGGAACAGTATGCGTGAAGGTGGGGCGGAGCGCGGAGAAGGAGCAGGCACTGGAGAAGCTGCTGCTGTCGGACCTGCAGCCGCCCATCCACTTCCGGAAGGAGGAGAAGGCGACGGTGTTCGTGGGCGGCGTGAAGAAGGTGAGCGTGGTGAGCTACGTGCTGGACCACGGCGACGTGAGCACGTGGCGCGAGGCGCGCAAAGACTCTGTACTCTCTCCTGTTTGGAACAAACACGCGTCACCATCGAATCCTTCTAGGAAGACACAGATTCTTGAACCGCATCGTCTGAACGTACATGGGCTGCTCCATAATGGACTCCTTATATTTCGACGCTCGAGACGTCACCATGTGGGGGATATTGAAGCCGAAATCCGCGGGAAGAACGTAGGGAATGTACTCTACGCCTCAGCGCCGCCGCGCACGTCCACTCCCCACGTTGTACATCCGAATGAAGTACTCCTGCTTGTCGCCGCCGTAGTCGATGAAGTACGGGTGGTAGAACGGGTCGTACATCGACCGCGAGAACACGCCGTATCTACGCCTCACACGCCCGCGCGGCGGCTCACGGCTCCATGAACTCGAAGAAGCGAGAGGGAATGGGTCGACTGTCCTCATTGCGGAGCCACGGCTGGATGGGCGTGATGTCCTGCGGGTGACCCCAACCCCTCGAACGCACGTGGTACTTCTTCCCGAACTGCACGATCTGGCGCTTGTTGTAGCGGATCCGTAAATCCTCCTTCACCGTCGGAATCTGCTTCCAGCTACGCATCAACGCCCACACCTCCCACAACAGTTGGTCGCAGTCGTTGGTGTTGTAGCACCGTTGCAGGGCGGCGCTGTTGGCGTACTCGAACAGGGGGATGAACATCACCACCTTGTGGTTCGTTAACAGGTTCGCGTACTTGCGGAGATTGGCGTAGAGCGTCTTCGACAGGAACACGTCGGCGTCGATCATGAAGAAGTGCGTCGTGTGGATCGACTCGATCGCCAAGTCGCGCAGAATGTTCAGCGGGTACAGGCCCTTGGGGTACAGACGCTTCTCCTTGTTAGGCATCATGTAGAACGGCGGATTCTCGGGGTCGATCGTCTTCTGCACGTAGACGGTGTAAATCACACGGCGCTCCGCCGCGAACTGCGCCATCTTCTCGGCGAGCGCCGACACCTCCGACTGCTTGACGAAGATGGCGACGCTGACGTAGCCGGGCCAGCGCTGGAGAATGAAGGGGAAGCGGTTGAAGCGGTTGAGCCTGCGGGTGAGGCGACGGAGACGATGATACGAAAACTGAGTGGTGAGGGTGGTGTTGACGACGTTGGGCGAGTCGACGTCTAGGCGTAAGAAGAACTCGCAGCGCCCACAGGGCTGGCGCTCGAAGGGTTGGCAGCGCTGGGAGATGGAGCTGTACTGGAAGAGGAAGAAGGGCTGGCAGTGCGAGAAGATGCCTCCGTCCTTGCAGCTCACGAACAGCTTCTCGATGTTGTCGTCGAAGTACGCCGTGATCTCTGCACCTCACGCCACACCCGCTCGCCCACCTCGCGCGTTGCGACACGTCGCCTGAGGCCGGTGGGCGAAGTCATACTTCGTCATGCGTGAAAAGATCATGCGATCGTACAGCAGGTACTCCTGCTGCGGGCGACGCACCAGGCAGCGGCGACGCACGTACTGCTTGTACATGAAGTCCGCTCGCAGCACCGGGTTCTGGTTCTAGGCATGACCGAAATCGGGGGAAAAAACGTCTTCGCCGGTGGGCTGGTCATACGAGGCAGGAAGGGCGTAAAAGGGATAGTTCTTCGTGGAACGCTTCGCCTTCGCGACCTTGGCTCGCTTCTCGGAGGGCGACACGAAGCCGCGTTTTGACAAGATGCTGGACATCGCGGTTTTCCGCTTGGTCGTTGTCGTCGTAGAACGGAGCTTGGCAACAGCCTGCGTGAAGGAAGGCTTCGGCTTCGGGTGCGTCACCTGCACAACGGAGGAGAACATGGGGATCAGTTTGGTTTGAGAAGCGGCGTCCAGGTTTGGCTTCACTTCCGCTATGCTCCATCGCTTTCTCTCCACGACGTTGCCTCGATTCGGCTTAACACCAATCACAGTCCACTTCCGCTGCAGCTTGTTCTCCACATTGCGCACCGTCACCTCCGAACTGGATCCCTTCAGCTTCGACTCGAAAAGAGAGGTCTTCGGGTTGTTGGCGACAGGGGCTTTCTCAGGCTGCGTGGAGGGAGTAGGGTGATGTACAGACTCTTCCTCAGTAGTACGGACAGCCGGATCATCCTGGCTTACGGAGACCGGATTCTGCATAACCGACGAGTGGACGGCAGGAGTTGGGGTAAAGGATTCGGTGTCCTCCTCTGATGGGTCATCCAATTCCATCATCGGAGTGGGCGAAGGATCGAAGCTCGGTGGAATCGCTCGAACTACAAGCGAGGCGAATCTACTGATGACCCAACGAAACAACCGAAACGGCGAAGTAGTATCTTTGGTTGAGTTGACTAAATTGAACACGGAATAAAGAACATCGATAAACACCACAGATAGGAGAAAAAAGCGAATAAGATGCATTTAGGATGCAAGTTAGTTGCTTTTTCACAAGAGAAGGATCTAAAAGAACCAAAGAATGCGGATGGAACGTGCTTTCGAGTCTCACCAACCCTCTTTCTCAGGATTTAGACGTCACCCACTATGTCTTCATAAGGTCGAAATGCCCTTCTCAACATCATTCTCACTCTTTTCGTGTCCTTTTCATTGCTTTGGTTCGAAGAGGGCGATGAGCGAAGAGAATTCCTGGGTTGATTTTTCGGTCGCGTCGCCGTGGGAAGCGAATGTCGGTTCGATTGAGGAAGTATTCGATTCGTTCCACATAGGCACGCAACTGCTAGGTATGCATTGCTCATCTCAGGATAACGCCTGTAGAGGATTCTCTCTCCTTTCGGCACATTGACAAGAAACTCGTATACGATGGACTTCACTATATCATTTCCTACTATTTCAGCAACATCCCATGGCTCGGAGATCAGGGTAGGTTCATTGTCGGCCTTTTCTTCGCACTTCTGGACTCACACCCTATAGAACACGATCACTGGCCCGCCTATATGCTAGAAATGGAGGACACGGCTGAAAAGGACTTCAGTCGATTCAGTACAGTCTACGAACAGTACCATATCTCTGAATTCATCTACATCCACCTGGTATCCACGTCCTCCCCACTTCACTCTCCTAGGAGTTCTCTGATCTCCGCTCCTCCATCGATCTGAATCGTTCCCGCCATCTCCTCTCCTCCGCCCTTCTGGCGATGCGAGGCCAGGAAACGACGCTCCCCATTTTCGTCGAGGTCATCACCCCTTCCCCTCGTCATCGCTAGGGCCAGCCCAACAAGCACCCTCTCATCGGCTTCTCACTGGTTCCGCTTCACGGCTTCTCCTTCTGCACCGAGTTCCACACCGACTTCTTCCGCACCGCGCCGCCCGTCTTCTCCACGCTCGCCTCCACCGCCGCCTACTTCGCCGCCCAGACCCACACGCCCGTCGACGCCGTCCGCGTCGCGCGCTGCTACACGTGGCAGTGGTTCCCTCCTGCCGCCGAGCCCTGGCAGTTCCACTTCCTGGACAAGGAGGCGCTGCGGCGCGCCAACCCTCTGCTGTTTATCCTCCAGGGCTTCAGCTCCGTACCGATGTTGGGGCCTGCGGCGTGCCCGGTAGAGTGCCTGGACATGGTGGCGAAGACGAACACACAACCCTTCGTGCCTTCTGCGGGAGAGTGTTATGCAATAGGGACAGCTGGCGCCTTTTGACCCCCTGAAGGCGTCGTCCTTCTGGGTCCGCTTTCACCTCACCGATCCTATGAAACTTCCCCTCTCGCGCATGTTCGCGTCCATGAAGCAGTGTCTGGAGCTGTGCGTGGAGCAGGGGCCCAAGCAGATCCTCTACCGGCAGGGCCAGAAGTTCTACCAACAGCTGCTCAGCGACGAGCAGCGCGGCAACAGTAGCGGCGGTTTTGTGTGATCATGCGTAGAGATCACGACCAGCATGCTGTCGAACCTGATGGACCTGTTGACGGGCGTGGGCGTGCGCGCGGCGCGTGAGGCGTAGAACCGCGGCGTGAACGCGGAGGCGATCGTGGACGCGATCAAATACCTGTTCAAGAAGGGCACGCAGGTGGGCGAGGCGGGGCTGGTGGAGGACATCGCCCGACGTCCGATCGTTCCGCAGGCGTATCTGAAGCACGGTGTGCAGGAAGAGGTGGAGGTGGAGGATGCACGCATCGAGCTGAAGGAGCGCGAGATCGTGGTAACCACGCCGCGAGGAGACGCCGCCACGTACCTCCGTTGTGGTGATCGAATGGCGTGACGTGTAGTGCCGTCGTCTCCAGGGTCGCTGCACATCCCGCGCGCCACCGTGCCGCCGGACGCCTACGCCTTCGTGGCGCACTCGGCGCCCATTAACAGCCTGGTGTCGCTGCTGAGTCTGCGCTGCGCCGAGATCCTGGACGACCGTGGCGGCCGCCGCGAGCGGTTATGCGTAGACCTCTCAGAGACCTTCTCGCTGTTCTGGTACTTGTTCGTGACCATCGTGGAGTTCCACTTCGAGCAGAAGCGCCTGCTTCCCCACCTGGGCTGCGTGGTGGACAACGCGGACAACATCGCCGCGCTGCGGCCGCCGCTGCCAACCTTCCAGTACAACCTGCTGCAGCAGAAGCTGATGCTGCTGAACTGCTGCGTGGAGGAGCTGCGCAACAACAATGAGGAGAGAGGCGAGAAGGGCAGTGAGGAGGACAGCGACGACTCGCCCTTGTTCTTCTCCGACTCGGAGGACGAAGAGGAGTCCTTCGTCCACCACCCGCACGGCAAGGGCATTCTGAACTGGAGCGGCTGGTTCCTCGGCGGGTCGGACGTGCCCTGCTGGCTGCCCATCACGCGAGACAAGGCGATCCTGACGGTTGTCGACGGGGCGAAGAATGACCCTTAGGAGGACCAGGTGGAACAGCAGCAGGAGCAGCTGGCGCAGAACTCGTCGCAGACCAACACCATCCGCGCGGAGTTCAAAGACACCATCGTAGACGACATCGAGGCCTTCAAAGCCGCTAATCCCCGCGGCGCCTTCGAGGACTTCGTGCGATGGCATTCCCCGCGGGACTGGAAGCCGAGCGCGGCGAACGAGCGCGGCGAGCTGTCCTTGCGCATGCAGGGCGACAACCAAGTGAAACGGCTCTTCGAGGAAACGCCGGGCGTGCCCGCGGTGGAGCAGAAGGGGCTGTTCAACGCGGAGCTGAGCGGTGAAATGGCGCTGGAGTTCCTGCGGACCGCGTCGCCGCTGACGGTGATGCAAAACCTTGTGGTCCCCTTCCTGGGGTGTTGCTGTTACCTTGTGGACGCGTGCGACGCGTGCGTGGCTCGCAACCGGCACGTGGAGGCGGAGGCGGAGGCGCTGAAGGTGATCGCTGGGAAGCTGAGCGAGGAGTTCGAGGAGAACGTGATCAACGAAGAGCGGCTGGAGGCGTTCGCGACCCAGCTCCAGAAAACGGAGGGAATTGTGTCGGTGGTGGGCGCGCTGCTGAAGATCACGGACGGGGACGAGGCGATCGTGGAGGCGCTGCTGGACGCGGAGTATGCGATGGACCTTTCGTCGCAGTATGCTCCGAATCGGGGTGAATTCGTGCGACTGGTGGAGAAGCGGCTACAGGACGGGTCTGCGGACAGCAGTGTGTTTGAGATGTATGCGGAGAGTCGGAGGAGCAGCGAGAGTGACTCTCTGGATGATGTCACGCTGCCGGTTGGACACCGACTCCGCGTCGAAAAGAACGACCAGCACGTGATCGTTTCGTCAGCGATCAGTGCCTGTGACCTGTGCGCACTATTCTGTGTTTGTTCGAGACACCCCACCGATCCCCCGTTTTCGGATCTGCAGAAAAGGGAACGCGCGAGCAACTCACTAAAAACGCTTGTCTTGCTTCTCGTTCAATGAGAATTGAATTGCTACTCCTCTGTACTCTCTTCGGGAGCCTCTTCATCTCCTCTATCTTCATGGGCGTGAGGCTCTCGGAGATCGCTCGCGATTTGAGGCAGTACTGTTTTCATCCTATCTTCGGTCCGTTTCATCGCTCTTCTTTTAATTCGAATGGGGGTTCCCTGTTCCCCCCAACTATCGCCCCGTCTCTTTCTCCTTTTATGCCGGCGAATGCCACAGACGCACTGCAGTCTTACAGTGCTGAGGAAACCGGCGAATCTCCAGTCAGTGAAACACGTGATCCCTACCAGTACGTTCACGACGATTTTCTGCGGCACAACTGCACGGTCCACAAGTTCGTTACGACGGACACCGAGTATGAGCCAGTCGTGTACCATCTGAGGGAGAACATTCTCTGGAACCACCGTTCCGTGTGCAGGAACGACACCTTCGTGATGCTGATGTACCTCGTCAACCGGAAGGATTTGCAGCGCAGACAGTTCATTCGTCAGCGCGTTCGTCAGGGAATGGTCGTTGACGGCAAGGTCGTCAACTACGTAATCGTCGTCGCGTTGGATGAGAACGACGAGAAGGGAAGGAGGGTCCTCGATCAGGAGAACGTCGAGCATCAAGATCTGCTCATCTCGGTGCACAAGGACACGTACGTCAACGTGACCCTGACCGTTCTCGACGCCTTCCTCTGGGCTCGCGACTACTGCCAGCAGCCTTCGTTCGTGGCTCGCATTGACGGCGACACATGGGTGCATTTGGGCAACCTTGTACGTTTTCTTCGGCACGTGCCGGCAACTCGCTTTTACGGCGGCTATCCGTACCGCAGCACCCTGGAGAAGCGGTCGAAGGCGACCTATCCCGGATATGTTCCGGACGATTATCCTCCACAGAGGTGCTTTTACAACGCAGGCGGTGCGTACATCCTATCTCGCGATCTTGTTCCGTACTTCAACATCGGGACGCTTTATGTTGATCTTGTTTTCAGAGCTGCAGAAGATGCTCTTTTGGGCGTGATTCTCAGTAAGGTGGACATTTGGCCCTATTTCAGCAACCTCCAGTACATCGTGTATACCAACTACGAGTGGCTTCCAGGACTCGCCCTTCCGCCGAATGTCATTTTCATTCATAACCTTAAGAACATGACTCTTATGACGACGGTTCATAACCATTTTGCGAATCTCTATACTATTCCCTATCGCGTCCCTGCTTCTTCTGTTTGTTTCACAGCCCGATTCACTTTCCATTTCCCCCAAGCAGAAAAGGACTCTCCTTCAGGGCGCCGAAACCCAGCCATCCGATGTCCTACAAGCAGGTGGATACGCTCGTTATCTCCGCCAAGAAGCACTGCGACTTCGGCAAGGCGAGTCGAGAGCAGTTCTACATCCAGCGACTGGGCTCGCAGCAGCGGCCGGTTTTCTGGAGTGATTTGGAGGTCGGCGTGCCGAATCCCCTTCACCGATAGATTTCGGACGAGATCCGCGTGCAAAACGTGACGTTCAAGTCCCTGAATGCCGATTCGTACTACCAACGCATGCCCCACCTGATTGACACCATGACCCTGTTCGATACATCCACCAAGGTGATCACTACGTATGCTGAGAATAACCTGTTTCTCTGGCTTGATTTCTCGGTGGGAATGCTGTCCCTGATGGAAGACAGCGGACTATCCTATGCAGAGTATATGGTGGCGAATCTGGAGAGGGAGCTGATGAATTTGTTCACTCCGAAGAAGGGCTCTTCCTCCATCCTCGAGAGTTCGTCCGGCCTCCAGTCTCGCATGGAGATGGATCGCTTTACGCTCACTGCAACGCTGTTCGACGAGGACGAGTGCGAGAATGTGCTCTTCTATGAGATGGTGAACAAGGAGAGTGTCCACGCCGTCGTCGACCAGATCAAACAGGCGGTGAAATCGAAGGCAGTCAATTTCAAAACCGACATCCCGCGAAAGGACGGCAACGCCATGCTGTCGCGAATTGTCCAGCAAACGTGCTTCTACATGAACTTTGGAACGACGTCTTCTTCAAACAGCATATTAGTTATGACAAACGGTGTGAATCCTGTAAACTCGTGATTCGTAGCAATGTTCGACGTGAACATGGAGGCCTTCTACCCCTACCTTCTGCTGCTTCTCCAGAACGACATTCCTCTTCATTTCCTTCTCCTCACAACGGAGAATCTGGAGCTCGAGTCCAAGGGCTTGCAAAACAATCTCTTCAACACAAACAACGCACAACAATTCGACCTCCTGAGCCACTTCCTGCGCGGCCGTCTGTGGCTGATGAATTCGCTGAATGCGTCCTTCTTTCAGTTCACCACGGATTGTTCCTCCTCCATCGTCAGCTACTCGAACCCCGCGATTCAGTTCCACTACGAAACGGCCTCGCCCTCCATTCCCTACCCCACCACCCATTGCATCATCAATTCCAGAATCACCGCCGATTTCGATTCCTTCATGGAACTGTGCGTCCACGACGGTTTCGAGCTGGACAACGTTTCCTTCCTGAACCACCGTTTCATGACCGTTTCGCTCGTTCTCCCTCTTTCCCCCACCCAGTTCCTAAAGATGATTCTGAGCACCGTCTCTCCTTTCCCTCCATCTCACCGCTAGACCGAGTGGGGCCCCCACATTTCCGCCTTCACGGCCGAGGTGAACATCACGAGCACCTCGCGCACACACAGCGCCTTCTCCGCCATCTCCGCCATGGGTCAGAACCTCTTCCAGCACATCGCCGCCGCGTCGGCCGCCAACTCCCTTCTCGCCGAAGAGGCGTTGGCGCGCCTGCAATACGTGCTGCGCATGCACGGCCGTCGCGAGAACGTGGTCACCATCCCAACCGCTCAGTCATAGAGCGTTTGCTTCACCGTGGTCGTAACGCCCAAACATCAGGAGAGTCGCGCGACCGGCAGCGGGAGCCTGCTGGATAGCTGGCTGAGCAGCTATCGCGGCATGACCGGCGCTGCGCTGGCGGCGTGCGTTCAAGTCCTTGTGGTGTGTGGGCGTCAGAAATAGTCCATGTTTCGGTTCATGGGGTACTCGTGCATCGTGGAGTCGGACACACTTCCGCTGTTCGCGCGAACGGCGGAGGACTGTACCTTCGTGGTGCAGACCGCCCTGCTGCCGAATCAGTTCGCGCTGCACTCTACGCTGACGGTGATCACGCCAGCGCCGCTGCCGTTCCAGGTGGTGCAGAGTCTGCTGCAGAAGCAACTGCGCTATTTCCAGAACCAGATTCTCGTCTATGTTCGCCTTGTCTCCCTCTGTTCCCACTAGACCGCGCCCAACTGCTCCATCGCCATCGCCTCCTCCTGCTCCCATGTTCTCCCGCCTCCTTCTCTTTCCCTCTCTCTCCCGCTGGCAGCTCGCCTCGCCGCCCTCGAAGGTGAGACCACCCCACGCCTCTGCCCCTGCGTTTCGCCCTCCTACTCCACCATCTCTCGCGTCTCGCTCCACCAGTATCACAACCGCGAGTCCTTCATTCTCTACTCCCACTGCGCGCGCAACCTTATCCAGTGGCTCTATCTCAATCAGTTCACCATCGTGCAGTTCACCGACAAGACGGACCCCGTTCAGATCCTCCTGGCGGACAACAAGCTAACGAAAGACATCATGATTCAGTTAACGGTCTCCACCTCCTTCATGCGCATCGAACTGCTCTATCTCTCATTCCAACGCACCGGCTACACGCCTATTCTCACGCCCCTGATCTCGCTGTTGCGTCAGCAGGAAATGCACAATCAGCAGATCGCGGGCGGCGCGGAAAATGGCCCGAAAACGGACAGAGAGGAGAAGGTGGATATTTCGGAGTTGGTGCGTTCCATTTCCGAGGAGTTGCGTCTGAACTACGCAGTGTTCCTCACGCTCTCCGAGTTCTACAACTGGGACATGCAGCTCCAAAACGCCCCCAACCCCGACGCAATCGGGTCACCCGACTCCCCACTCTCCGTCGTGCGCACCAACGAAACCCACCTGTGGACGCTCCCCGCTCTCTTGACGGCTAGGTCGGAGGAGATTGTGATGCTCCTGCTGCGCCGCGCCACACATGTCAGCGAGCACTTCTACGCCTTCGTGCCGATGGACAAGAGCACGTTCTTTCAGCAGCTGTCAGCGAAGGCGGCGGTGCAGGAGGCGTCCTCGGAGGCGTCCTCGGAGGCGTGCTCGGAGGCGTCCTCGGAGGCGTGCTACGTGGAGTTGATGACGGAGATGAACAGTTACTTGTACGACCTGCTGAAACACAAGCTGAGTCTGATGTTCCACGCCTTCCCTGCGAGCTGTTTTGACGTGCTGAAAGAAATTGCCAAAAACAGCCTCGATTATGCGTACATCAACCAAGCGCATGCCTTCTTCGCGGTGTGCGACTCCCGTGGGAATCCGCTCATGTCGCGAGACGGCGAGTTCTTCCTCTTCCTCCTCTTCCTGCAGGATTTGGCCTCCTCCTCCCACCACCAAACCACCGGCCAGCAGTTTATGAAGGTGGACTACTTCTTCCTGACTCCTTCTTCTTTCCAGTCCGCCTCCATTCACTCGCAGCAGGTGACGCTGGACATCCCGCAGCAGAAGAAGATCCAGTTCCTCTTCAAGTCGTGCTTCTTCTATTCCCTCTATCACTTCATCGTCTCCAATGGCATCGGCAACACAGCAGAGGTGCGCAAGTTCCTCACCAACGAGAACTGCTGCGCCAGCGCCATCAACGTGGATCTGAGCATGCTTCTCCGCGTGCTCCCGTACCTGAGCGACGCGGACCGGGAGGCGATCGACGCGGAGCTGCTGACGTATCTGCGGAACCTGCGGTGCTCGCTGTTCGACGAGTACTTGGTGGTGAACTGTGATGCCTACCCCTGTTTTGTGAAACTGGAACTCAATTTGGTGGTCAAAAAAGGGCTGAAAAGAGACAAGGTGTGTGTTGGGAAGCGGTGTGAGCCATAGACCCTGTGTTTGCCATTCTCGCTGTTGGAGGAGGAATCTTGCCACCTGTGTCGCAGTCTCATGAAGGTGGCTGATCATTCCTGCACCAAGTTCTCCGTGAAGGTGATGTACTACTGTCCCAAGGTCGTCATCGAGCTGCCTGAAGAGGAGCAGATGGTGGTGCAGGAGGAGAAAGCGATGGTGGTGCAGCAGGAGGAGAAAGCGATGGTGGTGCAGCAGGAGAAAGCGATGGTGATACAGAAGGAGGAGCCACTGACAGAGGAGCAGCGTTTCAAAGTGGAAACCAGCAGTCCGCGGTTCAAGACGCAGTACACGGAGATGAGGTGATCACGCCAAATACGAATGAAGAATAGGAAGATCGTGAAGCAGGACCTGTCCGTGGCGACCATCAAGCAAATCGCCAACTCCTTCACGTCCATCGTGTCAGAGCGGTCGGTGCTGGAGTACGAGAAGACGATCCTCCACCACCTCTCGTCACTTCGCAAGGTGTCGGAGCTCCTGATGGACCTGAACATCGGCCACTCCGTGAAGAAGCATGCATTCACCGTGAACTTCACACTCGTCTCTCTTCTCTCCCACTTTTCCCTCTAGAACAAGGAGTTGCTGGACAGTTTCAATCACGTGTTCTTCCTCGAAGGCGGAAGCACCGCGACAGGGTCTCCGCGTCTTCCCTTCGTTCGCCACAAGAACTACTATCTCTTCGTGAACGACAACTCTATTCCAACGGACCAGGCCATTCAATCCATGTTGTCTTCCTCCTTCACCACGCCCGCCGCCACGCCCGCCGACTCTGTGCCCGGCGCTGCAGACGCCGAGCCGACCAACGAAGGCGACGACGAAGTGTTCCAACACTTCCACTTGGACCGCTTCTGCTTGCCCTTTGTGTGCATCGTGTGCTGCTCCGCGACCGAGAACATGTTCTCCATCCGATTCCACGACTACAAACACACCGTGGAAACTTTCTACGAAACGCACCCCGAGTTCAAGAAGGAGGCACTGAAGGCGATTCCCGTGTTGCCGTCCACGACCAACAAGGAGTTCTCCAAGATGGATAAACGAAACTGTTACTTCAACCACTTCCTCCTCTGCATCCAGGACAAGTTGGAGTTCCAGCTGTTCGGTGCCAAGAACCAGAAGCGTCTCTCCACCATCATTTCCAAGCGCGTGATGCAGGTCGAAGCCCTCGTCGACAACCAGCGCCGTGCCTGTCTTCTCCTCCCTTCACCGCGTAGTGCGTTCCATTCGATTCCTCCTCCACCTGAACCCGCTGCTGCCCAACCGCTACTGGCTCCCCTTCCCACAGCAGGCGGTGCTGTACGACACGCACATCGTGATCGACGCCAACCTGCTGCTTCTGATGATGATTGAGATCTCCAAGATGCTCTCGGACTCTCTCATCTCTCAGCCCGAGGCCTTCCGCAACAAACTCAACCGCGAGTTCAACGTTCTCTTTGCCGTGATTCCGGGCTGCACGCAGTGCATTCTGGTGCTGACACTCACGCGCGAGCAGAAGAAGGAGGCCCACTGCGAGTGCGAGCACCACTGCGAGACACTTCCCTGGCAGCTGAAGATGCAGGTGTGGGGCTGGGAGATGCCGAAGAAGGCCGCCTATCAGGGTATCGTCGATGCGGTCTATCAGATCGTGGTGACGACGAAGCTGAAGGACTTGTTCTTCCAGCTCGATCACGTCTCAGAACACGCCCACGAAGACGAAACGCCCATCGTGGAAACGGACAGCAACGTGATCCAGTGGTTCAAGCACTACACGGCGGAATCTCTGCAGGTGAAGCTCCACGCCCTCTGCACGCCGGCTGTGTTCCTGTCGCTCTTCTTCAAGGAGATCCAGGATCGCGGCTTCACGTTTGTCGTGTCCTCCTCCACCATGGACGGATTGGACACGCCTCGTCTGCCCGTGTGGAGCGGCGAAAGCAGTCCCGATTCCGGGCCGATTCTGGGCATCGGCAACCAGTTCTACTTCTTGTACGCGTCGCCGAGCCGCAAGACGTTGTATCTGACGGAGATTTCTCTCAAGCAGATGCAAAACAACGTCGAAACGGTCATCACCTCTCTGTTCACCCAGTGCACGTCGCGATCGGACGATTCGCTCTTCAACCACATCCCGCAGTCGTTGCACGGCGGCATGAGCAGCAATCCGCCCTATTCCGGGCTGTTTTTGTCCATCCAGTACTGGTCGGTGCACATCGACAATGAACGCGTCGAAGACGGCAAAGTGGCGGAATCGGAGTTTTTGTCTGTGAAGAACGTGTTGCTGGCCGTAGCCAGACAGGCCCGCATGGAGTGAGCGTTGCTCACAAGAGTGAACCATAGGCTGTTTGTGGAGTACCACCTTCTGAACCAGGAGCCGCGTCGCTTCGACCAGCTGGACACGCCCAAAACGGTCAGCATTCTGCTCAGCTACGTGCACTCCGTGTTCAGCTACAACCGCAAGCGCGAAATCAACGTGATGTCCGCCGACTCGGGAAGAGAGGCCGATGTGACCGACTCGATCATCCGCGTAATCGGGCCGTTTTTTGGAGTGACGGAATAGGCGCAGATTATTCACATTTCTCCGGAGTGTTTGCTTCATTCCCTTTCGGACGCCTGCTCTGCATGGGTCAAACGCAACGTCAACCCAACCAGCGGTCTGTTTTGCGTGAACGAAACGCCCTCGATGAAACTCCGGTCGTTCGCAACCTTCGGGCACAAGAAGGCGGCGCAATGGGAGAAGTACGAGGCGGCGAAGCTGAGCGAGGAGCTGGAGAGCGACGTGAAGGCGGCGGACCTCTCCACGCTCTTCGGTCTGTGCTCGTCGCTCGATGCCCGTTGCACTGGTTGCGTGGGGTGATGGGTAGGGTCCGAATTCGACGCGTTTTTCGTCGTGATGACGTTCGACGAGCCGTACGACGAGGAGGACAGCAGCAGCGAAGAGAGCGTGGAGGACGACTGTCCCTGCTCCTGCTACGAGGCGGTCTGCGGCGTGTTCTCTCACGTGCCGTACCTGCTGCTGTCCATTGGGTTCAACGCCGTTACGCTGGTGGGACGGGGTGTGGAGGAGGCGATCGTGGAGGGTCTGAAGGCGGAGTAGGTGTGAAGGGAGTGTGTGAGGAACAGGATTGAGACGCTGATGAACTCGCTGCTGTTCCTGTCGCAGCTGCGCAACACGCTCCTCCTGCAGTATAGTGGGCGGTGCTTCGACGCGGAACAGAGTGAGTGTGAGTGCATCACATCACCAGCAGATCTGACCTATCCTCAAGTCTCCTTCTCGCAGCCCAAAGCCAAGGTTCCGTTCCCTCCCCTTATCACGCACTTCTTCTCCTCTCTCAAGGACGTTCACCTCGTCCTCTCTTCTCCTTCGCTCCAGACGTCTCCTCTCTCCCTGCTCTCTCGCCAGCTCTGGGCACAGACTCTGCGACTGCAAGACGCTTCCGACCGCTTCAAAACGACGCAGAACCTGTTCGAGGACATCGTGATCGCCATGATGGACGGCAAGGCCGACGTGTCGCTGCTGCAGGAGGCGATTCTGCACGACGCGTCCCTTCTCCACAAGGCGTACAACCTATTCATTCCCACCAGCGGGATCGACGAGAAGGAGGAGGGTCTGGAGGCCTTCGGCAGCAACCGCAACGCCAAGCGCGCCAACAGCAACTTCCTCAACCTGTGGCGGCGGCCAGAGGCGGTCATGTGTAGCTTTAAGGCCAAGCGCAACTCGAAGCAGGAGGTGGCTGCCTCGGCCTCCGCCAGCCAAGCACTCACGCTCGAGGGCTTCTCCTCGCAGAACGCCATGCGCGGCGGTGGGCGCGGCGGAAGCGACTGACCCGTAGAGAGCTTCGACAGTCGCAACAGCAGCGACTTCCTGGCGGGCTACGGCAGCGGCGGGCCTCCGGGCGTGGGGGAGAGCCAGCCGGGAGGGCGTGGTGGCAATGCCTTCGCGCGAGGCGTGTTGGGGTACATCCGACAGCGACTGGAGCTGGAGAAGCGGTTTGCCGCGGTTATGAGCGACCACCGCGAGGCCAATCCGTGGATGTTTGCGTGGCGAGGAGGGTTCAGAATAGGGTCGTTATCGCGTCGCATGACCCCTTTGTGTTCTACTACATTTCATTCCGCACCTATGCGAAGACGCTGTTCGTCAACATCTATTCGAACCGTACCGCCATTTCCTACCGATTCCCGTTCATCTCGTTCTTCAACGAGTATTGCAACGCCACGCTGCTGAAAAGAGTCCAGAATCTGGTCATCCACGACGGGTATTCTTCTCTCCTCGAGTCCACGCTCGCCACGCTCTCCAACCGTCTGCTCCGGCCCGTTTCCTTCTACAACACCTCCTTCGTCTTTTCCTTCGCCGAAGCCAATTCGCCGCTTCCGTACAACAAGGAACTGTCGGCTCTTTTGTTCAAACACGGGGCGGGAATGGGCCTGCAGTTCCACTCCGATTCGTCCCGGTGCGTGCTTGTGTTCCCTGTCAAAAGTAGAGCCGTTTATGCCACTGTTCACACGGAGTACCTTCACACCAACAAAACCACCCAGCCCGCGGGGCTCACGCTGGCGGACGACAGCACGGCCACGCCCTCGCCATTGCCGATGCGAGGAAAGAGCGAAGAGGCGAAGAAGCTGGTGATCGCCGTGGAGGGAATCGATTTCGTGGTTGTGTTCTTCCTGCCCGAGAAGATGACGTTTTTGGTTGTGCTGCAGGCGTGCGACGAGACGAAGGATCCAGCGCGTGTGAAGCGAGAAGTGGAGGGAATTGTGGAGGAATGGACGACGGACTTCTTCCACCAGATTCGAGACGTTTCCCTGCATGACTGCGGTCACGTCGTAGTTGTACATCAGCACTTCCTCCGACCTAACCCTTGTGGACACGAGTCGCAATCGAGTCGATCCAGCTCTGTTCGACGACCACCTCCGGCCGCTCCTTCTGTTCTTCCGCTCCAGCGACCAATATGCGTCGCTCGTGTCCGCGCTCGAGCGGGAGTTCTACACCCATGCCATTCTCTGTGCGGAGAAGAAGCGCGTGCTGTCAGTGGGAGCCAAGCCATTCGTAACCGTGGTGTGGAGACGTGACCAGTAGCGATATCTCATCGTGGTGGAGTTCAGTACTGGCACCGAAGTCCATCTCATCGACACGAAGAGTTCCCTCAGTATTGACGAGAAGCAGATTTGCAGTATTCGGAGCCAGATCATGCGCATCCTTCATCTTCTTGTGTTCAGCTTTTAGTTTTTCCTTGTTTCTTATAGAGTCAACAAGTCATGTTGTAAGGTGACGAACAACAGCATGCTACGAGATGTGGAGTGAAGGGGCGATTCGGAAAGGACGGAGATGCGATTGGGCGTTTCATTCCAGTTGCCAAATCCAAAGAAAAGCAAAAGCAAAAGTACAGTTATGTCGGATCCAATTCCCCAAGTGTGTACCGGTGCCGTAAACCGGACAGAAGAGCAAGAGGAGGAAAGACTTCGCATCCGAAAGAATTGTATTCTGTGTCTTTACGTCAACTAACTCGATAGCTACCACTGCGAACATTCCGCCCAAGAGTCCGGAGCTCGTCCCTCCGTGCATTGACAACTCTGACGAGCAGTGCAAGCCCGTGAGCATGCCCCGCCCTATCTTCTTGTAAAATGACTATGGAAGCCCCTTGGGCGTTTTTCAACCCGTGTTTGTTTCTAACGATCATCGTTTCCTCTTCTCTATCATGAGCTGGAAAGCGTGTTCTCCGCCACTGGGTGCACTCCCTCCCTTTCGATGGAGTAGATGAAATGTACTGATGAACCCAAAGACTCGTTGTGATCCCGTAACCTCCCAGGGTGTTAAGGAAACAAGCATAGTTATTTCTTTGGCACAACCTGTCGTGTAATCGCACATCCTCCCGAATGGCCGCATCATACAGCATGCCACACTTCTTGCACTCTACAATCGAGCTCTAGCGATCAGATTCATCAAACACAATCACTCTTTGTCCGGCGTCAATCAGCAGCTGCTGAAGCATTTTTGTTCTTTGTTTCCGTTGACTTGACAATTGTTTTGGATTCGAGTCGCCGAGCGTGTCATGATGGCGTGGTTTGCGAACGCGCTTCTTCTCTGGTTTTCGTTTGAAGAAGAAGTCGATTGTTGCTTGGGACTGCCTTTCTGAGTCTCTATGCGTGATTCCCTCTTCTGGGGTGTCCTGCTCAGAAAGGAGATCACCTTCCTCATGGCAAAGAGATGGTTGCATGATGTTTTATGGTGTGGGATTGGAATGGGCGGGGAACGAAGATGACATTCGTATTCCCAAACTTCATGGGAAATTGGCTTCCTCTGTTGATGTTGAAAGTGGGTGACGTATAAAACAGCACTTTCATCGTTGGAACTCCATGCTTCCGTCCTTATCGCTGTAAAGAATGGTAACAGTTTTGAAACAAACTCCTCTACTCTCTCAAGGAGCCACCACCAAATGCATTGGGATTCTCGTTGCAGATGTTGATGAAGATCTTGTAGTAGCGAGTCGCGTATTCACTGAATCCAAATCTGTCCGTAAACTGCTTCATGGCGCGATCGTAGCAGGTAGTGCTAATCACACCGTCGGGGAAGATGTTGTACGCCGGTTTCGTCAGCAGGCCCTTGAAGTACGCGTCAACGGCCTTGCGACTGGCCACCTCGTCGCTCAGCTCCTTCTGCAGCTTCTGCTTCGTGGCTCCAGTGGAGCTCTGAGCTCTGGTGCAGAGCGCCTGCATTCTGATGTCATTGCTGTACTGCTGGACGCACGTCGAACTCATCACTATGGGCTGCACTCGGACGTAATCGGTAAGCGACTTCTCGGTGGGTCTGGGGATCGTGAGCATGTTCCAGCCGGTGTAGTTCCCGATAAACTCGGTCATGCTCATGTTCTTGATAGACATGTCACCGTAACGCAGCACGGGCTGCACCGTGATGTTGGTGGCGAGATAGTTGTACAGCGCGTCGAGGGTAGTGTCTCTCTGCTCGGGAACATCAAGGTACTCAATCCATCGCAGGGAGAAAAGGTCTGCCAGACAGAAGTCCATGTAGGTGTTTCTCACGTAGCAATTAACGCAGTGCGTCCATTCGGAGCCCATCTGGTCGTTTGTCGCAGAAAAGGCGTAGGCATGGATGTCGGTTGGAAGGTTCTTCATAATCGATCCGGCATATCCCGATTCCGTAAAGATGACCAGATTCTTGTACATCATGTTGTCATGCATCTTTTGGATCGTTTCCACAAATAGGTTGGCATGCAGATCATTGCCCGTTTCAAATCGAATCGTGTAGGGAGCGCCCATACTCACAGTGAAGATGAGTACATTGTCGTCAGCATTCGAGCGCAGGATTTTTCCCCCGGCTCGTTCATCGCCCTTCAGTGCAAAGATGAAATTCTCAACAGTCACGCTCTCACCCCAGTAATCAGCGACCACTCCCTGGTAGACATTTGGGGGATCCAGACCAGGCTTGTGGAAAAGCTCACCGGAGAAGGGATTTCTTTCATCGTAAATAGGATCTCCACGCATGAAGGTAATAATGTGATCAGCCGGAATACCACCGCGTCGAAGCATCTGATAGGTATGCGAAACGTCTGCGTGATGGTTGTAGCGATAAAAGCCCTTGCCACAAGCCATCAGCACTGCCCACTGATCACCCAGCACCAAACCCAACAAAAGGAACAGAGTCACTGTTTTCATTTCACTCAAAACAAAAGTGAGGATGGACTTAGAAAAGAACTTGACAAGCATAATTGATGGGGATGGGCATTTGTCAAACGGTTATACTTGCAACCATGACGGGTGAACCCCTGGGTTCTGGGTGACACAGTCTTGTCAAAAACGTCAGAGAGTAGAGTGCTTTGACAAGGGCTCGTTTTGCCATTGCGGATGTTAGAGAAGTGAGGGGAGTTTGACAGGCAATAGGAAGGGGAAAAGGGCGGAATGAGAGAATGAACACTGGTTGTTGATGTGAACTGTGTATTGTTCGAGATAGTAGTCTAATAGAGTTGTGTGTGATAGTAGCAATGGCTACACGTGGTTTGAGAAGGAAATGACCTGGATGGGTTCTGAAACGATTTGTGCAACAAATCCTCAGCATGCAAAAGCTAATCAAGCAAAAAGCACTAGTGCCAGTACTGGTATTGATTTCCTTCCGCAAATGCTCTACTAAATGCAAGCGGATTTTCATTGCATATTTTCACGAACACGTTGAAGTACTTCAACGCATAATCACTCCTTCCCAAACTCGCCTCGAACTGCTTGATGGCGCGAGCGTAGCACTCGGTGTTCTTCACAGGCTCAGGCATCTGGTAGTACTCGGCATCCTTCGCCAGAGCGTAAAAGTATCTGTCGATGGCCTGGCGGCTGGCGACCTCCTCCTCGTACAGCTGCTGCCACTTCTTCTGCTCCTTGCCGGTGGTGTGCTGAGCCATGTACAGGCGGAACAGCATCTCATTGTCACGAGAGTCCCACTGCACATAGGAGTGCTGGTAGGGCACAGTGTTTCTGTTACTGGGATAGCCAATGAACTCACCAATGACGTCATCCTTGAAGGACACATCACCATAGCGCATCACGTGGCTCTTGGTCACACCCTTCACCAGGCGCTTGAACTGCTCCTCCAGCGTCTCGGTCTTCTGCTCTCCTTTCTCCGCATCTTCCGTCCAGTATACCGTGAATTGATCACCCAGGCAAGTACCAAGTTTCTTACCCCTCACCATAGCCTCGTCACCGCAGTACCAACTCCACGACGACTCTTGCTCGTTCGCTGCCGTAACCGCAACCACATTCAGGTGCTCCGGAAGATTGAGGAACATGGAACCGGAGTAGCAGGCATCAACATACATAACGAGCTTCTTGTACATCTTCTTCCGGTGCATCGTCTCAATGGCACTCATAAGATCCCTGCTGTGGAGGTAGCCACCAGGAAGAGCCAGAACCTCCAAAGAGCCATGGTCGGAGAAGAAGAAGAACACATTATCTTCCTCAGTGGACTTGAGCACCTTCTTGCCAGCGCTGTCATCGCCTGTCAGCACCTTGATCAGGTTTTCGGGACTAACTTCCTTTTCCATGTAATCGACGATCACGCCGTCATAAACATCGGGAGCCTCGTCTCCAGGACGATTGAACAGCTTTCCGGGGAACGGATTCTTGGAAGAGAAGGGCACATCGTTGTACATCATGGTGATGATATTATCGGGATCCACACCTCCAGCCCTGACGATCTGGTAGGCATGCGCGACATCGGCATGGTGACGATAATTGCTATAACCCTCGGAACCACAAACCAGCACCACCCAATTCTCAGCCGAAACGAAAGTCAGCAGGAAAAGAGTGAAATGAAGAAGCTGCATTGTTTCCCAGAGAGATAGAAGCCCATTTGTGTTGAGGTAACGCGAGGGGGTACTTCTATTCTATGGAAAGGAAATAACAGGCATTACTTGAAATCACCCCTGGGTCTCGATAATTGTGTTTCACTTCGTTTCTGCAACAAGGAATCGAGCTACAACACACACGTTGTTATGCGAAATGACATGGTATACCTGAGTCAAACACGCAGAAGTGGCTTACACAGATAGCACTCATCACACAAAAACACTCCATTCGACTACCAAACAACGTACTCTGTTCAAACCCAAGCATCCCATGAAGGGATACACCGAAATGGAAGTCAGTCAAAGAAAACCGGCTCTCTGCACAAAGAGGCATCCCACACATGTTCTGGAAGCATTCTTCCACTCATCCCATTCCAAAGACACATAGTCGGCGGATTAGAAAAGAAAATGAACTTCCTCAAGTTCTTCCCATCGCAGTCTAGATCGGTTGAGGAGTGCATCGCGCACTATGAAACCAACCTAGATTCCGGTATTTCAGAGATGGAAGCAAATCGAAGATTGGACCTGTACGGTCCCAATGAACTCGCCAAGGAGAAGCCCACGCCCATGTGGAAGCTGGTGCTGGAGCAGTTCGACGACTACCTCATCAAGATCCTTCTCTTCAGCGCCGCTTTCTCC
>QWCN01001537.1_pt1 | contig 34912 bp, 28 predicted proteins | sample 1972711 | NCBI WGS metagenome assembly QWCN01 (sample SAMN09866707, study PRJNA288562) | Human gut metagenome isolate term1_stool, whole genome shotgun sequencing... | isolation source: gut | host: Homo sapiens | place: USA: California
AAAAATTGAGTCTTAAATCTTTTGATTAGACTCTTTTTTTTAAAATAAAAAGCTGTAAGAGAATAATAATAAAATATTATTTCTTTACAGCCCCTTTTAATAACAACTGCCATCTACATTTGCTTATAAACCGCTTACATTTAATATATTTATTTATTTATTTAATTATATTAAATTATTAATATAAGGAGGTATTTTGTACATGAAACAAAATATGATCAAAAAAATTATTTGTCTACCTATTATCGCGTTAGTAGCTACATCAGTGATAATAGGCAATGTAATTGCTAACTTTTATTCATCTGAAATAAATAGTTTATTATGTCCGCCTATTCATGATAATGAAGAACTTAATAGGCAACAAGAAGAAGGTCAAAAATTATCAAAACAAATTATTCAAGAAGGTGCTGTATTAGTTAAAAATGATAATAATACTTTACCTTTAAATAAAGAAAAAAATAGAAAAGTTAATGTCTTTGGACATTCTTGTGTCGATTGGGGTTTTGGTGGATCTGGTTCTGGTAGAGTAAGACCTGAAAATGATGATTTTTCTACAACTATTGATTTATTAAAAGCTTTAAAAAGATATGGTATTGATTATAATACAGAATTAGTCAATATGTATAAAGAATTTAGAGGTATTGGCCGTATAGAAGAAGCACAAGATAGGGGCATGTACGCATTATATGAGCCATCAATAAAAGATAAAAAATATTATTCAGATACTTTATTAAATAATGCCAAAGAATATTCTTCAACTGCAATTGTCACCATTACTAGATTTGGATCTGAAGGTGTTGATCATACATTAAAAAATGGTGATAATAGATCTGATTTACAAATATCTTTAGAAGAGGAAGAATTATTAAAATATGTTGGTGAAAATTATGATAATGTTATTGTATTAATTAATTCTGCTAACACAATGGAATTAGGTTTTCTCCAAACAATTCCTGGTTTAGATGCTTGTATGGTTATTGGATTAACAGGTACACAAGGTGTCAGTTCTCTACCAAAATTATTATATGGTGAGAATTCTCCATCAGGAAAATTAGTAGACACATATGCTTATAGTTTTGAAAGTAATATTGCTTATAATTATTATAATCAAGCTGCTTGGTATCAACCATATGGTTTTTATGATTATATTGAAGGAATATATGTTGGATATAAATGGTATGAAACAGCATATATAGAAAATTATTGGAATAATATTCAAAACGAATATGGAAATGGATATGATGGAGTAGTTCAATATCCATTTGGTTATGGTTTATCATATACTAATTTTAAATGGTCATTAGAAGAAATGAAAATTAATAATACTGAAAATAATATAATAAATGAAGAAAGTGTTATTAGTTTTAAAATTAATGTAGAAAATATTGGAGATGTTGCAGGTCAAGATGTTGTTGAATTTTATTTAACTTCCCCATATACAAAAAACGGTATAGAAAAATCATATGTTACTTTAATAGGATTTGAAAAAACAGAAATATTAAGTCCAAAAATGTCCCAAACATTAGAATTTAATTTTAATGTAAGAGATTTTGCTTCTTATGATTGTTATGATAAAAATAATAATAATCATGTTGGTTACGAACTTGATAAAGGAACATATTCATTAAAATTGATGACTGATGCTCATAATTTAAAAAATTGTGAAGATAACACTTTTGATTTTGAAATAAAAGATACAATTAATTTATTAAGTGATAAATATTCTAATGAAGAAGTGACAAATAGATTAACTGGTGATAGTTCTTTAGATGGTGCTTCAATTGATGGAAATGATGATGGTAATGTAATGATAAATTATATTTCAAGAGGATCTTTTCCACAATTAAATGAATTATCATCTCCAAGTAATAGAACATTATCTGATAAACAACTAAAAGCAAGTAAATATTCTCGTCAAGAAGCAGAAGAATGGGATAATGCGAAAGTTGATAAATTTAATAATAAAGTGCATGATGAAAAAGTAACTTGGAATAAAAATAATAATTTATCAATAACAGATAATAATGGTAAGATAACAGAATTAGGTTATGAATTAGGGCAAGATTATAACAATGAAAAGTGGAATGATTTGCTTGATCAATTATCAATTGATGAAGTTATTAATATGGTAAGTAATGGATATGCTTCAAGCAAAGAACTAAACTCTATTGGTAAACCAAAATTATTTGATTATGATGGACCAATGCAAATTAAAGGATTCACTGGTAAGCCTCGTGGAACAGGTTATCCTAGTGAACCAGTACTAGGTCAAACATGGAATAAACAATTAGCTAAAAATTACGGTTTAAGTTTTGGTAAAGAAATGAACGCTTTGGGAGTTAATGGTTTATATGGTTTTGGTTGTAATATTCATAGAAGTCCAATTAATGGTCGTAATTTTGAATATTTTTCTGAAGATGGATATCTATCTGGAATTATGTTAACTAATGCAATTATAGGAATTCAAAATACTGGTCGTTATGCTTATATTAAACATCTTGCAGTAAATAACGGCGAAGCAAGAAGAGTTGGTGCGTTTACTTGGTGTACTGAGCAAGCTCTTAGAGAAATATATCTTAAGCCTTTCCAAATGGCAATTCAAGAAGGTGATTGTGTTGCTTTAATGACTTCTTATAATAGAATAGGCGCTAATTGGACTGGTGGTAGTACTGGATTAATTGAAGGAATAGTAAGAAAAGAATGGGGATTTAAAGGGGCTATAATTACTGATTGTGCAGGCGCTGATAATGCTGATTACATGAACATGGATGAAGCTTTAAGAGTTGGTGGAGATTTAGGTATGGAAACACCTTTAAACGCTAGCAAATCAGGCTATACATTAAACTATAGTTTAACATCATCAAATAGACTTCAATATCAATTAAGAGAAGCTGCTCATCATGTAACTTATACTTATTTAAGAGTCCAATATCAAAATGATTTGTATAATAAATCTAACAAAAATAATTCAATTACAAGTAGTTATTCTATTGAATCATGGGCATGGTGGAAAGTTATATTGGTAGATTTAGATATTCTAATTTCATTTGCTTGTTTAATTTGGCTATATTTTCTTTTTAGAGAAGATATTTTAAAACTTATAAATAAAGGAGAAAAGAACAATGAAAATGTCTAAAATTGAAAAAATTATTTTGTTAAGTATTTCTTCTTTGGCTCTTATTACAAGTGCCATTGTTCCAATTGCTTCATATATTAATTATCAAAATTATTACAATAATGCACTTAGTAATAGACCAAATTCTAATGTAGACAAAACTTATGATGAACCGATTTTAAAAGGCATTAATGTAAAATTACAAGATGGAAAAGAATATTATAAAAATGGAAAAGCATCACCAATAAAGGCTGATTTTATTGTTGAAGGAACATTTGCTATTAGTGATAAAGAAACTTATGTAGATCAAATAAATGAAAGTGATTATAATATCGAGATTCCTTCAGATTTTGCTATTAATGGAGGAACTATTGTTGTTACTTATAAAGAATTCACTAGTTCAATTACTTTATCTCTTGTTGATGTTAAATTAACTAGCTTATATCCATTAACAATGCCATATAAAATATATTATAAAGTAGGTGAATCTTTTGATAAAACCGGTTTATCATTACAGGCTAAATATAATGATGGCACTATAATCGATGTAGATAAATTCACTATAGAAAATAAAGCATTATCATTAGACACTAAAAATATAAAAATTACTTTTACTAAAGATAACGAAAGTATAGATTATTTGTTACCAATAACAGTTGTAAAAGAAAAAGAATATAATAATGGGGATATTTTATCTATTGAGGTAGAAAATAGTTATGTTATTGCAGGTAATAAATTATCAAATAATAAAATAAATTTAAGAGCAACTTATGCTAGTGGCAATAAATTATTATTAAATGATAATGAATATTCACTTATTAACGGAGATGATGTTGTTAAATTAGGAGATGATGTTGTTCTAAAACTAAAAATTAAAGACAAAGATTATGATGTTAAAATTAATATTAAAAATAGCATTAATTCTACTAAAGGAATATTAGAAAATGGAACTACACATGATAATTATGTTTCTTTAACAAATGGTTCTACAATCAAATTTGATGTAACAGCAACTCATAATTTTACTGGAAATATCAATTTAAGATTAAAATGTAATGATAAAATTAAATTAAATGAATTATTAAAAATAACAATTAATAATTCTTTAAATAACATAAATCATAATATTAAATTAGATAAAAATGAATATACAGATTTATCAATTAATAATGTAAAAATATATAAAGGACAAAATAATATAATAATCAAATGTCTTAATTCATCTTTTGATTTAGAAAAAATTGAAATTATATCCACATTTGATGTATTAAAAGATACCACATTTGGTGAATTTGTAACCACAAATGCAAATCCAGAATTTAATAGAGAAAACATTTTTGGTGAAGGTACACCTGCTTCCATTGATGGATTTACACATATACAAGGTGGTTGTAGCGATGATAATTATATTTATTATTTATTTTCTGATGAACTAAATCATGAAGCAAAATTAACTAAATATAGTATAGAAGAAAAAACATTTGTATCAAAATCAAACAAATTTAATATAGGTCCATCTTCAAAAGATTGGACATGGGATTCAGGTAATATCACGTTAATAAATAATAAAATAATTGTTAATGATTATAATAATAAATTTTTAGCATTTGATAAAGATACTTTATTAGAAACATCATGTCCAGAATTTAAATTTCCTGATTTTTCTAAATCATTTGATGATTGGGATGAAAGTGGCACTATAACAGCTATTGAATATAACGAAGTATTAGATATATATGCTTTATCTGTTAGACCAGTATGGTGGTATAGTAATTCATATTTATTTTTCTTTGATAGTGAATTTAATCAAATTGGAGATAAAATTAAATTATCAAGTGGAGAAGATATCAAATGGGGTGGCTATAAAATGAGATCTTTCCAAAGTAACGCTAATTATTTATATGTAGTTTATGGTGAAGAAACATATAAAAACGCTATTATACAAACATATTCTTGGCAAGGAGAATTAATAAAAGAAACCACATTTAATGATATTGCCCCTTATGGTGGGAATAGAAGTTCACCTAGAAATATTGTTGAATACAAAGATGCATTATATGTATCAATATATAATGATTCAGGAATGAATGGTTCAATTTTATATAAATATTCTTATAAAGAAACTAATATTGATGTTCAAAGTAAATCTTATATAATCACTGGATCTAGTATTGTTTTAGAAAACGATAAACCTATTTTAAAAATACAAGGGGCATTATCAGATTTAACAAAAGATGATTTTAATTTTACATTATTAGCATTAAAATCAGATTGGGAATATACTCTTCAAGAATTTAAAATGGAAATTAATTGTGGATCATTTGTTGTAAAATTTGATTTATCAAAATTATCATTAGAATGTGATTATATTTTCTATTTCAACAAAAAAGATGAACAAAATTATGATGAAAATGGAAATCTTAGAGATGGTAAATCATTTATTGTCCCAATAGAAACTGTATCTTATAATGGCATGCAATATAAAGGTTGTGACATTTGGGGACATGCAGGGTTAAAAATAGTAAATAACAATATTACATATAATTCATATAGATTAGAAAATATTGATGACAAAGCAATATTAACAATTAATGCGGATATATCAATCGATAATTTATCAGAAATAAAATTTGTTGTAACAAGATTTACAACATGGGCTACATCAAATCTTGATTACACAATTAAGCAACTTGATGATGGAAGTTATGATGTATCTTGTGATATTTCTAATTTAGAAATAGATGGAAAAACTGATGATGGTCTCAATGGTGGATACTTTATTGAATTAAATACATCTACAATACGTGATAAAAAAGTACAATTAGGTACTGCACCAGAAACAATTACTATTGGAAATAGAACTTATTCTTTTGAAGAATTTTATGGTAATTTAAAAATAGTAATATCTAACAAAGAATAATTATTGTATTTTATTTAACCAAAAAAGGATATGACTCTTACATATCCTTTTCATTTTTGACTTTTTCACTCCTAAAAAAATTTAAAAGACTTTTATATATTTGTAGTTTATTTTAAAACAATAAATTTTAATAACATTTTTAAATAAAATAAAAGGATTATTGCTATTCATTATAGTCAATAATCCTTATAAATAATATTATCTAATTTATGTATAAATTATGCTTGAATTAATTCAAGATTTGCATCAGTAATTAATGTCAAATCACCAATATTGTGCCAGCATTGATTCATTCTAGGTGAATATTTTAAAACAATAACATTTTCACCTTCAACAATATTATAAATACCAATTTCTACTGGTTCGGTAACATCATTAGCAGTTTTGCCTTTTGTAACACTATCAGTTGCTAGATTTTCACCATTTAATGATGGATTAAAAATAAATTGTACACTTTGATCCCAGCTATTATAACCAGACATATTTAAAATCATTTTTGCAGTAGTTGCTTTAGATGAAGTAAATTTATAAGTAATTGTACTTAATTCATTATTTTTTGGTTCTTTATAAGGACATACTTGTTTATTTGATGTATTTTTATAAATAATTTGTAAACCTTTATTTTCTGTAGCATCTTGAGAAATTGTTCCTTCTACTTTAACTTTATCATCAGTAGAATTAAAATTAAATGTATTAGTTTGTTCAGCAATAGATAAAGTAGGAATACTTAATACAGCATCCGTTTTAATTATTAAATCATAGAAGTCATTACTTTGGTTTTCAAATATAGTTTCTGTAAAAGAAAATTTATTAATACCTTCTTGTAAATCATATTTTCCTAAAGTAACAATTTCACCATCTTGTAATGGAGTTTTACTATCTGTTGACATATTTTTACCATTTAATTTTGGTTCAAATTTATTATCAATTCTTGTACTTGGAGCGTTCCAACAACCAAGTTTAATAGATACTTCTGCTAAAGCAGCTTTAGATGAATTAATAGTATATTCAAATGATCCCTTACCAGCTGAATAAGCTTGTAATTTACCATTTTCACCTATTGATGATTTATATAATCTTAATATTCCTGCTTCATTTTCTCCACTTATAACTACATTACTAGTAGTAACATTAAATGTATTAGTAGTTGCATTTTCTGGTAATTGTTCTTCATAAAGTGATACATCAGCTTCAGTAGTAACAGTAATACTTCTAAAATTAAAATGATTATATGTTTGAGGAATAAAAGAAAATGATAATGTATTTAATCCTTCTAATAATTCATAATTACCAATTTCAATTACTTTGTATTCAGTCCATTTTGCTCCAACTGGAGTTTTAGCATTACTAACCAAAATATCGCCATTTAACATACCAGTAAATACATCAGTAAAATTAAATTCATTAGTTTCACAACTTAATTCGACACTTATTTTTGCTGGTGCACTAATAGTAGAATTTAATTTATAAGTAATTGTTCCTAATCCACCAAATTCATTAACACCAATACAATCTTCACCTTCACTTTTCTTAAGAACTGGTGCACCATCTTTTTCTCCTGATAATAAAACATTACTTTCTAACGCTTTGAAATTTTTATCTGTAGCAGTTTCTGGAATGGTAATTTCTATATCTTCATACCAAGTAATAGTTTTAGATGATTCAATATTTAAACTTCTAAAATTATATACTTGTCCAGGAGTAGGATCATAAGAAAACATAATAACATTTTTACCTTTTCTTAATTTATATGTTCCTAATTCAACTGCTTTATAATTGTTCCATTGTTGTCCAGTATGAATTAAAGCTTCACTAGTTTGTTCAACTCCATTAATAGTAAAAGTAAATCTATCAGTGAATTTATATTGAGTTGGTAAACCACTTAAAACAACAGAAATTTTTGCGTTTTCATCTTCTTCGCTAGCATTTAATCTAAAGATAATTGTTGATTTAGTATAAGCACTAACACCTGCACAATTTTCATTTTTATTTTTATTAAATCCACCTTCAATAATTGTTTTATCATCAATCGCGTTAAATTGATATCCTTGTGAAGCATTAGTCCAACGTAATAATAAATCTTCATCTCCAACTAAAGTTAATTTAACAAATGATAAACTATATCCTTTTTGTCTAACAGAAAATGAAATAATATTTTCTCCTTCTTTAAGATTAATTTTTCCTAAATTAAGATCACCAAATGATTTTTCATTTTGATTAGAAGCTCTAGGTGCAGTTGTTTTAGATGTAAAATCTTTTCCATTAACTGTTATTCTCATTAAACTAGTGTATTCTACATAAGTTTTTGTAAATACTGAACCTACTTTAACTATCATTGTTACTTCTTTAGCTTTACTTGAAGTAATATTAAAAGTTAATTTTGATTCATTTTCTAAACTCATATCTGATACATAAGAAAAATCATCTGAACTACCTACTGAACTACCTATGGATTCTGCATATCCATTAACTGAATTAAATTCATATTTTGTTCCTTCAACATTTATATCAGGTTTAACTGGACCTTGTGAAGAAGTAGAAGCCTTTGAGCTTGATTGTGAAGTATTATTATTATTATTACAACCAGCAATAGATACTACCCCTCCTAATAATAATGCTGAACATACTAATGTTTTTAATATCTTTTTCATTTATTTTTCCTCTTTCTTTTTACTTACTGCATAATAAACAAATGCTGATATAGTTGTAGCTATTGATAATCCCATAACTACTCCTAAGCTAATTTGAACTTGATCAATAGCTTTTTCCCACCATGTTTTTATCTTTACAATTTTACTTGATGCACTAATACCGTTCATTGCAATAGATTGTGATTGAACATATAAAACTCTATGACATGCTTCTCTAAGAGCTTTTACTATTGTTGGATTATCTTTATATTTATCCCAAGCAGTATATGAGCCACCTAACATCCAAACATCAGATCCTGCAACTATTGCTTCTGCTTTAACATCATCATTAATTATATAAGGAAGTCCGAATGCTGAATCTGATTCAACAAAGCCAGTGAATCCCCATTCATTTCTTAAAACTTCTGTTAATAAGCCTTTATGAACTACTGAACTAGAACAACCAATTCTATTTAAACTTGACATAATTGAATCAGCACCACCTTCTGTGATACTTATTTCAAATGGTTTTAAATAGATTTCTCTTATTGTTTGTTCATTTGCAAATGTAGAAACAGCTCTTCTATTTTTTTCTTGTTCATTTAAAGCAAAATGTTTAGCACATACAATAATTCCTTTACTTTTTAATCCTTTAATTTCAGAACTAGACATCATACTAGAAATAAAACTATCTTCAGAATAATATTCTGCGTTTCTTCCACAATATGGATTTCTATGTAAATTAATTCCTGTAGCGTATATTAATTGGTATCCTACATGCATTATTTCATGCGCAAAAGCTACACCTAATTTATTAATTAAATCTGCATCCCATGTTTGAGCCATTATAATTGCACTTGGAAAGCCCATATATGTATTATCTAAATTTGCATTAGCCGCTCTTATACCTAAAGGCCCATCTTGTGCTCTTGCTCCTGGAGCCCCTACACTTACTGCACCTGCTAAGAACAAATATCCATAAGTACATAAATAATTCATTTCATTCCAAGATAATTGATTTAATAAATCTTCCCACATTGGATCATTAAAAGGTAAATCTTTTATCATTGCTAAATTTAATTCACCGAATTCAGAAGTAATTGTTTCCATTAATGGCATTGTATCATTTTCATTAGCTTCAGGAACATGAGCATATTGCATATCATAAACCATTCTTTCATCTGTACATTTTAAGCTTACTGGTTTAGTTGGATATGTGTCATTCCAATTTGATCTTGATAAATAAGTAATTTTTTGATCTTTTGTTCCTTCATATAAATTAACATCTACATCATCAAATTGATTAGTAATTTTATAACCTGTTTGACTAGAAACAGAATATTTTTCAAAGTCATTATTATTAATAGTAATTTTTTCAACTAATGAAGCATTACCATTTTCATCCATACCATTAGAAGTTGAATATCCTTTTTTAGCTAAAATATTATTTATAGCATTATGAGAAGATGTTCCAACACCTAAATAATAATCACCTTTTTCTAAAATATATGTTTTTTTGTTATATGAATCATATGTTTTAAAATCTTCACCTTTAACTACAACAGTTAATTTTTCTTTTTCATTTGGTTCTAATAATTTTGTTTTTGCAAATCCAACAAGTTCTACACTGGCTTTTTCAATATTATGTTCTTTATCATAATCAGTATATGGTTTTTGTAAATATACTTGCATTACTTCTTTTCCTGATAAAGAACCAGTATTTTCAATAGTTAAACTTATTTTATAATTTTCTCCATCTTTATTGACTTGATAATCACTATATTCAAATGTTGTATAGCTTACACCATGTCCAAATGGAAATGCTACTTCATCATTATATGACCATTCGTTATTAGTAGTGCTGCCATTTATTCCTTTAGCGTTTCTTCCACCGAGAATAGAATCTTCATATCTAGTTTCATAATATTTATAACCTAAATATATACCTTCTTGATATACAACATATTTATAATTACAGCTTGCAGTATAAGAAGATTCTGGAACACTACTAGAAATATCAGTAAATGTAAAATCTCCAAAATTCATAGTTGATGGCATAGAATCAATATCATTAACAAATGTATCAACTAAATGTCCACTTGGATTTGTTTTACCTGAAAGAACATTACCGATTGCTTTATAAGTAGCATTACCACCAAAACCAACATTAATACAAGCATCAATTTCATCAAATTTTAATAAATTTTTCATCTGAAATGAAGTTCTTGTATTAATTAAAATAATTATTCTTTTTAATTTTCCATTTCTTTTTAATTCACATAATTGATTTATAACTTCATATTCATCTTTTGATAAGTCTAAATATGAATTATCTAAACATTCATCTGATTTAAAATAAATATCTCCATCTTCTCCACTATTACGAGTAAGAGTCATAATTGCAGCATCATTATATGAAGAAACTACATCACTACCTACACCTTCAACAACTTTATTCCAAGGAGCTTCACAAACAGAAAATTCTCTATAATATGGATCTTGATTATATCTAGTATCTTTACAACTAGATCCACTAACCATTCTCCATCCACCATAGCCTTGACCATTAGGGAAAGCATTGTTTTTATAAAAATTCCATAATTTATTATTTACTTCAAATCCTGCTCCACCTTCACTAGTAGGTGTTTCTAAAGTTTGTTTAAAATCTTTATCAATTGTAGCGGCAACTCCACCAGAACCACCACTTGAACCAGTAGCAAAATGAACAGATCCAATACCAAATAAACTAACTTTAGAACCTTCTATAAGAGGTAAAGCATTGTTTTTATTGAATAAAACTGCCATACCTTCACTAGCAACTTGTTCTCCGATATCTAAAGAATTTTGTCTCATCGCTACATCATTTAATGAACCATCTTCATTTTTAAAATCTGAAGAAAAATATTCAGTGTTTTCATCACCATTATTTTCAATAACATATGGATTTATCTTTAAAGTTCCATTAATTGAAGAAGCATTGTCTTTCATTATTTGTCCACCTACCATACTTGTAGTAAAAGCAATAACAAAGAAGACAGACACAAAAGACCAAACTGATCTTTTTAATACATTATTTAATTTCATTTTATTACCTCTTCTTTCTTTTTATAATTTTTCTTTTTAAAGTACATAATTGTAGACAATATTAATAATAATAAAACAATTACATCTAAAATAAATAATAATGTTTGCCACCAACTAGAAAACAAATTAGTTGTTTCATTTGTTGCTCCAGCAATTCCATTTGTTACAATCCATGAAACGATTATGGCAAATGTCAAATAAAAAAACATTATTATAAATGTTCCAAAAAACATTCCCCAAGGTAAATTTAAGAATTTCTTTTTGTTCATATAACCTCCATTTTTCTTCGCTTAAGAAATAAAGTCGCGATCATTTATTTCTTAATCACAATTTAATTTAAGCGATTACATAAGTCAATATAGGAGGCATATTCGTTTTTTTTTGAGGCATATTCATTTGTTAATAGATAATAAAATTGATAAAACGAAAATATTATTACAATCAATTATTAAATTACCATTATATTTTTCAACAATATAACGGATACTTTTCATACCATACCCATGACTATTATGATCATTCTTAGTTGTTAATGGTAATCCATCTTTTAAAATAATTTTTTCTACATTAGGATTAGAAATATTAATAGTAATTACATTACCTGTTGAATATAATTCTACATCTATTATTCTTTTTTCAATATCATTACATTTTAAAGTAGCTTCTATCGCGTTATCTAAAGCATTACCAAACAATGAATAAATATCTTCATCTTTCATAAAATTAAGTATTTTTCCATCTGCAACACATATTAATTGAATATCATTACTTGAACATTTTAAGCTTTTTTCTGTAAGAATAGTATCCAAAACATCATTTCCAGTTTTAACAGTAGAATCATATAAAGAAACTGCTTTTTCTATTTCAATTATAGTATCTTGAGATATGGATTTATTTTTACCTATTTGTCTAATTTGGTAACGCATATCGTGACATTTCATATTAATTAAATCGATACTTTCTTTTGATATTTCATAATTTTTCTTTTGTTGAGCATTTAATTTTTTTGTAAAATCTAAATCATTTTCTAATTCTTTATTTTTTATTAAATGTAATTGAATTACAACAAGTAACAAACAACATAAACAATTATATGTATATATAATTATACTAGTTATGATAGCTCTATTAAGATCATAATAAATAAATAATGAGTTTAAAACAATATCAACAAGTAAACCAACAGTTACTAAAAATAATAAAGAAACATTTTTAATTTCTAAATTTTTATATCTACCTATATATCTTCCTAAAATAAAATAAATTAAGCCATAAACAAGCCAATAACTTAATGCATATATTAATAACCAAAATATTGATTCTAAATTAAAATTAGCTAAATTAATTACATTATTTGAATATAAATCTAAAAATGGACTTTTCCCCCACATAATTAAAGTAATAATAAAATTAGATAATTCAAAAGCAAAATGTTGAGCAGTATAAGACGCTACACCACAAAATAAAATATTAATAAATGATTCAGCATAACAAAAACATAATAATAAAATTGTTATAACAAATATTATAAAAAATAATCCTGAAGCAAAAAAAGAATTATTTAATAAATTAGATGGTAATAAGCCAAAACATACCATTGTAAAAGATAACAAAACAAAAAGAATAATTTTTATAATAAAATTTTTTCTTTTTCTTAATCTAAATGTAAATAATAATTCTGCTACTACAATTTCAATAATAAAAAGTAAAACATTTAAAAACATTCCTGTCATGAATTTTTACCTCTTAAAGAAAGATATCTATTAACTTCATTAACAAATTCTTTCTTTTTTAAATGTGACATTTGTAATTCATCTCCACCTACAATTGTAGACCATTGTCTTATTTCACTTACAAATTTTAAATTAACTAAATAACATCTATTACACAAAACAAATCTAGAATCATTAATATTTTCTATTACATTTTGCATTGTATCTCTAGTTTGAAAATCACCATGTAAAGTATGATAAATAATATTATGTTTTATTACTTCAACGTATTTTAAATCAGAAATATTGATTTTTCTTTTTCCGACTCCACTTACATTAATCCATAATATTTTATCTTTATTATTATTAAATCTTATTAATACTCTATTTAATTTAAGACAAAAACCATAATAAGAAACAGGCTTAACAATAAAATCAAAAGCATTAACTTCATAACCTTTTATTGCGTATTGCGCTAAATTTGTCACAAAAACAACAATAATATTTTGATTTATCATTCTTAATTTAGTAATAGTTTCCATTCCATTCATTCCTGGAAGTTCTATATCCATAAATACTACATCATATTTATCATGTTCTTTTAAAAATGATTCACCATTTGTAAAAGTTTTTATATTAAAATCAATATCATTTTCTTTTTTAAATTCATCAAAAAATGATACAAGCTTATTGCTTGCATTTATATCATCTTCAACAATTGCAACATTAAGGAAATTACCCATTATGCCTCCTTAATCACTTATTATTATACATCTTATATAACTTATTTTTTTTAAATATGTCAATAATTGAGGCATAAACGTATTCTTTTTTGGCATATTCGTGAATTTTAAAAGCAGCTATTAAGCTGCTTCAACTAATTGATAAGATTTAACATTTGTTTCTTGATCAAGAATTACTTTATATAAATATTTTTCATTATTATATTTTACTTTTAAATATTCTTGATTATCTTTTACAAAATATGATAATTTGTATTCTTCATTGTTTTCTTTTAATTTAATCTCAAGATCTTGATTTTCAATTTCTCTAGATATTTTAAATGATTCTTTTTGTAAGCCATTTTCTACATAAGAATATTTAAATGATACTTCTTCTTCATTATTTTCTTTTTCATATTCTTGTTTGACAGAAATAAATGATTTATTTCCTAAATCTAATTTAAAATGTAATGTTTTTTCAAATTCATTTTCTTCTTCTTCAATTTCTTCAGATGCTTTAAAATTATATTCAATTTCATTATCAATTAAGATTCCAATATAATGTTTTTTTGTTTCAGTTTCACCATCTTCTTCTTCCATAGATTCTTTAATATTGTAATATAAAACATAATTATTAGCCTCTAAAATAATTTCTTGTTTAGAAGAATATTCTTCTTTATCAGAAGTTACTTCATTAATATCAATTTTAGTATCAAATAAAGCATTAGTTCTATTTACTAATTTTTCTACATCAAATGTTGGCTCTGTACTTTTTTGTTTTAATAATCTTCTTGATGATACAAGATTCAATGAAGATACAGCTTCAACTGCTAAAGTTTTTGAAACATCTGTAAATAAATTGTTAGGTTTAACCTCATCACATCCTGATAATAATCCTATTGATGCAAATAATGTTAATGACATAAGTGTTATAAAGTTTTTTTTCATAATTTTTTCTCCTTTTACACTATATATACAATTAAGAAATCAATTTTATTGGATTATTTTAAATTTTTTCAATTTTTTTATCATTATATATATATATTCTTTTCTCATTATCTTTTTCAAATCTAATATTTTCTATTGTTAATTCTTTTGTTTTAGTTTTTTCTTCAAAATTAATTTCTTTATTATTATCATATGATAAAATTTCAATTTCTAATTTATCATCATTAATCTTTTTAGAATAAGAAAATTCTAATTCATCTTCTTCATATTCTAATTCAATAGAATATTTATATATCCTTTCATCATTTAAATAAGCACCATATTCTATGCCATATTCTTCTTGTTCATAATCTTTTTGAATAACATATTTATATTCATTATTATAATAAATAATTTCTGTTTCTATTTCTTCTTGATGATTTTTAAATTTAATTTCACCAAAATAATATTGATTATCTAATAATAATAAAATATCTTCTTTTATTATATTTTTATTATTTGTTAAATTGCTATTTAAATATAAAACAGTATTATCACTAATTAATTGATATTTATATGTTTTATTTTGATAAGAAAAATTTTCTTCTTTAAAAATATATTTAATGCCATCTTTATTAGTTAAAAAATCTTCATAAATAGGAATAATGTTTTCTATTTTATCTACGCAATAAATAAAATCATCATTAGTAATATCTTTTTTTGCTTTTCTAATATTAGATGAAGAATTATTATTAAATATTTCTCCAATATTCATTTGTAAAGAAAGTGAAGATAACAAAGATCTATCATTTAATTTATTAGATGTATTTTCAATAAAAAGAGGTTTATTATTGACAATAGAAGGAATCAAAACAACAAGTAAAACTGAACAAGCTAAAGCAAAAGAAGTAGATATAATAATAGGTAATCTAAAATTAAATTTCTTCTTTTTCATCTTATTTAAAATATCATTTGAAGTGGTTTTAATTTCATATTTCATAATATTTTCTTTAATTTCTCTTTCTATCTCTTCCATTATAAATCCCTCCTTAATTTCTTTATCGCGTTATTATAAGTCCAGAGAACTGTTCCTAATGGTTTATTTAATAATTGTGCAATTTCATTATTTGTTAATTCATTAATTATTTTTAAAATCACAATTTGAAACTCATTTTCATTAAGAATCTTTTTCATATCTTTTACTAATTTTAATTCTTCAAATTTTTCTTGATATTGCTCTTCATATTTAAAAACAATATTATCAATGTTAACAACTTTCTTATGTTTGTTCACATAATTTAAACTTAAATTTTTACTAATTTCTAATAAATAAGACAAAATATTTCCATCAACTTTCACCTTTTTTTTATGTTTTAAAAACTTTATATAAGTGTCTTGTAATATATCTTCTGATAAATGATAATCTTGTAAAATAGAATAAGCCATATAAAAAACTTTATTTTTAGTGAGATTATAAAACTCATCAAAATATTCCATTTTATCATTTTGTAATTGAATAAGTAGCTCTTTTAAATCCATATTAAATTCTTTCTCTACAATATTTATACAATATTTTTATTAATTTTATTGGAAAAATTGAAAAAAGAAGCAAAAAATTGCTTCTTTAATACAAAACAATACTATTTTCTTATTATTTTCCAATAACATCTTTTAAATTTGTTTTAATATTATCTATTTTTTCTTGTAAATTCTTATCAGTAATATCTTTTACAAAATAAAATTGATCTGTTATTTTTTCTTTACTGCCAATTGTATAATATGTTACATTATCTCCAAATATAACATAATTAGATATGTCTCCTTCTAATATACATATATAATTTGTGCAAAATTCATTACCAAAATAATCATTTTGATTTTCTTTTTTACCTTTATAATTTATTAAATCTTTATGTATATCAATTATTTTTTCACCTAAAGTATTATCAATATTTTTTTCAATAACATCATATCTTTTTTCTTCATCACTAGAAAATGTCCTATATTGTACTTTGTAACTATTATAAACAAATTTATATTCATAAGTTCCACATGAAGATAAAAATAACAATGGTATTAATAAATATATTTTTTTCATATTATTTTCCTATAATTCCTTTTAAATCAACTTTTATATTATCTATTTTTTCTTGTAAATTCTTATCAGTAATATCTTTTACAAAATAAAATTGATCTGTTATTTTTTCTTTAGTACCGATTGTATAATATGTTACATTATCTCCAAATATAACATAATTAGATATTTCTCCTTCTAATATACATATATAATTTTTGCAAAATTCATTACCATCGTAATCATTTTGATTTTCTTTTTTACCTTTATAATTTATTAAATCTTTATGTATATCTACTATTTTTTCACCTAAAGTGTTATCAATATTTTTTTCAATGATATCATATCTTTTTTCTTCAACACTAGAAAAAGTTTTATATTGTAATTTGTAACTAATATAAACAAAATTGTATTCATAAGTTCCACATGAAGATAATAGTAATAGTGGCATTAATAACATTATTTTTAGTTTATTAGAAGTTATTTTATTAATTATCATTTATATATCCTCCTTATATCAATGTTTACTTCTATTTCTAATTTTATGCTACCACAGTAATTTATTTATTGCAAATATATTGAATTTTAGGTAACAAGATTAATTTTTTTGTATAAAAAAGAAGCAAATATTTCATTGCTTCTTAATTTTAATTTTTATAAAGAATTATTAGTCTTTATTTTCTAAAGAAGGTTCATTTTCTTCTTCAGAATCATCATCGAATAGATCTGTGAATTTAATCATATTATCGTCTTCTAAATCAGCTTCTGGTAAGACAATGTCTTTATCTTCTTCTTCAAAGATTTCTTTTTCTTCTTTTTCTTCTTCAACTTCTGGATGAACAAATGATTCACCAGCAGGAATGAGTTTACCAATCATGACATTTTCTTTTAAGCCATGGAGATGGTCAACACTTCCTTTAATTGCAGCATCAGTTAATACTTTTGTTGTTTCTTGGAAAGAAGCTGAAGATAAGAATGATTCAGTATCAAGAGCAGCTTTAGTAATACCTAAAACTCTTGGATAACCAACTGCAGGACGTTTATTTTCTGCAATTGCTTTTTCATTTGCTTCAGTGAAACGATTGATTTCAATTCTTGTACCAGGTAATAAATCTGTATCACCAGAATCAACGACAACCATTTTTCTTAACATTTGTTTAACGATAACTTCAATATGTTTATCAGAAATATCAATACCTTGAATACGATAAACTTTATGAACTTCTTGAACAATATATTTTTCAACAGCTGAAACATCTGCAACATTTAATAATGTCTTTGGATTAATTGCACCTGAAGTTAATGGTTGACCATTGATGACTTTATCACCAACTGCAACAATAACATGAGCTCCAATAACTGTTGTATATGATTTTTCTTCAAGTTCGTTTGCTACAACAATAGTTGATTTATTCTTTTCATCAACATCAATTGATTTAACTGTACCAGCGATTTCAGAAATAATTGCTTCACCTTTAGGTTTTCTTGCTTCAAATAATTCTTGAACTCTTGGAAGACCTTGAGTAATATCAGAACCAGCAACACCACCAGTATGGAATGTACGCATTGTTAATTGAGTACCAGGTTCACCAATTGATTGAGCAGCCATAATACCAACTGTATCACCAACTTTAGCAATATTACCACTAGCCATGTTTCTACCATAACAATGTACACATACACCATCTTTAGTTTCACAACCAAATAATGATCTAATTTCTACTCTTGTAATACCAGCATTAACAATCTTATGTGCAATTTCTTCATCCATTAAAGTATTTTCTGGACAAATAATTTCACCTGTATTTGGGTCAACAATATCGTGACAAGAGAAACGACCTACTAATCTATCAAATAATGGAACAATAGCGTTCTTTTGACCAGGTTCTCTTACTTCTTCAACAAATGTACCATGATCGGTTCCACAATCTTCTTCACGAATAATGACATCGTGAGAAACGTCAACTAATCTTCTTGTTAAATATCCTGAGTCAGCAGTCTTTAATGCTGTATCAGCACCACCTTTACGAGCACCATGAGTAGCAATAAAGAATTCAGAAACAGTTAAACCTTCACGGAAACATGATTTAATTGGTAATTCAATAGTTTCACCAGATGGGTTGGACATTAATCCACGAAGACCAGATAATTGTAAGAAGTTAGACATGTTACCACGAGCACCAGAATCACTCATCATGTAAATTGGGTTACGAGGATTTTGTAATAATTGAGTTTCAAGTTTCTTAGAAATTTGGTCTTTAACATTTTCCCAAACTTTAATAACTTTATCATGTCTTTCTTTATCAGTAACAATACCACGAGTATATAATCTTGTGATTTTTTCTACTTTTTCATCGCCTTCTTTTAAGATTTCTTCTTTTCCTTGAACTAAAGCAACATCATCAATTGAAACTGTAATACCAGAAATTGTTGAATAGCTGAATCCTTGATCTTTTAATTTATCAAGAATTTGTGAAGTTCTTGGATTATGATAACGATGGAATACTTCATCAATAATAGCAGTAATATCTTTCTTAATGAAAGGTCTTCTTAATGGTAATGAAGCGATATATTCTTTAATATTAGTTCCTTTGTGAACAAAGAAAATATCTTGATCACCTAATAAATTTTTAATTTGTTTATCAGTTGGAGCAACATTTAAGAATGGGAAATCATCAGGGAAGATTTGGTTAAATATTACTTTACCAACAGTAGTAATCATATAAGAATCATTCATTTCATCAGTAAATCCTGATTTGTGTAATGAACTACCTTTAATTGCAATACGGTTATGTAAATGAATTTGTTTTGTTTGATAAGCAAGCATTATTTCATCAATTGATGAGAATACTTTACCTTCACATTGAGCATATAAATCATATTTTTCTGCTTCTTCTTCATCGCCAATGGCTCTTAATTTATTAGCTTTTTCTTGGAAGAATTTAACATCAGATTCGAGAGTTAAATAATAATTACCTAAGATCATATCTTGAGATGGTGTAACAATTGGTTTACCATCTTTAGGACCTAAAATATTATTAGACGCTAACATTAAATTAATTGCTTCTTCTTGAGCTTTTTGAGAAAGTGGTACGTGAACAGCCATTTGGTCACCATCGAAGTCAGCATTGAAAGCTGTACATACTAATGGATGTAATCTAATAGCATGACCTGCAACAATAATAGGTCTAAATGCTTGAATACCTAAACGGTGTAATGTAGGAGCACGATTTAATAAAACTGGATGTTCTGCTACAACTCTTTCAGCAACATCTAAAACTTTTGCATCATAATGATCTATCATTTTATTTGCTTGTTTATGTGAAGTAGCAATTTCTTCTTTAATCATAATTGATGCAATAAATGGACGGAATAATTGAACTGCCATTTCCATTGGTAAACCACATTGATACATCTTTAATGATGGACCAACAGCAATAACTGAACGACCTGAGAAGTCAACACGTTTACCTAATAAGTTTTGTCTAAAACGACCAGATTTACCTTTTAATGATGTAGATAAGGATTTATATGGTTTACCAGATTGTGATAAAACTGGTTTACCTTTACGTCCATTATCAATTAAAGAGTCAACAGCTTCTTGAAGCATTCTCTTTTCATTCATTAAGATAACATCAGGTGAATTAATATCAATTAATTTCTTTAAACGATTATTACGATTAATAACTCTTCTATATAAATCATTTAAATCACTTGTAGCAAATCTACCACCATCAAGAGGTAACATAGGTCTTAAATCAGGTGGAATAACTGGTAAAACATCTAAAACCATCCATTCAGGTTTATTTTTTGATGTTTTAAAAGCTTCGATTGTTTCAAGTCTTTTAATTAATTTTGTTCTCTTTTGTCCTTGAGTTTCTTTTAATTCTTCTTGAATCTTATCAAATTCTTGATCAATATCAACTTCTGAAAGTAAGCGTTGAATTGCTTCAGCACCAATACCAAATTCAGCATTAGTAAATCTACTTACATAATAAGAAACATCTGAGAATGAGAAAGGTTCTTGAGGATTTAATAATCTTTCTACAATAGAAGCACCTTCTTGATAATCATAAGAATCTTTTTCAAGAGTTGGTAAAATTTCTTTTTCAATAACAGTTTGAAAAACTAATCTTCCTGTTCTATCATCGAAAACTTGTTTTTTAAAAATATTTTTTGCTTTTCCTGGATTTAAACAAACATGAGATTTGAAATAAACAATTTCTTCAAGTTGTTTTGGTGAAATATCAAGAACTAATCCCATTTTTGCAGGGATACCTTTTAAATACCAAATATGAGCACATGGAGAAGCGAGCTCAATAGAGCCCATTCTCTCACGACGTACTGCTTTTGTTGTAATTTCAACACCACATTTATCACAAATAATACCTTTAAAACGTGATTTTTTATATTTACCACAGTGACATTCATAATCTTTAGCAGGGCCAAAGATTCTTTCACAGAATAATCCATCAGGTTCAGGTTTTTGTGAACGGTAATTGATTGTTTCAGGTTTGGTTACTTCACCATGAGACCATTCTCTTATTTTTTCTGGAGAAGCTAATCCAATTTGAATAGCTACTAAATTGTTAACATCAAACATAGTAAATTAACCTCCTTAATCTAAATCATCTTCATCAGCAACAACTCTAATATCAGAAGTCATTTCTCTAACTGATGAATTAATTTTTCTTGCTTCTTTTTCTGATTCTTCAGCAATATTATCAATGCTAATTACTTTGTTATCTTTATCAAGTAAGTTAACATCAAGTGCTAAAGATTGAAGTTCTTTAATTAAAACTCTGAATGATTCAGGCATTCCTGGTTTTGGAATTGGTCTACCTTTGATAATTGCTTCATAAGTTTTAGCTCTACCAACCATATCATCTGATTTAATTGTTAAGATTTCTTGTAAGATATGAGCTGCACCATAAGCTTCAAGTGCCCAAACTTCCATTTCACCAAATCTTTGACCACCATTTTGTGCTTTACCACCAAGTGGTTGTTGAGTAACAAGTGAATATGGTCCAGTTGAACGAGCATGTAATTTATCATCAACCATGTGTACGAGTTTAATCATATACATGACACCAACATTGATTCTTTCATCGAATCTTTCACCAGTTTGTCCATCATAAAGAATTGTCTTTCCATCAGGAGCCATACCAGCTTGTTTCATTAAGTCGAATAATTCTTCACTACTCATACCATCAAAAACAGGTGTAGCAATCTTAATACCAAGTTTCTTACAAGCCATACCTAAATGGACTTCGAGAACTTGACCAATATTCATACGAGAAGGAACACCAAGTGGATTTAACATAACATCAACTGATGTACCATCTGGTAAGAATGGCATATCTTCAACAGGTAAAATTCTTGAGATAACACCTTTGTTACCGTGACGACCTGACATCTTATCACCTTCAGAGATTTTTCTCTTTTGGACGATATAGACTTTTACAACTTCATTAACTGATGGTGGTAATTCTGCACCATCTTTTCTAGTAAATCTCTTTACATCAAGAACAATACCTGATCCACCATGTGGAACACGTAAAGATGAATCTTTTCCATCTTTTGTCTTTTCTGCAAAGATTGCTTGTAATAATTTTTCTTCTGCAGTTGGATCTGTAACTCCTTTTGGAGTGATTTTACCAACTAAGATATCATCTTCTTTAACTTTAGCGCCTGGAATAATGATACCATTTTCATCAAGGTTTGCTTTAGCTTCATTAGATGTATTTGGAATATCACGAGTGATTTCTTCATCACCGAGTTTAGTTGTACGACATTCAAGTTCATATTCTTCAATATGGATTGAAGTATAAACATCATCTTTAACTAATCTTTCTGACATAATAACAGCATCTTCATAGTTATAACCATGCCATGTTGTAAATGCAATAACAACATTTTGACCTAATGCTAAATCACCTTGTTCCATAGCTGGACCATCAGCAATAATTTCATCTTTTTCAACATGTTGACCAGCTTCTACAATTGGAGTTTGGTTAATACATGTACCACCATTACTACGTAAGAATTTTTGTAAAACATATTTTTCTGTTGTTCCATCATCATTTAAAACAACAATGTGTTTTGAATCAACAATTTTAACAATACCAGGTTTTTCTGCTGTAACAGCTGCACCTGAGTCACGTGCAATATTGTGTTCAAGACCTGTTCCAACAAATGGAGCATGTGGTTTTAATAATGGTAATGCTTGACGTTGCATGTTAGCACCCATTAAAGCACGAGTAGTATCATCGTTCTCTAAGAATGGAATACATGCTGCCGCAATAGAAACAATTTGTTTTGGAGAGACGTCCATATAATCAACATCTTCTCTATTAGCCATAATATTTTCGCCATTATAACGTGCAGTAACTTTATCAGCAATAATTTCATGATTTGGTCCTAAAGCAACGTTAGCTTGTGCAATAATATGATTCTTTTCTTTATCAGCTGATAAATATTCAGCTTCTTCAGAAACAATACCTGTTCCTTTTTGAACTTTTCTATATGGAGTTTCAATAAATCCATAATCATTAATTTTAGCATAACATGCTAAGTTATTAATTAAACCAATGTTTTGACCTTCAGGTGTTTCAATAGGACATATTCTACCATAATGAGAATAGTGAACATCTCTAACAGCGAAAGAAGCACGATCTCTAGTTAAACCTCCAGGTCCAAGAGCAGATAATCTTCTCTTGTTTGCAAGTTCAGCAAGAGGGTTTGTTTGATCCATATATTGAGATAATTGTGATGAATTAAAGAATTCTTTAATTGCAGCAGTTAATGGACGAATATTAGTAAGTGATTGAGGAGTTACTGGAGCACCATCAACAGCGATAGACATTTTATCACGAACAGTTCTTTCCATTCTTGATAAACCAATTCTAAATTGATTTTGAATTAATTCACCAACACATCTAATACGTCTATTACCTAAATGGTCAATATCATCAGTATCACCAAAACCATCCATTACATTCATGAAATAAGATATAGTAGCAATCATATCAGGCATAATGACATGATCTAAATCACAATTTAAATCAGTACCGATTATAATAGCAACTTTTTCTTTCTTTTCACTAGTATATACTTTTAAAATATTAACATTTGTATGATCATCAAGTTTTGGATTTAAATCTAAACTAACAGTATGAGCACCATTTTCAAAGAATTTTTCATCTTGTAATTTTTGGACTATTTCTTTTGTTAATTCAGTTCCTTCTGGATAAACTAGTTCACCATCACTAGAAATTAAATCTTCAGCAATGATTCTTCCAACTAATCTATTATAAATACCTAATTTACGATTAAATTTAAATCTACCAGCTGGTCCTAAATCATATTGTTTATGTTTTTCTTCAAAGAATCTTGAACGGAAAAATGATGTAGCACCATCTGCAGTAGCAGGTTCACCTGGTCTTAAACGTGCATAAATTTCAAGCATTGCTTTTCCAGGGTCTAATTCTTCTTCATTTCTTGCTTCTGATTCTTTATTAATTGTATTAACTAAAGCTTCATTGTCACCAAATAATTCAATCATCTTTTCGTAAGTATTGAAACCAAGTGCTCTTAACAAGACAGTAATTGGCATTTTTCTTAAACGCTCAATTCTAACCCATAAGAAGTCTTTTAAATCTGCTTCAAATTGTAACCAAGTTCCTCTTGCAGGAATTAAATCAGCATTATAGCTATATTTACCAGATTTATTATCAAATACAGATGAAAAATAAGCTCCTGGTGATCTAACAATTTGAGAAACAATAGCTCTTTCAGCACCATTAATAATGAATGTACCTGAATGTGTCATTAATGGGAAATCACCCATAAAGACTTCACTTTCTTTAATTTCACCAGTAACAGCATTAATTAAACGGAAAGTTACTTTTAAAGGTGAAGAATAAGTTAATCCTCTAACTTTACATTCAAGGAAATCATATTGAGGTTTATCTAATCTAGATGAAACATACTCAATGATTAATTGTTCATTTGGGCTTTTAATTGGATAGATGTCTTTGAAAACTTCATCAATTCCATTTTCTTTTAACCAAGCAAATGATTTTGTTTGAATTTCTACTAAATTAGGAAGTGGTAAAGTTCCGGAAATCTTTGAGAAATCAATTCTTCCGTTATGAAGGTACTTAATTTCTTTATTGTTGATATTTTTACTCATTAGAAGTCCTCCTTAGTTTTCGTATCTTTCTTTGTAGCACAGTAGACATAAAAGCCTTTATCTTTTTTTAGTAATTCACAATTTTCAAATACTGAGTGAATAAATTTTTGGGCAGATTCTGCGCCATGACTTCGTCTAATTACTATGAACAAAGATCCATTTTGATTTAAGTGATGGTAAGATTGCTCGAAAATACTATAAATCACTTTCTTACCCGCACGAATTGGTGGATTAGTAACAATATAATCAAAATTCTTATCAATATTTTGAAAAATATCACTTTCAATTATTTCAACATTTTTTACACCAAATGATTTTTTATTTTCGCGTGCAAGTGCACATGCGCGTATGTTGACATCGCTTAATAAAAAATTACATTCAGGAAAATTTTTAGCTAAAATAAGCCCTATTGTTCCATATCCACAGCCAATATCTAAGATATTTCCTGTAAAATTTTGTTTTAATAATATTTTCAAAAGGGCAATAGAACCATAATCTACTTCACCCTTTGAAAATACTCCATTATCAGAAATAAAGGTATATTTTGTGTCATTCAACAATACACTTATTTCTCTTTTTTTGGAGATTAAATTCTCATTATTGTCAAAATATTGCATTGTTCGACACACTCCTTTAAAGCGACAAAAACCCACCTCTAGTTAGAGGCAGGTTAAAATACTAAATTTGAAATCTAATTAAATTATTTAACTTCGACTTCAGCGCCAGCTTCAACTAAAGTTGCTTTATGTCCTTCAGCTTCAGCAGGTGAGATGTGTTCTTTAATTGTTGCTGGGCAGTTATCAACTAACTTCTTAGCATCAATTAAACCTAAACCTGTGATTGCTTGAACTGCTTTAATAACTTTAACTTTAGCAGCACCACATGATTTTAAGATTAATGAAACTTCTGTAGGTCCTGCAGCAGCAGCTTCTTCTTCAGCTGGAGCAGCAGCAACACCTGCTACTGGAGCAGCAGCTGTAACACCGAATTCTTCTTCGATAGCTTTTACTAAATCGTTTAATTCAACGATTGACATTTCTTTGATAGAAGCAATAATTTCTTCATTTGTTAATTTTGCCATTTTAATTTCCTCCTTAAATAATGATTTGCGATATGGCTATTCTTTGTCAGCGACAGCTTTAATTGCGCAAGCAAAGTTGCGTACTGGAGCTTGTAAGACTGAGCAGAGCATAGATAATAATCCATCTCTTCCTGGTAATTTTGCCAAAGTCTTAACTTCATCAGCTGAAACTTTCTTTCCTTCGACTATACCACCTTTAATTACAAAATTAGGGTGAGTCTTAGCGAATTTTGCAACTTCCTTAGGTGCTGCAATAGGATCATCTGCATAAATAAATGCATTAGGACCTTCAAGAATATCTTTAAATCCTTCAACATTTTCAGTAGCACGATGAACTAATGAGTTCTTAAAGACGCTGCATTTAGCGTTAGATTTAGCTAAAGTTCTTTTAAATTGAGAAATTTCTGCAACTGTTAAACCACGATATTCAGCAACAACGAATGATTTAGAATTGTTTAAAACTTCACTAATTTTAGCAACTTGAGCTTTTTTAGCCTCTAAAACGTTTTGGTTCATTTAGGCACCTCCTTAAAAAAATTGTTTATAGTCAACAATATACGGAAGTATCTAGTCATTATTTTAGTAAATATTAACTATTTTACCTCGGCAACATTATTAAGCTTTAAGCCGTTGCTGTCTACGGTATATTGGAACTATTAAATTAAATTATCTTCCTTCAAATGTAAATTTGACTGAAGGACCCATAACTGTGTGTAATGCACAATTCTTAATGTATACACCTTTAACAGATTGTGGGCGAATTTTGAGAATTGTATCGCAAACAACTTTTAAGTTATCAGCAATTTTCTTTGCATCAAATGATGCTTTTGCGATTGAGAAGCAAATATTTCCTTCCTTATCAACACGATAAGAAATTTTACCAGCTTTAATTTCTGTAATTGCTTTTCCAATTTCTGGAGTTACTGTACCAGTTTTTGGGTTAGGCATTAATCCTTTAGGGCCAAGAATACGTCCTAATTTACCTAATTCACCCATCATATCAGGTGTAGCAACGATTACATCGTAATCAAACCAGTTTTCATTTTTAACTTTTTCCAATATTTCTTTTCCACCGACGAAATCTGCACCTGCAGCAGTAGCTTCTTCAGTTTTAGTATTGGTGACAGCTAAAATTTTCTTTGTCTTTCCATTTCCGTGTGGGAGTGTTAATGTTCCTCTTAATTGTTGGTCAGCTTGTTTTGGATCAACATTTAAACGGAAAGCGACATCAATAGTAGCATCAAATTTAACAGTTGATGTTTCTTTGACTAATGCACAAGCTTCTTCAATTGTGTAAACTTTCTTTGCATCAATTTTTGCTAAAGCAGCTTGGTATTTTTTTCCTTTCTTCATAATTTCCTCCTTGTGGTATTAACGGGTCTACCCTTCCACTATCTATTAGTCATCAATAACGATACCCATATTACGGGCAGAACCTGCTACAACTTTCATTGCAGCTTCAACATCGTTACAGTTTAAATCAGGTAATTTGTATTCTGCAATCTTACGTAATTGGGCTTGACTAATGTGTCCAACTTTTGTAGATTTAGCATTACTTGATCCTTTTTTAATTCCAGCTTCTTTTAATAATAATCCAGCAACTGGAGCAGTTTTAATAACAAAATCAAATGATTTATCTTCGTATGCAGTAATAATTACTGGAACTACTTCACCGATTCTGTCACTTGTTTTAGCGTTGAAATCTGTACAAAACTTAGGCATTAAAATACCAGCAGATGCTAGTTTTGGTCCTGGTTTTGCTTGACCACCAACGAGTTCAAGTTTTACAACTTTTGCGATTTTCTTACTCACGTGGCATACCTCCTATATTAGTTAATTGTCCGTGCTGTGGGTTAGCGAATTATTACAAAAATAATCCTTCCACTGCGCAATTTGATGATGTTAAAACGCAGGTCGCAATAACACCATGCTTTGATATTCTATAATAATTGCAATACCTATTCAACAAAAAAATCTATTTTTTAAAAATTATTTGATAAATAAAGAAAAAAATACTATTTTTCATGCAAATCAATTTGTAGCAAGTGAATTTGCATGTTTTTATTTCTTTTGCTTTTCTTTAGATCTTTTATCGTTAATTATTTTCATTTCTTTTTCTGTAATTAATTTACAATTATTTCTATTAGCCCAATCAACACAACCTTGTAAAACAAGTTTTAAGAATGGTCTTGGCACTTTAACAAGCATATTTAAAGCTTCATCTGTGAATTTTACATCAGTATTTAATCTATTAGCAGCATATTTAACTGAAGTAAGATCGACTTCTTTATCAGGAATACCTACAGGAATTGGTTTTTTATAATCAGAACACCAGAAATATTTACTATCTCTATATCCCCAGTTAGTAGGTAATGGGCAAAAATTATTTTTAGTAACTCCATTAACAATCGCGTTATAATATTTTTCTTTTAACAATATATGATCAATTTTTAAAATAAAATGTGCGCCAAATTTTGATGTAATACCATTAAAATTATGATATGGCTCATTATATTCTTCTTGAACTTTATCATCTTGAGCATTATCTAATTCTTTTACCCAAGTACATTCAAATATTTGATTAGCTTCTTTAATTATTTTTGGATAGTTTCCATTTGGGTCTAATTCTTTAGACATGCCATCTTCTACATTAAATTTAAAATCTTTCATTTTCTCTTCAGGAGTATCTCCAGGGAATCCTAATCTAACATGTTCAGCAAAATTTTTCTTAGAAAAACTTAAAAAATTAATTGTGCATTTTCCATGTCTAAGTATTCCTTTACAAGTATTAGAAGTATTTCTACATTCTAATATCATCGCATAATATCCTTTACCTGCAATATAATAAGGAAAACAAAGTGAATATGCTCCAAAACTTGTAAGTTTTCCTTCTTCATCTAAAGTACCAATTAAGCAAAGTGGCATTGGAAAGAATGATGAAGATTGATAAAAATTATCTACTATTCTTATATCTTTAAAGCTTTTATCCATTAATTATTTCCTCCTATTTAATGAATATTATTTACGCATCAAATAATCTATATATAAATTATAAATATTTAAATTTTTATTGTAAATAATATATATTATGAAAAACTTAATAAAAAAGATTACAAATTCTCATTATTTTTATTTAATAAAGAATATAATATTTTTAAATAATGATAAATATTTTATTGTTTCTTCTATTGCATATTATTTAATAATTTCTTCTATACCTATGTTAACAATAATAAATTATTTTTTTCCTTTAATAAATTTAGAATTTAATACAATAAAATTAACATATAGTTCAATAATATATTTATATATAGCTTCTAAAGGAATAGAAAATTTTTTTATTTTTTCACAAAGAAAATATAATTTAAAAATTAAATCTTTCTCCTTTATTTTTAGTAAATTATATTCTATTAGTATTACAATTTTATTATGTTTTTTATTATCTTGTTTATTATCATTAAATTATTATTTATCTTCATTTAATTCTTTTATTATTAATTTTTATAAATGGTTAATTAACATTATCATTTTATTTATAATATTACTAATTTTTAATTATTTAGTTTTACAAAGAAAAATAGCTATTTATTATTTAATCTTAGGTTCATTTATCAGTTCTTTTTTATTAAATTTAACATCTTTTATTTATGGTATTTATATTTTAAATTTAAATAATAGAGAACAATATTTTGGTTCATTAAATAATATAATTAGCTATTTATTTTTAATGTATTTAATCTCTTATTTTATATGTATTGGAAATGAAATAAATTTTTATACATATAAAAAATGGAGTTTGCACTCCATTAATTAATTTTATCAATTTCAGTAATTTTAACTTCAATTTGTGTAGGTCTACCAAAGAAGACAGTAGTAATTGTAACTTCATTAGTATCTTTGTTAATTGATTCAATAGTACCTTCACTACCTTCAAATGATCCAGTAAGAATTTTAACTGTATCGCCAACTTTGTAGTTAGAGAACATTTCATCATCAACCATACCCATACGTTTTAAGACAGTTTCAATTTGTTCTCTTGAAACAGGGAAAGGTTTAGCTCCACCACCAGAAGAACCAATAAATCCTGTAACACCTGGAGTATTTCTAACCATAAACCATGCTTCATCAGTCATAATCATTTCAATGAAAACATAACCAGGATATAAATTTTTCATTTTTGTTTTACCTGTTGGTTGACCATTTTTCATTACAGGTACTTCATGTTCTGCTACAATAATTCTAAAAATATAATCTTGAAGATTATGTGATTCAATTCTTTTTTCTAAGTTGTCTTTTACTTTATTTTCATGTGAAGAATATGTATTAACAACATACCAATTCTTTGAAATATTACTTGCCATAAATTACTCCTATCATTCCACTAATATAGTCTAAAACCATTTTAAATTCAGTGCTAGTTGAAGAACTGCTACTTGATGTGACTAAATTTCTATCTAGAGCGCCCAAAATTTGAGCAATAATGTAATCATCAATTGAGCAAGCAACAGCAGAAAAAATGATAACACACATAACAACAGCAAAATAACCCATTAATTCTTTACCAGTAGGCCATCTAACCATTTTGCCTTGTTTAATAACGCCTTGGAAATATTTTTTAATTTTATACATAGGTTCCTCCTATTTTGTCTCTTTATGCAATGTATGAGCATTACAATGTGGACAATATTTCATGATTTCAAATCTTTTACCTACATCAGATTTTTTCTTTGTAGTAGTGTAGTTACGATTTAAGCATTTTGTGCATACTAAAATAACTTTATCTCTCATCTATTTTCACCTTTCTATGAAATCATTTTCTAGTTTACAATATCACAAGTAAATTTAATAGTCAATTAACATAAATAATAAAATAAATTTTATTCTTCTATTCCGTAAGTAATAAAACTTAAAACTCTATCATAAGAAACTTCATCTTTACCCACTAAAATTAATGTATCGCCTTCTTTTAAAGGATAATCTGGTCCAGGAGAAGTTTGAATATTTCCATTACTTACTACTGCTACAATAGTAGCTTCTGTATAATTCCAAAAATATACTTCACCAATAGTTTTGTTATTTAACCAACAACCTTGAGGAATAGTTGCTTTTTGGAAATTAATTGTTTCATTTGTTTGATATTTAAAATTATCAATCATTGCATTTAATGCTTCTTGTAATTTTATATTCAATTTATTAGCTTCTTCAATTAAAGTAGTCACTTTATTATATTGTTCATCAATGGTTGATTGAGCGTCCCATTTATCAGCATATTGTTTTGCTTTTATAACAGAATCAACAAAAATTCCAACACCTTGTTTCACTTCCACAATTCCTTCATTAGCTAAAATTGTAATAGCTTTTCTAATTGTTTCAGGTGAAACATTATAAGTTGATGCTAATAATGATCTTCCTTTGATTATATCGCCTTCTTTAAATTCTCCTGAAAGAATTTTTGAGCATATATCATGAGCGATTTTAACATAACGGGGTAAATTTTCTTGCATAAATAAAGTTCTCCTTGTTTATAGTTTTAGTTTACAACAAATAATATTAATTAGCAATCAAGAAAAAACTTCTAATAAAGCAATAATTCTTGATTATTACTAGATTATAATTTTTAATTTGAAATATATATTATTTCATAGTATTATAACTAAGAAAGGAAAAACCTAATGAAAACTTTAAAATTTATTTTTTCATCGTTATTTTCAAACGAAAAAATTATTAATGAATCTAAAAAGCAACCATGGTGGCTTGCTATTGTTTTAATTTTATTTTCTTGTGTTATTGCTTTAATACCTAATTTTGTTTCTGTTATGACAGTTCAAGGATCAAATGTTATTACTACTAATACTAATTCAGGTATTGATTATGGTCTAAAACAATTTTCTGTAGAATATTTATCAAAACCCGAAAACAAATTATACATTGAAAACGAAAAATTAATTCTTGCTAACACTGCTAGTAAAACATCTATTGATGATTATTATTTACTTGATGAAGTAAAACATAATGAAACAATTTCTTTAGCAGTTTATTATGTTGATTTTACTGAACAAGAAAGTGCTCAATATAAAACGTTTAATGAGAAATTATCAAAAGTAATTACTAAAATTAAAGCATCAAGGCCTATTACAGACACTACTGAAAGTAATCTTTATTCTTCTTTAATTTTAGGTAAAGAAACAGTCTTTTTAATGTTATGTAATAAAGATGCTAAATGTTCATTTAAAGCAAATGCTGATGGTTCATTTACTATTAGCAATGAAACAGGAATATTAAACAATATGTCAGGAAATTATGTTGGCATTAATAAAGATTTAGCCAATCTTAATTCTTATTATTCAGGAAACACTGAATCTGAAAAAGTCAATAACGCTTATAATAAATGGAAATTATTCTTTGACAAAGCTTATGAATCACCAAGAAATTCATTAGCATGGAAATATGTAGGAATTTATTTTGGTATGGATATTGCTACTGCCTTAATTATGGGACTTATGTTATTCTTATTATCTAAAACAAAAGCATCATTAATAAAATATAGATTCTTAGAAGCATTAAAGATGGTATTCTTTGCTTCAGTATCTCCTGCTCTTATTGCTTTAATTCTTGGATTTATGATTCCATCTTTCCAAAGCATGGCTTTCTTAATGTGTTATATATTAAGAATTACTTGGTTAGGAATGAAAGCTACTAATCCACCATCAATACAAGCTGTAAGAAAATAAACGCTTTAAAAGGACCATTGAAAAACCTAAATAAAAACTAGGTATGACAATAGTCCTTTTTTTATTGTCTAAAAATTAGATCAAGCCTCTTTTTCTTATGATGATTTAAGCAAGAAATAAGACACAATAAGCACAATAATATCAATTTCTACAATTGATATTATTTATTCTACAAAATGAGCTAACTTGTTTTTTTAATATTTCTAAAACTTTCGCTATTTCCCAATAACTTTCACTTCTTAAGGCTTTATTTTTTTATAATATATGAAGTTAAACCTTCTCAATAACTATAAGAACAATTAAAAAATTTTATTAAAAGGTTTGTTTTTATTAATTTTTGGCTCTTCTAAAATTTCTAGGGTTAAATATTTTAATTAAATTTTTTTAACCTCATTTTATTTAAGAGATTCACAAAATTTTAATTTTATAAAGATATTTCCTCATTAGTACCAATGTTAATATACTCAAAAAAGTCCCATTCACCAGCTTGTATAGCTATACAGTCTTTATAATCAACACCCTCAAGTGAATAGACAGGAAGATATTTTTTCTCGTAATTATATACATAGAAATTAGCTACCATCCCATAAATGTAACCATCTTCCCTTTCAAATGTTTCAGAATCATCTTGATTGATAATATAGCCAATAAGTTTTTCTGGATTTTTATGATCAAAAGAATCATTGGTGTTTCTTTGTCTATATGTTTCTTTACCAAATTTAATATAATTATCTATATTAAAAACATTTATAGGTTTATTTACTGAACTACCACTTGACTTACCACACCCTGCTAAAAGACTAGTCCCAGCGAATACGATAGTAAGAAATAATAAATTTTTTTTACACATAATAATATTAATCATCCTTTATATGTACCCTATCATTTCCTTAAATTGATGAGTTATGTATTGGGGATGAACTTGTATAATAGTATTTGCAAATTCTATTATACAACCAAGATGCTACATACTATTATATTCTTCTCATAGTGGTTTTGCTCAACTAGTTAAGAAATGCTATAGATGCAGCTTTCATTTATATGGTTATTAGTTACGAATTGTTTATTGCAATCATATCGGTTATTTACTAAGTCACAAGGTGAAAGTCAATGCACAAAGATGTAAAAATTAAAAAAGAATTATTTTATGATCTATGTAGAAATTGATAATGCTTTAGAAAAGCATGATGTTTGTATTATGTTTAAAGAATGAAACATTCCCAACTCCTAAAAATTATACTAACAAACGAGCTTTTACTATATTTAATTTTGCTTCTTCAACGAATTTGTCACATTTAAAATGAATTAGTTTAAACATTAAAATGCATTCCCAATGTATTATATGGAACAACATATACACCAGACTTAGGATCTCTTGTAAGTCCAAATCCTATACCTACAATCACACATAGAAATTTAGGCTTTTTAACGACATTATCATTAAATTTAGTTAATGATTTTATTGCTTCATCTATTTGATTATCTCCTAGTTTAATTTCAATTGCACCATATTCACCATCATTAAATTCAACTATAGCATCAACCTCATCATTACTTAAATTATCTCTAAAAGCATAAACGTGACCTCTATAATATTCCATATACACGTTTAAATCTCTAACTACTAAAGACTCAAACAATAATCCAAATGTATTTAAATCATTAATTAGTTTTTCAGATGTTAAGCCTAAAAGAGCAGCCGCAAGTGACGGATCAACAAAT
>QWCN01001670.1_pt1 | contig 34867 bp, 32 predicted proteins | sample 1972711 | NCBI WGS metagenome assembly QWCN01 (sample SAMN09866707, study PRJNA288562) | Human gut metagenome isolate term1_stool, whole genome shotgun sequencing... | isolation source: gut | host: Homo sapiens | place: USA: California
GACGTCCAGATAGGAGTCGGAGTACAGCTCGTTGTTCTTGAAGATGTCGCAGGACTTGATGGTCTCCATCAGGCGCAGGTCGTTGGGGTTGACGATGGCAGAGGTCAGACCCTGCATCATCGCCATAGCGACCAGCGCGGAGTCCATGATCGGGCGAACGTTCTTCGGCGCGCCGTTGGAGTTGTTGGACAGGCCGCCGGTGGACTTGAGGCCTTCGTCGGCGAACAGCTTGATGGCGTTCAGAACGTCCATCTGCTTGTCCTGCATGCCCTTGACGACGAGGAACAGCGGGTCGAACCAGAGGTCGGTTGCTTCCATGCCCAGAGACAGACCACGCTCGAGCATATGATGGCAGTGCATCATGCGCTCTTCGTTGTCCTTTGCGATGCCGTCGGCGGAGCAGAGCGCCACGCAGATTGCGTCGTTTGCAGCGGCGAGGTCGATGTAGGAGATACGCGAGCCTGCGTCAGCGGAGTTGACGATAGGCTTGCCGTTGGTGCGGTTGTAAACCTTGATGCCGGCTTCGATTGCCTTCTTGTTGGCGGTATCGAGCGCCAGAGGCACGTTGTTGAAGTTCTCCTGCAGCAGCTTGACTGCCCAGGTCATCAGCTCCGGACCGTTGGACTCGGCAGGACCGATGTTGACATCCAGATACGTTGCGCCAGCCTTGATCTGCTGTGCGGCACGCTCGAGGATGGGATCGGGGTTGAACGTTGCCATAGCCTCGCGGATCACCGGGGAGATGCAGTGGATACGCTCGCCGATGGTGACGAACTTCGGGGATTCGGGATCTCTCTGCTTGTAGTGTGCGTCGAGATCGTCGCGGATCTTGATGGCAGGGATGGAGGCAGCGATCTTCTCGAAGTCCAGAGGAGCATCGGCGTCGACAACCTTCTTTGCCTCTGCCGGCTTCTTGGAAGCGGCAGCAGCCTCTGCGGCAGCCTTGTACTCGCCGTCTTTGAGGTACTTGACCAGCTCAACAGCCTCGCGGGTACCGACGACAACGTTCCAATCCGGCAGCTTGTCCTGAATTTCGCCCTTCATGACGGCAACCTTGCCCGGGATGATGAGGGTACGGTTGTTGATCTTGTTTGCCAGATCGAACTCGTCGAAGAACTTCTTGACGGAGGTCGAGGAGAACTTGCCGGCTGCCCATGCCGTCAGGACGGACATGCCGGAAGCGTCGGTGATCAGCAGGTTGATGGGCACCTTGGAGCGCTCGAGTTCGCCGGAGACCAGGAAGTAGGTCAGCGCGAAGTCGACCGTCAGGGCGCAGGGGTCGTCGGGCGTTGCGCCGTTGATCGGATAGATGCCGGGCGCGACCTTCATCGGCTTCTGCGGGTCGGTGAAGATATTCTGACGCAGACCGTACAGCGGCAGAGCCTCTGCGTAGCCGATCTTGTCCATGACGATGATCGAGCCGTATTTCAGAACGAAGACGGAAGCAAGTGCGGTTTCCAGATGCTCGTTGTGGTCGCACAGAACGCCGAGATTGACCAGCGACGGATAACCGAAGGTACGGTCGCCGTCCTTGATGGCGGTGCGGCGGACGAGAACTGCGTTTGCGAAGGTTTCCTTGACGGTCTCGGCGGTAACGTCGAGAATCAGGTTCTTGTTGCCAGCCTTCTCCAGAGCGGCGACGGTGTCGTGCAGCTCGGACAGGTCTGCGCCATGGACGCCCAGAACGATACCGGCAGCGGTTGCGATGGCGTTCATTGCCTCGAAGTTATCCTTGTTGGCGCCGTTGAGGATGGGCTTGTTGTCCTTGATTGCCTCGACAGCTGCCTTTGCGGTGTCGACGTCCTTGGTGTCGATGATGACGGTACGGCCTTCGATGGCGGCTGCCTTCTTGCACAGCTCGACAAACTTTGCGCTGTCGCCTGCGTCGTGAACGAAGACGCACTCCACCATCTCACGCTCGCCGATGCGCTCATAGTCAACCTTCTTGATGCCTTCGATGCGCGCTTCGATCTTCGCGTCGTCCATGCAGGTGCACAGCGTTGCTGCGAACAGGTTGCGGTTGACGAGGGTCTTCTCGTGACGCATCATGACGGTCTCGCCGCCGAGCTTATGTTCGCCGACCGTGACGGTCTTCATGGGAGGCGCGGTAGCTTCAGACAGAAGAGCGATCGCTTCTTCGGACATGTAGGGGCACTTTGTGATTTCAATGGAGCCCTGGGCAACCTTCATGCAGAAAGCCATACATGTGGGGCTGCCGCACTCTTTACAGTTCTTCTTGGGAGATAATTTGAAAATGTCAAGACCTTTAACTGCCATAGTAACTCATTCCTCCTCTCGCAGCCGCGGTGGTGATTTCCATTTCGATGCCGCGCTCTTCCTGGCTGCCCCACTCTGGCATATCAGCCTCGGACATGACGGATTCCTTGACGCCCCAGGTATCGGAGGACACGGGGGTCATGATGGGCATCTGGAGCATGGCGTCCGCCTGCTTCAGCGCAGCGTCCTTGATGCGGTCGAGGGTGGAGGCGACGTATTCGTAGCCGTAGCCAGCGGCAGCGGAGCCGATGTTCATGACGATGTTCTGCGCGTTGACGCCGAGCTGGGTCATGACGGTGTTGAGCTGCTTTGCGAGGTTGATGTCGACAGCGGATTCCGCGCCGACCTTCTGGTTGTATGCAAGACCTGCCGATGCGCCGACGGTCTTATAGTTTTCATCGCGCGCGGAAAGAACGAGGATGTTCTTGCCGGCAAGGGCCTCTGCGACCTTGTTGAACAGCTCGGTGTCCTTCTCGATGTTCTTGCAGCCCATGACGACAATCGGCATTGTGACGGCATCGGAAACGGCCTTTGCCAGAGCAACACACTCTTCTACGGACTTGTTCGCGCCGTTGGGATCGGCGCCTTCAAAGTGCAGGCACAGGAAATCTGCACCTTCCATGGTCTCGGCACGCTTCGCCATGTCAACCACGGTTTCGCAGCCGGCGTAGAACGCCTGCTCACCGGGCATCGTGTACTCGGACATACCGAAGTCGGTCAGCTCGACGCCGATCTTGGGTGCGTTTTTGATTTCGGCGTCAAACCAGTGGAACGGCAGGACATTCTGACCGCCGATCGCAGTTGCTTTTTCGCCAACACCCAGCACAACTTCATTGATGTGGGCATTGAAAGCCTGCTTCTTGGGAACGAAAGGCATAATGTTGAATCCCCCTATATCATAATTTTTCAGACAGCGCCACGCGCCAGTAGGGTGTGGCGCTGCCAAAGGCTTACAGATTTAAATCGCGCATGATCTGGTGCAGCGCCTGCTTGACCGGCGTGTTATCCGGTACCTGAGAGCTGGGCTTGCCGTCGCAGTCATACTCGTAGACGGTCTCGTCCTGCGGAAGCACGCCGATCAGGTCCAGACCATACTTTTCGATCTCTTCCTTCACGCCGGCGTTCAGCTGCCCGTTCGGCGCGCGGTTGATGATCAGCTTCATGGTGCCGGGGTTCAGCTCGAGCTCGCGGATCATTTCCGCGATTCTGCCGACCGCCTGCACGCCCCGGCGCGAGCAGTCGGAGATGAGAAGCATGGTGTCTACGTGGGGAAGCGTGCCGCGGGAGATGTGCTCCAGCCCTGCTTCGTTGTCGATCACCATGTATTTGTAGTTTCCGGCGTATTTGTCGATCTGGGTTTTGAGAACGCCGTTGACAAAGCAATAGCAGCCCTTGCCCTGCGTTCTTCCCATGACGAGCATGTCGTAGTCGTCTTCCTCGACCAGCGCGGAATTGAACTTCATCTCCGCGTAGTCCGCCTTGGTCATGTTGGCAGGAACCGTGCCCTTCTGCTCGGCTCTTGCCATTTCCTCGCGGATATCACCGAGCGTGGTTTCGACCTCCACGCCGAGGACCTCGTTGAGGTTGGAGTTGGCGTCCGCGTCTACAACGAGAATCGGACCCTTCTTCTGCTTGCACAGATAATCGATGATCATGCCGCAGGTGGTCGTCTTGCCGACGCCGCCTTTCCCGGCAACTGCAATCGTGTGTGTCGCCATGTGTGTCTGCTCCTTTGAAAGCGCCTTACGACTCCGGCAGACGGGACATCTGCCGGAGTGCGCGCGGATAATTAGACGAGGTCGATAAGACCGGCTGCCTTCGCCGCACAGCTTTTCCATGCCGGCGTCGGTCTTCGGGGGGATCGCTCAAAAGAAAATGTCGCTCGTTCTTCGTAGATTTCAGCAACGCTGTAGCCGCCTCCAGATGAAAATTGAATCTGGTCCGCGGAGCCCTTCCCCCGTAAATTCGATACAAAAGTATCGTAACACAAATTTTCGGCAAAGACAAGCCTATTCTTGCAAAAATTGCATAAAAATATGTAAAAAATGAGCTACCGATATATCAATTTTGATCTGGCTTTTTTGCCGTTTTTCGGCTGGCGCGTGTCACAGCCGGGTGAACAGAAATTTCTGCGTCACGCCGCCGCTCTCCACAAACACCGTCAGATCGCCGCTTTCCTTCTCGTCGACCGTCAGCGTCACGTCTTTTCCCTTGACGAAATCGCGCAGCCAGCCGACCGGATCGTCGGTTTCAATCTCCTCAAAAAAGATATCGCGCATCTGGTTGTTGGCGCACAGATTTTCCACCTCGCGCACAACCTCATAGCTCTGCATGCAGGTTCATCCTCCCCCCCGGGTGACGCGGGGAGCCGGGAGAAAGCATGCGGCTTCCGTGCGGCTCCCGTTCGGGTTATTTCTGCGTTTTCCGGATGATCGTCGTATTGCCGACGAGGTCGACCGAGACAATCTCGCCTTCGACCACAACCTGCCGGTCGAGCAGGTCTGTCAGATAGACCATACCGTCTTTGCAGTCGATGCGCTGGACATTGCTCAGCACAAGATTTTCAGGCTCGACCTTGTCCGTATAGACCATTGCAAGGCACATACCGGGTTCCTCCTCAGCCGTTCATGGACGTAAGGACCGTGGAAAGGCGAAGATTGCCCTTTTCAAAGTCGCTCACGGCGAGCATGATCTGCTCATAGGCGGCGTTTTCGCCGAGATCCTGCAGCTGCTTTGCCAGCTGCGCCAGCTCATTGGCGTGGGCGGTGTTGTGACCGACCATATATTTCATCAGCGCCATCAGCTCCTGCTTGGGGTCTGCGCAGCCGGAGCAGCCGGAGCAGCCGGAGCAGGCGTGCTCGTCGCAGCCGTGGGTGTGTTCATGCTCGTGGTCGTGGGGATGGGTGTGTTCATGCGAATGCGTCTGCCCGTCGGCATGGGTATGCTCGTGGGTGTGCATGGTTTCGTCGTGATGCATAATTCTGTTCCTTTCCGGCGGCGCCCGGAAAAGGACGCCTGTCAATCAATTTTTATCGATTGCCTTCATTATACTAGGACCGGCGCGATTTGTAAAGAGCATGAAATCGGGAAAATAATCCCCCGGGGTGGGATAGAAACACAAATTTCCTGAAATTTTTTGCCGGTTTTGTGTGGAAGTGGCGAGCAAGATGTGGTATACTCGGAGAATCAAACAAGCTTAGAGGGAAGATGCGCCATGGAACACGACCACGAATATCTGCACGAACACCACATTGCCCACCTGCATACGCCGCAGGACGTCCACACGCCCGAGCAGGCGCAGGAGCATGAGCATTTACACGAGCACACGCATCCCCATGACCACGACCATGCGCATGAGCCGGGCGCGCACGGGCATGTCCACGCGAACACGAAGGCGGTGATCAACCGGCTGGCGCGCGCCATCGGGCATCTGGAATCGGTCAAAAAGATGGTCGAAGACGGGCGCGACTGCTCGGAGGTCCTGATTCAGATTGCGGCGGTCCGCTCTGCCATCAACAACATCGGCAAGGTCATTCTGCAGGACCACATCCAGCACTGCATCGTCGACGCGGTCGAACGGGACGACGAACAGGCGCTTGACAGCCTCTGCCAGGCAATCGACAAGTTCATCAAATAGCGCCCCGCGGGCGCAGCACAAAAAGGAGCCGCATGCTGCGGCTCCTTTTTGTGCTGATTGCCGCTTGCATAATCATGCCGGATCGTATATAATTCGCGCAAAGCTATTTATTATAGTATAAACATACCGGGTGAGGCGAGGAATATGAAAGATTATCAGTTCGCATACGGAAAGGGCAGCGTGACGGTGCCGCTGGACGAGCGGTCGGTGCTTGCGGTGCTGCACGGAAACGAGGCGCCCGCGATGCAGGACATCCGCGCGGGGCTTGTTGAGAGTCTGGAAAACCCCATCGGAGCGAAGCCTCTGCGTGAGGAAATTCCGGCAGGTGCGCGCGTGGCGCTGGTTGTGAGCGACATGTCGCGGTTCTGGATGCGGCAGGATCTGGTCATTCCGCATCTGGTGGCGTATCTGCATACGGTGTGCGGCGTTTCGTATGAACGGCTGACCATTGTCGTGGCAAACGGCACGCACCTGGGAGGCAGCGAGCAGGAGCTGCGCACGCTGGTGACGCCCGAGGTTTTTGACCGCGTGAAGGTCGAAAACCACGACTGCGAGGCAAAGAATCTTGTCTACCTCGGCACGACCGCGCACGATACGCCCGTGTGGATCAATCATACCGTCGCGGCAGCGGATTTTGTGGTCTGCCTCGGCGCGTGTACCCATCATATCATGGCAGGCTTCGGCGGCGGGCGAAAGAGCATTCTGCCCGGTGTGAGCGGCCTGCAGACGATTCGCCATAATCACGCCTACTCGCTCGACCCGGGCGCGCTGCGCTCGAATCCGAAGATCGGAAACGGCGTGCTGGAGGGAAATCCCCTGCACGAGGACATGTGCGAAGCGGCGGCGATGCTGCCGCACCTGTTCATGGTGAATCTCGTCATGAACGCGCAGATGCAGCTGTGCGCGATTTTCTCGGGGCACTATCTCAAATCCTGGGAAGAAGGCTGCAGGCTCGTCAACAAAATTTATCAGGTGGATGTGCCGGAACAGGCGGACGCGATCGTCACCAGCTGCGGCGGATTCCCGAAGGACATCTCCCTCTATCAGGGGACCAAGACGATTGACAACGTCGAGTCCGGCTTAAAGCCCGGCGGCACGCTGATCTTAATGATCGAGGCGCCCGAGGGCGGCGGACCCGAGGAGTATTTCGGCTGGTGTAAGAATTTGCTCGACGGCACGATCGAACAGCGCCTGCGCGAGGCGTTCACCGTTGCGGGCTATATCTTCTTCCAGAACTGCGAGCAGGCGCAGCGGCAGAAGATTTTCCTCTATTCCTCGATTCCCGATGAGCAGGTCCGCCCGATGGGCATGCGCTCGTTCTCCGATATGACGGAGCTTCTGAAGGAAGCAAAGCTCGACGGCAAATCCATCTATGTCATTCCCAATGGCGCAACCGTTGTTCCCCATGTGTGTTAAGGAGGTATCCGCATGAACATCCAGAATTACATCGCAAAGCGCTTTCAGCATGCCGGCTCCGGTTTGTCGCTCGACACCGAGGCGCTGTCAAAATACAGCGATATCATCGATCTTTCCATCGGCGATACCGACTTTACCACTGACGAAGCCATCATTGAAAAGGCATACCTCGACGCAAAGGCGGGGCACACCCATTACGGAGACCCGAAGGGAGACCCGGAGCTGATTGCCGCTGTCTGCAAGGCATGGCAGGAGGACTTTTCGCAGGCGCTTACCCCCGACCATGTGCTCGTCACCGCGTCGAGCTGCCTCGGCATGGCACTGACGATGCTGGCAATTTTAAACCCCGGCGATGAGGTGATCGTGTTCTCGCCGTACTTTGCCATGTACCGCAGCCAGATCGAGCTTGCCGGCGGCGTGTGCGTCGATGTGCCGACGTATGCGTGCGAGAACTACGCGATTTCCGAAGAGCGCCTGCGCGCGGCAATCACGCCGAAGACGAAGGCAATCATTTTCAACAACCCGACGAATCCCACCGGCATGGCATATGGGCGCGAGACGCTGGAGCTGCTGGCAAAGATCGCGCAGGAGTATGACCTGCTCGTTGCGGCGGACGAAATTTATACCACCTATTTATATGAAGGCGACTATATTCCGCTGCGTACGCTCCCGGGCATGCTGGAGCGGACCATCACGCTCAACAGCTTCTCGAAAAACTTCCTCATGACCGGCTGGCGCGTGGGCGTGATCATCGCAGAGCCTGCGCTGCTGTGCGTCATGAATCAGGTCAACGGCGCGCTGATTTACTCTGCTCCGTCCATCTCCCAGAGAGCGGCAATTGCGGCGCTGGAAAACCGGGCGCGCATCCGCGAGCGCTACATTGCCGCCTACCGCGAGCGTATTTTCTATTCGACCGAGCGGCTGGAAAAGCTCCCGTATTTGAGCCTTGTCGCGCCGAAGGGCACGTTCTATCTGTTCCCGGGCGTGGAGAAAACCGGGCTTTCGTCCGGCGAGTTCTGCAAGGCGCTGCTGGAGCGGGCGCACATCCTCGTCTCGCCCGGCGACGTGTTCGGCATTGCGGGCAAGCAGCACTTCCGCATCGCATGCACCGTGAATATCGACAAGCTCCGCGAGGCGTATGACCGCATGGAGGCGCTTTCCTTCTGAGAAAAACCGCGTCCGGCAGACAGATTTGTGAATTATACGAAAAAATCCACAATTATTCACTGATATACAGTCGAATGTTGTATAACTTTGCATCTTTACAAAATTCAATTTTTCTGTATAATCATACACATAAATTACAACATGCTGCATGGACACCATGCACAGGAGGGTATTATGAAAAAGAATTCTCTGACCAAGCTGCTTGCGCTGACGCTTTGCGCAGTGCTGGCATTGAGCCTGTTTGCAGGCTGCGCCGCAAAGACCGAGGAAACTGCTCCCGCCGCTTCCGAGACCACCGAAGCTGCAGCGACCGAAACCACGGAAGCTGCCACCGAAGAAGCTGCTGCCGAGGAAACGACCGAGCAGCCCGCTGCCGAAGAAGCAACCGGTCTTCTCGCTGAGATCAAGGCGAAGGGCAAGCTGGTTGTCGGCACCGAAGCACAGTACGCACCGTATGAGTTCAAGGATCTCGACGCCAACTTCGCAGGCTGCGACATCTGGCTGGCACAGCAGATCGCCGATTCGCTCGGCGTAGAGCTCGAAGTCGTCGACATGGCGTTCGACGGCATCATCCCCGCCGTCAAGTCCGGTCAGGTCGACATCGGCATCGCTGCGTTCACCAAGACCCCGGAGCGTGCAGAAGAAATCGACTTCTCCAACCTCTATGAGACCAGCGCGCAGCTGCTGATCGTCAAGACCGGCGATGCGGACAAGTATTCCACCAAGGAAGCGCTTGCCGGTCAGAAGGTCGGCGCGCAGAAGGGCACCATCCAGTCCCAGCTGATCCTCTCCGCACTTCCCGACAGTGAGCTCTTTGAGCTTGAAAAGTATCCGGCGCTGGCGCTGGAAACCCAGAACGGCAACATTGCAGGCTTCGTTGTCGACCAGGCGGTCGGCGAGGCTCTGGTCGCAACCAGCGACGGCAAGCTCGAAGTCTCCAACTTCCAGTTCACCGCAGAAGAGGCTTCCTTCGGTAAGGCAGCCGTCATTGCCAAGGGCAACGAGGACTTTGTTGCCGCTGTCAACGAGGTCATCGACAAGGTCGTCGCCGACGGCAGCTACCAGGCAGCCTACGACGAGGCAGTCGAGTTTGCTGCAAGTCTCGGACTGTAAGCAAAAGCTCCGCTTGACAAACCCGAATCACTATCGTATTTTAACTGTAGCTTTTCTACAAGGCTTCGCTGCCGGCGCGGCGAAGCCTTGAAGCCTGTCCTGCGCAGCTGCACGGCGGGGTATATATTATAGAAGGAGGCTCCCATGACTTTTTTTGAGACAATAGGAAAAATCATCGAGCGCTATTCCAGCTTCTTCGCGCAGGGCGTTGTGAACACCCTGATCATTGCGGCATTCTCCGTCCTGCTCGGCACGATCCTGGGCACGCTGATGGCGACCATGCGCATGGGAAAAATCCTGCCGTTAAAGTGGCTGGCGGTGGCGTACATCGAGTTCATCCGCGGCACGCCTCTGATGGTGCAGCTGATGTTCATCTTCTACGGTCTTCCCATGATCGGCGTCAAAATCCCCGAAATTTCGTGGATTCCGAACTTTTCGCGCTTTGCCGCCGGCATTATTGCCATGAGCATGAACAGCTGCGCGTATGTCGCAGAGGTCATCCGCTCGGGCATTCAGGCGGTCGACTACGGCCAGACCGAGGCAGCGCGCAGCGTGGGATTCTCGTCCGGCGAGGCGATGCGCCTGGTTGTTCTGCCGCAGGCAATCAAGAATATCCTGCCCGCGCTCGGCAACGAGTTTGTCACCGTCATCAAGGAGTCTTCCATCGTCTCCGTCATCGGCATCGCGGACCTCATGTTCCGCACGAACGACGTCATTGCCCTCAGCTACAAGAGCCTCGAGTGCCTGGCCGTGGCGGCGCTTATCTACTTCGTTCTCACGTTCATCAGCAGCCGTCTGGTATCGCTTGCAGAAAGGAAGCTGTCGCATGGAAAATAAGCAGACTATGATCGAGGTGCAGAACCTCTGCAAGAGCTTCCACAAGCTGGAGGTTCTGAAGGATATCAGCACGACGTTCTACAAAAACGAGGTCGTCTCCATCATTGGACCCTCCGGCGGCGGCAAGTCGACGTTCCTGCGGTGCCTGAACCTGCTGGAAAAGCCGACCTCCGGACATATCGTCTTTGACGGCGTCGACATCTGCGACCGCCATCAGAACAAGAATATCGACCTGCACCGGCAGAAGATGGGCATGGTGTTCCAGCAGTTCAATCTGTTCAACAACATGAACGTCATGAAAAACCTCACGGTTGCCCCGATGCGCATCAAGAAGATGCCGAAGGAGCAGGCGGAGGAGAAGGCGGTGGAGCTTTTGCGCAAGGTCGGGCTTGCCGACCGAGCCGAGGCATATCCCAGCCAGCTGTCCGGTGGACAGAAGCAGAGAATCGCCATCGTACGTTCCCTCATGATGGACCCCGAGGTCATGCTCTTCGACGAGCCGACCAGCGCGCTCGACCCCGAGATGATCGGCGAGGTGCTCGACGTGATGAAGGCGCTTGCCGCCGACGGCATGACTATGATCGTCGTCACGCACGAGATGCGCTTTGCACGCGAGGTCGCGGCGCGGACCATCTTCCTTGCCGACGGCAAAATCGAGGAGGACAAGCCCTCGCATGAGCTGTTTGACAACCCCGAAAGCCCGCGTCTGGTCACGTTCCTGCAAAAGGTCCTTTGATTGCACAAACTATGCGCCGCATCCGTCATTTTCTTTTGATGGATGCGGCTTTTTCGTTAAAATACTGTGAAAACAACACTTTCCCACTTGACGAAACATCTGATTTGTGTTATCTTATGCATGAAAAATGATATGGGCAGCAGACCGGAAAACGGTGCTGCCCGGGTCGGATGACAGTTCCGGGAGAGTCCGCAGGCGCGGCGCCGAAGGGGAATCGCAAAAGCTCTCAGGCAGAAGGACCGGAACTCGACGACACTCTGCAAAGTGCGAATGCTCGCACGCCGACGGTGCAACCGGAATCCCGGGAATCTCTCAGGCAGATTACAGAGGCGCAAAACTTCAATCGAAGTTTTGCGCCCTTTTCATGCCCATTTTCTGTAAACCGCGCGGAGGGCAGGCGAGACCTGCCGCCGCTTCGTAATATGACGTGGAGGAATCAATGATGGAAAAGAAAACCCCTTTGTACGAATCGCATGTCGCGCTGGGCGCGAAGATGGTAGAGTTCGGCGGCTTTTTAATGCCGGTGCAGTATCCGTCGGGCATTCTTGCCGAACATATGGCAGTGCGCGAAAAGGCAGGTCTTTTTGATGTGTCGCACATGGGAGAGCTGGTCTTCCATGGCGAGGACGCGCTGGAGAACATTCAGCACCTCGTCACGACCGATATTTCCAAAATGCTTGACGGCGACATGCGTTACGGCATGTTCTGCAACGACGAAGGCGGCGTGGTCGACGATCTGATTGTCTACCGCATGGCGCAGGACGATTACCTGATTGTCGTCAACGCCGGCAACCGCGACAAGGACGCGGCGTGGGTGGAAACGCACCTGTCCGGTCATCCCGGCTATCATGACGCGGGCAACGAGTTCGGGCAGATCGCGGTACAGGGTCCGGTGTCGAAGGAGATTCTGGTGAAGCTCTGCGACGAGGCGGAGCTTCCTGTCAAGTACTATTCGTTCACGAAGGCGGTTCTTACCTGGAACGGGCGCAGTGCGGAAACCTATGTCTCCCGCTCGGGCTACACCGGCTCGTTCGGCTACGAGATTCTCTGCAAGGCGGAAGACACCGTCTGGCTGTGGAACACGCTGCTGGAGGCTGGCAAGGAGTTTGGGCTCATTCCCTGCGGACTGGGCGCGCGCGATACGCTGCGTCTGGAGGCGGCAATGCCGCTCTACGGGCACGAGCTGACCGACGATATTACCCCCAAGATGGCAGGGCTTCCCTGCAAGCTCGACGGCAAGGATTTCATCGGTCATGACGCGCTGGTCAAGCGCGGCGCGCCGGAGGTCAAGCGCGTGGGGCTCAAGGGCGTCGGACGCGGTATCGTGCGCGAGCATTGCGACCTCTACGCCGCACCGGACGGCGAGAAGATCGGCTGGACCTCCTCTGGCACGTTCGCGCCGTATCTCGGCTGCTGCGTCGCGATGGGTTATGTGCCGGTCGAAGACGCCGAGATCGGTAAGCATGTCTATGCCGACGTGCGCGGTCGCAAGATCGAGATGGAGATCGTTCCGACCCCGTTCTATAAGCGCTGAGCTGGTGAATTCTGAGGATCTTGACGTGCTTTGTTGATATCCAACAAATCTTAACATTTGTTTTTGTTTATTTCGTATATTATCAATCTTGCATTTTTCCTTCCGGTGGCGTATACTGCGCGCAGAGTGAAAAAAGAAATGAAACAAAACATACATGGGAGGTTATGTTATGAAACTGCAGAACATTCACGAGGTAGAAGATTTCCGGAAGGTCATCCATCAGTGCAAGGACGACGTGTTCCTCAAGAGCCAGGAGGGCGATGTGTTTAACCTCAAGAGCGCCATGAGCGAGTATATCGCGCTCGGCAGATTGCTCAGCGAGCAGGGCGACAGCCTGGAGCTGTTTGCAAGCAACCACGAAGACGAGGGTTTGCTGCTGTCCTTCCTCGCAAAGCTCGACGAGGAAAACGAAGCTTCCAAATAAATCGGTATCCCTCTTTCCGGGCTGCGTCCAAACGGCGCAGTCCGGTTTTTCATCATCATGCAGAAAGCGCCCCGGATAAGTCCGGGGCGCTTTGCCGTTATTCCAGAATCAGATAGTTTTCGTGAAGCTCCGTCACATAGCCGATCTGCGCTGCGTTCGGAATTTCTGCCTGCAGCGCCCGAAGGCACGCCTGCGCGTCGTTTTCGGCAACTGCGATCAGAAGCCCGCCGCTGGTCTGCGGATCGTAGAAAATGTCTTCGAGCGCGCGTGGAATCTCGCACTTTTTGAGAACGCCGGACTGTGCGTAGGTCCGGTTGCGGTAAGCGCCGGCGGGGATGAAGCCCATGTCGGCAAACTCGAGCGCCTCCATGTGAAACGGCACGCTGCGCGTGTCGATGTGCAGGCTCATGCCGCTGCCCTGCGCCATCTCGAAGCTGTGCCCCATGAGGGAAAAGCCCGTGACGTCGGTGCAGCTGTGCACGTCGAAGCGCAGCATGATATCGCGCGCGGTCTTGTTGAGCGCTGCCATCTGCTTGTAAATGGCGTTCATCGTCTCGGGTTTCACCAAATCCGCCTTTGCCGCCGTTGTGAGAATGCCGACGCCGAGGGGCTTTGTCAGAATCAGAACGTCTCCCGGCTTTGCACCGGAATTGGTCAGCACCCGTTTCGGATGCACAAAGCCCGTGACCGCCAGACCGTAGATCGGCTCCGCGCCGTGGATGGTGTGCCCGCCGGTGATGATTGCGCCTGCTTCATACGCCTTGTCGTAGCCGCCGCGCAGAATCTCGCGCACAGTTTCATCGTCCATCGAGTCCGCCAGGCACATGATGTTGAGCGCCAGCTTCGGCGCGCCGCCCATGGCGTAGACGTCGCTGAGCGCGTTCGTCGCGGCAATCTGCCCGTACAGGAACGGGTCGTCCACAATCGGCGGGAAAAAGTCCGTCGTCTGGACGATTGCCGTGTCGTCACTGACGACATAGACGCTTGCGTCGTCGCTCTTGTCGTAGCCGACGATCAGCCGCGGGTCTGTGTGCGTGCGGAAGCCCTCGAGCATTTTGACGAGCGTTCCCGCGCCGACCTTTGCCCCGCAGCCCGCGCAGGAGGCAAGTTTTGTCAGTTTTACATCCGTTTCCATGCTCAAGCCTCCTCGCTGGCGTAGATGAACACATAGCCGCCGTCGCGCACCTCGGCAATCCGGTCGACCTCCTGCGCGCAAACGCCGGTGGGCGCGACGTAGCCGCCCTCGCAGCGCACGCAGGTTCCGCAGGAGCTGGAAAGCGTGCGCGGCACCGGCATGGTCTTTGCCGCGTAACCCGCCTGCTCGCAGAGCTTTTTATAGCGGATCGCGCCGAAATGGGAAAAGAACGTGGCAATGTAGGTCATGATTATTTTTTGAGAGACAGGGTGTACTCACCGCCGTTTTCGCTGACGGTGACGCTGTAGCCCTCGTGCTCTGCGTAACGGGTGACGTTTTCCTTCGACGCGGCATTATCGACCAGAACCGTATATTCCGCGTCCTTCTTTGCCATTGCCTTGCGGAGCATGATGACCGGCTCCGGGCAGGAATAGCCTCTTGCATCCACAGTTGTCATTTTGCATTCTCCTTTTTGAACGTATTGACACCGGCAATCACCAGTGCGGCGACCAGACCGATGATGACCGCAACCTTGCCGTTTGCCGTCGGACCCTTGCCGGAGGAGGCGAGACCGAAGTTATGGCAGAATGCCGCGCCGGCAAGAAGACCGAAGATGGTCACAGCGCTGTCGCTGCTGCCTTCGCCGGAGAGAATCAGCTGGCGCAGCGGGCAGCCGCCGAGCAGCACGCAGGCAAAGCCCGTGAGCATCATGCCCAGGAAGTTCCACAGACCGTCCGTGTGCGCCACAGGCTGATCGGCAAAGCCGAGATGGAAGTAGCTCGTGCCGGTCATCGAGGTGAGAATCAGGTTGCAGACAAGCGCGCCGACTAAGATTGCCGCAAAGCCGAGGATGAGCTTCGGTTCTTTGAACAGGACCAGGTCGCGGATGCCGCCGACCATGCAAAGGCGGGTTCTCTGCGCCAGCGCGCCGACAACGAGACCTGCAAGCAGGCTGATGATGATGGGCGCATGCAGCGCGCCGGGACCGGCGCCGGCTTCACTGAAGTGGATGAACGCGGGCGCCGCCAGCAGAAGCGCCAGAACCGCAAGCGTCAGGACGGGGAAAACGCCGCCTTCCGTCTTTGTGAGCGCGTAGCTTCTTTTGAGGGAGTAGCCCTTATTGAGGAAGAACACGCCGATTAAGATACCGCAGGCAAAGCCGGCAAGACCCAGCAGCGCGTTCAGATCGCCGCCCGCAAGTCTGAGAATCATGCGGAACGGGCAGCCCAGGAACATCAGGCTTCCGATCATGACAAACATGCCGAGCACAAAGCGCGTGACAGGCGCGCTGCCGCCGCGCGGGGAAAATTCTTTTTTCGCCAGCGCCATCAGGAAGCTTCCGAACACCAGACCGATGATCTCCGGACGGATATACTGGACCGCCTCTGCCGAGTGAAGCCCAAGCGCACCGGCGGTGTCTCGCAGGAAGCAGGCGATGCAGAAGCCCATGTTTTTCGGGTTTCCGAACAGCACCAGCAGCGAGGCAATCACGCCGATGACGAGACCGGCGAGCATCATGTTGCGTTTTTCGTGTTTGAGGGTCATATCAATTCTCCTTTTCGTTGCTCTTTCACAAGAATAGCGACAGTGCAGGAAAAACCCGAATCCGGTTCGGGATCGTCCAACTGTATTCATTTTATGACATCTCCCGCAGAATGTCCAATTGGCTTTTCGGATAACTGTTTTTGATTGATCGGATTTCCTGATAAATCTTCGTGATTGCCGAATAAGTGGAATTCCTGTTCGATCTATTTGCGCTTTCAATAAATGCGTGCTACAATCGAGCTATCTGAGGAGGGATTGCGATGCATCCGATCTATCTCGACAACGCCAGCACGAGCTTTCCGAAGCCCGCGTGCGTGCCGGACGCAGTTTACCGGTATATGACCGCCTGCGGCAGCAATGTCTCGCGCGGCGGCTACCGCTCTGCCTACAGCGCAGAGGAGCTCGTTTTTGAGACGCGCGAGCGGCTCTGTGCGCTGTTTCATGGCGGGGACGCGCGCTGCGTGGTCTTTACGCCGAACATCACAACGAGCCTCAATCTGCTGCTCAAGGGCTTTCTGCACCCGGGGGACCATGTGCTGGTGTCGTCCATGGAGCACAACGCTGTCATGCGCCCGCTGCGGCAGCTGGAAGCTGCGGGCGTGATGTTTGACCGGGTCCCGTGCAATCCGGACGGGACGATGCGGCTTTCGGAGGCGGAAGCGCTTGTGCGGGAAAACACGAAGCTCTTTGTCTGCCTGCACGCAAGCAACGTCTGCGGGACGCTGCTGCCGATCAAAGAGATCGGCGCGTTCTGTCTTCGCCATCAACTCCGCTTCTTTCTGGACAGCGCACAGACTGCGGGCGTTTTTCCGATCGATATGCAGGCGTGTCACATAGACGCTGTGGCGTTTACGGGGCACAAGGGGCTGCTCGGTCCGCAGGGGACGGGCGGCATCGTCCTGCGAGAAGATCTGGCGCAGGAGCTGACGCCGCTTCTCGCGGGTGGCACCGGCAGCATGAGCCACACCGAGTTCATGCCGGAATTTCTGCCCGACCGGTTTGAGCCCGGAACGATGAACCTTCCGGGGCTTGCGGGGCTTCACGCTGCGCTGGGCTTTCTGATGGAAACGGGGCTGGATACCATCCGCGCGCATGAGCTGGCGCTCACAAAGCGGTTTCTGGAACGAATCCAGCCCATGCAGGCGGACGGACGGCTTAAAATCATCGGGCTGCCGGGCATGGATAACCGGGCAGGCGTGGTGTCGGTTCAGACGACGGCGCGCGACTGCGCAGATACGGCGGCAGAGCTGGACGAAACGTTCGGCATCTCCACGCGCGTAGGGCTTCATTGCGCGCCTGCCGCGCACCAGACGCTCGGCACCTTCCCGACGGGGACGATTCGTTTTTCGTTTGGATTTTTCAACACCGAAGACGACGCGGACCGCGCCGCTGCCGCGCTCGACGCGCTGACAAAGGAGACTGCACATGGATTTTAAGCAGCTTCGTTCGTTTGTTACGGTTGCCGACTGCGGCAGCTTCACGCAGGCGGCTGTCCGGCTCTATACCTCGCAGCCCACCGTCAGTGCCCATATCCGCCAATTGGAGGACGAGCTGCACGAGACGCTCTTTCTGCGCACGACAAAGAGCCTTGCCATCACCGCGCGCGGACAGGAGCTGTATGATTATGCGGTGCACGTGCTGGAACTGCAGGACCAGCTGCTCGATGCCTGGGCACAGGATGAGCATACCATCCGCCTCGGCGCGTCGACGATTCCGTCGGCATACATTCTGCCCGAGGTTCTGCCGCCGTTTCGCGCGCAGCATCCGGACGCGGTATTTTCCGTTTTGCAGTCGGACAGCGCGGGCGTTTTGCAGCAGCTGCGCGCGGGGCGCTTTGAGCTGGGCTTTGCGGGCGCGCAGGAGCAGTCGCCGGAGCTGGTTTTTCTGCCCTTTTTCCGCGACCGGATGGTGCTGATTACGCCCAACACGCCGCATTTTGCGAAGCTTCTGCAAGACGGCACGCCGGTCAGAAACATTCTCGAACGAGAGCCTCTTTTGCTGCGCGAGGCGGGGAGCGGCAGCCAGAAGTGCGCCGACGCTTTTTTGGAGGAAGAGGGCTTGAGCCAGCGCACGCTGCATGTGGCGGCGCGGCTGGAGGACCAGCAGAGCATCAAAAACCTCGTCGCCGCGGGGCTCGGCGTTTCGATCATCTCCGGCAAGGCGGCGCAGGATGACTGCGCGTCCGGTAGGCTCCTTGCCTTCCCGCTTCCGGCAAACCGCGCGGGGCGGAGTCTATATCTCGTCTGGCGCAAAAACGGCGTGCTGCGGCAGCAGACACTGGGGTTCATCGAATTTGTCCGAAATTTTTATGCAGAGCAGCAGAACTGAAACAGAAAGCAAAGCCCGCAGGATTTTCCTGCGGGCTTTTGATCTATGCCTGGGCGGGGATTATGCGGCGATCGCGCCGATCAGGGCATCGAGCTGCGCTTTGCTGCAGGCGCTGTCCGGCTGGAAGCTGCTGCCCGAGACGGCGCCGATTTGCTTTGCCCAGAGCGCGGGCTGCGCATAGTAGCCGGCGGCGTCTGCATCCGCGAAGCCATCGCCGGAAACGGTCGGGGCACCGGCAGCGCGGTAGGCGATTGCGGCAGCCTGCGCGCGGGTGCAGGTCGCGTCCGGGGCAAAGCTGCTGTCGCTGACACCGCGGACGATGCCGGCTTCGGCTGCCCAAAGGACGGCGTCATAGTAGTAAGCGCTTTCCGAAACATCCGCAAACGGGCACGCGGAGGTCTTCGCCTTCGGAGAGCCGGAGCGCAGCCAGAGACTGTAGACTGCGTCGGCGCGCGTGAGCGCCTCGGAGCCCTGCAGATAGGCAATCAGCTCCTGCGCGGTCTGCTGTGCCTTCTTTGCCATTGCCGCGCCGTTCTCGGTGGCAAGCTTGCGGGCGTTCGAAGACGACTGCAGCGTCTGCATGGAAACGAAATCGCTGTAGAATTCCTGCTGCAAGTCGTTCAGCTTCGCCTTGACATACTGCCGGTCCGCGTCGCTGACGAGCTTCGAGCCGTCGGCAGATTCAAAGTAGCGCACGTAGTCGTTGAGAATTTCAAAGCTCCAGTAGTAGGATTTCTCCCAGCCCTCGGGCAGAATCCGGTAGCCGTCGGTCGTGGTGATCTCGCCGGTTTCGCGGTTGTAAGAGCGCTTGGAATAGGGGTAGAACAGACCGCCGGTCGGCTGTTCGGTGGTAAACTGCACGGTCGGCGTGCCTGCCTGGTAGCCCTCATACATGGAATCGATCAGCATCGGATAATACGGCACAAACACATTGCACGCCAGATCGCCGACTGCGACCCAGCCGACCGTTGCGTATTCGGCAGGGCGGTCTTTGAACATCTGGAAGATTTCAATCTCCTGATTGCCGGACTTTGCGATGGTGCTGAGCTTGTAGTAGTTCAGAATATCGTCGACATCCAGCGTCCGGTCGGCGGAGATGTTCGTGTAGAGCGGGACAATCGCGCCGGTCTTGTCAAGATTGGAAATCGTAAAGCGGCTGTTGTCGGTGACTAAGGCGTCCGCGTCGTAGCGGTAGGCGCTGTTGAGATAGTTGAGACCTTCGACCAGACGCTTGTCGGCAGAGTCGAGTCTTCCGGCGTAGCTGGCGCGGTAGTCAATCACGTTGTCAATCTCGCTGCCTTGGAACGTTCCGGCTGCCTTTGCCGTCTCGATGAGCTTCGGCGAGGCAATCACGTTTTCGGTATCGTCCAGATCGACGCTTCCGATGACCGCCATGTTGGGCTCCAGGAACAGCAGATCATCGTTCAGCCGGATTGCCGCATACTGCGTGCCGGAGCAGTTTTCAATGTACCAACTCTCGTTCTGATCGGTGATGAAAAGCCCCGCACCGTCGGCGCAGCCATAGGTGTCGTAGATGTTCAGAAGCAGCTTGAGCGCGTCTTTTGCCGACGCTGCCTCGCTGAGCAGGACCGTGGGAATGTCGCCCTCTTCAATGCCGGCGGGTTTGCCGTTTTCCTGCGCCCAACCGGCGTTGCGGTAGGGGTCGACGGACAGAACGGCGTCGTTTCCGGAGATCGTTTCCGTGGCGGAGACGGACACGCCCTTTTCATTTGTACCGAACTCGGTATAGGAGGCATGCTGCGCATTTTCCTCGCCGCACTCGGGGCAGACGCCGTCGTAGACGTTGTCGTTTTTGAAGTACGTGAAGCGGTAGCTGGGGTGGGACAGCTCATAGGTAAACGGTCCGTATTCCGGGCAGCCGCGGTAAGTGCCGCTGTAAGCGCCGGATTCGCTGACGAACCAGAGCTTGTTCATGTCCGAGCCGTAGTCCTCACTGCGGGCGATAAAGCGCGTGTTTTCTTGTGTGAGATTTGCGCCCGCATAGATCGTGGTGCAGGCAGAGGCTGTGGTAAGCGCGGAGGCGATCACGCCCGCGGCGCAAAGGACGCCGGCAAGTACCCGCTTCATGGTGAAATTCTTCATAGCTTCCTCCTTTTCTTTTCGATGGGCAGCGTACGCCGCCGGTATTCTGATACGCTAATGAACTGATACGCTAATTGTTTAGCTGACTAAATTATAGCACGTCTCGCAAAAAAAGAAAGCCCGCAGTTCCGACAAAAAAGACGAAGGCGCATCTTGCACCTTCGTCAATTTCTCTAAATGTCTGCGCTAATCCACCATCACGCGCTCGACGCCTGTGCAGCGCCGGGTTTTTGCGTCGATCGTAAAGACCGCGCCGCAGAGCCTGCACGGTCCGCCCGCCGGCTCATAGCGGGATTTCAGTTCGCCCCGGAACAGCGCGATGGACTGCTCGGGCTTCACGCCCAGAACGGAAATCGCGGGACCTGTCATGCCGAGGTCGGTCTGATAGCCCGTGCCGTTCGGCAGAACCTGCTCGTCTGCGGTGGGGACATGCGTGTGCGTGCCCCAGAGGGCGGAGATTTTTCCGTCCAGATAGTAGCCCATCGCCAGCTTTTCGCTTGTGGCTTCGGCGTGGAAGTCGATCAGCACGGGAATGTCTCCGATGTCGCGCAGGATTTTGTCAATCACGCGGAACGGATTGTCGGGACCAAAGTCCATGGAGCATCTGCCGATCAGATTGACGACCGCGACCGGTCCTGCCTTCGTCTCAAAAATGCCCCAGCCGCGACCGGGCAGGCTCGGCAGGAAGTTTGCCGGACGGAGGATGTAGCCGCACTCGTCCAGATACGGGAGAATTTCCCGCCGGTTCCAGGTGTGGTTTCCGAGCGTGATCACGTCCGCACCCGCGTCAAAGATCGCGTCCGCCTGCTGCGGCGTGATGCCGACGACATTGGCGTTTTCCCCGTTGACCACGCAGAAATCGGCGCCGTAGAGCCGCTTGATTCCGCGCAGCTTCTGCTGCAAAAACCGAAGACCCGGCGCGCCCACCACGTCGCCCACTGCCAACACACGAAATTCCATACCCATGCTCCACCTTTGAAATGATTTACCTGTATTATACCATTCCGAAAACGATTTGCCTATGGTATACTGGAAAAAATGAAAACCGTGCAACCGGGCGGAAATTTTCTCGTCTGGAAGAGTAGACAGACAGAAGGAGGGCGCTATGGAAGATTCCCAGATTATTGACCTGTATTGGGCAAGGCTGGAACAGGCGATACAGGAGACGGATACGAAGTACGGCGGCTACTGCCGTGCGATTGCCCACAATATTTTGAAGAGCATGGAAGACAGCGAGGAATGCGTGTCGGACACGTGGCTGCGCGCCTGGAACGCGATGCCGCCGCAGCGGCCTTCGGTTCTCTCGGCGTTTTTGGGACGCATCACGCGCAATCTCTCGCTCGACCGCTACAAAGCCGCGCGCGCGGAAAAACGCGGAGGAAGCAGCTTTCCGGCGGCGCTCGACGAGCTGTCGGAGTGCGTCCCGGCAGGCGGCAGCGTTGAGCAGACGATGGACGAGCGCGAGCTGGGGCAGGCAATTGACCGGTTTCTGCGCACCATACCGGAAAAGCAGTGCAGTCTGTTTCTTCGCCGGTACTGGTATGCAGAGTCGATCTCGCAGATTGCAGAGCGCTACTCGCTGAAGGAGAACACCGTCAAATCCATTCTGTTCCGCACGCGCGAGCAGCTGCGCAAATTCTTGCAGAAGGAGGGCGTTGCCGTATGACAAGGCAGGACCGACAGGAAAAGCTGTTCCGCGCCATCGGTTATGTGGGAGACGATCTGATTCAGCGTGCCGATGCGCCGGCTGAAACGCGCAGGTCCTCTGCCCCGTGGGTCAAATGGGCGGCACTTGCAGCGTGCTGCGCACTGGTGATCGGGCTTGCGGCGCGGCTTCCGATTTTCCAGGCAAAAAGCAGCGCGCCTGAGACGGCGACGATGACCATGGAAACGACAACGCAGGAAGCGCCCGCGGAGGAAGAGAAAGCCGAAGCGCCGGATATGACAGAGGAAGCTGCCGCTGAAGCGCCCGCCGAGGCGGAGGACAACACAGCCGGTGCGCGCGAACCTGCAGCGACCGATACAGAAGGACAGAAGGACGGCGTCTCGGTGCAGCAGGCGCTGCTGCTGGATACGACGCTCGGTCCCGTGAAACTCGGTATGCCGTCCCAGGACGTACGCTCGATTCTGGGGACACCCAAGGAAGAAAGCGACGAGTTTTACGTCTGCACCGACAAGGGCGATTACCGCTATGTCACCTGGCGGTACAATTTCACAAATGACCCGAATTTTATCAGCGACGTGAAGCTCCGCTTTGCCGACGTGGGTGATGGCTTTGTTCTGGACGAAATCATGACGTTCGGCACGAGCGACTGGGCGCTGCCAAATGGTCTGAAAAACGGAAGCTCCGTGCAGCAGTTGTTGGAGGCGTACCCCGACGCGGAGCCCGGCATCAATGGCTACGATGGCGAAATCTTTGCCTATGGCGTGGAGGCGGGGCATGTCAGACTGACCTTCCTTGTGGAAAATGACGTCATTACAAGCATTTCCCTCGGCACGTATTACGCGGAGCCCGGCAGAGAAGACGAAGCGCCCGCGGAAGAACCGGCATATTCGTTCGCGAGCAGCGACATGATCGTCTATCAGAAGGAAGAAGACGGCTGGCTTTCCTACCACATGCAGGGACAGGCGGCAAAAAAGCTCGAGGTCATTCTCGGCATCGAGGACCTGACGCCGATGGACGAGCTGCCGCAGGCGCGCTATTATATCGACTTCCAGAACAGTACGGTTGTGATGCTGGGAGACGACCGGCTGTCCGGCGCGGTGTATACCTGCGAGGATTTGGAAGCTTTCCGCGCCGCGATGGACGAAGGCGCAGACCCCACGCCGTATCTTACCCTGGTGCAGATGTGTGCGTTCCCGGCGGGCACAGATGAGGTGGTGCTGGAGATGTCGGTCGCCTGCGGCGGTCTCATAGAGTGAATATCCTTCCCAAAAGGCTCCCCACGGGGAGCCTTTTGCGCGTTTTTGGGGCTTCCGCTTTATCTGTCTAAATTCTTTCTTGACACCGTATCCCATAAACAGTACAATAGATAATTGGAATTCGTATAGCCGCCTGTCTGGCGCAGGGGAGCCGTTCGGCGGTTTGACTTATTCATTCCGGGCAGCCGGAAACCACCCAATACTGTGAAAAGGAGGTGGGTTCGCAACTTATGGAATTCAATACGTTAAGCCTCATCCTTTGCATCGCACTGGTCGTGATCGGCATCGTCTGTTTCTTCATCGGCATTACCTATCGCAAGAAGGTTGCCGAAAAGGAGATCGGAAGCGCCGAAGAGGAGGCTCGCCGCATCATCAACGAGTCAATCAAGGGCGGCGAGAACAAGAAGCGCGAGATGCTGCTCGAAGCAAAGGAAGAAATCCATAAATCGCGTACCGAGTACGAGAAGGAAGTAAAAGAACGCCGGAGCGAAATCCAGAAGCAGGAACGCAGGCTCCAGCAGAAGGAAGAATCGCTCGACAAGAAGCTGGACCTTCACGAGAAGAAAGAAGAGGAGCTGGCAAAGAAAGCCGCCAGCATCCAGAACCAGCAGGAGGAGGTCGCCAGCTTAAAGCGCAGTCAGATGGAGATGCTGGAGAAAATCTCCGGCTTGACGCAGGAAGAGGCGAAAGCCTATATCCTCAAGGGCGTGGAAGCGGACGTGCGCCACGAAACCGCTGTCAAGATCAAGGAGATCGAGCAGCAGTACAAGGACGATGCCGACGCTTTGGCACGTGAGATTATCACCACTGCCATCCAGCGCTGCGCGGCAGACCATGTGGCGGAAGCGACGGTCTCCGTCGTGCCGCTGCCGAACGATGAGATGAAGGGCAGAATCATCGGACGCGAGGGCCGCAACATTCGCACGCTCGAGACGATCACAGGCGTCGATCTGATCATCGACGACACGCCCGAGGCAATCACCGTTTCCTCGTTTGACCCCGTGCGCCGCGAGATTGCGCGCCTGGCGCTGGAAAAGCTCATCGCCGACGGACGCATCCATCCGACCCGCATCGAGGACATGGTGGAGAAAGCGCGCCGCGAGGTCGACCACACGATCAAGGTCGAGGGCGAACGCGCAAGCTTTGAAACCGGCGTGCACAATCTGCACCCCGAGATCATCAAGCTCCTGGGCCGCCAGAAGTACCGCACGTCCTACGGTCAGAATGTACTCAACCACTCCATCGAGGTCGCGCATATTGCGGGCCTTCTTGCCAGCGAGTTGGGCGTCGATGTGACGCTTGCCAAGCGCGCAGGTCTGCTGCATGACCTCGGCAAGGCGGTCGATCACGAGATGGAAGGCAGCCATGTCCAGCTGGGCGTGGAGCTTGCAAAGAAGTACAAGGAAAGCCCCGTCGTCATCAACGCCATCGAGGCGCACCATGGCGATGTCGAGCCGCAGACCATCATTGCCTGTCTGGTGCAGGCAGCCGACGCAATCTCTGCCGCACGCCCCGGTGCGCGCCGTGAAAACGTCGAGAACTATATCCGCAGACTTGAAAAGCTCGAGGAGCTGACCAGCTCCTTCCCCGGCGTCGAGAAATCCTACGCCATCCAGGCGGGTCGTGAGGTCCGCATCATGGTCAAGCCCGAGGAGGTCACCGAGGACAACATGATTCTGCTGGCGCACGATCTGGCAAAGAAGATCGAGGCAGAACTCGAATACCCCGGTCAGATCAAGGTCAACGTCATCCGCGAGACCAAGGCGGTCGAGTACGCCAAGTAAAAACAGATGGAAAGCTCCCCCTGCCGAAGGCAGGGGGAGCTTTATTTTTCAAAAAAGCATAGCTTCTTTGAAAAGGGGCTGCGCTTCGACTGCGCGCAGAATTTTGTCCCGTAGGGACAAAATTCTACACTGGCTCAGCGAGAAGTATTGTACCCGCAAGGGGCACGCGACATCCGTAAGGCAGCAGAGCTGCCAACGGCTGTCCTGTTCCGGTCGGCGGAGCCGCCGGATACAACGGATTTTCATTTTATTTCGCCCTGCGGGGCGAAACTCTACGAGGTTTTGATGCGAAAAGCAGGTTAGAGCATGCCGATGCGGGAAAGCACGCGCTTTTTGGTGCGGCTCCGGCTTTCTGTCAGGCGCAGGCGCAGAACGGCAGCGGTGCGGTCGTCCGGCATGGCATCCTCGCTGCTGCCGACGACACCCGCAGCAAGCTCCCGCACCGAAAGCTCCCCGCAGCCGAGAAGATAGCGCGAGGCAAGCTCTGCGTCGACGCCGTCGCTGGTCAGGATCAGCGCCTCGCCGCGCTGCAGGGAGACCCGGAGGCACTCCGGACCGTAGCTTCTTCCCACACCGAGACCCGGGGGAGGAAGCGCGGAGCCCAGCCGCTGGACTGTGCGCCCGAACTTCAGAAACGACGGCGCGGCGCCCCATTTATGCAGGAAGCCCTCCGCCGTGACGAGGCTTACCTGCAGCAGGTCAATTGCCGCAAAGCCGCCGCCGTCGCGCAGAATATAAAGCCCGTTGATGGTCTGCATCGCGTCGTGCGCGTCGATGCCAGACTCAATCAGCTCCTTCAAAAGCGCGCTGGCGGAGACTGCCTCGTCCCGTGCCTGCTCACCCGAGCCCATGCCGTCGCACAGCAGAAGATAGTACCACTCGCCCGCGCGGAAGCTTGCGCCATAGTCGCCGGAGATATTGGAACCGCGCAGTCCCGTCGCGCGGAAGCCGAGCTCGGGGGCGTACTGGTCCGGCTCAGCCTGTGCCTGCGAGGGCTCGGCAAGATTCTGCAGGAGCCTTGATAAAACGCGGTACTGGTCGCAGAGAATCTGGCGGCTTTCGGCAAGGCGCGACTGATACTGGACCTTTGCCAGCTGTGTGGAAAGCGCGTCGTTGACCGCACGCAGGAAGCTGTCGGTGTGGCAGCAGCGCGCCAGAAACAGCGGCGGCAGATCGTCGCGTTTTGCTTCGCCCCGGCGCAGAATCCCGCGCGAGGCGCGGCTGAGCAGACGGAAGGTCTCCTGTGCGTTCTGCTCCCAGCAGACGCTCCATTTGGCGCACGAGCGGCAGATTTCCTCGGCTGCCTTGTCGAAAACCGCCGCGCTCTGCGGCTCCAGACCGCTGGTGCAGCCGCGCTGCAGATTTGCCGCAAGCGACCACAATGCGCCGGACGCTGCCGTGAGAGATTTTTCGCGCACCGCATCCAGCGGCGCCTGCTGACCGGAGAGCACCGCCTGCGCAGGCTTCCACAAAACGAGCCCCAGCAGCGTCCCCAGAAACATGGCAGGCGGAAACATGGTTTCTCCCGCGCCGAAGACAAACGAGCCTGCCGCGAGCGTCAGGAAGAAGAGGCTTCCGCGCACGAGCGCGAAGCGCGGCTTCGTATAGTGGCACACGATGGCGCCGAGACACAAAAGCGCCCCCGCACTGTAGCCCGGGCGAAAGCTTGCCTCCAGAATGATCGAGCAGCCGCACGCCGCCAGCAGGAAAAACCGCGAGCCGCTGCATAAAAGCACCGCGCAGCCCGATAGAATCAGACTCAGCGGCAGCCCCGGCAGCAGCGTCAGTCGGCTGGCGCTTGCCAGAAGAAACACGCCGAGCGCGCCGATTGCCTCCGGCCTTTTTTCCGACAGCCCGGAAAACAGCACGCTGCACAGAAAGATCAGCGCCGTTTTTCCGGCTAAAATGGCGGCGGCGGAAACATGTACAGGCGCGCTCAAAAGAAAAATCAGCCCCGTCATCGCGTAGATTCCGGCGGAAAGCCCCGGCAGGAAATAGCGGTTGGAAGGGGAAATCACGTCGTGGAACAGACACGATGCCGCCAGAATCAGAAATCCGGCAGCCGCCGGCTCTGCCGCGCCGCTCGCGCCCCAGAAGACAAAATAGCCCAGCGCCGCGCCCGCGTAGGAGCAGACCGCCGCGAGGGAAAACGGCAGCGCCGCCGTCAAAGCAATGGCTGCCGGAAGCGCGCTGGCGCCGATTTGCGCCGCCGCCAGCAAAAAGCCTGCGGCAGACGCGCCGAGCGCATACAGCCCCAGACGAACGAGCGGCGGCGAGAGCGCCGCAGCAATCCGGCGCGCGGCAGGAGAGCGGGTATCTGCGCGTTTTTTCATTGGTTCCATCTCCGCATTTGTGATGCCTGTCAGTCTAGCAGAGAAGCGGCAAAAAGCCTGTCGGGAAATGCGCCGGGAAATAGATGCGCAACAATCCGCTTGCGCGCGGGGCAAAAACAGCGTACAATAGCGGAAGATCAAAACAGCGCGGAGGGCAATATGGCGACCGAGTTTGAAATCAAGCTGCGCGCGGGAAACGTGCGGCAGCTGGAGAAAATCTTAAAAGACCCGCAGGTGGCGGGGCACGCGCTGGAAAAGCTGCGCGAGATTCACATGAAAACGACCTATTATGACACGGCAGACGGCGCGCTGACGGCGCGCAGATGGATGCTGCGCGTGCGGCAGGAGAATGAGAAAAGCGTCGTGACGATGAAAACGCCCGGCGTCGGCTACGCACGCGGCGAGTGGGAATGCGAGGGGGATTCTCCCGAGGCGGCAATCGAGACGCTGATCGGCAGGGGAGCGCCGGAAGAGCTGCGGAAGCTGAGCGCACCGGGGCTTCAAATGGTCTGCGGCGCATCGTTTATCCGGCTGACCCAGCCGCTGCGGCTGAGCGGGAAGACAACGTGCGAGATCTGCGCCGACGGCGGAGAGCTGCTGGGTGGGAAGCGCCGCGAGCCGTTCTGCGAGCTGGAGCTGGAGCTTTCGCGCGGGAGCGAAAACGAGCTTCTGGCGTTTTCCCGGGCGCTGGCTTCGAAATATTTCCTCGCAGAAGAGCAAAAAAGCAAATTTGTCCGCGCCAGACGGTTGGCGGATGGAAAATAATATGATATAGTAAGCTTGGATGGTAAAACCTACAGAATTCCGGATGATTGCTTCATCGGGAATTCGTATATGAAAGGAAAAAACATCATGCAGACAAATCCGAATATCAATCTGACCATGCTCTGCGACTTTTATGAGCTGACCATGGCAAACGGCTACTTCCGCAGCGGCATGCAGGACAAGATCACCTATTTCGATCTGTTCTTCCGCAAGGTGCCGGACGAGGGCGGCTTTGCCATCGCGGCGGGTCTGGAGCAGGCGATCGAGTATATCCAGAACCTGCATTTCGGCGAAGACGACATCGCGTATCTTCGCTCGCGCGGCATTTTCGGCGAGGATTTCCTGGACTATCTGAAAAGCTTCCGCTTCACGGGAGACATCTGGGCGGTGCCGGAGGGCACGCCGGTTTTCCCGAAGGAGCCGATTCTCACCGTGCGCGCACCTGCCATTGAGGCGCAGCTGGTTGAAACTTTCCTGCTGCTGACTCTCAACCATCAGAGCCTGATTGCGACGAAGGCAAACCGTGTCTGCCGCGCGGCAAAGGGCAGAGTTGTTCTGGAATTCGGCTCCCGGCGCGCACAGGGAAGCGACGCGGCGATTCTGGGTGCAAGAGCGGCGTATATCGGCGGCTGCGCCGGAACGGCGTGCACGCTCACCGATCAGATCTACGGCGTTCCTGCCGGCGGCACGATGGCGCATTCGTGGGTCCAGATGTTCCCCAGCCAGTATGAGGCGTTCAGAACCTACTGTGAAATTTATCCGGACAATCCCACGCTGCTGGTCGATACCTATAATACGCTGCAAAGCGGCATTCCCGACGCCATCCGCGCGTTCAACGAGGTATTAAAGCCCCGCGGTCTTACCAAGTGCGGCATCCGGCTGGACTCGGGCGATATGACATATCTGACAAAAAAGGCGCGGCAGATGTTGGATGACGCGGGCTGGCAGAGCTGCTCCATTTCGTGCTCGAATGCGCTCGACGAGTATCTGATTCGCGACCTTCTGTTACAGGGCGCGCAAATTGACCAGTTTGGCGTCGGCGAGCGGCTGATTACCGCAAGATCCGAGCCGGTCTTCGGCGGCGTTTATAAGCTTGCGGCGGTGGAAGACGAAAACGGCAATGTGATTCCCAAGATCAAGGTCAGCGAAAATGTCGGCAAGATCACAAACCCGCACTTCAAAAAGCTCTACCGCTTCTTCGGCGCCGACAATGGCAAGGCGATTGCAGACTATCTGTGCGTGTACGATGAAACGGTCGACGACACGAAGGATCTGGAAATCTTCGACCCCGACGCAACCTGGAAGCGCAAGAAGGTCTATAATTTCCAGGCGAAGGAGCTGATGGTGCCGATTTTCAAAAACGGCGAACTGGTCTACAAGCTGCCGAGCCTGCCGGAAATCAAGGCGTACTGCCAGCAGCAGATCGACACCCTCTGGGACGAAGTCAAGCGCTTTGACAATCCGCATACCTACTATGTCGATCTCTCGCAGAAGCTCTGGCAGATCAAATATGATCTGCTGCGCGAGAAAACGTTCTGATGAAGCAGGCAAGCCGGGACCTGGCGCTGTGCGGCGTTTTGTGCGCGCTGGCGGTGGCGATCATGGCGATGGGAACGATCCTCCCGGCCGCAACCTACTGCGCGCCGGTGCTGGCAAGCATGACGCTGCTGCCGGTGCTGGTTTTGTGCGGGGAGAAGCTGAGCTGGGCAATGTTTTTTGCAAGCGCGATGCTGAGTCTGCTGCTTGCGCCCGACAAGGAAGCGGCGGCAATCTTTCTGGCGCTGGGATACTACCCGATCGTCAAGCCCAAGCTGGACAGAAAGCCGAAAATCCGGCGCTGGGTCGGGAAATTTCTGCTCTTTAACGTCTCGATTCTCGCGGTCTATGCGGTGCTTCTGTTCGTGTTGCGGCTCGATGCGCTGCGCGAGGAATTTTCCGCGATGTCGGGCGCGCTGCTTGTCGGCTTGCTGCTCGGCGGCAACTTCCTGTTCTGGCTGGACGACCGGCTGCTCGGGCGCTTTGCGCCGAGGGCGGCTGCGCTCTGCGCGCGCTGGGAGAAAAAACACAGATAAGCAAAGCAGCGGAACGTCTGGTATGATAAGAAAAAGCAACCCGTCATGACGAAAGGAAGCAAAAGCCATGGCAAACTTTACAAAGCAGGCAATCAAGGCGGCGTTTCTGGAGCTGCTGGACGAAAAGCCGCTGAACAAGATTTCGGTGCGCGACATCGTCGAGCGCTGCGGCATCAACCGCAACTCGTTCTACTATCATTTTCAGGACATTCCGTCGCTGCTGGGCGAGATCATCGTCGAGCGGACAAACGAGCTGATGGCGCAGTATCCGACGGTCGACCGGATCGAAGAGGCGTTCCGCGCGTCGATTGACTACGCGCAGAAAAACCGCCGCGCAATCATGCACGTGTATAACTCCGTCAGCCGCGACACCTTTGAGGCAAGCGTCATGCGCCTGTGCGCGTATATGACCGAGCAGTATCTGAAATCCGCCTACCCGGACACCGGCATTTCGGACGCCGACCGCGAGCTGCTGCACCGGTTTATCAAGTGCCAGCTTTTCGGGCTGTGCATCGACTGGATGCTCGGCGGCATGAAGCCGGACACGGGCGAAAAGATGGGGCGGATTCTGGAGCTTTATCGCGGCGTTGCGGAGTTGATTCTGGAAAACTGCCGCGCGTCGAACGCTTGAAACTTTTGCACCTGCCCAATTTTCAGACAAATCGCGCCGGATGTCTGTCTTTCAGACATCCGGTTTTCTCTGCCCATGGAAGAAAAAAGAAGCCGCCGGTATAATCAAAAGCAAATAACAGGCTGTGCGCGCTCGCGCGCGAAAGGGGAGCTTCGATATGCGTTCTGTCGTTCCGATGAAAACGGCAAAAATCGGGTATCTGGTGATATCCGTTCTGTTCTGTGTGCTGGGCATTGTTCTCATTGCCGCGCCCGGTACATCGGTCGTGTGGCTGGGAAGACTGCTCGGTATCGGTATGATCGTCTTCGGCGCGATCAAACTGGTGGGCTATTTTTCAAGAGACCTGTTCCGCCTGGCATTTCAGTATGATCTGGCGTTCGGCATTCTGCTGATTGCGCTCGGCATCGTGACGCTTGCGCGTCCGGGCGGCGCCATGAGCTTTCTGTGTATCGTCTTCGGCATTCCCGTGCTTGCCGACGGGCTGTTCAAGATTCAGATTTCGCTCGACGCAAAGCGCTTCGGCATCGAAAAATGGTGGGTTGTGCTGCTGCTGGCAGCGCTGACGTGCGTGATCGGGCTGCTGCTCGTCATCCGCCCGTCGGAGGCGGCAAGGGCGCTGATGGTGCTGATGGGCATTTCGCTGCTGCTCGACGGAATTTTGAACATGTGCGTAGCATGGCTGTGTGTAAAAATCGTCCGCAACCAGCGCCCGGATGCATTGGACGAGGACTATGAAGAGCTGAAGGATGAATGAGAAGCGGAAGGACGAGTGAGGAGGAAACGTTTTGAAAACAATCGAAACATGGTTTCTCTGGCTGATGATCTACAGCATCATCGGCTGGGTATATGAAAGCACGATCTGCTCCATCGGACACCGGAAGCTCATCAACCGCGGCTTTCTGAACGGTCCGTACTGTCCGATATACGGCACGGGCGCGGTGCTGGTGCTGCTCGTGCTGGGCAGGATTCAGAATCCGGTACTGCTGTTTTTTGCCGGCGCGCTGGTGACGTGCAGTCTGGAATATCTGACGTCGTGGCTGATGGAAAAGCTGTTCCACGCCCGGTGGTGGGACTACTCGAAGCGGAAATTCAACATCGGCGGGCGCGTGTGCCTGATCGGGGCAGTCGTCTTCGGCGCGTTCTCGGTGGTGCTGGTGCTGGTCCTGCATCCGTTTGTCAAGAGCCTGACCGACCGGCTGACGGACGCGGCATTCAACTGGATCTGTGCGATTTTGTTTGTGGGCATTGTCTCAGACCTTGTCGTGACGGTGAAGGGGCTTCTCGGCACACATGCGGTCTTTGCCGAGTACGCGGTGCTGCTGCAGCAGAAGCGCAAGGAGCTGGCTGACAGACTCAGAACCGGCGCGACTGAGGGGTGCGAGCGCATCCTTGCGGCAACGCAGGAGGAGCGCGCAAAGCTCCGCGAGGCTGCCGCATACGGCGAAGAGGAGCGCGAACGCATCCGCCGCGACACCGAAGAAGAGCGCGACCGGTTCTATGCGAAGCTGCAGATGCGCCTGAACGCGCAGCAGCGCCGTACGATCTACAGCTTCCCGCATCTGACGCTCACGCGCAACAATGAAGTTCTCGACGGTCTGCGCCAGAACATGGAAAAGGTGCGCCAACGCGCAAAAAAGACCTCGTAGAGTTTCGCCCCGCAGGGCGAAATAAAATGAGAATCCATATGATCCGGCGGCTTTGCCGACCGGAAATATACGGATCGCCTCGCAAGTGTGAAATTTGTGCGCCTTTGGCGCACAAATTATGCGCGCAGCCGAGGCGCATCTTTTCCATGCAAAAAGCGTTAGCTTTTTGCATGAGAAAATATATGTGGCATTTTTTATCGTTTTGTAATATAATGTTACCATCGCAGGGAAGAAAGGAGGCTATGGCAAACGCCATCAAAAGCGCCAGTGCCTGCCGGAGCCCGGCAGGATAACGAGGGGAAACGTGATCGAAGGTTCGGCGGATGCGTTTCCGTGCCGCCCTGTGCGCGTGACGCAGTCAGAAATATGCGGGTAACCGCAAAACAGAGGGGCTGCGAACAGGAAGCAGGCAAATATCTGCGAGTTTGTCCTGAACCTATCTCAGGAGGAACTTAATTATGTGTGGAATTGTTGGTTATATCGGCAAGGAGCAGGCGGCGCCCATTTTATTGGAGGGGCTTGCGCGGCTGGAGTACCGGGGCTATGACTCCGCAGGCATCTGCGTGGCGGAAAACGGCGTGCTGGACGTTGCAAAGTGCAAGGGCAGGCTTAAAAATCTTGCCGCGATGACGGAAAACGGCGCGCTGCTGCACGGCACTGCCGGCATCGGGCACACCCGCTGGGCGACCCACGGCGAGCCGAACGATATCAACTCCCATCCCCATGTGTCCCAGAACGGCAAGGTCGCGTTGGTTCACAACGGCATCATTGAAAACTATCTGGAAATCCGCGAATTTCTCGAAGAAAAGGGCGTGCAGTTCACGTCCCAGACCGATTCGGAGGTTGTCGCGCAGCTGCTCGAGTACTGCCTCGGGCTCGACGAGGTCCACTGCATGCAGGACGCCATCTACATGGTCCTGCACCGTATCGAGGGCGCCTATGCCTTCGGCATTGTCTGCGCAGACGATCCGGAGCGGATCTATGCGGCAAGGAAAGACGCGCCGCTGCTGCTGGGCTACGGTGACGGCTGCAACTTCATCGCCTCGGACGTGACGGCGCTGGTCAAATACACCAGAGACGTTTCGTACATGGAAGACGGCGAGGTCGCGGTTCTGACGCGCGACTCCATTCAGGTCTTCAACGCCATGGAGCTGCCGATTGAAAAGGAGCATTACCACATCGACTGGGAGATTTCTGCGGCGGAGAAGGGCGGCTATCCGCACTTCATGCTCAAGGAAATCATGGAGCAGCCCGAGGCGCTGCGCCGCGCGATTACCCCGCGCGTCAAAGACGGCAGAATCGATTTCGGCGATCTGATTCTCAGCAGACAGACGATTGAGAGTTTTAACCGAATTATGATTGTTGCCTGCGGGTCTTCGTATCACGTGGGCATGCTCGGCAAATACACGATCGAAAAGCTGACGCGCATCCCGGTCGAGGCGGTCTTAGCCTCCGAGTTCCGGTACTGCGACCCGATTGTAGACGACAGAACGCTTGTCATCGTCATCAGCCAGTCGGGCGAAACGCTCGATACCATGGCTGCGCTGCGCGAGGCAAAAGCGCGTGGGGCACGGGTGCTGTCGATTGTCAACGTGGTCGGAAGCTCGATTGCGCGCGAATCGGACGACGTGCTCTACACCTGGGCAGGACCCGAGATTGCCGTTGCCACGACGAAGGCATACTCCACGCAGCTGGCAGTCATTGACATGCTTGCCATCTATATGGCGGATGCGCTCGGAAAGCTCAGCGCGCAGGAGTATGCACGTCTGGTGCAGGAGCTGCTGCGGCTGCCGGAGAAGATTGAAACGGTGCTGCAGAGCCGCGAGAAGATTCAGTTCTTCGCTTCCAAGTATTTTAACCATGACTCGGTCTTCTTTATCGGTCGTAACCTCGACTATGCGCTGGGGCTCGAGGGCTCGCTCAAGCTCAAGGAGATTTCCTATATCCACTCCGAGGCGTATGCATCGGGCGAGCTCAAGCACGGCACGATTTCCCTGATCGAGGACGGCACGCTGGTCATTGCGCTGGGGCTTTACGGACCGCTGTTTGAAAAGGCAATGAGCAACGTCATCGAGGTCAAGGCAAGAGGCGCAAGTGTCCTTGCGCTTACGACCGAAAGCGGCGCGGAAGAGATGGGAAAGCGCGTCGACGCACTTGTGACCGTGCCCGATACGGAGCTGATGTTCCTGCCGTCGCTGGGTGTGGTGAGTCTGCAGCTGTTTGCGTATTATATCGCGCTGCAAAGAGGCTGCGATATTGATAAGCCGAGAAATCTTGCAAAGAGTGTGACTGTGGAATAACGCAAAAGCCCCGGAGCGATGCTCCGGGGCTTTGATATTCTGTGGTCCGAGGACCAGGGGTTGACTGGCAGTGCCCTGCCAGCCTGGTAGGTTTCGACCCCACGCTTCTTATCTGCGAAAAGAAGCGCGGTGTCGAGCCTCCGCGAAGAAGTTGCCCAAAGG
>QWCN01005350.1_pt1 | contig 34714 bp, 20 predicted proteins | sample 1972711 | NCBI WGS metagenome assembly QWCN01 (sample SAMN09866707, study PRJNA288562) | Human gut metagenome isolate term1_stool, whole genome shotgun sequencing... | isolation source: gut | host: Homo sapiens | place: USA: California
TTGTCCTTGGGAACAAATCCACGGGCTGAACCTTTTCCAGCGTATACCCCTGTTCACACAGGAACTTAGCATCGCGGGCGGCGGTGGAGGGGTTGCAGCTGACCATGACGAGGGTGCGTGGGGCCATCTGGACAATGGCAGTCAGGGTGGCGTTATCGCAGCCTTTGCGCGGCGGGTCCACCACGATCACATCGGGGTGGGCACCCTCGCTGGCAAGGCGGGTCGCGGCTTCGCCGGCGTCCATGCAGTAAAAATCGGCTTCCTCCGGGGGCAGGCCAAGATGCGCAGCAACGTTTTTGGCACCTTCCACTGCCTGCGGTACAACCTCAACGCCGACCAGGCGGCGGCAGTGTGGTTTCATCGAAAGGCCAATGGTGCCCATACCGCAGTAAAGGTCCAGCAAAAAGTCATCCGGCTGCAGCCGGGCAAACTCTTTCGCCTTGGCGTACAGCAGCTCGGCAGCGGGGGTGTTGACCTGATAAAACTCGTGCACACCCATCTGGATGGGCACTCCGGCCAAAGTATCCTCAATCACGCCGGGGCCAAGCACGGTGCGGGTATCCCGCCCTAAAATCACGTTGGTGCGGGCGGTATTGCGGTTGATCAGCACGGTGGTCAGCTGGAACTCCTGCTGCAAGGTGCGGCAGATCTCGGCTTCGTTGGGCAGGCCGTTGCCGTTTACCACAAAGCACAGCAGGCGCTGACCGCTGTGCCAGCCCTGGCGCATATACAAATGGCGCACGCGGCCCTTGCCGGTTTCCTCGTCATAGGGGGCAATGCCGTTGGCTTCCAGTAACGCACAAGCCCGGCGGGCCAGGGTGTTCATCCACTCCGGCTGCAATTTGCAATCGGGGCAGGGGACGATACGGTGGGTGCGCCCGGCGTAAAAACCGGTCACGACATGGCCATCGGCATCCAGCCCAACGGGCAGCTGGACCTTATTGCGGTAGTGTGCGGTGTGGTCCGTCAGGGCGAGAACGGGCGAAAACTCAAAGCTGCTTACATCAAAGCCGCCAAGGCGGGCAAAAGCATCCCGCACAAAGCCGGTTTTCGCCTCGCATTCCGTAGCATAGCTCAAATGGCGCAGGCCACAGCCGCCGCAGGGAGTGCACACGGCACAATCCGGCGCAACGCGGCCGGGGCCGGGGGCTAAAATCGCGTCAATGCGGCCGAAAGCATAGCTTTTCAATGCCTTTACAATGCGGCAGCGGATCACATCCCCCGGTGCCGCGCCGGGCACAAAAACGGCCTGCCCTTCCACATGGGCAACGCCGCTGCCATCGCTGGAAAGGTTTTCGATCGTGGTTTCAAAAATCTGATTTTTCTTCAAAGACATGGTTTGCTCCGTTTGCTCTAATGTTATGGCAAATATATCAGTCTGCCGGTAAAAACTGAGCGGCAGCACCAAAAAGCAAGGTGCTGCCGTATGGTGGGACATTGTGTGAAAATGGCTTATACCAGCCCCAGCTGCGGGTCTTTTTCCAGCGCGGCAAGGTACTTGCTGGGGGGAACGCCTTTGACCTTTTTGAACACGCGGGAAAAATAGAACTGGTCAAAAAAGCCGACGGAAACCGCGATTTCGGCGATGGAAAGCCCGGTATTTTTCAGCAGGGAACACGCTTCGCTGATGCGGTAGCCCGTTAAATAGTCAATCGGGCTTTGGCCTACATTGGACATGAACACGCGGTACAGATGGCTGCGGCTGACCCCAACCGCCTTGGCGATGTCATCTACCGAAATATCATGGGAATAGTTGAACTGAATATACTTGATAGCGGCCAGCACATACTGGCTGCTGGAAGACGGCGTGTTGGGCATGGCTTCGCGCGCTTCCTTCATCAGCTGGGCCATGAACAGGTACAGGTAGCCGGTCATCAGGGCTTCGCACTGCGGTTCCGGGCCGCGGGCCAGGTAGATATTATAAATGGTTTCACGGGTGCTTTGGGGGTCTTTGCAGTGGTGCACGGGCTGCACATCGCTGAACGGGGTCTGCTGCACCAGCTTGTTGGCGCAGGCACCGTTAAAGCCGACCCAGTAATATTCCCACGGGTCGGTTTCATCTGCCGCATAGGTGATGAGCTGATTGGGTTTGGCGAGGAAGAGATCACCCTCCTGCAAATTATAGGCAGCGCCGTTGACCTGATACACACCTTTGCCCGCAACAACAAGATGGATCAGGTAATGGTCACGCACACCGGGGCCCCAGGTGTGGCCCGGCTGGCAGTATTCGTGGCCACAATTAAAAATGGAAAGCTCTACATTATCGGTATAGTTCTGCTTATAAGATTGCTTTGCGATGGTCGGCATACCAAATCCCTCACTCTTGCAAAATCTGGTTGTGGTTCGCCATTCTGCTCCCAAAACAGGGCCCACCGCAGCAGGCCGGAACAGGATGGAGCATATTTTTTACCATTATATCAGAAGATTCATCAAAAGTCCATAATCGCGTTGAAAAAAGATGTTTACATCCTGCTAAAATTTGTTATACTGAGTACAAGAAGCCGTGATACTGGCCTAAAATGCGCTGCATAGCTAAAAAGAACGCGCGGTTTTTGTGCATATTTTACAAGGGACAGCCAAACGAAGAAAGGTGTATGAACGATGGCAACGAGTGCGGAACTGAAACAAAATATCTTGAACGGCGGTTACGACCAGGCTTTTGCCAAGCTGTATGGGGCAGACACTGCTACTGTGGCAGCCCAGCGTGTCCGTTATGTGGATATGATCGACCATTTTGAAAAAAACTTTGGCACGGGCCGCACAGTGTGTTTGTACTCGGCACCCGGCCGCACCGAGATCGGCGGCAACCATACCGACCATAACAACGGCGTGGTGATTGCAGCTGCCGTAAACCTGGATATCATTGCTGTGGTTGCCAAGAATGACGAGAACGTTGTACGCGTGATTTCCCACGGCTTTGGTAAGATCGACGATGTGAATCTGCGCGACCTGACCCCGCAGCCCGTTGAAGCAGAGCACAGTGCCAGCCTGATCCGCGGCGTGGCTGCCGGCATTGTGAAAGACGGCGGCAAGGTGGGCGGCTTTGACTGCTACACCACCTCTGACGTTCTGGGCGGTTCCGGTTTGTCCAGCTCGGCTGCCTTTGAGGTGTGCATGGGGGCTATCTTCCGCGGCGAGTACAACGATAATGACATGAAGCGTTTCGACCAGGTCAAAAACGCCATGATCAGCCAGTATGCTGAGAATGTTTTCTTTGGCAAGCCCTGCGGCCTGATGGACCAGACCGCCTGCGCCGTGGGAAAGGTCATCACCATCGACTTTAAGGAAGTTGGCCATCCGGTCGTGCGCGAAGTTCCGTTTGATCTGGCAGCCAAGGGCTTTGCACTCTGCATCAGCGATACCAAGGGCAGCCACGCTGACCTGACCGATGATTATGCCGCTGTGCGCCGCGAGATGGAGAGTGTTGCCGAATTCTTTGGCAAAAAGGTTCTGCGCGATGTGGACGAGGAAACCTTCCTGAAAGCCATCCCCGAAGTGCGCAAAGTGACCGGTGACCGCGCCGTGGTGCGTGCCATCCATTTTTATAATGACAGCCGCCGCGCCGGGGAAATCTATGAAGCCATCAAGGCAGATGATTTTGACCGCTTCCTGCAGCTGATCATTGAGGGCGGCCATTCCAGCTTTGAGTTCAACCAGAACGCCTACAGCATCAAGAACCCGCAGGAGCAGGGCGTGCCTTTGGCATTGGCCATCAGCCAGAAGGTGCTGAACGGCCGCGGCGCATGGCGTTTGCAGGGCGGCGGCTTTGCCGGTACCATCCAGGCATTTGTTCCGCTGGCACTGCTGGAAACCTACAAGAACGCCATTGACGCTGTGTTTGGCGCGGGCAGCTGCCATGTGCTGAGCGTGCGCAATTACGGCGCTGTGATGGTTACGCCGGATATGTAAAGGCAACACCGCACAATTCCCGCCTAGCGGCTTAAGCACCGCTCCGGCAGCTGCGGCACGGCATCTGCGTTGCCAAAATGCTCGATAAGACATCAAAGGGATCGGCAGAAAATGCCGGTCCCTTTTCTGATAGCAGGCAGAATACAAAACGTGCAAACTTGCTTATTCGGCGTTTTTGCTGTACAGGATCGCCAGCCCCTTGAACAACAGGTCAGAATCATAAATCACCTTGCGGGTGCAGCAGGGCATGATGCAGGGGGCCAGGCCGCCGGTGGCAACCACGGTCAGCGGCTCGCCAAGTTCGGCTTCCACGCGGGCAGCCAGGCCGTCCAGCATGGCTGCGGTGCCAAACATCACGCCGTTGTTCAGGCATTCCACCGTGTTGCGGCCAATCAGGTGATCCGGCGTTTCGGGCGAGATAGGCGGCAGCTGCGCTGTGCCGCTGCTGATGGCCCGCAGGCTGGTCTGCACGCCGGGCAGGATAAAACCACCCAGGAACGCCCGCTTGGAAGAAATGACATTATAGGTGGTGGCCGTGCCAAGGTCCACCGTCATGCAGGGCAGGGGATAGTGGGCGGCTGCGGCGGTGGCATCGGCAATGCGGTCCCGCCCCACGCGGTCCGGAGCGTCCACCGCAAAGGTCAGCCCGGTGTTCAGTGCAGGGCTGACCAGCATGGCTTTGCGCCCGGTCAGCCGGGTGCAGGCATCGGCCAGAACTTTGGTCAGGTCGGGCACCACGCTGCACACGATAACGCCCTCACAGGCTTCAGGGGTAACGCCAAGGCGGCCCAGCAGAAATTTCAGCTCGGCGGTGTATTCATCCCCGGTGCAGCGCGGGCGGGTGACCATGCGCGCGGTGAACAGCACCTTCATGCCATCCAGCCCGCCAATGCAGATGTTGCTGTTACCGATATCAACTGCAAGAATCATAGGGTAAAACCTCGTATCCTTGGCAACCCGGCAATGTTTCCCGTTCGATAGGCTTAGGGCAACACCGCACAATTCCCGCCGGAGCGGTGCTTAGAATTGTGCGGTATTGCCTTAGAATGATGCAGAGTTGCCCTGTTATAAAAGTATAAAATGCGCAGAATGTAAAATTACAGTTTATTATAGCAGTTCGCAGCCCGTTTGCCAACTGTTGAATTCCCTTTAGGCAACACCGCACAATTCCCGCCTTGCGGCTTAAGCACCGCTCCGGCGGCTGCGGCACGGCATCTGCGTTGCCAAAATGCTCGATAATACACAAAGTACAGAACAATACGGGCAGCCAGAAGCCCGGCCAAATATAAGGATGTGTTATCATGAACCTGAAAGGCAAAACCATTGTGCTGGGCATTACCGGCGGGATTGCTGCTTATAAAATGCCCAATGTGGCCCATGCCCTGGCCAAAGCCGGCGCCAATGTGCATGTGCTGATGACCAAAAACGCCACGGAGTTTATCACCCCGCTGGTGTTTGAAACCCTGACCAACAACCGCTGCATTGTGGATACCTTTGACCGCAACTTCCAGTATGATGTGGCCCATGTTTCGCTGGCCAACGCGGCGGATTTGATGCTGATCGCCCCGGCAACCGCAAATGTAATCGCCAAGCTGGCCCACGGCCTGGCGGATGACATGCTGACCACCGTTACCCTGGCGGCCCGCTGCCCCAAGCTGGTGGCCCCCGCCATGAACACCCATATGCTGGAAAACCCCATCACCCAGGATAACCTGAAAACGCTGGAACATTACGGTTTCACCGTCATTCCCTCCGGTTCCGGCCTGTTGGCCTGCGGCGATACGGGCTCCGGCCGCCTGCCCGATGAGGGCGTTCTGGTGGACTATGTGGCACGGGAGCTGGAACACGAAAAAGACATGCAGGGCATGAAAGTGGTGGTTTCCGCTGGCGGCACCCGCGAACCGATGGACCCGGTGCGCTACCTGACAAACCATTCCACCGGCAAAATGGGCTATGCCGTGGCCCGCGCCTGTATGCTGCGCGGCGCGGATGTGACGCTGCTGACATCTTCCGACTTGCCGCCGGTTCCGTTTGTTAAAATGGTGCCTTTTGCCACCGCGGCAGAACTGTTTGAAGCTGTCAAGGCCAACGCCATGGATGCGGATGCCCTGGTGATGGCCGCCGCTGTGGCGGACTACCGCCCGGCCCAGGTGGCGCAGGATAAGATCAAAAAGCACGATGGTGAACTTTCAATTGAGCTGGAACGCACGGATGACATTCTGGGCTGGGTTGGCGAGCACAAGCCGGAGCAGTTGTTTGTCTGCGGCTTTTCGATGGAAACGAAAGATCTGATCGAAAATTCTACTGCCAAGCTGCACAAGAAAAACATGGATATGATTGTGGCCAACAATGTCAAGGTGCCCGGCGCCGGTTTTGGCGTGGATACCAACGTTGTAACCCTGATTACCGAAAGCATTTCCACCGCGCTGCCGCTGCAAAGCAAGGATGATGTTGCCATGCACATTGCGGACGTCATTGTGGAAGCAAAGCGGAGAAAACAGAAAAAGTAAGGCAATACCGCATAATTCTAAGTGCCGATACGGCGAGCGAGGTGCGGCAGCTGCTAAGCCAAAAGCGCAGATAATACTGGATGCTGCAAAGGTGAGGTGTTGCCTAAAGCTGCCCCCCCGCAAAAGAAACGAAGCAGCAAAAGAATAAGCTGATTTGGCACCCCTGCAGCCGCGCAGGGGTGCTTTTGCATGTGCACACAATTTTCACATCCTGGCAAAAAAACGACGCACAATTTTCACAAATAGGCAGTATACTTCTGGATAGTTCAGGGGTACGCCTGCCCTGCGGCGGGCGGCCCCCAAGAAAAGGGGAGTGCATCCATTGATCGAAGTCAAGCATTTGACCAAGCGTTACGGAAAACACACCGCGGTCGATGATATCAGCTTCACTGTGCAGGACGGCTGTATTTACGGCCTGCTGGGGCCCAACGGCGCCGGCAAATCCACCACAATGAACATGATCACCGGGTATCTTGCGCCCACGGGCGGCACCGTTGCCATTGACGGCCATGATGTTCAGGAAGAGCCCAAAGAGGCCAAAGCCTGCATCGGCTACCTGCCGGAAATTCCGCCGCTGTATACCGATATGACCGTGCAGGAATACCTGCTGTTTGTCAGCGAGCTGAAAGGCAAAAAGAAAAAAGCGGACCGCGTGCAGGATGTAGCGCAGGCCGTGCAGCGCGCTGGGCTGCAGGAGATGGAAAAGCGGCTGATCCGCAACCTTTCCAAAGGCTACCGCCAGCGCGTTGGCATTGCCGCTGCGCTGCTGGGCAGCCCCAAGGTGATCATTCTGGACGAACCCACCGTTGGCCTGGACCCCGCCCAGATGATCGAGATCCGCAACCTCATCCATGACCTGGGAGAGACCCACACCGTCATCCTTTCCAGCCATATCCTGAGCGAAGTGCAGACGATCTGTGACCGCGTGCTGATTATTGCGCACGGTAAAGTGGCCGCGCAGGGCACGCCGGAAGAGCTGGCCGCCCAGCTGGCTGCCCGCGGCATGATTGCCGCCACGGCACTTGGCACCAAAGAACAGATTCTGGCCGCTGCCGCCAAGGTGGAGGGCCTGACCGACCTGCGCGTGACCGCAGAAAAGGGCGATGAAGTCAGCTTTACCGCCACCAGCACCGCCGGTGCAGACCTGCGCGCGGCCCTGTCCAAGGCGCTGGCCGAAGCTGGCTGCCCGGTTGTGTCCCTGACAAGCGATACGATGAGTTTGGAGGATATCTTCCTACAGATCACCGAGACTGCACCGGAGAAAGCCCAGCCGGAAGAAACCGAAGAACCGGCTCCGGAAGCGGCTGCCGCACAGCCGGAACAGTCTGCTGAGCCTGCCGAACCGCAGGCCCCGGCGGATGATACTCCGGAACAACCGGAAGCCGAAAACGACCAAAAGGAGGAAGAGTGAGCCATGTTTGCCATTTTTAAGCGGGAACTGCGCAGCTATTTCACCAGCCTGGTCGGCTATGTTGTCATTGGTGTTATGCTGGCGTTTATCGGGTTATATTACTCCGCCAACTGCCTGGTGTATGGCACGTCGGATTTTTCAACCGTTTTGTATTCTACCACGCTGGTCATGCTGTTTTTGCTGCCGGCGCTGACCATGCGCAGCTTTGCGGATGAACGCCGCAATAAAACCGACCAGCTGCTGCTCACCAGCCCGGTGGGTATCCCTTCTATCGTGATGGGTAAGTACTTTGCCCAGCTGGCGGTGTTTGCCGTGCCCATGGCGGCAGCGGCCATCATGCCGCTGGTGCTCACGGCCTTTGGCACCATCTCCCTTACCAGCGCTTACGCCACCTGGCTGGCGTACTTTTTGATGGGCGCTGCCTGCATTGCCATCGGCACCTTTGTCTCCGCCCTGACGGAAAACCAGATCATTGCGTACCTGGCTACTTTTGGCGCGCTGCTGATCTGCTACCTGATGAACGGCATCAAGAGCCTGTTCACCAGCGGCAACACGCTGGCATTCATCGTGTTCTGCGTGGTGCTGGCAGTTGTGGCTCTGCTGGTCGGTCTGGCCTGCAAAAATGTCACGGTGGGCAGCGCGGTGTTCTGCGGCGGTGCCGTGGTGCTGGTGCTGCTGTTTAAGCTGCGCCCGGCCTGGCTGCTGACCGGCTTTAACAGCGTGCTTGGCGCGCTGGCACTGTTCCAGCCGTTTACGGATTTTGTAGGCGGCATGTTCAGCGTGACCGGCATTGTGTATTATCTATCGGTGGCGGGACTGTTCCTCTTCCTGACGGGTCAGGCACTGGAACGCCGCCGCTGGAATTAAAGAGGGGAGGGTTCCGACGATGAACTTTAAGAAAAAGAACGCGGCCAATGCCCCTGCCCCTAACCAGGTACAGCAGGCAGCGCGCCGCCGCAGCCTGCGCAGCGGTGCTTACGCCAGCGTGCTGGCCGTTGTGGTGCTGGTGCTGGTAATTCTGCTCAACCTTGTGGTGGGCGCGGTGCCCACCAAGTTTACCCAGTTTGATATTTCCACCGGCAAAATGTTCACCCTGAGCGATACCACCAAAACCATGCTGCAGGAACTGAACACCGATGTGACCGCCTATTACCTGGCGGAAACCGGCAACGAGGATTCCAACATTACGCGAATTCTGGACCGCTATGCGGGCGAAAGCAGCCATTTTACCTGGCAGCAGCGCGACCCCGCGCTGTACCCCACCTTTGCACAGCAGTATGACGCGCAGAACGCAAGCTCCTCCAGCGTGATCCTTGTATGCGGGGATAACCACACCGTGGTGGACTACAATGATATGTATACGGCGGATTATTCCAGCTATTATACCACCGGCAGTTACACAATGAGCTTCTCCGCTGAGAACGCGCTGTCCTCCGGCATTGCCAAGGTCACGCGGGAGAACAGCTATGTGCTGTACCAGCTAACCGGCCACGGCGAATCCAGCCTGGAAAGCGATTTTACCGAAACGCTGGATAATTCCGGCGTTACCATGCAGGACCTGAACCTGCTGACCACCGATACAGTGCCCGAAGATGCCGCAGCCCTGCTGATCAACGACCCGCAGGCGGACCTTTCCACCCTGGATGCCGCTGCCATCAAGACCTATCTGGAAAACGGCGGCCACCTGTTTGTGACCACCGATCTGACGGTGAGCACCCCCAACCTGGATGCCCTGCTGGCAGAGTACGGCATGACCCGCCAGGAAGGCCTTGTGATTGAAAACGACAGCAACTATTACCTTTACGGCACTGCACAGACGTGCCTTTTGCCGAACTTGAGTTCTAACGAGATCACCGCGGGCGTGACCGACGGCATGCATGTCTTTACCCCCGTGGCACAGGGCATTGTGAAGGGCGACAGCACCGATGACCTGACCCTGACCACCCTGCTGAGCACCAGCAGCACGGCATACTCCATGCAGGATTACGCCGAGGCTACCACCGCCGAGCAGGGGGCAAATGATCCCAACGGCCCCTTTAACATTGCCGTTGCCGCCAGCAACAGCACCACTGGTGCAAAGGTAGTGTGGGTGAACTGCGCTAATCTACTGAACAGCAAGGGGATAGAGTATGTCGCTAGGGAATATGCCTCGTTGTTGATTGGTGGCAACGCACAGCTACTAACAAGTACCGAGATAACAGCCAATGAACACAAAGAAAATGTTGCCCCTTTTTGTGCTGGTTCCCGTGGTGGTTGTGCTGGGCGTTGCCCTTGGTGTGCTGAACCATGCAGACACCGAGGAAGAGGATACCAGCATTGCACTGTGCAGCCTGGATGCTGACAGTGTGACCGCGATTGCCTACAAAGACGCCAGCGATGGCGCAACGTTGGAATCCGCCCTGACCAAAACGGATGATACCTGGACACTGGATTCTGACCCCGCGCTGCCCCTTGACCAGAGTAAGGCCCAAGGCGTTGCCGACAGCATGACCGCTCTGACCGCGCTGCGCGAACTGAGCGATGACGCCGACGTTGCCAGCATGGGCTTTGATACCCCGACTTATGAGCTGAGCCTGAAAACGGCAGATACCGAATGGACGCTGACCGTTGGCAGCAAAAACTCCATCACAAACAACTGGTATGCCCGCCTGAGCGCAGACGGCCCGGTGTATACGCTGGACAGTTCGGCCCTGAGCAGCATCTGCAAAACCGCAAAGCAACTGTATGCCGCCCAGAGCATTACGGACATAGATGTGGACGATGTGACCAAGATGGTGGTGCAGACCGCCAACGGCGGAACCCTGAGCTTTGCCCAGAATGACAGCACCTGGACGCTGACGGATGATGCGGAGTATAACCTGAATCAGGATATCGTCAAAAAGATGGCGAGCACCATCTGCGATCTGAAAACCAAGTGGAGTGTGACCGAACCGCAGGCCGATGCCGTGTATGGTCTGGATACCCCCAATGCCATCGTTACCCTGATCGCATCGGACGGCACCAGCATCCAGTGCAGCTTTGGCGGCAACGACGCCGAGGACGATACCCTGTGCTACCTGCGCAGCTCCGGCGCAGCAGGCGTTGTGTATGAAGTGAGCACTGACGCCCTGAACGCCTTTGCCTATGACAAGGCAGCGCTGGAAGCCGAGGAGGAAGCCACCCCCGAAACCGCCGATGTTGCCGCCGAAGACCCGGTTGGCAATGACAATACCGTTGATGATGAATAATCGGTCCGGCAGCAAAGCCTGAACCAATGCAAAGCCCCCGGCACGGTGCCAAACCACTGTGCCGAGGGCTTTTTGCAGAGTAATGCGGGATTTTACCACTTGATTCCTGTAAATTCCGTTCCATTCTGCCGCGAGGCATGGTATAATCAAAATACAACAAAACACGCCGCAAGGCTAGCATATGCAGCAGCGCGCGTTGTGCGGGGAAAATGGCATTTCCCTATAGTGACCGCAGGGGCGCACATTGTTAAGGCAAAGATATTTCCCTGTGAAAATATGGATAGGAAAAATGCCTAAAAATGCCTTTTATGTAACAATTTGGATGACTTCTTCGTTTATCTTATTAGAGGATACACCCTAGAGCCATACCGCATAATTCTAAGTGCCGATACGGCGAGCGAGGTGCGGCAGATGCTAAGCCAAAAGCGCAGATAATACTGGATGCTGCAAAGGTGAGCGCCGCCAATAGGGCGGCCCAGCCGACCGAAGCACCAACACAGCAAGCCCAAACCACGCAGGCAGCACCCACGGAACAGCCCACCCCGGAGCCGGACCTCGTGCAGCAGCTGCTGGAGGAGATGACGCTGGAACAAAAGGTGGGGCAGCTCTTTCTTGTTCGACCCGATTCCCTGGACTTGAGCCAAACGCAGGACCAGATCAACGATGCCAAGGCGGACGGCGTGACCGAACTGACGGATGCCATGCGCCAGACTTTGGCGGAGTACCCGGTGGGCGGCGTGGTGATCTTTGGCAAAAATCTGGAAAGCCCGCAGCAGATCACCCAATTCCTGGACGATTTGCAGCAGGCGAGCGATACGCCGCTCTTTACTGCCATTGATGAGGAGGGCGGCCTGGTAGCGCGCCTTGCCAACAATGCCGCGTTTGACCTGCCCCAATACGAAAGCGCTGCGGCGGTGGGAACATCCGGTAACCCGGAAGATGCCCGCGCCATGGGCCGCACCATTGGCGGCTACTTAAAAGAATACGGCTTTAACCTGGATTTTGCCCCTGTGGCCGATGTGAACACCAACCCCGATAACCCGGTCATCGGTACCCGCGCGTTCAGCAGTGAACCGCAGACCGCCGCCGACCTTGTGGGCGGGGCGTGCGCCGGGTTTGCCGATGCGGGCATTGCCTGCACCCTCAAGCATTTCCCCGGCCATGGCGATACCAGCGAGGATACCCACGTTGGCACCGTAACGCTGAACAAAACGCTGGATGACCTGCGCAGCTGTGAGCTGGTGCCCTTTGCCCAAAATGTGAACAATGCTCCGCTGATTATGGCAGCCCACATTACCGTGCCGCAGGTAACAGGGGACGATACCCCGGCCTCCCTTTCCAGCGTCATGCTGACCGATCTTTTGCGCGGGGAGTTGGGCTATCAGGGCTTGATCGTGACGGATTCGCTGGCGATGCAGGCCATCACCGATGTGTATACCCCCGGTCAGGCGGCGGTCAAGGCGCTGCAGGCCGGTGCAGACCTGCTGCTGATGCCCAACGGCCTTGCCGATGCTTATACCGCCGTGCTGGAAGCTGTGCAGGATGGTACCATCCCCCAGCAGAGACTGGACGAAAGCGTGCAGCGCATTTTGCAGTGCAAATACCAATACGGCATCCTGACGCAGTAACGCGGTGCCGTTTATAAGGAGAATGAAAATGCCCAAGTATACAGTAGACGGTTCGTTTTTTGTGCAGCAGCTTTCCGGCATCCAGCGCTATGCGCGGGAAATACTCGCTGCCATGGACCCCATGCTGGAACCCGGCGAGCTGGAAGTGGCGGTTCCGCCGGATTGTATCGTTCCCGAATACCGCAATATCAAGGTGGTCACCCTGCCGCAGTCCAGCGGCATTTTGGGCTGGCAGCGGGTGTATGGCCGATATCTGGCACAAAGCGGGCGCTGCTGGCTGGGCATGTGCAACGTTATTCCCATGTTCCACCGTGGGAACGAGGGCATTGCCGTGGTGCATGATGTGTGCTATAAAGCACGCCCGGATTTTTATACCGACCTGCGCGGCCGCACCAGCGCTGTCTGGCACTGCATGCAGTATGCGGCCATTGCCAAAAAGGCCAGAAAAATCGTGACGGTCTCGGAATTTTCCAAAAGCGAGATCGTGAAATATTACCATGTGAACCCCGAAAAGATCACCGTGGTGTATAACGCCTGGCAGCATATGCAGCGCGTGCGCCCTGACCCCATGCTGTTCGGTGAGTACAGCAAGTGGCCGCAGCTGAAAAAGGGCGAGTATTATTTCTCAATGTCCAACCTGCTTAAAAATAAGAACTTTCCCTGGGTGCTGCGCGCTGCGCAGAGCAAACCCCAGGTTATGTTTGCAATTGCGGGCGGCGGCAGCCTTGCCAAAGAGGCCGCTGCCCTGGGGTTGGACCACCTGAACAACGTGATGTACCTTGGCTATGTGACGGACGGCGAAGCCAAAAGCCTGATGGAAAACTGCAAGGCGTTTTTGTTCCCCACGCTGTATGAGGGGTTCGGCATCCCCCCGCTGGAAGCCATTGCCTGCGGTGCTCCACGCGTGATGGTGAGCAATACCCCATGCATGCGGGAAATTTACGGCTCCCACGCTGATTACATTGACCTTTCCACCAACCACGGCAGTGTGGACCATGTAACCCCCGGCCGGGATGCCGCCGCCGTACTGCAAAAATACTCGTGGGAAGGCAGCGCCCGCCGCATGCTGGAGGTGCTGCGCGAGCCATGACCGTAACGATACCGGATGATTTCGATCTGCAAAAAATAGCCGCCAGCGGCCAGGCGTTCCGCATTGCGCAAACGCCGCAGGGCTGGCGGTTTTTGGCCGGGGATAAGCTTTTGTACCTGCAGCCCGGCAGCGGTGATACGTATACAGCTAGCTGTACCCCGGAAGAATGGCAGGGCTTCTGGCACCGCTATTTTGATTTGAACCGCAATTATGCGGCCATCCGCGCCGCGGTGCCCAAACAGGATGCCTACCTTTGCGCAGCGGCCCGGGCCGGGGCGGGCATCCGCATTCTGCGCCAGGACGCCTGGGAGATGCTGGTTACCTTTATCATCAGCCAGCGCAAAAATATCCCGGCCATTCAGGCTTGCGTGGAAACGCTGTGTACCCGGTACGGTGCGCCGCTGCTGCAGCCGGGCGGGAATGTGCTGTATGCGTTCCCAACGGCGCAGGCGCTCGCCGCGGCAGGGGAGCAGGCATTGCGGGACTGCGCGCTGGGCTACCGCGCCCCGTATGTTCTGGCTGCCGCCCAGGCAGTTGCAGCGGGAGCGCTGGACCTTGCCGCGCTGGAAACCCTGCCCGATGCCCGGCTGCTGGAAGCTCTGATGCAGCAGCACGGCGTGGGCATCAAGGTGGCCAACTGCGTAGCCCTGTTTGCCTATGGCCGCATGGAGTGTGCCCCCGTGGATGTGTGGATCCAGCGTGTGATCGACCAGCATTATGCCGGGCAGAACCCATTCCCAGCCTATGGCAATGCCGGAATTTTGCAGCAGTGGATGTTCTATTTCGCCCGTTCCGAAAAGGAACGAGTCAAATAGAAAGAATAATGAAAAAAGGATAAAGAATAATGCAGGTGGACCGCGTTGCTGACGCAACGCTCAAAAAATATTAGAGTTCTGTAATCCATAGAGCACTAATAATTCTGAGCAGTGCGTAGCACTGCGATCCACCAACATTTTTAATTATTCTTTATTATTTATTCATTTGGCAAATAAAGCCGGAACGGTTCTATTTGCCAACCGCCCTGTCCATTCTCCGGTATTGCAGCGCTTCCATCAGCTCTGCGGCGCCGATCTGTTCCACACCGTTCATGTCGGCAATGGTGCGGGCAACGCGCAGGATGCGGTCATAGGCGCGGGCGCTGTAGCCCATGCGTTCAAACGCACCGCGCAGCAGCTTTTCGGCGGCGGGGGCAAGCGGGCAGTAGCGGCGCAGCATACCGCTGGGCAGCTGGGCGTTGCAGGTAAAGCCAAGGCCTTGGTAGCGCTGGGCCTGCATGGCGCGTACCGCGGCCACCCGCGTGCGGATGTCAGCGCTCGGCTCGCCGCCGGTTTTGGCGGCAAGGGCGTCGTACTCCACGGGGCGGGCCTCTACATGCAGGTCAATGCGGTCCAGCAGCGGACCGGAAATCCGCTGCCGGTAGCGCTCAATCGCACTGGGCGTGCAGCTGCATTCCCGCACGCCGGAACCATAATACCCGCACTTGCAGGGGTTCATGGCGGCAACCAGCATAAAACGGCAGGGGTAGGTGGCGGTGCCGTGTACCCGGCTCACGGAGATGCACCCGTCCTCGATTGGCTGGCGCAGCACCTCCAGCGCTTCGCGGCTGAACTCTGGCAGCTCGTCCAAAAACAGTACGCCGTTGTGGGCCAGGCTGACCTCGCCGGGGCGGGGCACTGTGCCGCCGCCCGCAATGGCTGCGGCGCTGACACTGTGGTGGGGGCTGCGGAACGGTCGCTGCTGCAATAATCCGGTCCCGGCCTGCACCAGCCCGGCAACGGAATAAATCGCGGTGGTTTCCAGCGCTTCCTCATAACTGAGCGGCGGCAGGATGCCCGGCAGGCGCTTGGCCAGCATACTTTTGCCGGTGCCCGGCGGGCCCACCATCAACAGGTTGTGCCCACCCGCAGCGGCAACTTCCAGCGCGCGGCGGGCCTCCGCCTGGCCGCGCACATCCGCAAAATCGGGGCCAAGCCACTGCCCGGCGGCATCGTAACCTGTGCGGCTGGCGGGGCTGAGCTTTGCCTGCCCCGCCAGGTGGCGGATCACATCCGCAGCGCTGCGGGCGGGGTAAACTGTCAGCTGCTCGGCCACGGCGGCTTCGGCGGCGTTTTCGGCAGGAACAAACAGCTCGGTCACGCCCGCCTTTTGGGCGGCAAGGGCCATGGGCAGGGCACCGGCAATGGGGCGCAGTGTGCCATCCAGCCCAAGCTCACCCAAAAATGCCTGGTGCGGCTCTGGCTGTGGGATGTACTGCTGCGCCGCCAAAATGCCGATGAACACCGGCAGGTCATACAAACTGCCGGTCTTGCGCACATCGGCGGGGGCCAGGTTGACGGTAACATGGCTGGCGGGCCAGGGGCAGTTCAGGTTTTTGATGGCGCTGCGCACCCGCTCACTGCTTTCCTTCACGGCGGAATCCGGCAGGCCCACCATGGCAAATTTGGGCAGACCGCCGCTGATGTGGGTTTCCACGGTAACGGGGTAGCCATCCAGCCCCGTTACCCCCAGGCTGACAACGTGTGCATACATGGCGCAGCCAACTCCTTTTTTTCAACAAATTGCGTACTTTGATTATTTTCAGTATATCCTGTTCCGCCCGCGGCGGCAAGCATATTTTTTGTGCCCAAAATCTGCCTTGACGCTGTAGGGTAAAAAACAGGCAAAGCCCCGGCAAAAGGCCGGAATTCCAGCTTTTTTTGATTGACAACGCAAACTAAAATTGATATATTTAATTTGAACAAGTAAATTTACCCAAAACTTTTACAGGGTAAGAAAGTGATGGTGTCCAAAATGTATAAAGAAATGTACAGCCGTTGGCTTGCTGCCAACCTGGATGACCCCGACCTGAAGCCGGAGCTGGAATCGATTCAGAACGATGACGCTGCCATTCAGGATCGTTTTGCCGTTGCCCTTAAGTTCGGCACTGCCGGTCTGCGCGGTGTGATCGGCGCCGGTACCAACCGCATGAACGTGTATGTTGTGCGCCAGGCTACCCAGGGCCTTGCCAACTGGGTCAAGACCCAGGGCGGCACCCAGACCGTTGCTATCAGCTATGACAGCCGCATCAAGAGCGATGTGTTTGCCAAGGCTGCTGCCGAAGTTCTGGCCGCCAACGGCGTAAAGGTGCGCATTTACAGCGCCCTGATGCCGGTTCCCGCACTGAGCTTTGCTACCCGGTATTATAACTGCAACGCCGGTATCATGGTAACGGCATCCCACAACCCGGCCAAGTACAACGGCTATAAGGCCTACGGCCCCGATGGCTGCCAGATGACCGATGAGGCCGCTGACATCGTGTACGCCGAAATCCAGAAGACCGACATTCTGACCGGCGCCAAAACCATGCCGTTTGCCGAGGGGCTGGAAAAGGGCATCATCGAATACGTTGGCGATGACTGCATCAACGCCCTGTACGAAGCAATCGAAGCCCGCTCCATCCGTCCCGGTATCTGCAAGACCGCCGGCCTGAAGCTGGTTTACAGCCCGCTGAATGGCTCCGGCCTGGTTCCAGTCACCCATGTTCTGCATGACATCGGCATTACCGATATCACCGTTGTGCCGGAACAGGAAAAGCCGGACGGCAATTTCCCCACCTGCCCGTACCCCAACCCCGAAATTTTCGAGGCTCTGCGCCTTGGCCTGGAACTGGCCGAAAAGTCTGGTGCAGACCTGATGCTGGCCACTGACCCCGATGCTGACCGCGTTGGCATTGCCGTTAAGTGCAAGGATGGCAGCTATGAGCTGCTTTCCGGCAACGAAGTCGGCGTTCTGCTGCTGGATTACATCTGCGCGGGCCGCATTGAGCAGGGGACCATGCCCAAAGACCCCGTCATGTGCAAGTCCATCGTGTCCACCCCGCTGGCGGACAAGGTGGCCGAGCATTACGGTGTTGAGTGCCGCAATGTGCTGACCGGCTTTAAGTGGATCGGCGATCAGATCGCCAAGCTGGAAGCTGCTGGCCAGGTTGACCGCTTCATCTTTGGCTTTGAGGAAAGCTATGGCTACCTGGCTGGTCCTTACGTCCGCGATAAGGATGCCATCATCGGCTCTATGCTGATTTGCGAAATGGCTGCTTATTACCGCGCAAAGGGCAGTTCCATCAAGGAAGAGCTGGAGCGCATTTACGCCGAGTATGGCCGCTACCTGAACAAGGTTGACAGCTTTGAGTTCCCGGGCCTGTCCGGCATGGACAAGATGGTGGGCATTATGTCCGGTCTGCGCGAGAACCCGCCCAAGGACTTTGGCGGTGACGCCGTTGTAAAGGTTGTGGACTATAAAAAGCCTGAAGAGACCGGTCTGCCCGCCGCCAACGTGCTGATCTACACCCTGGCATCCGGCTGCACCGTTGTGGTGCGCCCCTCCGGCACCGAGCCGAAGATCAAGACCTACTTTACCACCAAGGGCAAAGACCTGGCCGAAGCCGAAGCCAAGAAAGAAGAACTGGCCGCTGCCGTTAAGCCGCTGCTGGCATAATGTGATTCCATAGGTTTGGCGCTTTTGGGCCGCCTGCTGTAATACGCAGACGGCCTTTTTTGTATGCAGCCCCCTAGCCGCCGCAGTGAGGAAATAACGCGCATTTTCAGGCTCCGCTTGGGGAATCACCCCTCGGTCACCTTCGGCGACAGCTCCCCTCGAAGGGGAGCCAAAGGCTTTGCGGAAAATTGTTGCGGCATCTGCTACAAGGCCCCGGAACGGTCAAGACCGTTCCCTACAGAGCATTTTATTGTGTGCGGCCAACCCACAAACACCCAGTAGGGCGGGGGTACCCGACTCCGCCGGAAACTTACCGGAGCAGATACAAAAAACGTGTGATGTACTTTGCCCCACAGTAGGAGACGGCGTCCTCGACGTCCCGGATGGGCATATAAATGATTGCACTTTTGCTGGCAATTTGCCGCCGCAAAAGATTGCCCGCACTACTTGACAAAACACAAAAACTCTGGTAAAATACTCTAGCAATCGTTCAGAGGGCTGCTCCACACGCACAGGATGGCGTCTGCTGGTAGCCGAAATTCGAAGATTGTGATGAGCACATATATCAAGTATGGCTCCCTTTAGTCATGATCGAGAAAGAGGTGAAATGAAAATGAAGCAGGGTATTCATCCCAACTATGTGGATTGCACCATTACCTGCGCATGCGGCAACGTGATCCATACCCGCGATACCAAGCCGGAGATCCGCGTTGAAGTTTGCAGCAAGTGCCATCCCTTCTACACCGGCAAGCAGAAGCTGGTTGACACCGGCGGACGTGTTGAGCGCTTTAAGCGCCGCTACGCCAACAAGGCTGGCAAGTAATTGCATTAAGGTTTTGTATACCGCAGATGGCAACATCTGCGGTATTTTTTTCAAATACATCATCTTGCATCTCAAAGGAGAACCCCTATGCCGGACTATCAAACGATCCGCGGTATTTCCACCTTTGAATATGAAGAAAAGCGTTCCCGCTTTATTGCTTCCGCTGCGTTTGCCGATACCGAGGAAGCTGCCCTTGCCCACCTGAACCGCATCAAAGCGGCCAACCGCACCGCGCGGCATAATGTGTATGCCTATGTTCTGCGCGAGGGCGGCCGCACCCGCTACAGTGATGACGGCGAACCCGCCAAAACCGCCGGTACCCCCGTGCTGGAAGCCATCGGCCATGCGGGGCTTTCGGATGTGATCGTGGTGGTTACGCGGTACTTTGGCGGAGTTCTGCTGGGTACCGGCGGGTTGGTGCGGGCCTACACCGCGGCGGCATCCGGAGCCTTGCAGCAGGCGGAGATTGTCAGCATGCGGCTGGTGACGGATTGCGCCGTGACCGTGCCATACCCCAAGTTTGAACAGGCCCAGCGGATGATCGCAGCCGCCGGGGCCAAACTGCAGGAACCGGAGTATGCCGACGCTGTGACCCTGCGCTGGCGCATGCCTGCCGGAACCGAAGAAGCCCTGTGCCATGACCTGAGCGAGCTGACCCGCGGCAGTGCCGAAGTGACGATCAGCAAACCACTTTACGCAGCTTTTTGATGCTGCGCAGTCATTTCTGGCAAGAAAGCAGAATTTCCCATGAAATTTTTACATTTCATACAAGTGTTTGGCGGCTTTTTATCGTATTTATAATATAGAGAGCCGTTTTTGGGCATGATATGCCCAACGGGGAACCGGATAGGGGAAAGGAGGCTGCGCCGTGACTGTGCGGGAAGAGACCCAGACAATTGAACGCCTGACCTTAAGCCCCTATGCCGCTTTAAGTGAGCAGAGCTTTGGCCGCCGCACCCCGGAACCGGAAGATGACCTGCGGACCTGCTACCAGCGTGACAGGGACAGAATTTTGCACTGTAAAAGTTTCCGGCGGTTGAAGCAAAAAACACAGGTGTTTCTTTCGCCGGAGGGCGACCACTACCGCACCCGGCTGACCCACACGCTGGAAGTCAGCCAGATTGCCCGAACCATTGCCCGCGCCCTGCGGCTGAATGAGGACTTGACCGAAGCCATTGCCCTGGGGCATGATCTTGGCCACACCCCATACGGCCACGCGGGGGAGCGCGCACTGAATCGGCTGTGCCCCGGCGGGTTTACCCACTACCGCCAAAGCCTGCGGGTGGTGGACTACCTGGAAAAGGACGGCAAGGGCCTGAACCTTTGCTGGGAGGTGCGCAACGGGATTATTACCCACACCAAAGGCACCTGGGCCCGCACGTTGGAAGGCTGTACCGTGCGCTATGCGGACCACATTGCCTTTTTGAACCATGATATTGAGGATGCCGTGGCCGCCGGTGTGCTGAACCCCACCGCCCTGCCGCGGGATGCCGTGCAGGTGCTGGGAGATACCAAATCCCGGCGCATCACCACAATGATCACCGACCTTGTGGCAAACAGCGCAAACTGCAAAAATGGGAAAATGCAGTTTTCCCCCGAAGTGGAGGAGGCATACGGTGTGCTGAAAGACTTTATGTACAGCACGGTGTATGTGGACAAGGATGCCAAGCGCGAAGAGAAAAAAGTGGACAAGATGATCGAAGCGCTGTATGAACGCCTTTGCGCGGACCCCACGCTGATGCCTAATTTTTATATGCAGGTGGCATATCACCAGGGAATGGACCGTGCCGTGGCGGATTATATTTCCGGCATGAGCGATGAATTTGCTACCCGCCTGTTTGAGGAGCTGTTTGTGCCGCAAAAGTGGCAGGTGCTATAAAATTGGCAGTATGTTAGAGCACTGCCGCCTGCCCCGAAGGGGCGCACATTGTGCGCCCGCTAACCTATAAATTATTACGATATATACGCGAAAGGAGGCCCGGAGCCCCATTGATCCCACAGGAATACATACAGGAAGTGGTTGCACGCAATGATATTACCGAAGTAATCGGCCAATATGTGCAGCTGCGTCATCGCGGGCGGACCTATACCGGGCTGTGCCCTTTCCATAACGAGAAAACCCCTTCGTTTACCGTCTACCCGGATACCCAAAGTTTTTACTGCTTTGGCTGCGGTGCGGCGGGGGATGTGATTAACTTTGTGCGCAAAATTTCCAACCTGGGCTATGTGGAAGCTGTTAAACAGCTGGCGGGCCGCGCCGGGATGCCCATGCCGGAGGAGGACGACCAGGAAAGCCGTTCCCGCTCCCGCCTGTTGGAGATCAACCGCAACGCCGCGCGCTATTTTTATGACCAGCTCAACGCCCCAACGCCGGAAGCCGCCATGGCCCGCCGCTACTGGCGCGAAAAACGCGGCCTTTCGGATGCGGCCATCCGCCGGTTTGGCCTGGGCTATGCACCGGAAGATTTTGTCGGCCTTCTGCACTACCTGCACCACCGCGGCTTTACCGAGCCGGAATTGGAATCCTCCGGCCTTGTCAAGCGTAGCGCCAAGGGCAATCTGTATGATATCTTCCGCCACCGCGTGATGGTGCCCATCATTGATGTGCGGGGCAATATCATTGCGTTCGGCGGGCGCGTGATGGATGATTCCAAGCCAAAATACATCAACTCGCCCGAAACGATGGTCTACCACAAATCCCGCACGCTGTTTGCGCTGAATGTGGCAAAAAAATCAACGTCCAAGCGATATATCCTCTGCGAAGGGTATATGGACGTCATCTCGATGCACGAAGCCGGGTTTGATACCGCTGTCTGTGCCTGCGGCACGGCTTTGACGCCGGAGCAGGTCAAGTTGCTGACGGAATACGCCGACGAAGTGGTGCTGAGCTATGACTCGGACGAAGCAGGCCAGAAGGCAACGGAGCGCAGTTTGGCGCTGTTTTCCGGTACCAATTTGCAGGTGCGGGTGCTGAACATCCCTGGTGCCAAGGACCCGGATGAATTTATCCGCACCTATGGCCGCGACCGGTTTGAAGCCGTGCTGGAAGGCACCGCAACCCCGCTGGAGTTCAAGCTGGCTAAGGCAGTGAAAAAATATGACCTGCGCAACGATGCCCAGCGCCTGCAATATGTGGATGAAGCCATCGGCATTCTGGCAGGCAGCGCGGTCAGCCCCACGGCGCGGGATGTGTATGCCGGGCGCATTGCGGAGCAGACCGGTATTGATAAAAAGGCTGTGTTGGTCCAGCTGGAAAGCGCCGTGCGCGGGGCCGGGCGCAGGGCGCGCCGCAAAGAGCAGAACGAACTTTCCCGCCAGGGGATTGCGGCGGATATCCGCGTGCCCTATGACCGCGGGGGCGAAGCTGCCCTGGGGGCCGCAAGCGCCGCCCGCCAGCTTGTGGCGGCTATGCTGCAGGATGCCGGCGCCATCCCCTACATCCGGGAGCGGCTAAACCTTGGCATGGTGGTGCTGCCGGAAATGCAGCAGGCAATCAAGGCGATTTACGACTGCGCCGCCCGCGGCCAGCCCGCCAACGCCACGACCCTTTCCCCCTTGTTGGAGGAAAAAGCCTACAGCCAGGTGATGCTGGCCCAGGCCCAAAACGCCGATACCCGCCTGACCCGCCGGGATATTGATATGCTGCTGGATCGTTTGCAGACCGCAAACCCCGAAAGCGCCCAGGTGGCAGGCACCACAGACGATGAATTCCGGCAGAAATTTGCCGCCCTTGCCCGCAAAAAAGTGGGCGAACGCCCGCCGGAAGAATAATTTCCACCCGGCCAAAACCATGTTGTTTTATCCCGTTCCAGTAAGATGGGCAGAATAAAAACCAAAGGAGAAACTACTTATGGCAGAAAAGAAAGATTCGATTCGCAACCTGATTGAACAGGGCCGCCGTGCAGGCAAATTGACCAGCACCGAAATCAGTGACGCTATGGAAGAAAGCAGCCGTGTTATTGACGCGGAGCAGATGGAAAAGCTGTATGAAGAGCTGGAAAGCAACGGCATTGAAGTGGTGGATGATGACGCCACTGATATGTCCGCTGTGGCCGATATGGGCGAGGAGGGGATGGATGACTTTGAGGATACCGTTACCTCGGACGGCATTACCATCGATGACCCCGTTAAGGTTTACCTGAAAGAGATCGGCCGCGTGCCCCTGCTGACCCCCGATGAGGAAGTGCAGCTGGCCCTGGATATCCAGAAAGGCGGCAAGGACGGCGAACGCGCCAAGCAGCGCCTGAGCGAAGCCAACCTGCGTCTGGTAGTTTCCATTGCAAAGCGCTATGTGGGCCGCGGCATGCAGTTCCTGGACCTGATCCAGGAAGGTAACCTGGGTCTGATCAAAGCGGTTGAAAAGTTTGACCATACCAAGGGCTTCAAGTTCTCCACCTATGCAACGTGGTGGATCCGCCAGGCCATCACCCGCGCCATTGCGGATCAGGCCCGCACCATCCGTATCCCTGTGCATATGGTGGAAACCATCAACAAGGTCAAAAAGGTTTCCAGCCAACTGCTGCACGAAAACGGCCATGAGCCCAGCGCCGAAGAAATTGCCGAGCGCCTGGATATGCCGGTGGACAAAGTGCGCGAGATTATGCGCGTGGCACAGGAACCCGTCAGCCTCGAAACCCCCATCGGTGAGGAGGAAGATAGCCACTTGGGCGACTTTATCCCCGATGAGGAAGCCCCCGTTCCCGCCGAAGCCGCCAGCCAGACCCTGTTGAAAGAGCAGCTGGCCGATGTGCTGAAAACCCTGACCCCGCGTGAAGAAAAGGTCCTGCGCCTGCGCTTTGGCCTGGAAGATGGCCGCCCCCGCACGCTGGAAGAGGTGGGCAAGGAGTTCAACGTTACCCGTGAACGTATCCGCCAGATCGAAGCAAAAGCCCTGCGCAAGCTGCGCCACCCCAGCCGCAGCAAAAAGCTGCGCGACTTCCTGGATTGATGCCGTGATTCTTGCAGCCAACTACCCAGCTTACTGCCGAATGCAGAAAAGCCTTGCACGCCGCGGGCCGGACCAGCGGGGAATGTACCTGCACGGCCATGCGGCGCTGATCCATGCGCGGCTGGCTGTGGTGGATCTGGAAAACGGCTGCCAGCCCATGGTGCTGGATCAGGGCGGGGAAAAATACATTCTGGTGTACAACGGCGAGCTGTACAACACGCCGGAGCTGCACGCCCAGCTTGCGGCTCTGGGCCATCGCTTTGTAAGCCATTCCGATACTGAGGTTTTGTTACATGCTTTTGCCCAGTGGGGGCCGGACTGTCTGGAAAAGCTGAACGGTATTTTTGCATTTGCTGTGTGGCAGCAGCGGGCGCAAAAGCTCTTTCTGGCGCGGGACCGCGTCGGGGTCAAGCCGCTGTTCTATGCCCTGCGCGGGGACAGCCTGATCTTTGCTTCCGAGCTGAAAACGCTGCTCTGCCACCCGGAGATCCCGCCGCAGGTGGATGCCCATGGACTGGCCGATGTGCTGCTGCTCGGCCCCGGCCGCACGCCGGGGTGCGGGGTGTTCCGCAATGTGCAGGAATTGAAGCCCGGCTGCTGCGCAGAATACACTGTGCCACAGGTTGGTGCGCCGCGCCTCACCGTGCGCCGCTACTGGCAGCTGACCGACCACGAACACCCCGATGATTTTACCCACACCGCAGCCAAAGTGCGGGACCTGGTGATGGATGCCGTCACGCGGCAGCTGGTATCGGATGTGCCGGTGGCAACCTTCCTTTCCGGCGGGCTGGATTCCAGCCTGATTTCGGCAATCGCGGATTCCCACTTTACGGCGCGGGGCAAAACGCTGCAGACTTTCTCGGTCGGTTATCAGGATAACAAAAAGTACTTCCACGCCACCCATTTCCAGCCCAGCCCGGATGCGCCGTATATCCGCACCATGAACCAGTTCTTGAACGCGCAGCATACCTGGGTAACGCTGGACAGCGAAGCACTGGCCGCCGCCCTGCTGGAAGCGGTGGACGCCCGCGACCTGCCCGGTATGGCGGATGTGGACTCCTCGCTGCTGCTGTTCTGCCGTGAGATCCGTAAAACAGCCACCGTGGCACTTTCCGGCGAGTGCGCGGACGAGATATTTGGCGGTTACCCCTGGTACAGGGATAAGACCGTGCGGGAGCGGTATGGCTTCCCTTGGGCGCAGAGCACGGCATACAGGGTCAGCTTTTTTAAGCCGGAGGTGTTCGGCGGCATTGACCCGGCGGCGTATATTGATGAAGGCTACCGCGCCACGCTGGAGCAAACTTCCATCCGCCCCGGTCTGGATCCCCTGGAACAACGGATGCGCCAGATGTTTGCCCTGAACTTTAACTGGTTTATGCAGACCCTTTTGGACCGCAAGGACCGAATGAGTATGTACAGCGGGCTGGAAGTGCGCGTGCCGTTCTGCGATTACCGCATTGCGGAATATCTGTACAGCGTGCCGTGGGAATATAAGGATTACGAGGGCCACGAAAAAGGCCTGCTGCGCCAGGCGATGCAGGGCGTGCTGCCCACGGAAGTGTTGTGGCGAAAAAAGAGCCCCTACCCTAAAACATGGAACCCGGCGTATTTGAACGCTGTCAGCGCCATGCTGCGCAGTGCGATGCAGGACCCGGATGCCCCGCTGCTGCGTATTGCCAAGAGGGCAGCGCTGGAACAGCTGTTGACCGCTGCCGAGACTGCGACCCCCTGGTATGGCCAGCTGATGACCACCCCGCAGACCATTGCCTGGTTTGTGCAGCTGAATTACTGGCTGCAAAAATACCGGGTGGAGCTGGTGTAAATACCCGTGTGGCGGGCCCGGCATCAAACGCATAACACCAAAAACAGACGAGTGCCCACCCTGCACACAGATAACGGCGGGAAGGGCACTTTTTGTTTGCAAAGCGTAAAAAACGGGAAAATGCAGAAAAAATGCAGGCTGCAACCCATACAAAAAACACACAAGGTAATTGGGCATTGTGCCAATTAGCGGCATTTCAAGGATTTGTCAAGTGGCAAAAGAAATGCAAAAATAGCACTTTGCCAAAAGAAATGTGACACGCAGCCGGGCGTTCAATTGCCTGATAAAAAAACACGCAAAATGCCAAAAGAGCCCTTGACAATCAGCTTTTTGGCTGGTATACTGGCATAGTATCACAAAATGGAATAGAGCGCCCTAAAGGAATTTTGATTTTTTCGCGTTTTTTCAAACTTTGTTAAAAACGACGAATGTTCCAAGAAAATCATTGCTTCGGTGGAGCGCTTTTGCCAAAAACAAATCTGAACGGAATAGGAGTGGTCGCATTTTATGGTAAAGGTCAAGCCCGTACAAAACGGTCGAACCTCCAGAATGAGCTTTTCCCGCATCAACGAAGTGATTGGCATGCCCAACCTCATCGAGATCCAGAAAAACTCTTATAACTGGTTCCTGGACGAGGGCCTGCGCGAAGTGTTCCACGACATTGACGCGATCGAGGATTACACCGGGAATCTCTCGCTGGAATTTGTCGATTACCGTCTGGACAAGCACCCCAAATATACCATTAAAGAATGTAAAGAGCGTGACGCAACGTATGCTGCGCCGCTTTATGTCACTGCGCGCCTGTTGAACAAAAGCACCGGCGAAGTGAAGGAACAGGAAATTTTCATGGGCGATTTCCCGCTCATGACGGATTCCGGCACTTTCATCTCCAACGGTGCAGAACGTGTTATCGTCAGCCAGCTGGTTCGTTCGCCCGGCGTGTTCTATGCTTCCAGCAAGGACCGTACCGGCAAGGACCTTTTCACCGCAACCATGAACCCCAACCGCGGCGCATGGCTGGAATACGAAACCGATTCTTCCGATGTATATTATGTGCGCATTGATAAAAACCGCAAGCTGCCGGTTACTACCTTCCTGCGCGCACTGGGTCTTGGCACCGATGAGCAGATCCGCCAGTACTTCGGCGATTCTGAACCCAAAATCAACGCCACCCTGGAAAAGGATATCACCCATTCCACAGAGGAAGCCCTGCTGGAGTGCTACCGCAAGCTGCGCCCCGGCGAGCCGCCGACGGTGGAAAGCTCCCGCAGCCACATCAACCTGCTGTTCTTTGATCCGCGCCGTTACGACCTGGCTCGTTTTGGCCGCTTCAAGATGAACAACAAGCTGTGCCTGTTCCGCCGTATTGCGGGCTATAAGACTGCCGAGGACATCATTGCCCCGCTGACCGGCGAACTGCTGGCCGCCAAGGGCGAGCGCATCAGCCACGAAAAGGCTGTTGAAATTGATAACGCCGGTGTTTCCCGCGTTACTGTTATCGTGGAGCGCAAGGGCCAGGATCCGGTCAATGTGATCGTGTTCTCCAACGGCTGTGTCGATGCCCAGAGCTTCTTCAGCTTTGACGTGAAGGAATGCGGCATCAACGAGCGCGCTTCCTTCGCCGAAATCCGTAAGATTCTGGATGCTACCTCCGATCCGGAAGAGCAGAAAGAACTGCTGACCAAGAATCATGATAAGCTCATCAGCCGCACCGTTACCGTTGACGATATCTTTGCTTCCGTCAACTACCTGCTGGGCCTTGACCATGGCATCGGCGTGACCGATGAAATCGACCACTTGGGCAACCGCCGCGTGCGCAGCGTTGGCGAATTGCTGCAGAACCAGTTCCGCATCGGCTTTGCCCGTATGGAGCGCGTTGTGCGCGAGCGCATGACCCTGCAGAACCAGGAATCCGGCGAGATCACCCCGCAGAGCCTGGTCAACATCCGCCCGGTCGTGGCTGCCATCCGTGAGTTCATCGGTTCCAGCCCACTGTCTCAGTTCATGGACCAGAACAACCCGCTGTCTGAGCTGACCCATAAGCGCCGTCTGTCCGCTTTGGGCCCCGGCGGTCTGTCCCGTGACCGCGCAGGCTTCGAAGTCCGTGACGTTCATTATACCCACTATGGCCGTCTGTGCCCGATTGAGACGCCCGAAGGTTCCAACATCGGTCTGATCTCCTATCTGGCATCTTTCGCCAAGATCAACAAGTACGGCTTCATTGAGGCACCTTACCGCCGCGTGGATAAAGAAACCGGCGTTGTTACCGATGAAGTTGTTTATATGCCCGCCGACGTTGAAGATGAATACATCGTGGCACAGGCCAACGAACCGCTGGACGAGAACAACCGCTTTGTCCGTTCCCGCGTTTCCGGCCGTCATCGCAACGACATTCAGGAATTTGCCCGTGAACAGGTCGATTTCATGGATGTCTCTCCGCGAATGATGGTTTCTGTGGCTACCGCCTGCATTCCCTTCCTGGAAAACGATGACTGTAACCGTGCTCTGATGGGCTCCAACATGCAGCGTCAGGCTGTGCCTCTGATGGTTACCCAGCGCTCTCTGGTTGCTACCGGCATGGAATACAAGGCTGCTACCGACTCTGGTGTCTGCGTGCTGGCTGCCCATGACGGCACCGTTGAAAGCGTTGACGCAGATAAGATCGTTGTCCGTCTGGAAGATGGCTCCGCCGATACCTATGAACTGATTAAGTTTATGCGCTCCAACCAGGGAACCTGCGTCAACCAGCGCCCCGCCGTCTATGTGGGCGATGTTGTCAAGAAGGGCGACGTTCTGGCTGACGGCCCCGCCACCAAGGACGGCGAGATCTCTCTGGGCAAGAACGCTCTGATCGGCTTCATGACCTGGGAAGGCTACAACTATGAGGACGCTGTTCTGCTGAACGAAAAGCTGGTCCGCGAGGATATCTACACCTCTATCCACATTGAGGAGTACGAGAGCGAAGCCCGCGATACCAAGCTGGGACCTGAAGAGGTGACCCGTGATATCCCCAACGTCGGCGATGATTCCCTGAAGGATCTGGACGACCGCGGCATTATCCGCATCGGCGCCGAAGTCAAGACCGGCGATATTCTGGTTGGTAAGGTTACCCCGAAGGGTGAAACCGAACTGACCGCCGAAGAGCGCCTGCTGCGCGCCATCTTTGGCGAAAAGGCACGGGAAGTACGTGATACCTCCCTGCGCGTTCCCCACGGTGCTTACGGCATTGTTGTGGATGTTAAGGTCTTTACCCCCGAAAACTCTGACGAGCTGCAGCCCGGCGTGCGCACCTGCGTGCGCGTCTATATCGCCCAGAAGCGTAAGATCAGCGTTGGCGATAAGATGGCAGGCCGTCACGGCAACAAGGGTGTTGTTTCCCGCATTCTGCCGCAGGAGGACATGCCGTTCCTGCCTGACGGTACCCCGCTGGATATCGTGCTGAACCCCCTGGGCGTTCCTTCCCGTATGAACATCGGTCAGGTGCTGGAAGTCAACCTTGGCTATGTTGCCAAGGCCCTTGGCTGGCATGTGCAGACCCCCGTGTTCGATGGCGCGCACGAATCCGATATCCGTGACTGCCTGGCCGAAGCCCGCGATAAGTGGCATGGCGACCATGCACCGGAATATCCCACCAAGCTGCCCCGCCTGATGGGCGATAAGGGCCACATCATCGATTTCAGCAAGATCGACCTGACCGATGATGGCAAGACCACCGTTTACGATGGCCGTACCGGCGAAAAGTTCCCCTCCAAGGTTACTGTCGGTTATATGTACTACCTCAAGCTGCATCACCTGGTTGATGATAAGATCCATGCCCGTTCCACCGGCCCGTACTCTCTGGTTACCCAGCAGCCTTTGGGCGGCAAGGCCCAGTTCGGCGGCCAGCGTTTCGGCGAAATGGAAGTTTGGGCTCTGGAAGCTTATGGCGCGGCTTACACCCTGCAGGAGATCCTGACTGTCAAGTCTGACGATGTTGTGGGCCGTGTCAAGACCTACGAAGCAATCGTCAAGGGCGAAGATGTGCCGAATCCGGGCATCCCCGAAAGCTTCCGCGTTATGCTGAAAGAACTGCAGAGCCTTGGCCTGGATATTGTTGTTCAGGATAAGGAAGGCAACGCTGTTGATATGCGTCAGGAATATGACGATGACGATGCCAACTTTGACAACAGCGATATCGGTGATAACGTTCTGCTGGAAAGCGAGCTGCAGGATGATTACAGTGTCAAGGATGCCGATGAAGGCTTTGACGACGACCTGGGCGATGAGGAGCCGGATGAAGCTTCTCTGGCACAGATCGAAGCCGACAATGGCAACGACCTGTTCGACGGTGAATGATCGGAATGCTGTTTACGTCACGATTAAATGAGAGGGTTCGCTGAATGGAAAATAAAGAGTTCGATTCTATCAAGATCGGCCTTGCTTCTCCCGACCAGATCCGTGCCTGGAGCTATGGCGAGGTCAAGAAACCTGAAACCATCAACTACCGCACCCTGAAGCCGGAGCGCGACGGCCTGTTCTGCGAGCGCATTTTTGGACCTACCAAGGACTGGGAATGCCACTGCGGCAAGTATAAGCGCATCCGCTATAAGGGCAAGATCTGCGATAAGTGCGGCGTCGAAGTTACCCGCGCTAAGGTCCGCCGCGAGCGCATGGGCCACATTGAGCTGGCTGCACCCGTTTCGCACATCTGGTATTTCAAGGGCATTCCCAGCCGCATTGGCCTGATGCTGGACATCGGCCCCCGCCAGCTGGACAAGGTGCTCTACTTTGCAAACTATATCGTTACCGATCCCGGCTTTACTCCGCTGGAGAAAAAGCAGCTCCTGACCGAACGCGAGTACAAGGAGATGCGGGAAAAGTACGAGGATACCTTTGAAGCCGGCATGGGCGCCGAAGCCGTCCAGAAGCTGCTGGCTGAGATCGACCTGGAAGCTCTGTCCGCAGAGCTGCATGAGGAACTGGAAAAGGCTACCGGCCAGAAGCGCGTCCGCCTGCTGAAACGCCTGGAGTGCGTTGATGCATTCCGCCTGTCCGGCCAGCGCCCGGAGTGGATGATTCTGAACGTTGTTCCGGTCATTCCGCCGGATATCCGCCCCATGGTCCAGCTGGATGGCGGCCGCTTTGCGACTTCCGACCTGAACGATCTGTACCGTCGCGTGATCAACCGCAACAACCGTCTGAAGCGCCTGCTGGAGCTGGGCGCTCCCGACATCATCGTGCGCAACGAAAAGCGCATGCTGCAGGAAGCAGTTGACGCCCTGATCGATAACGGCCGCCGCGGCCGCCCGGTCACTGGCCCCAACAACCGCGCCCTCAAGAGCCTTTCCGATATGCTGAAGGGCAAGCAGGGCCGCTTCCGCCAGAACCTGCTGGGCAAACGTGTTGACTACTCTGGCCGTTCCGTTATCGTTGTCGGCCCTGAGCTGAAGATGTACCAGTGCGGTCTGCCCAAAGAGATGGCTCTGGAGCTGTTCAAGCCCTTCGTTATGAAGGACCTGGTCCAGAAGGGCATTGCCTCCAACATCAAGGCTGCCCGCAAAAAGGTCGAGCGTGCTTCCACCGAGGTGTGGGACTCTCTCGAAACCGTCATCAAGGGCCATCCCGTTCTGCTGAACCGTGCACCTACCCTGCACCGCCTGGGTATTCAGGCATTTGAGCCCGTTCTGGTCGAAGGCCACGCCATCAAGCTGCACCCGCTGGTCTGCACCCCCTTCAACGCTGACTTCGACGGCGACCAGATGGCTGTCCATCTGCCGCTGTCCACCGAAGCACAGCGCGAAGCCAAGATGCTGATGCTGGCTTCCGGCAACCTGCTGAAGCCGTCTGACGGCGAACCCGTCACCGTGCCCACGCAGGATATGATCCTGGGCTCTTACTACCTGACCATGGTCAACCCCGAAGACCCCGGCCACGACAAGGTGTTCCGCGATGAGGACGAAGCCCTGATGGCTTACGCCGAGCATATCGTCACCCTGCAGGCTCCCGTTAAGGTGCGCCGCACCATGGACTTTGGCAACGGCCCCGAAACCGCCCTTGTCACCACCACTGTCGGCAAGATCATCTTCAACACCCCCATCCCGCAGGATCTGGGCTATGTGGATCGCACCGACCCCGAACATAAGTTCGATTACGAAGTCGATTTCCAGGTCACCAAGAAGAAGCTGCCCGACATCATCAGCCGCTGCCTGACAAAGCATGGCACCAAGCGCTGCGCTATCATGCTGGACCACATCAAGGCACAGGGCTATAAGTATTCCACCCTTTCCGCCATCACCGTTGCCGTGCCTGACGCTATCATCCCCGAAGAGAAGCCGGCGATCCTGGCTGCGGCTGACAAGAAGGTTGAAAAGGTCATGAAGAACTTCAACCGTGGTCTTATCTCTGATGAAGAGCGCTATAAGAACACCGTTGAGATCTGGCAGGCAGCTACCGAGGAAGTTTCCAACGCTCTGTCTACCAACCTGAAGACCCACCACCAGCGCAACCCCATCTATATGATGTCCGACTCTGGTGCTCGTGGTTCTATGGACCAGATCAAGCAGCTGGCCGGCATGCGCGGCCTGCTGGCTAACACCGCAGGTAAAACCCTGGAAATGCCTATCCGTGCAAACTACCGCGAAGGCCTGAACATCTTGGAGTACTTCATCTCTTCTCGAGGTGCTCGTAAAGGTTTGACCGATACCGCACTGCGTACTGCTGACTCTGGCTACCTGACCCGCCGTCTGGTTGACGTTTCTCAGGAAGTCATCATCCGCGAGGAAGACTGCCACGCTACCGAGGGTATCCTCGTCAGCGAGATCAGCGAAGGCAACGCCACCATCGAAAGCTTCTCCGAGCGTCTGATTGGCCGTTATGCTCTGCATGACGTGATGGATCCCAAGACCGGCGAACTCATTGTGTCCAAGGACAAGATGATGGATATGTTCGACGCTGAAAAGATCAAAGCTGCCGGTATTACCGAGCTGGAGATCCGCAGCGTGATGACCTGCCGTGCTCACGTTGGCGTCTGTGCCCGCTGCTACGGCTCCAACATGTCCAACGGCCAGTGCGTTAAGGTCGGTGAATCCGTCGGTATCATTGCGGCACAGTCCATCGGCGAACCCGGTACTCAGCTGACCATGCGTACCTTCCATACTGGCGGTATCGCATCTGCTGAAGATATTACTCAGGGTCTTCCGCGTGTTGAAGAACTGTTCGAGAGCCGCCGCCCGAAGGCAATGGCTATCATGTCCGAGATCGCCGGTACCGTCCATATTGACGATACCAAGAAGAGCCGCCACGTTGAAGTGACCGGTGTTGACGATAACGGCGCACCGGTTACCAAGAGCTACCTGATCCCGTTCGGCCACCGCCTGAAGGTGATGGAGGGCGATGTGCTCGTCAAGGGCGCACTGTTGACCGAAGGCCATGCTTATCCGCAGGATATCCTGGCTGTCAAGGGCCGCATTGCTACCCAGAACTACCTGATCAGCGAAGTCCAGAAGGTTTACCGTCTGCAAGGCGTTGAAATCAACGATAAGCATATCGAAGTTATCGTCCGCCAGATGATGCGTAAGGTTCGCATTGACGATGCAGGTTCCAGCGAGTTCATCATGGGCAGCGTTGTCAACCGCCGCGATGTGATGATCGAGAACGAGAAGATTCAGGAACGCATTGATGCAGGCGAAACCGACCTGAAGCTGGTCCAGGCCAGTCAGATCCTGCTTGGTATCACCAAGTCCAGCCTGGCAACCGACAGCTTCCTGTCCGCTGCATCCTTCCAGGAAACCACCCGCGTTCTGACCGAAGCCGCCATCAAGGGCAAGGTTGACCCGCTGGCCGGTCTGAAGGAGAACGTCATCATCGGTAAGCTGATCCCCGCCGGAACCGGTTTGCCGGAGGTTGAAGAAGAGCTGGCTCGCGCCGAGGAAATCCGCGATGCCGAAGGCAGCGCTTACGACCACGCTGAAAAGTAAGACTTTTCTTATCTGATAAGCTTAGCCTGACAATAAAACATAACATCCCCCACAGCATTCTCCGCACGGGCAACTGCGAACGGAAAGGATACTGTGGGGGATTTTTTATGCTGCTTTGCGGGGAATGAAACTGCTTATTGCGGAAAAGTGGCAGAAAAGTGATACAAAGTTGCTTGAAAATAGTAGTACAGCTGTGCTATGCTGGCCCCAAAGAAAGGGGGATAGTACCATGACATTGGGAGAGAAAATTGCATCCGCCCGGAAAGAAAAAGGCATGACCCAGGAAATGCTGGCAGAGCAGCTGCTGGGAATTCCGTTGGAAGCAGCGGATATGGAAGCGACTGATTTAGAAGGAACAACGGGAACGGAAAAATCGGGAACATTAGCAAACACAGAAAAAGCAGAAAGCCTGACAGCAAAGCAGAAGTGGATGCTGCTTGCGGCAGCGGCAATTCTGCTGTGGTTTGCTCTGCAATTTGTTGGGCTTGGCGTGGCAGTGGGGCTTCTGCTGCTCTTGCTGATTCTAATGATTGTGCTCTTTTTGATAGCAACAGGGAAAAGCGGTATTGTGGCGGCTGCAAAATCAACAGGCAAAAGAATGTTGTATCTGATAGCGGCAATGCTGCTGGCACTCGTTCTATGGAGCGTTGCTTTTGTGGCATCAGCAAACTACCAAAGTACAGCGATGTGGAACGTACCACAAGATGTATGGCAGCAATACCCCACAGTTGCCGCATGGATGCAGCACTGCGAAACAATGGGAAATGGTGTTTATATGCAGCGGGTGGACCTGCCTTCCGACCAGGGGAATACAACCGCATATCTTGTCTGCCGCAATGGCGTGACCAATGAACAGGCGGGAAAAATCACCCCCAATCCACTGCGGCTGCGCTTCTGGGTTGCTTATCAGGCAGGGGA